>Ga0075423_10003940_pt1 | contig 13704 bp, 12 predicted proteins | sample SoiMethybrSBSTD2_FD_80114 | JGI IMG/M metagenome (GOLD analysis project Ga0075423, IMG submission 80114) | Bulk soil microbial communities from a Populus tree surrounding site in Tennessee, USA - Soil MetaG P. TD hybrid SBSTD2 | ecosystem: Environmental > Terrestrial > Soil > Tree plantation...
AGGTCGCGGTGATGGGCCCGGAGGGCGCGGTCAACATCATCTACCGCAAGGACATCTCCTCCTCGCCGACCCCCGACGAGCGCCGCCAGAAGCTGATCGACGACTACATGGCGCACTTCGCCAACCCCTACTCGGCGGCCGAGCGCGGCTACATCGATGACGTGATCGAGCCGAGGGAGACCCACCCGAAGCTGGTCAAGGCGCTGCGCATGCTGCGGTCCAAGCGGGTCGAGCAGCCGAAGCGCAAGCACGGCAACATCCCGCTTTAGGGGCTACCGCTCCGGCGATCCCTGCGCCGCCGCCTCGCGGCGGGCCCGCCAGGTGGCCAGGGGTGCGGCGGTCATCTCCTCCCAGGCGGCGGCCTCGCCGAGGTACTGCATGACGACGAAGTGGAGCAGGCCGGGGAGCATCTCCGGGGCGCGCTCGGCGTCGCCGTCGAGGAGCTTCGCCGAGAGGAGGGTGTCGATTGCCCCTACAATGAAGTCGGACGCAACAGGAGGTGGAGCTTGGCGAGAGGGAATCTCGCGGCGTGCGCTGTCCAGCGCACGGGAGAGGCGCTCCATCAGATCGCGACGCTGGGCCAGCGAGCGCTCGCCGGCGGCGTGCACCTCGATCAGCAGCGCTTTGGCGATCGCCGGGCGGTTGGCGCAGAACTCGAGCAGCTCGGCGAGCCCGGCCCGCACGCCCTCGCGCCAGGAGCCCTGGCGCTTGGCGGAGCCGACCATGCGGCGGTAGAGCCACTCGCCGGCGTCGCGGTGGGCCTGCGCGAAACAGTCCTCGCGGTCGGCGAAGTGCTTGTAGAAGGTGGCGCGGCTGGTCCCGGCGCGCTCGATCACGTTGCGGACGGCGATCCGCTCGTAGCCGAGCTCGCCGCTGGCGAGCAGCATCGCCTCGAGGATCCGGTCGCGGGGAGGACGCCGGCCGCGGGAGCCGGGGAAGGCGAGGACCATGCCGCTGTCGCTATCTGAAAACATACTCCTTTTGTCTAGGTATAGCAGCTTTTAGAAACGAGGATGCCTAGAACGCAATGTTTTCTGTAGAAAAGGCAAGTAGACATCAGATATATGTTTTGGTACCGTCTTGGAATGAGCGACTCGCGGTCCCTCTCCGAGCGCCTCTCGAAACTGCCGCCGGGGCGACACCTGATCCCGCGCGACTTCGTCTCCCGGAACCAGCGCGAGCGGATGCTGCTGGCGACCGCCGAGCTGGTCGCCGAGCGCGGCTACCAGAAGACGACGATCGAGCTGATCGCAAAGACCGCGCGGGTGGCCCTCGTCACCTTCTACGAGCACTTCGCCAACAAGGAAGAGTGCTTCCTCGCCGCCTTCGACGAGAGCGTCGCCGCCGCCGGCGAGGTCTTCGCCGAGCTGGTCGACACCGAGCAGCCCTGGGTCGATCAGATCTCGAGCGGGCTGGAGGTCTTCTTGGAGATGGTCGTCGCCGAGGAAGCGCGGGCGAAGCTCTGCATCGTCGAGGCGCAGGCGGCGGGCGGCGAGGCGCTGGCCCGCTACCAGGCGATGCTGGAGAGCGTCGCGCCGAAGCTGCGCGAGGGTCGCGAGCTCAACCCGCGGGCGAGCAGGCTGCCCGAGGGGCTGGAGGTGGCGATCGCCGGAGGCCTGATGTGGCTGGTCCACCAGCGCCTGCTCTCCGGTCGAATCGACGACCTCAAGGGCCTGCTGCCGGAGATGCTGCAGGTCACTTTGACGCCTTACGTCGGGGAGGTCGAGGCGGCGCGGGCCGCGGAGGCGGCCCAGGCGCGGGCGGCGGCGTAGTGGCCACCCGCCTTCCGGCAGCGACATCGGCAAGCGCGGGGAGTCGGCCCAGGACGATGTGAGCGGCCCGCGCAGAGGACGCGATCCGGCGCGCGAGAGGATCGCCGCCGCGATGATCGCGATCGTCGCCGAGCACGGCTTGGCCGCGGTCGACGTGGAGGCGGTGTGCGAACGCGCCGACGTCGGCCGCTCTCACTTCGACCGCTGCTTCGCCGACCTCGAGGACTGCTTCCTCGCCCTCCACGACGAGGCGATGGAGCAGCTCTGCGCCCGCGTCGACGCTGTCTGCGAGGGCCGCGAGGCTTGGCACGACCGGATCTGGGCGGCCGGCGTGGCGGCGATGCGCTTCCTGCAGGAGGACTCGACTCGGGCACGTTTTCTCGTCGTCGCCGTCAACGGGGCGGGCAGCGCTGCTCAGGCGCGCCGCGACCGGATCGTCGAGCGGATCGCCGACTTCCTTGACGGCGGTCGCGGCGAGGTGGAGGGCGAGCGGCGGATGTCGCGCTGCACGGCTGAAATCGCCGCCGGCGCCGTCTACGGCACGGTGCTGGGCAAGATCGAATCGGGCTCGATCGAACGCGGCGAGGAGTTCCTGCCGGAGCTGATCTACCTGGCGACGATGCCCTACCTGGGTGCCCGCGCCGCTGAGGATGAGCTGGCGGTGCAACCGCTGCGCTGAGCGGCCCACGGGGGCCGTCGGCGCCAGGCTCTGGGGTATCGTCGGCGTGTGGCCAAGGGGAAGGCGAAGAAAGACGACGAGGGCGGGGTCAGCGTCGCCGCCTCGACCCGGCTGCCCGCGGGCCGCCACGGCCTGCCGCGGGAGTTCATCGTCCAGAACCAGCGCGAGCGGATCGTCACGGCGCTGGTCGACACGGTTGCCGAGCGCGGCTACAACGCGACCACCGTCGCCAACATCACCAAGGCGGCTTCGGTCTCACGCCGCACCTTCTACGAGCACTTCGCCGACAAGGAAGCCTGCTTCCTCGCCGCCTACGAGATGGTCGCCGACCACATCGCGGCCTCGATGCGGGCGGCCGCCGCCTCCTTCGAGGACTGGCCGCAGCAGGTCCGGGCGGCGCTGGCGACGATGCTGCGCTTCCTCGCCGGCGAGCCCGAGCTTGCCCGCCTCTGCATGATCGAGCCGGTCGCCGCCGGCGGCGAGATCGCCGCCCGCCACCGCGCCTCGATGCAGGGCCTGGTCGAGATCCTCAAGGCCGGCCGCCCCGAGCACGAAGGCGAGCACCCGCTGCCCGAGGCCACCGAGGAGACCCTGGTCGGCGGCATCGTCTCGCTGGTCGTGCGCGAGATCAGCGCCGGCCGCACCGAGCAGCTGGAGGAGCTGCTGCCCGACCTGGTCGAGCTCACCCTCGCGCCCTACGTAGGCGCGGAGGAGGCCGAGCGCCTAGCCCGCCAGTAGCTCGCGCAGTCGCTCGCTCGCCCAGTACCGGGTGCCGGGCCCCCGGCGGCGCTGCTCGACGAGGCCGCTGTCGAGGAGTCGTCTCAGGTCGGCGGTCACCGTGGCGGCGGACACGTCGGCCTCGGCGCCGTACCCGGGGCGGTCGAGGCCGCCGACGAGACTCCGCTCCAGCGCGATCGTGAAGCGGTCCGGCCAGCCGCGGGACTCGACTTCGTGTTCGAGTCGCCCCCAGCGCGCCGCCGCCTCGTCGATCTGGTCAAGGCGCCGCTTCGCCTGGGCGATGTGCGCCTCGATGCAGAAGCCGATCCACCGGGAGGCGTCCCGGTCGGGCTGGTAGCTGCCCCCCTGCGTTTCTCGCAACGCCGCGTAGTAGGCGGGCGTGTTGCGGGCGAGGTGCTCCTCGATCGAGGAGAGCTCGGGGGAGAGCAGGCCGTCGAGGGCGAGGACGAGGGACTGGACGATCCGGGCGACGCGTCCGTTGCCGTCGCGGAAAGGATGGACGGAGGTGACGTTGAGGTGGGCCATTGCGGCGCGTACGACGGGGTGGGAATTCTCGCCACCCTCGAGTGAGGCGACGACCTCGGCCATCAGGGCCGGCACGTCCTCGTGGTCGGGGCCGCGGTACTCGATCTCGCCGCCGGGCCCGGTCACGGCGATCGGCCCGGTGCGCCAGAGGCCCGGCGACCTATCGCGCTGGAAGTGGCAGGCGTCGAAGTGCAGGTCAAGGATGACCCGCTCGCTCCAGTGGAAGGCCGGATCGCGAGCCATGGACGCGACGTGGTCCATCGCCCGCGCGTAACAGACGACCGCGAGGCGGCTCTCGTCTTCGCCGGGATCCGGGGCGACCCCGCTGGTCAAGGCGATCGCCTCGCCGGGCTCGACGCTGAAGCCCTCGATCGAGGTCGAGCTCTCGATCGAGCTGGCCCGGATCGCACGGCGCAGCGTTCCGATCCATGGCGACATTTGCCCGGCGGTGTCCCCCAGCGCTTTCCGCAGGCGGTCCAGCTCCTTGAGGCGGGCGCGCTGCTCGTCGCCGATCGGTGGCGTCGCAAAGATCATCTCAGCAGCCTAGCAGACCAGCATGCTAATCTGCTATACAGGTGCTCGGCGGGTGGCTCAGGGCACAGCCGTAGCCTCCGCCTCGATCGGTTTTCCGCCGCGGGCCGCGGCCGCGCCGCCTTCCTCGCGGGTCAGGCGGTGGGCGAGGTAGACCGGGACGATCGAGATCAGGACGACGATCACCGCGACGGCGTTGACGATCGGCCTCTGCTGCGCGCGGAACAGGTTGGTAAAGATCCAGACCGGCAGAGTTTCTTCGCCCGCACCGATCGTGAAGTTGGTGACGACGATCTCGTCGAACGAGAGCCCGAAGGCAAGCAGTCCTCCGGCGCCCAGGGCAGAGCGCATGTTGGGGAGCGTGACGTAGCGGAACGTCTGCCAGGTGTGGGCGCCAAGGTCGGCAGACGCCTCCTCGAAGGACGTGGACATCCTGCGCAGGCGCGCGATCACATTGTTGTAGACGACGACTATGCAGAAGGTCGCGTGGGCGACTATCACCGTGAAGAGCGAGAGGTCGATGCCGAACACCTGAGTGAAGGTGTTGTTGAGCGCCACGCCGGTGACGATTCCCGGCAGGGCGATCGGCAGGACGACCAGGAAGGAGATGGTCTCGCGGCCGAAGAAACGGTGTCGCGACACGGCCAGCGAGGCGAGGGTGCCGAGCACGAGCGCGATCGTGGTGGCCACGAGCGCCACCTTGATCGAGGTCCAGAGGGCGTCTCGGGCGGTCGATTCGATTGCTTTGGGGAACCATTCGAAGGTCAACCCCGATGGCGGCCATTCGAGGATTTTGCTCGCGTTGAAGGCATACAGCCCCAGAACGAGGAGCGGGATGTAGATGAACGCCAGGCCGAGGCCGACCGCGACGCGGAGCAGAATCGTCGATCGTCTCGTCAGCCTCACATTGCCCCTAGATGTGCTCGAAGGCGCCCAACTTCCGCGCCACGAGCAGGTAGCCGACCATGATGACGATCGGTACCAGCGCCAGAGCGGCTGCGAAGGGCAGGTTGTCGGAGAGAATGTTGTTGTAGACGACATTGCCGATGAACTGGTTGTTGGAGACCAGCTTCGGCGTGATGTAGTCGCCCAGCGTCAGGGCGAAGGTGAAGATCGAGCCGGCAACGACGGCGGGGAAGGCGAGAGGCAGGATCACCCGCTGGAAGGTCGTGAAGGGCTTGGCGCCGAGGTCCTCGGAGGCGCTGATCAGCGAGTTGGGGATTCTTTCCAGCCCGGCGAAGATCGGCAGGATCATGTAGGGGAGCCAGAGGTAGCTCATCACGAGCCAGACGGAGGTGTTGCCTTGTAAGCCGGGACTGCTCAGGCCGAAGGGTTCGAGCGCCCAGTCGATCAGGCCCCCGCCGCCGAGCATGTTGCGCCAGGACAGGACCTTGACCAGGTAGCTGGACCAGAGCGGGACGAGGACCGCGATGACGAGAATCGCCTTCGTCCTGCGGCTGGCCACCTTCGCCATGTAGAAGGCGATCGGAAAGGCGAGGATGGCGTCGGTGACCGTGACCAGAGCGGCGATCAGAACCGTGCGGCCCACGATCGTGCGGTAGACGGATTCGTTGAAGAGGGTTTCGAAGTTTTCGAAGCTGAGGGTCTTCTGGAGCTCGCCGCTGACCGGGCTGACCGACCAGAACGCGGCTAGAAGGAGGATCGCGAGGGATCCGAGGTACCCGATGACCAGCCAGCCGACCGGAGCGGCCAGCAAACTGCTCACCTGAAGGCGGGGGCGGCCGTGGAAGAGGCCGGCGAGCCTGCGGCCCACCGACCTCTTCTCAACGACCGCCTCAGTCGCCATAGCTCACGACCGGTCGATCAGCCCTTGATCGAGGTCCAGGCCTGGACCCAATCGTTGTAATCCTTGCAGTCGCTGGATCCGTTGCCGCAATCGGCGAGCGGAGTCTTCCAGTAGTAGACCCGTTTCCAGAACCCCGGGTTTTCCGCGTGGTATTCCTCGCAGAAGTTCGGGTTCTTGGTCTCTTTGCAGGCCAGTTCCTGCGCGGGCGCCTCACCGAAGTATTCGGAGACCTGGGCGTTGGCCTTCGGTTCGATGATCCAATTCATCCACATGTACATGCAATTGGGATGTTCGGCTTCGGAGCTGATCATCCAGGTGTCGGACCATCCCGTCGCGCCCTCTTCGGGCAGGAAGCCCTGGCTCGCCGGGCTGGCGGCCACCGGCTTCCCTTCTTCCTTCAGCAGGAAGTACTGGTACTGCCAGGTCGTGCCGACCTGGATGTCGCCGTTGGCGAACGACGAGATCTGCTTTTCGGCGTCCGACCAGTATTCGCCCACATTCGCCCGCTGTTCCTTCAACAGCTGAACGGCCGCGTCGAACTGTTCGCTGCTCAGCTCATAGGGGTCGTCGATCCCGAGGTCCGGTTCGTGCATCTTCAGATAGACGGCGGCTTCCGCGATCGACATCGGGTCGTCGTATTGGCTGATCTTGCCCCGATATTTCGACGCCACTTTCGGGTCCATCGTCACGCTCCACGATTTGGGGGCGGGCCTCACGTCGTTGCTGTTCCACATCAACAGGTTGGCGCCGCGGGCGTGCGGGATCCCGTAGGGCTTACCTTCGAACGTGTTGTATGGCTGGTCCTTGAGGTCCGAGAAAACCGTCTTGTAGTTCGGCACGAGATCGACGTTCACCGGGTCGACGTCGCCGCCTTCGAAGAGGCGAGCGGTCGCATTGCCCGAGGCGGAGACCCCGTCGTATTCGCCGGTGCGCATCAGTTGGACCATTTCGTCGGAGGTCCCGCCCACCTTGACGTTGACCTTGCATCCGGTTTTCTGTTCGAAGGGTTTGCTCCATTCGGGTTCGACGTAGCCAGCCCAGGCGATCAGGTTGACCTGGCCCTCGCCCTTGCCGAGCTTGGACAGTTCTTCGCCGCCTCCGCCGCCGTTGTCGCCGCCGCCTCCGCAGCCGGCGAGCAGCAGCATGAAGGCGAGCAGGCCGGCGACGACGCACCACGCCGTCCGTACGGGATGTGCATCCTGAGTCCTCACGGGGATTCCTCCTGTATTCGTTGTCCACGGACCGCGACCGTGTGCTCCGGACGCCAGCCCACCAGCACCTCCCTGCCCTGCTCGGAGGACGACTCCGTCAACGTGCCCTCCGCGTTCTGCCGTACGAGTTGAAGCTCTCCGCCGCCCTCGAGGGCGACCGTGTAGCGGGTGACCATTCCGGCGTAGGCGACGTCGGCGATCCGTCCGCGCTCGGTCCGCAGCCCGTTGGGCGCGGCGGCGGAATCGAACAGCTGGATCTTCTCCGGGCGGATCGTGAAGCGCGACCCGTCGCGTTCGAGCAGGTTGGAGATACCGACGAAGCCGGCGACAAACTCGGTCGAGGGCCGCTCGTAGAGCTCCACCGGCCCGCTCACCTGTTCGATCCGGCCTTGGTTGAAGACGGCGATCCGGTTGCTCATCGTCAGCGCCTCGTCCTGGTCGTGGGTGACGTAGACGAAGGTGATCCCGACCTCCCCCTGGATCGCCTTCAGCTCGCTCTGCATCTGCTCGCGCAGCTTGAGGTCGAGCGCGCCGAGCGGCTCGTCGAGCAGCAGCACCCGCGGCCGGTTGACGATCGCCCGCGCCAGGGCGACCCGCTGGCGCTGGCCGCCGGAGAGCTCTCCCGGCCGCCGCTCGCCGTAGCCGGGCAGGCGGACCATCTCCAGCGCCTCGTCGCGCCGCCGCGCCCGCTCGGCCTTGCCGACGCGGGCGATCCGAAGCCCGTAGGCGACGTTCTCGCCGACCGACATGTGGGGAAAGAGGGCGTAGTCCTGGAAGACCGTGTTGACCGCTCGGTCGTACGACGGCACCCCGCGCATGTCCCGTCCGGCCAACTCGATCGTGCCGGCGCTGGGGTCCTCGAAGCCGGCGATCATCCGCAGGGTGGTCGTCTTGCCCGAGCCCGAAGGGCCGAGCAGGGTGAAGAACTCCCCGGCCTCGATCTCCAGGTCGATGCCCGCAACCGCCTCTACCTCGCCGTAGTGCTTGGTGAGGTTGGCCAAGCGGATGTCGGGTGGAGTAGCTACATAAAGAAGTTATCCGAGCAGTTCAGGAGGTCAAGGACAAAACCACCCCGGCCAGTTGGCCGGGGTGGCGTACGGGACAACCCCTGCCCCGAAGCTTGGGTCGTTCTCAGTAGCCGGCGGGGTGGCGAGCGACGTAGCCGACGTTGTCGCGCAGGTCTTCGTGCCAGCGCGGCCCCGTGCCTTCCGAGTCGCCGGAGGTGTCCCAGCGGAAGCCGGCGATCACCGCGTAGGCGTGGCCGGCGTTGGCGTAGACCGTGATCCACCTGCCTTCGCCTTCAAGGCCCCAGCGCTCCATCGGACCGGAGGGAAGCGGGCTTTCGAGGAATTCACCGCCATGCAGCGCGTAGCTGACCGAGCCCGAGCAGTCGTAGCCGCGGTCCCACCAGCGAGCGTGGCCGCCGCCCCAGACATAGGGTTTGGTGTGGATCCGGTTGGCCGCGGCAATCACGGCCTTCACCCGCGGGGGCGCCGATTTGGGCGGGATCAGCATCCCGTTGGCGAGCAGCCGCGCTTTCGGCGTCGGCGTGCAGACGTCCACTTCGGCGGGGGTGACGCCTCCGCCGCCGCAGCTGGCGCCGGCGCTTGAGGGTGCGAGGGCGAGGACGGCCAGCGCCGCGACTGCGACCAACCCCGCCTTGAGCTTTGAGCTGTTCTTGGGCAAACCGATCTCCTTCGTCGGCCTACGGGGTTAGCTGTCGGGCTGGCGCTGAAAGGAGCCTGCGCCCCCGCCCTATGTCGGGCGGGTTAGCCCCGAAAACGTGGTTCCCCCGCTCCCGCGGCGCCTCCTGGCTGGCGGGACTCGGCGTTTCGGTTGTTCGGAACGGCGGGCAGTGTAGACGATCGCCCGGCCGGATGCTTACAAGAAACAAACATTTTGTTGCCCTTCGCACTTTCATCCCGAATTCCTGTCGGCCGGACGGCTGCTAGCTTGCGGCTTGGGATGGAACTTGCCGGCCGCTCAACCCTGCTCACCGGCGCTACGGGCGGACTCGGCCGTGCGATCGCCGCGGCGCTGGCCGAGCGCGGGGCGAAGCTGGTCCTCAGCGGGCGCAAGGCCGAGGCGCTGGAAGCGCTCGCCGCGGAGCTGCCGGGCGAGGGACACGGCGTACTACCAGCCGACCTGGCGGAGCCCGGCGCCGCCGAGAAGCTCGCCGCCGACGCGGGCCAGGTCGACGTCCTGATCGCCAACGCGGGCCTGCCCGGCGCCGGCCTGCTGACCGACTTCACCCCCGAGCAGGTGACGCGGGCCCTGCGCGTCAACCTGGAGACGCCGATACTGATGGCCAGGGCGCTCTACCCAGCGATGGTCGAGCGCGGCGAGGGCCACCTTGTCTTCGTCGCCTCGCTTTCGGGCAAGGCGGCCAGCCCACGCACCTCGATCTACAACGCGACCAAGTTCGGCCTACGGGGCTTCGCCCTCGGCCTGCGCGCCGATCTCGCGCCCCAGGGCATCGGCGTATCGCTGATCTCTCCTGGCTTCGTCCGCGAAGCGGGCATGTTCGCCGACGCCGGCGCCAAGCCGCCGCCGGGGATGGGCACGACCACGCCCCAGCGGGTCGGCGCCGCCACGGTCAAGGCGATCGAACGCGACAAGGTCGAGCTTGCGGTCGCCCCGCTCCCTCAGCGAGCGCTCTCCCACTTCGCCCTCGCCAGCCCGGCCATCTCGGTTCGCGCCCAGAGCGGCGCCGCCGGCCAGAAGGCGGCGAAGGCCGTCGCCGAAGGCCACTCCGACGACAAGCGCTAGCGTTGAAGGAGTGAGCAGTCTCGACTCCTTCGGTGCCCGCTCGACCCTCGACGTCGGCGGCCGCGCCTACGAGATCTTCAGGCTCGACTCGTTGCAGCATCGCTTCGACGTCGCCCGGCTGCCCTACTCGCTGAAGGTCCTGCTGGAGAACGTGCTGCGGCTGGAGGATGGGGTTTCGGCGGGGAAAGAGGACGTCGAGGCGATCGCGAGCTGGGATGCCGCGGCCACCCCCAGCGCCGAGATCCCTTACCAGCCGGCGCGGGTGCTGATGCAGGACTTCACCGGCGTGCCCGCGGTCGTCGATTTGGCGGCGATGCGCGACGCGATGGCCGAGATCGGCGGCGACCCCGAGAAGATCAACCCGCTGGTCGACGTTGACCTGGTGATCGACCACTCGGTCCAGGTCGACGCCTTCGGCAACGAGCGTGCCTTCGCGATCAACGCCGAGCGCGAGTTCGAACGCAACCGCGAGCGCTACTCGTTCCTCAAGTGGGGGAGGGAGGCCTTCGACAACTTCAGCGTCGTCCCCCCCGCGACCGGCATCTGCCACCAGGTCAACCTCGAGCACATCTCTCAGGTCGTCTACCGCTCCGACCGCACCGGCACGCCGCAGGCCTATCCCGACACGCTGGTCGGCACCGACTCGCACACGACGATGGTCAACGGCCTCGGCGTGCTCGGCTGGGGGGTCGGGGGAATCGAGGCCGAGGCGGCGATGCTGGGCCAGCCGGTCTCGATGCTGCTGCCGCAGGTGGTCGGCTTCAAGCTCGACGGCGAGCTGCGCCAGGGGGCGACCGCCACGGACCTCGTCCTCACGGTGACCGAGATGCTGCGCGAGCACGGCGTCGTCTCCAAGTTCGTCGAGTTCTTCGGCCCCGGCCTGGCGACGCTCGGCCTCGCCGACCGGGCGACGATCGGCAACATGTCGCCGGAGTTCGGCTCGACCTGCGCGATCTTCCCGATCGACGCCGAGACGCTGCGCTACCTGGAGCTGACCGGGCGCTCGACCGAGGCGATTGAGCTGGTCGACGCCTACGCCCGTGAGCAGGGGATGTTCCACCACGAGGGCTCCGAAGACCCGGTCTTCTCGGCGACGCTCGAGCTCGACCTCGGCGACGTCGAGCCGAGCATCGCCGGGCCGAAACGGCCCCAGGACCGGGTGCCGCTGGCGCAGGCCAAGGAGGCCTTCCTCGAGGCGATGCAGGAGTTCGACCCCGAGGCGGCGGAGCGGCTGGGCAACGGCGTCGACGAGGCGAGCGAAGAGTCGTTTCCCGCCTCCGACCCCCCGGCCGAGAGCCACGACGACGAGAGCGGCCGCCCGCGCCCGGCGGTCACCGGCAGCGCGACGGCGACGCTCGAGCGCACCAGCGGCGACGAGATCGAGGTGACGCTGGAGGACGGCACGACTGTCGAGCTCGACCACGGCCGCGTCGTGATCGCGGCGATCACCAGCTGCACCAACACCTCCAACCCCTCGGTGATGATCGGCGCCGGCCTGCTTGCGCGCAACGCGGTGCAGCGCGGGCTGGAGCGCAAGCCGTGGGTGAAGACCTCGCTCGCGCCAGGCTCGACCGTCGTAACCGACTACCTCAAGAAGGCCGGGCTGACCGAGTACCTCGACCGGCTCCAGTTCAACCTCGTGGGCTACGGCTGCACGACCTGCATCGGCAACTCGGGCCCGCTGCCGGCGGAGATCTCCGCCGCGGTCGAGGCCCACGACCTGGCGGTCTGCTCGGTGCTCTCGGGCAACCGCAACTTCGAGGGGCGAATCAACCAGGACGTCAAGGCTAACTACCTGGCCAGCCCGCCGCTGGTCGTCGCCTACGCGCTCGCCGGGCGGATGGATCTCGACCTGGTCAGCGAGCCGCTGGACGAGGGGGCGGATGGGGAGCCGGTCTACCTGAGCGACATCTGGCCCGACCCCGCCGAGGTCAAGGAGACGATTGGCCGCTCGATCGCCTCGGAGATGTTCACCCGCAACTACGGCGGAGTGCTGGAGGGGGACGAGACCTGGAAGGCGGTCGAGGTCCCCGCCGGCGACCGCTACACCTGGCCCGACTCGACCTACGTGCGCAAGCCGTCCTTCTTCGAGGGGATGCCCGCGGAGCCGCCCCCGGTCGAGCCGATCGCCGGCGCCCGAGTGCTCGCCCTGCTGGGCGACTCGATCACCACCGATCACATCTCGCCGGCCGGGGCGATCAAGAAGGCGAGCCCGGCGGGGGAGTGGCTGATCGAGCAGGGGGTGGAGCCGCGCGACTTCAACTCCTACGGCTCGCGGCGCGGCAACCACGAGGTGATGATCCGCGGCACCTTCGCCAACATCCGCCTGCGCAACCTCCTGGTCGAGAAGGCCGGCGGCTACACCCGCCACTTCCCCGACGGTGGGGAGACGACGATCTTCGAGGCGGCGATGGCGTATGCCGAGGAGGGCGTGCCGCTGGTCGTCCTCGCCGGCAAGGAGTACGGCTCCGGCTCCTCGCGCGACTGGGCGGCGAAGGGGACGAAGCTGCTCGGCGTGCGGGCGGTGATCGCCGAGTCCTTCGAGCGCATCCACCGCTCCAACCTGATCGGCATGGGAGTCCTCCCCCTCCAGCTCCCCGAAGGGGAGTCGATCGACTCCCTCGGCCTCACCGGGGAGGAGGTATTCGACATCGGCGACCTGGAAGACGGCCGGGCCAAGGCCGTCACGGTCAAGGCCGGCGACGTGGAGCTCGAGGCGACGGTCCGCCTCGACACTCCGAACGAGGTCGAGTACTACCGCAACGGTGGCATCCTGCAGACGGTCCTGCGGAACCTGAAGTAGCGGTCCAGGCGCCCTGCGCGTGGCCGCAAAGAAGATCGCATCGGGCTTCTTAACTAACAGTTATTGTGCTCAGGCACGCCTTAAGTCCATGTTCTTGTACGGAGACTAAGGATGGACAACGTTAAGGTCGCCTTTTTGAACGAACCGGAGGTCTTTCGCCCGGCGGATGTCGCCGCGGCAAGCCGAGCCCTGCGGCGGGGGGAGCTGCGCCGCCTCGCCCGCGGCCTCTACACCTGGAACCTCGACGAGCCGGCCGCCCAGCTGCTGCGTCGCCGCTGGATCGACGTCGCCGCCCTCTATTTCCCCGGCGCCGTGCTGGCCGATCGGTCGGCCGTGGAAGCGCATCCTGCCTCCGATGGCTCGGTCTTCCTCGACTCCGGCCCCGAGCGAGCGCGCCCGAGGCCGGTCGAGTTGCCCGGTCTGACGCTGAAGCCCCGGGCCGGTCCGGGGCCGATCGACGGGGACATGCGCTTCGGGCCCCTGCATCGCAGCGGTCAGGCGCGGACCGCCCTGGACAACTTGCGCCCTTCGCGAGCTCGGTCCGGGGTTGCCCGCACTCTCGGCATCGCCGAGTTGGAGGAATGGCTTGAGCGGATCGCGCGGAACCGAGGAGAGGACGATCTGTTGGCGATCCGGGACGAAGCACGCGGGCTCGCGTCCGCGCTGTCGGCGGAGAGCGAGCAGGCGAAGCTCGACCAGCTCATTGCTGCCTTGCTCGGCAGCGGCGAAGCCCGGCTGGCCAGCGAGCCGGCAAGAGCGCGCAGCCGACGCCGGCCGTTCGACGCCGACCGCGTCGCTCTGTTTGAGATCCTCCACGCCTCGCTCGCCGAGCTCGTTCCTGCGGCCCGCCCCGAGCCGCCCGACCCCGG
>Ga0075423_10003943_pt1 | contig 13691 bp, 13 predicted proteins | sample SoiMethybrSBSTD2_FD_80114 | JGI IMG/M metagenome (GOLD analysis project Ga0075423, IMG submission 80114) | Bulk soil microbial communities from a Populus tree surrounding site in Tennessee, USA - Soil MetaG P. TD hybrid SBSTD2 | ecosystem: Environmental > Terrestrial > Soil > Tree plantation...
GCCGAAGCAGCAGCCGGTGCGCTCGCGGCGCGGTATAACATGGCGTTTCCGAATCTAGGTAGCCCGCTGGCGCTGCTGCAGCGGTGAGGTTGTGCTCGCTGGTGGTGCGCTACCGGCGGCTAGAAACCAGCGAGAACGTGCTCACCTAGGTGCTACAATTGCACAATGGGGGGCCTGGCCAATCGGTCATGTAGCGGTCGACTGTCACGGCCTCAGGTGTACGCCTCAGGCCTATACCGGCCGTGCTCTGCCGGGGAATCCCGGACACCTTTGTCAACGGAGGACTGGATGTACGAGACACCCAAACTCGAGCGTTTGGGCACGATGCGCGACCTGACGCTCGCCGGCGGCGATTTCGCCACTGGTGACGGCGGGAACCCGTATCACCGGTATACTCCGTAACGTTCCAAGTCAGGGGAGGCTTTCGCCTCCCCTGTCTGTTTCTGGCTTCGTTCAACTCACGGTTTTGCGTCGGGGGACTGCTTCGGCTTACGGTCCGCCGATTTTTCATCGCCGTCGTTAGGCCGACCGCGCCCCTTCCCCGACCCGCCGCGCTTTTCCGCCGGAGCATCCGACTTCGACTCGGCCTTCGAGTCCGGGCTGGTGTCGCCTGCCGTGTCAGGCTTTCCCGCGGTATCCGGCTTCCCGGACGCATCCGGTTTGTCTGCCTTGTCGGGCTTCCCCGGCGTGTCCGGCTTCCCGGGCTTATTGGCGTTGCCTGGTGAATCGGACTTCACTGGCGTGTCCGATTTCGCCGGGGGTTCCGGCTTCACCGGTGCATCAGGCTTGTCCGATTTGTCCGACTTCGTTGGCTTATCCGACGTCGTTGGGTTGTCCCGACCTTCGACCTTGGTCGGCGTGTTCACTGCCACCGGCAACGGCGCTGGACGCGGAGGTACCCGCGTGACCTCCTTCGCCTCGATCCGGCGCTGCCCAGGCGGTCCGTCGTCCTGGCGATCGTTAGGCCGGCGTGCACGGCCGTTCGACCCATCCTCCTGGTGATCCCTGGCCTGACCGTTTCCATTGTTTCCGGGACCATCGCCGTTCTCGTCCCGACCGTTGCCGCGATTCTCCCATCCTGGCGGCTCCTTCACCCTCACGATCGGCCCCCGCCCGTTCGACCCGGGCGGTTGCGTCGCGACGCGCCGGCCGTTGTCGCCCACCGCCGAGTCCGGACGCGACAGCGGCCGTCGTCTGCCAGTCGGTTCCGCTTCTGACTCTCGACCTGGCCCGTCCCACGCTCCGCGAGGGTACGCGGGACACCACACGTGGTCCGCGAGGTCGGTGGGTACTTCGTACATCGACCCATTACGGCAGTAGACGCGGGTCACCTGATATCGCTCGGTCGCATACGACGCCGAGAGCGCGTAGGCGTCCTCGGCCCACGCTTCCTCGATGACGGACGGCACGAACTCGCGCGCGAGTGCGCGCATCGTCGCGTACGGATTGTTCGCCCGGTAGTCCCGGTTTCCGAGCGTTTCATAGAGGTAGCCATCCCGGAATGCCGCGTCGGGGATTCGGAGTGGCTCATCCGATGCGAGGACGTAGATGTACCGCGCCGGTCGCGACCGCGAGGACGACATCCCGGCGCCGTGATATGTCACCCGCGACGGTTCCCACCATACGGGAACGTCACGCAACCCGGCGACGACGAATCGCTGCTGCCGAGCGGACACGGGGTAGACCATCGTGACGCCGCGTTCCGGGACGATGTCGAAGATCGCGACGTACGCCGCGCGGTTCGTCTGCACGAACAGCCTTCCGTTGTGCGGACGCGCAACGTCGATATCGAGGGGTTCGATCACCACCGGGGGCGGCGGTGGGGGGGGTTGGCGAACGACGACGACTCCGCCTGACGAACATCCCGCCAGTGTGAGAACAAGAACTGCGATGAGGCGATCGTTGCGAGTGCGCATGCGCAAAGCTCCAGAGAATCCGAATCAGCGGCTCATGAGGCCCGCCAAATGCGCGCCCCTATCATTGGACGCTTCGCGAAACGCAGAGACACTGGCTCGACGCGGCGCACTCCGATCGGGTGAGGAGGAGCACCGTTTTCCGGTGACATTAGAGGACCATCATGACGAAAGGCAGCGCCGAAAAGTCGGCGCCGCCTTTCATCATTCGGGCTATTCCGGCCTAACGATGGCCGACGCTAGTGTCTCACGCGATTCCAGGCGTCGCGCACCGCGCCCTTGATGTTCTCCCACGTGCTATGACCGCGGTTCTCGAACCGATCCCATCCCGACTGCAGATCGCTCTCGACGTCTTTCCACTCGCGCCCGCGATAGCGGTTGGCTGACTCGTACCCGTACTGGTAACCGGGGCGATAGTAATCGTAGCCGCGGTCCGCCGTCACGTACGGCCGACTATTCCAATTGTTCCGCCAGTATTGGTCTTCGGTCATCCAGTCGCTGCTCGAGCCGATTCCCGAAGTGTTGGTGGAGAGATTGTCGCGATTGGCCATTACGCCTCCCAGGCTGCAGTTTCGTGGCATCCGCCAGACGCACTCGACGACTTTCCCGGCGGCGTACTGCCGGGCCCGCGTGTTCCGAGTGATGCCGCGTTAGGTGCGGGGCGTTTGGGTGCAGACGACGTGCCGCCCAGGCAACAGAGGCATGATTAACCGCGCCCAACTGACGGTCGTGGCTGCTGTCTGAGCGCCGCGCGTTTGTCAACCGCTTGCGTCAGGGTGTTATTGTGGGAATCCTCGACCGACACACTCAGCCTCGGCTACCATGTCGTCGCCGCAAATCATTTCGACCGTCTCTCGCGAGCTGTCGCTCTCCCCGACACAGGTCGCCAACACCCTCGCGCTCTTCGCCGAGGGCAACACCCTCCCGTTCATCGCTCGCTACCGAAAGGAAGTCACCAGCGGGCTCGACGAAGTCCAGCTCCGCGACGTTCGCGACCGCACGCAGTATCTCACGGAGCTCGACGAACGCCGCACCGCGATCCTCAAGAGCATCGACGACCAGGGCAAGCTCGACGACGCACTCCGAACCGCCATCAACGCGGCGGAAACGAAGCAGGCGCTCGAGGACCTGTACCTCCCCTACAAGCCCAGGCGCCGCACCCGCGCCACGATCGCGCGTGAACGCGGGCTGGAGCCGCTCGCCGAATTGATCTGGGGGCGCATAACGAGTGACACCTCGCTCGAATTGGTTGTTGACGGGTCGGCCGCCACCGAGAAGGGAGTGCCTGACGTCGCAGCCGGTCTCGCCGGCGCGCGCGACATACTAGCCGAGCGCATCGCGGAGGACGCCGCGCTTCGCGGCCGGATTCGTGACCTGACACGTGCCGACGGCGCACTCCACTCTCGCGTCGTCACGGGCAAGGAGAAAGAGGTCTCGAAGTTCCAGGACTACTACGACTTCTCCCAGAAGCTCGTCGAGATTCCGTCGCATCGCGTGCTCGCCATCCGCCGCGGCGAAGCCGAAGGATTCTTGCTTTCGTCGATCGATGCGCCGTCCGAGCGTATCCTCTCGGGGTTGGAGCACGAGCTCGTGCGCGGACACGCCGCGCCCGGGCAGATGCGCCTCGTCGTCGAGGACGCGTACCGGCGTCTCCTCACACCCGCCGTCGAGCTGGATCTCCGACTCGAGCTCAAGACCCGCGCCGATGAGGAGGCGATCATCATCTTCGGACAGAATCTCGAACAGCTGCTCCTGGCCTCGCCGGCGGGTGAGCGCATGGTGATCGGGCTCGATCCAGGCTACCGCACCGGCGTCAAGGTCGCCGTCGTCTCGCGCACCGGCGCGGTAGTCGCAACGGATACCGTCTATCTCCACCAGGCCGACCGATTCACGACCACGATCCTCGCCCTCGTGGCGCGGTTCACGCCGGAGCTCATCGCCATCGGGAACGGGACCGCGTCCCGCGAAACCGAGGGCCTGGTGCGCGAGGCGCTCCGCGAGCGAGGCCTAACGACTCCACAGGTGGTGGTCGTGAGTGAGGCGGGTGCATCCGTGTACTCCGCCTCCGACGTCGCCCGCGAGGAGCTGCCCGACCTCGATGTCTCGCTCCGCGGCGCAGTCTCCATCGCTCGGCGCCTCCAGGACCCCCTGGCCGAGCTGGTGAAGATCGACCCCAAGGCGATCGGCGTGGGGCAATACCAACACGACGTGAACCAGACGCGCCTCAAGAAGCGTCTCGACGAGATCGTCGAGAGCTGCGTGAACCGTGTGGGCGTGGAGGTGAACACGGCGTCGGTCTCGCTGCTTTCGTACGTCGCCGGCATCGGGCCAACGCTCGCCGCGAACATCGTGAAGACGCGTGACGAGCGCGGTGGCTTCCGCGCCCGCAAGGATCTCATCGATGTCCCGCGGCTCGGCGCCAAGGCGTTCGAGCAGGCAGCGGGGTTCCTGCGCGTGCGCGGTGGCACGCATCCGCTCGACGCGACGGCGGTCCATCCGGAGCGGTATGCGTTAGTAGAACGGATCGCCACGGACCTCGAGCTGCCGTTAGGCGATCTGTTGACCAACGAGTCCGCCGTCGGGCGCGTCGACGTCGACAAGTACGTTGCCGACGGCGTGGGCCTGCCGACGCTCCAGGACATCCTGTCGGAGCTGCGGCGTCCAGGTCGAGATCCGCGCGAGGAGTTCGAGCCGCCGGCGTTCCGCGACGATGTGAAGGAGCCGAAGGATCTCTCGCCGGGGATGGTGCTCGAGGGAGTCGTCACCAACATCGTGTCGTTCGGCGCGTTCGTGGACGTCGGCGTCCATCAGGACGGCCTCGTGCACGTGTCGCAGATGGCTGACCGATTCGTGCGCGACCCTAACGACATCGTGAAAGTCGGGCAGAAGGTGAAGGTCACGGTGATATCGGTCGATCTCGAACGGGGGAGGATTGCGCTGACGATGAAAAGCGGGGTGGAAACCGGGAACCGGGAACGGGGAACCGGGAAGAGAGGTTCCGTCGCCCGGTCCGGCGTCCCGAACCGGGACAAGGCAAAACCGGTGGAGGCGCCGAAAGCGACGAATCCAAAGCCTGGGACGATCGCCCCGAATGGAATGCGGTTCCGCTAACCCAACGTCGGACCAACGCGCTCGGCTAGTCGCTTCGCGCTTCCGCGACACATCGCGGCGAATTGGTTGCGCTCCCGGAAGGCGATTCCGGTAGCCTGAGACCATGGCCGCCCACTTGCTTGACCAACTTGACCATGTCACTGACGCCGACTATGTTGGTCAACTAGACCAACCAGGCGGCATCATGGCTTCGACCTACAACCTTTATGACGCCAAGACGCGCCTCTCCGAGCTTGTCGACCGTGCTTCGGCCGGCGAGGAGATCGTGATCGCGAAGAACGGCCGTCCGCTCGCCCGCCTGGTGCCGATCCCGGCCGAAAAGCCGAACCGTTCTCCAGGGGGATGGGAAGGAATGGTGTGGATCGCAGAGGACTTCGACGAGCCACTCGCGGCTGACATGCAGGCCGCTTTCGAAGGTGACGACGACACCGAGACTCGGGAGTGAGACTTCTCCTCGACACGCACGTGTTTCTCTGGTGGCGCGCCGGGCGGGAGATGCGTGCCGAGGCCATGGAGGCGATTCGCACGTCGGATGACGTTTTCGTGAGCGCGGCGTCGGCTTGGGAGGTCTCGATCAAGGCCGCGACGGGAAAGATTCGTCTGACGGCGTCGTTCGCCGATGGCGTCGCGCAGAGCGGCTTCGTTCCGCTTCCGATCAACCTCGTGCACGCGGCGGTAGCTGGTGAGCTACCGCCGCATCATCGCGACCCGTTCGATCGCATGCTCGTGGCACAAGCGCGAGCGGAGCGCCTAACGCTCGTCTCGCACGACCGCCGGCTCGAGCTCTACGGCACGCCGATCATCTGGGCGTAGCAGGCATGACATTCTCACCTTACTCCGGCTGTTTTCCGATCGGCAATCGGACACCCAGCGTCAGGTACGCTCGCGCGGCGGCCGGGCTCTCTTCGAAAGTGTTGTTCAGCGACGGAATCTTCCCGCCGAAGACGCTTCCCAGCTCAGCCGCGAGCGTTGCCCGGCCCATACCTAACGAGCCGCCAACGAACGCCGTGTTTCGCCTGGCGGTGAGGTTGATGGTCTCACTCCCGCCCGGGATCGAGGACGCGTCTACAGCGATTTGCACGGTCCCGTCATAGGTCTCCCGGCCGAGGCCACCCGAGATGCCGAACCGACCGAGTTGCTTGGATGCCGCAAGGCGCCAGCCGGTGGTGAGTATCTCGCCGTTGTTCAGCGAGAGGGTGACAGATCCTCCGCTGTCGGTCGGCAGTGACTGCATCGTCGCGTAGAACTTCGGGAGCGTCCGGAACATGCCGGTGAGCGATACCGCCGGCAATGAGTTCGTTTCCTGAAGAATCCCGAGGCGAGCGCCTAGCGAGACGCCGAACGAGCTTCCGTTGGTCTCGATGCTCCCGCCGTCGAGATGCGGCGTTACGGAGAACCCTCCGATAAGATCCAGTGCCGCAATGCGAGTATCACCCACCCGGTCGCCTCGTGAGACACGGAGGGCGAAGTCGCCGGCGAATGACGTCGCCGGTCGGGTATCGACGCCGAAGGTCGAGGAGCCTACCGTCGCATCGGTCCGCACGGTCACGTTGTCGAACTGCGGGCTTCCCTTCGACGTGACTTTGGCGCGGAACGATGCCTCCATCCTCCCCTTGTTGCCGAGCGCACCACCTTGACCGATGATGGCATTTCCGGTGGCGACGGCCTCGTCACCGAGCTGCACGGTCACGACCGTGGCGAGGTCACGCACCTTGGAACATGCATCGACCAGGTTACCTTCGCAGAGTAACCCGTAATCATCGCAGCCTGCGAGAGCGAGCGTCAGCGCAGCACAGGCGATAGGGCGAGCGTTCATGGTGTCCTCCGGAGAGTGGCGCTGCGCGGGGAATGCATCGGGAAACCCTGCTATTTGCGAAACACCCACTCGACGGTGCCGAGGCCTTCTGCCTCTCCCATTATCCGAAGAGTCTTTCCGGAAAGTGACCCGACGATTGATTCGCCATCCGAGGTCGTTAGGGTCACGGTGTCGCCGGACCGAGTCCAGGTGCCGTCCACAGCGCTCGTGAGCGTGTTCACCTGCCCGCCGGTGGTCTGGCGGAAGGAGAGACTCAACGTGAACGCGCTCTGTGCGGTCAGCGTGACCGAGCCGGCGGTAATCTCGTACTTTCCGGTCTCGTCCTCGAAAACGTTCACGGGAAGAGACTGACCTGCCATGGACTGGAGCGCGTAGGTCCCTTCGATTGCCTCGGGTCCCGTGGAATCGCCACCGCACGCGAGTGATGCGACGAGGAGTGTTCCCACGCCAAGGCGGAGAGTGCCGCGGAGCCAAGGTCGCGTGCGAGGACGTTGGCCCGATCGAGGCTGCAGCGAGATCGCAGACATAAGAGGATTGGTGAGGTTAGGCAGGGTGCTGCAGCGCGAGCGGCGTCGCTCGGGCACACCCAAAGTGACGTCTACGAATAGACGGATCGATACGCGGAGTTACGTAGAAGCGCGCATCCGGGTGATCCCGGTCACCCAGTCACCATGCCGCCGGATTCTGTCGGTAGAACCGTCGCAGCTCTTCGTAGAGTCTCGGATGCTGGCGTGACAGCTCCTGTCCGCGCTCGAAGAACGTCTCGGTCGCGACGGCAAAGAATTCCGCGGGGTCCTGGGCTCCGTATGGGTCGAGCAGTGTCGGCTCGCCGTCATCGGCCGCGCGCCGCAGCGCCTCGAGCTCCTGGCCGAACACCTTGGCCCACGACCGTGCCTGCTCCCCGCTCTCGAGGAGCGGGGTTCCGTCGGTGCTCCCGTCCTCGAAATCCAGCTGATGCGCGAACTCGTGGAGGACGAGATTGCGGCCGTCCTCGGGATCCGCGGCACCCGCCTTCGCATCGTCCCATGCGAGCACGAGCGCGCGGAGGTTGCGCTGGGTGTGCCCGGAGAGATGTGCGTCATCCTCGGACCAGATCCCGCCCTCGGCGTGCTGGCTCGTTGCGACGTAGCCGGTGGGGTAGACGATTACGGACGTTAGGCGCGGGAAGTAGTCCGTGTCGCGATGGAGCAGCAGGAGCGCCGCCTGTGCCGCGATTGTGAGGCGCACCTCGTCGCGCATGAGGAGCCCGCCAGCGCCCTCGAAGTGCTTTTCGTCGACGAGCACGCGTGCGTGGCCGAGGAGCTCGCGCTGGTCTGCATTGCTGAGGCGGGCGAACAGGGGCACGCGCGTGTCGATGATGCGACGCCAATGCTCCGGGAACGCCTCGGCGCGAAGGCGCTCGCGGCGGCGTGACTTTCCGAACAGGGCCACTCTCCAAGCTCCGTCCGAGCGGCCGGGTGTGCAAGACTTCCCCGTTCCCACGTCTCCCTCAGGGTCCTTCGAACCGGTCACGTGAGGAGGTTCGATCAGTGCGTGCCGGAATCGTGCTGCCAGCCGTTGCCTCCGTATTCGCCCTCCGCTGCCTAACGGCGCAGAGCGACTCACTCCCGGTCGAAGCGCGGATGAAGGCGCGCTACTACAGGGAGACGCCGGCGTCGGTTCGAACTGCGCGCCTCGCCCGGCTCGCCGAGGCGGAGGCACGGTGGGCCGCGAGGCGACCCACACGGTATCGACTCACCGCTCGGATCGAGTGCTTCTGCTTTGGCTCGACGCAGGAAGGAACCACGCTCGAGTTCGTGAATGATTCGCTCGTCGGGATCGTCGATCGCGCGGGTCGCCGACACGCCACGACTGACCCGACGTGGAAAGAATACTCCGTGCCCGCCCTGTTCACCTCCGTGGAGAAAGCGATCCGCGACGTGGAGACGTTCGTCGAGAAGCTCGAGTTCGATCCGGTCTACGGAATCCCCACGCGACTCGAGACCAATACGGTTTACTCGTTCACCGATGGGTGGTTGCGGCAGCACATCAATGGGTTTCGGCCGGTTCCATAGATTCGGTTCCCCTATACCCAACGGCGACGCCAGGTGACTGCGGTTCGGACCGTAGGAGGCGATCGGGCTGGATCGCCTACCGGTTCTCGTCCGTCCGTGATGTGATCGGCGGGGCGCTCACGATGCGTGGAGGCATACGGATATCGTTAGGCCTCCGGGCGATCGCGGCGAGCTCGAGCCATACTGCCGTCGTCGCAGCCGCGAGGAGACCTGCGGCGATCGCAACCCGGCGTGTCCATCGACCTGCGCTTGCGACGGTCACCCTGATCCCCGTCCCAAAGGCGCGCGCGCCAGCTCCGTGTGGCGGCCTGTTCGACCGGGGCGCCACGTGCAGCCACGCGACCGGCAGCGGCCTATCCGGCCTGGCTGCACCCGGGATGGGGAGCACGCGCGCGCGGCGGCGGGTCGCCGGTCGCGTGGTCTGGCCCTGCGGCGTGATGGCGACTGTCGTCTGGACGGAGGGCGTGGACTGAACGAGCTGCGCGAGCGCCGAGCGTCCGGCGTCCACGTCAGTTCGAGGCACCCGGGCGATGAACGGCATCGCAATCCGCAGCGCCGGCCACCGCTCGTTAGGTTCCTTCGCCAGCATGCGCATGACCGCCGCGGCGAGCGGCGTCGGACAATCGCGTCGCGCGAAGCTCAGCCAAGCCGGCGGCTCGCTGCGATGCGCCCGCTGCACCTCGAGCGGCGGGCCCACGAACGGGGGACGCCCGGTCACCATCTCGTAACCGATTGCGCCCACGGAGTACTGGTCCGAAGCGATCGACGTCGGCTGGTCGAGACACTGCTCGGGGCTCATGTACTCCCATGTGCCGCTAGCGATCCGGGTGCGCACCGCGGCCGCAGACTCGACGACTTTCGCGATGCGGAAACCAGTCACGTGCACGTCACCGTGAACGTCGACGAGAACGTTGGCCGGCTTCACGTCGCCGTGCGGCACGCCACGGTCGTGTGCGTATTGCAGTGCGGCGCAAAGCTCCAGCAGCACCGTCTGGACGACCGGGATGGGCAGTCGCGGGTGCGCGCGAAGCAACGCGTCGAGCGGCGCGCCATCGACGGACTTCATCACGAAGAAGAGCGGATGGCTGGCGACGGTTGCGCTCATCTACGCATTACCGCGCAAAAAAAAAAAGAAGGCTGGCGCCGTCGACGGTGCCAGCCTCCAATATGCAAACCGCCTGTTTGGACCGAAAGGCTATTTCCCCATGGGATACCAAGTGAATCCCATGTTGAAACGGGCGCTCGTGGCTTCGGGGAGCGGCAGGCCGTCGACTGCGGTGTTTTCGAATCGCACCTGCGTGAACTTGCCGGTCGTCCACTTGTACGAGCCTCCGAACGCGATCGAGGGCGTCACGAAGTACTCGAGCCCGCCGCCAGCGGCGATGCCGCTGCCCATGTACGAAAGGGTGCCCGTGGAGACAGCGCCCTGCGTGTCGGTGAGCGTAACGTTGCGCATCATCACCACGCGGCCAGCGTAGCCGGCATCGATGAACGGGACGAATGCCGTCCGGTTGACGAAGTGAAAGCGTGCCCCAATGTCCGCGTGTCCGAGGTTGTAGTTACCGCTGACGCTCGAGATCTGCGCGCCACTCATGTCCAGAATGAGCGCGATGTTCTTCGTCACGCCCCATCCCAGCAGACCCGCGACGCCGGGGCCTGTTTCGGTCGAGTTGTTGAGGCCATCGGAGCGGATGCTCGACGCGTCGAACGCGAGGCCGACGATGAAGCCGTTGGTATTCGTGCGGCGTGAGCGCCGCGCTACTTCCGTGCGTTTCGTCGCCGGCGCCGGCGACGATGCTGGGACAAACGGCTTTGACTGCGCCGTCGTTACCGGGGTCGATGCCGCGGCCTGAGGCGGGTTCGAGGGCGTCGCCGGTGCGGGGGTCAATGGCTTTACCGGGGCCTGCGTCGGAGTCGGCGCAGGCTTCGGAGGCTGCGACTTCGCGACAACCTTGGTCTCCGTATTAGCGGGGACGGTCGGTTTCGGCGGCGTCGTCGACTTGGGTGCGGTGGGCTGCGGCGTGGCGGCCTTCGGCGTAGTGGGCTGTGCCGCAACTGTCTTTGGTGTCGCGGCCTGCGGCGCGGCCTGCTTCGGTGTGGTGGGCTGCGACGTCGCCACTTGAGGCGGCGTGGCCGATTGCGCTGGGGTTGGGGCGACCGACTGCGGCGGCGTGGTGGGCTGCGGCGCCGGCTTTGCCTCGGCCACGACGCTCGGCGTCGTCGCGACGCTGTCGATGGCCGCGTTCGAATTCGTCAGCTGCAGTGTCTGCGACTGCTGTGGCCGAACGACGATGCGGACTGCCCACGTGTAGGTGCGTCCGCCCAGAGGCTGCATGGTCTTCGCGAGAACCGTGTACATCCCGACCTTGAGGTTCATCGACGCACGACCTTCGAGGTCGGTCTCGATCGCGGTGGAATCGGGGCGCTCGTTGTTGCGCACCGCCACAACCTTTAGGAGGGGCAGCGGCTTCACCGTGTAGTCCGCGAGCACGACGGCGGCGCGAAGGTTCACGGTGCCGACCTGCGAGGCCGGCGAAAAGATCGTCGGGCCCTTCGTTGACTGGGCGAAGGCGCTGGTTGGGAGTGCGAGCAGGGCGCAGACGCGCATTACCCGGGACGAATACGACATGGGCCGGTAGGTTGAGTGAGTGCTGGCCGCGTCGAGCACGCGGCGACCTGGCAGCCGTTCACACTGCTGCTGCACTTGAGGGACGAGACGGGACAGCGCGTCGTCACCGCCCCGACACATTGACCGACTCGTTCGTGCGCTGGCTCACATCGGTGCCGTTATTCTGCGAGCAACGGCAACACCTAACGTGAGCCGGACCCGAGAGGGCCGGACCCACAGACGAAACGGGGAACGGATGCACCGGATCACTCTCGGATCTCCCGGATCGCTCCTCGGCACTGAAATCTTCGCTCGCAACGAGCCGAGTTGGTGAAGAAGACCTCGGGAAGCCATGCGTCCCGAGGTCTTTGATCAAGAAAAAGATGAGAGACCGGACTTGCCGTCGGAGGCGTCACTGGTCTCGGAGCGAATCCGCGAACATTCGCACAATCGAAGTTCGAAATCCGCGTTAGGTGTTTCTTACCCTGACCGACCGCGATGCCACCCCAGTTGACGCAGGTTTTTTCGGGCGATAGCGTCCAGTGGGTCCATTCACCAAACACACCACCTCCTGGCTTCCACGATCAACCTCCGCGACCGCCTCGAGAATTTGGAACGTCAGAGCTCCGGCCGCTGACGTCCTTGGGCGAGTTGCTCGGTTCCGTGCAGGCATATCCTCGAGGCGTGCTTCGATCACTGGTTGTCGTCGCGATCCCGACGGTCCTGACAGCGGCGTGCGGTAGGCCGCGCGTCCCTACGCCCCTGCCTTCGAGCGATGCGTGCATGGTCACCGCCAGCTCGGCGCCGGTGGACTCCGCGTCCGTCGTCGTCACGTCGCCGGTGAACGTGCAAAACGCGCCGAGACCGACGACGTGGGGCGAGCGATTCGTATTTGCCCTTGCCGACACAGCCGCAAAACGCGATTGCCGCGACCGGCCACTGAACAACGTGGCTGGGCCATACGGCATTCGCGATGTCGGTCGCTCGACGCTCCAGCTCGAGCCCGTCGCCGGAGCACGCGGTCCGCGCCTGACGATTCACTTGGCAACGGAAACGAGCGCGCGTGATCTGGTTGATGCAGGAGTCGACCTTCTCGTCACCGACAGCCCGGCGCTGGCGGCGTACGCAGCCACGCGTGGCGACGTGACGTCGGCGCCCCTGGGGTGGGATCGTACATGGGTGGTCGCCACACCTCGCGGGTCTCTCGCGATCGACTCGTCCGTCGCGTTTCGCTCGGGGCTCGCGCGCGACGCCGTTCGCACCGACGCGCGAGCGTCCGAGGGGACACACTGGTGGAGCGACACCACGGGTTGCAGCACCGCGACGGTTCGGAGCGCGCTCGCATCGATCGGCACCTCGCGGGTCGTCTATCCGCATGACGAGTCCGTTGCCCGCGCTCTGGCCGAGCGGCTCGTCGCGGTCCTCGGCGGCCGCGCGACTGCCACGGGGCTCGCACCTAACGCGTTCAGGTCGGCATTGTTATCGGGGTCCGAGATGGCGTATGTCTTCCCGCTCCGACGAATGACGGTCGACCGATGCCGGAGCATGACCGAGTTGGTCGAGCGCGCGTCGTGGCTTGGCGGTCGTGGCGCGATCACGGCACTCATTGATACACGGCTTCACGCTGTCGTCCGGCGGGACCGGTTGAACCTCACCTTCACCTGGGACAGCACGGTCGCCATCGCGCCCGCTCGTCCATGACTTTCCGATCCCGGCTCCTGATTGCGTTCGCGATCGCGACGATCGTTCCGCTCGCACTGCTGGGCTTCGGCGTGCGCCGCCAGTTGACAGCACGCCTCGTCGCGCAGCATCAGCGACGCGTGGAGGACATGGCGAAAGTCGCAGCGCAGGATGTCGAGCGAGAGAGTGCTTCCATTGCGGCCAGGCTGTCGACACTGGCCCGAACGCTCCGAACCGACGATCGCTTCCGAATGGCGGCAGTTCGCGGCGACCCGGGCGAGCGTGCGTATCTGCTCGACTGGGCCGAGTTGGCGATGCGAACGACGGGGCTCGAGATGCTACAGTTGCAGGATAGTGGAGGCAGAATCCTGAGCTCCGGCCATTTCCGCAACGAGTTCGATCGCCTCGAACCGGAGCTTCCTCGCGCGCTCGGCGCGGCGAAAGGTGCGGTGCTCGTAAATGTGCGCGCGCCCGAGGGTTCGTTCCTCGCGTTGGCGCGGGCCGAGTCC
>Ga0075423_10003945_pt1 | contig 13689 bp, 15 predicted proteins | sample SoiMethybrSBSTD2_FD_80114 | JGI IMG/M metagenome (GOLD analysis project Ga0075423, IMG submission 80114) | Bulk soil microbial communities from a Populus tree surrounding site in Tennessee, USA - Soil MetaG P. TD hybrid SBSTD2 | ecosystem: Environmental > Terrestrial > Soil > Tree plantation...
TCGGGAGAGCCGGGACGCGCCACACGAACGACCGCGCGTCGGGAGACAACGTGCGGGTGACCCGCAGCGGGAAGCTCCGGCCGCCGTCGAGCGACAGGACGAGCTCCATCTCGTCCGCGTCGTCCCGTCCGGCGAGGCCGGGCGTCCAGGAGACCGAGACCGTCGCCCCCGCCGGAAGTCTCTCGTCGGCCTCCGGCTCGAGAAACCGGAGCGTCTCCGCGCGCGAGGCTGCCGCGATCGCGAAACCGAAGACCGCACCGGCGAGGAGGCCCCGGAGAGGCGACCGGGGTCGAACCATGCCCGGAATGCTAACTGATTGCGCTCGGAATGACCGAACGAGGATATGGTTGCGGGAAGGATCGATGAATCGCCGAAGGGGATTGGCCTTTTTCTCTCTCGGGATCGCCTTCATCGCCATCGGTGCGAGCGGTCGTGCGTTTTTCCTCGGCCTGGGCGTGGCTTTTCTCGCCTCCGGCGTCTACTTCCTCGTCCGTAGCCGCCGCGAGACGGGACTCTGATCCCGGCATGAGCCGAAATCGCCCCGGGGATGGGGGCGTCGAACGGCCTGATCTCGATCCCGAGATCTGGCGGGTCGTCACGTTTGTGAGCCGCATCCGCACGCTTCCGCCGGCCGTCGATTCCGCCGGAAATCCCGGCCCCGCCCCGGTGTCTGACGGGCGGGAACCGGTTTACCGCTGCGGGGTCCGGAAGATCGACATGCGCAACCGCCGGAAGAGAACGGTCGGCGCCGCGATCGCCTTCATGGCGTTCTGGAGCACCGCCGGCGGGCTGCCGGCCGACGCCGCGGAGGAGTCCCGGCCGGCGATCCACGAGCTGAAACTCGTCTACCTCTTCGAAGGTCCGGAACCGGAGTTCGTGTTCGTGATCGGGAACAGCGGCTTCAAGAGTGTCGCGTCTCTGAAGGCTTTCATCGCGTCGCTTCCGCCGGACACGACCTTGAGGTGGAGTCCCGGGTGCGTCCGGATCGGGGGAGAGCCGCTGCTCTCGTCGGAGATCGATATGGAAGAATTCAAGGCATTCTGTCTCGATCACCGGATCGACTTCGTGCTGGTGCCTTCGGGCTGAGAGGCGCCGCTTTGCACCTTCCAAAGCGGCGCGGACCGCGGCCGCGGGCGACGCCGACGAATCCGCACACGCAGCTCGACCAGCAGCCGGACACGGCGACCGCCGCAGCGCTTGCGGATGCGCTCTTCACGATGCCGGGAGTCATCGAACGCCCGAGCGCGATCTCGGTTCCCGGCGCGCGCGCTCTGTGGCTCGCGCCGGCGGATGCCCGCGGTCCGCGGGACGCCTTCCTGGTGGGCGGCGAATTCGCTCACCTCCACCCGCACCCCGATTCGAGCCTCCATGCGGCGCTTCCTCCGTCCCTCGCCTCGGAAGCGATCGCGCGCGGGTGGGCCGAGGTCCACCCCGTCGCCCGCCTGGGACTCATCCCGGAGAATGCCGTCATGATCTACGCACCCCGGGACGACTCGGAGGTTCGAATCGTTCTGGACCTGATTCGCTCATCGCTGGCGTTTGCGCGCGGCGGGCAGCAAGATGTTGCCGACGAAAGGAGGAGACGCTCATGAAGCCGACGAGCGGAAGGCCTGGGATCGGGCTCATCCGTGTGGCAGGACCGGTCTTGATCCTCTTTCTCGCGACGACGGCGTCCGCGCAGGAAGTGATCCGGATCAGCAGCTACAAAGCTCTTTTCGGTAAGAATTCGGAGGTCTCGAAGGTCACCGACGAAGAAATCACGGGCGTGTACGCGGGCATGAAAGGCCTGAGGTGGGTCAAGTTCTACTACGACCCGGTGAGCGGCGAGCGCGGTTCCGTCACGGTGTGGGCCGATCGAGCCGCCCTGGACTCGTACATGACCTCCGAAGCCCGAAAGGGGATCCTCGCCAGGCTGCGGCCCTTGATCGAGGGAGACGTCATGAGCCGGATCTACATCGTCCACCAACCGGGGAAAGGGGAGTCGCCCGGGCCGCCGAGGTAGTTCCGGCGATCGCCTCCGCATGAACCCCGACGACGCCCTTCGGGTCCTGCTTTCGAAGCTCTTGAGCTGGGAAGACGCGCACGTGTCGTTCGACGGCGCGGTCGAAGGAATCCCGCCCGATTTCCGCGGCTCGCGACCCGAAGGCGCACCGCACTCCCCCTGGCAATTGCTCGAGCATATTCGGATCTGCCAGAGGGACATTCTCGACTTCTGCCGCGATCCGGAATACGTCGAGAGGAAGGTCGAGGACTACTGGCCGTCCGGCACGGCGCCTCCGACCGATGCGGCATGGGACGGAAGCATCGCCTCCTTCCGCCGTGACCGGGACGCGCTGAAGGCGCTCGCGGCCGACTCCGAGACGGACCTCTTCGCCCCCATCCCGCACGGGTCCGGACAGACGTATCTGCGGGAGCTCGTCCTCGTTGCCGACCACAACTCGTACCACGTCGGCCAGCTCGTCCTGCTTCGAAATCTCCTCGGGATCTGGCCGAAATCGGAGTGACGCGGAATCGCCGTCTCTCGATCGAGCGGATCGCGCGGGCCGCGACCGTCATCGACCCGGTCTTCCGCGACTCGCCGCAGTTCCTCGCGGAGTCGCTCTCGCTCGAGCTCGGCGTTCGTCTGGTCGTGAAGGTCGAGACGATGAACCCGATCCGATCGTTCAAGGCGCGGGGGACGGAATGGCTGACCGCAAGCCTGTCCGGGAGACCGCAGCTCGTCTGCGCGAGCGCCGGCAACTTCGGCCAGGGGATGGCCTGGTCCGGAAGGAAGCGCGGGTTCCCGGTCACCGTGTTCTGCGCGGTGAACGCGAACCCGCTGAAGGTCGAGCGGATGCGCGCTCTCGGCGCCGAGGTGCGACAGGTGGGGAAGGACTTCGATGCCGCGCACGCGGCCGCCGTCGAGTTCGCCGCAGCGGCTGGTGCGCTCATCATCGAGGACGGCCGGAACATCGAGATCGCGGAGGGTGCGGGCACGATCGGTGTCGAGCTGCTTCACTGGCCCGAACCGTTCGATTCGATCGCGGTCCCACTGGGGGACGGCGCCCTGCTCGCCGGGATAGCGCGCTGGGTCAAGGCGCGCCGAACGGAGACCGCGATGATCGGCGTATGCGCTTCCCGATCGCCGGCGATGGAGCGATCGTGGCGAGCGGGCGAGATCGTGAACCTGCCGGACGCACAAACGATCGCCGACGGCATCTCCTGCACGAGCCCGTTCCCCGAGGCGCTCTCCGACATCACGGGTGTCGTCGATGACATCGTGCTCGTCGACGACGATCGGATCGTCGAAGCGATCCGCCGCGCGCACGCCGACCTCGGCATCGTGCTCGAGCCCGCGGGGGCGGCGGCCCTGGCGGCGGTGATGACGGAGCCGGGGCGATTCCGCGGGCAGCTCGTCGCCGTGGTTCTCTCGGGAGGCAATGCCACAGCCGAACAACTCCGTCGGTGGCTCACGACGTGACCGGCTTTTCGCTGCGCAAGGCGTCGATGGCCGACCGCCCCGCGCTCGAGGAGCTCATCGCCGTGTCCGCGCGCGGGCTCTCGCGGTCCGATTACACCGACTCGCAGATCGAGGCAGCGCTCCGTTCGGCGTTCGGGGTGGACTCGGAGCTCATCGCCGACGACACGTATTTCGTCGCGGAGGCGGACGGCCGCATCGTCGGGTGCGGCGGCTGGAGCCGCCACGCGACGCTCTTCGGAGGCGACGCCCAACCCGGGCGGCGTTCGGAGCTCCTCGACCCGTCGCGGGACTCCGCGCGGATCCGGGCGTTCTTCGTCCATCCCGACTGGGCGCGGCGCGGGATCGGACGGGCGATCCTCGAGAAGTGCGAGGCGGAAGCGCGGGCGCACGGCTTTCGATCGGCCGAGCTCCTCGCGACGCTTCCGGGACACCCGTTCTATCGAATGCTCGGGTACGCCGGCGACGAACGCGTAGAGCATTCGCTCGCCGGCGGCGTTCCGATCGACTTCATCCCCATGCGGAAATCGCTTGCATGAGAGCCGTCATTTGCGCCGCGCTCGTCCCGATTATTGGCTGCAACGGGACGCGAAGCTGATGTATGGGGCTGTGTACCACTTCGGCCCCAAGTGGTCGCCGGGCGGCGCCTCGGTTATGTTCGCTCGGGCGGTGCCGGTCGAGCAGGAGTTCGCGCAGCTCAAGACGTACGTCGAGACGGGGGATCGGTCCCTCGAAGAGATCGAAAAGTTCTCCCCCGCGCGATGACGACGACGCGTAGCGCAGTTCTTCCGGTCGTCGCCGTCGTCTTCGCCGTCCTCGCGTCGACGCCTGCCGGCCGGGGCCAGGAGCGTGCCCGCGAGGACTGGCCCGCGTACGGCGGGGATCCGGGCGGCTCGCGCTATTCGCCGCTCGCGCAGATCGACCGGTCGAACGTCCGGAACCTTCGCGTCGCGTGGACGTACCGGACCGGAGAAGACGTCGGCAAAAGTGTCGTCGGCAACAAGGCCGCTTTCGAGGCGACGCCGATCCTCGTCGACGGCACCCTCTACGTGAGCACGCCGTTCAACCGCGTGATCGCGCTCGACCCCGAGACCGGTCAGAAGAAGTGGGCCTTCGATCCGAAAGTGAGCTTGACGACGCACTTCAGCGAGGTGACGTCCCGGGGAGTTTCGACGTGGCCCGTCGGTCGCGCGAAACGCGGAAAATCGCGCCGAATCTTCGTCGCGACGATCGACGCCCGCCTGATCGCGCTCGACGCGGCGACGGGCCAGCCGATCAGAGGGTTCGGGACCGGCGGACAGGTCGATCTGACGAAGGACGTCCGTCTGGTGGATCCCGGGGACTACCAGGTGACGTCGCCGCCGGCCGTGATCGGCGACCTCGTCGTCGTGGGATCTTCGATGGGGGACAACCGCGGCGTCGAGCTCGAGCGGGGAGTCGTCCGCGCGTTCGACGCGCGGACGGGCGCTTTGCGCTGGCGGTGGGACCCGATCCCGACCGATCCCTCGGATCCGGCCCGGAAGAGCTGGAAGGGGTCGAGCGCCGATCGCACGGGCGCGGCCAACGCATGGGGAGTCATCTCGGCGGACCCGGACCGGGATCTCGTTTTCGTCCCGACGAGCAGCCCGAGCCCGGACTACTACGGCGGCGAGCGGATCGGAGCCAACTTCTACGCGAACTCGGTCGTCGCGCTCTCCGCCTCGACCGGCAAAGTGGTCTGGCACTTCCAGGTCGTGCACCATGACCTGTGGGACTACGACGTCGCGGCGCAGCCGCTGCTCCTGACGCTCCGGCGACGGGGAAAGGACGTCGCGGCCGTCGCGGTGGCGACGAAGATGGGCAACGTCTTCCTGCTCGACCGCGAGACGGGCGCGCCGCTCGATCCGGTCGAAGAGCGCCCCGTCCCCGAGAGCACCGTCCCCGGCGAAGAAGCGGCGCCGACGCAGCCGTTCCCCACGCTCCCGCCGCCTCTCGTCCCGCAGAAGCTGTCTTCGGATGACGCCTGGGGCGCGACGCCCGCGGACCGCGAGTGGTGCGCCGCGAAGATCAAGGGATTTCGTTCCGACGGAATCTTCACGCCGCCGAGTCTCGCGGGGACTCTCGTCTTCCCGAGCAACGTCGGCGGGGTGAACTGGGGCGGAATTTCGTACGATTCCGGACGCGGTCTACTGATCGCTCCGACGAACCGGATCGCTCTCTTCGTCCGGTTGATCCCCCGCGCGGAGTACCAGGCGCTTCGCTCGACGGACGCCGCGAACCGGATGACCGGCGAGTTCGGCCGCCAGAGCGGCACGCCCTACGCGATGTACCGGGAGTTCCTGCGCGCGCCGAGCGGAATGTTCTGCAACCCGCCGCCCTGGGGGACGCTCGCCGCGGTCGATCTCGCCACCGGCAAGACCCGGTGGGAAACGCCGCTCGGGACGATCCCGCAGCTCGCGGCGATCCCCGGGTCCGCGCAGTGGGGATCGGTCAACCTCGGCGGCGCGATCGTGACCCGCGGAGGTCTCGTGTTCATCGCCGCCGCGATGGACGACGCGCTCCGGGCCTTCGACGTCGAGACCGGCCGCGAGCTCGGCAAGTGGGCGCTCCCGGCGGGTGGCCAGGCGACGCCGATGACGTACCGGGTGCGCAAGAACGGGAAGCAGTTCGTCGTGATCTGCGCGGGCGGCCACGGCAAGCTCGGGACGAAGATCGGCGACTCCGTCGTCGCGTTCGCGCTGCCGTAACGACCGGCGAGACTACCGGTTGTCGATCGGGATGTACGGCTGCGGATACTCCGGGCCGATGTACTCGGCGCGCGGGCGGATCAGACGGTTGTGCTCGTATTGCTCGAGGACGTGCGCCGTCCAGCCGGCTACACGTGAGACCGCGAAGATCGGCGTGAAGAGGTCGGTCGGGACGCCGAGCATGTAATAGACCGACGCGGAGTAGAAGTCGACGTTCGAGTTCAACTTCTTCTCCTCGTTCATCAGCTTCTCGATCCGGCGGGACATGTCGTACCACTTGGTCTGCCCGGACGACTCGGCGAGCGCCTTCGACATCTCTCGCAGGTGGGTCGCGCGCGGGTCTTCGGTGTGGTAGACGCGATGGCCGAACCCCATGATCTTTTCTTTGCGGCCGAGCCGCTCGTGGATCGCGTCGTCGACGCGGTCGAGCGACCCGATCTCGAGGAGCATCTTCATGACCGCTTCGTTCGCCCCGCCGTGGAGCGGCCCTTTCAACGTTCCGATCGCCGAGGTGATCGCCGAGTGCATGTCGGAGAGGGTTGCGGCCGTCACGCGCGCTGCGAACGTCGACGCGTTCAGCTCGTGGTCGGCGTGGAGGATCAGGGCCACGTCGAACGCCCGGCTCGCCTCGGGGCTCGGGTCCGCGCCGGTCAGCATGCGGACGAAGTCCTCGGCGTGCGGGCGCGCGGGATCCGGATCGACCACCGGCAGGCCGCCGCGCAGGCGGTGGTGCGCGGCCACAAGCGACGCGAGCTGGGCCGTCAGGCGGACCGACTTGCGCCGGTTGGCCGCCGGGCTCATGTCGTTCGCGTCGGGATCGGCGATCACGAGCGCCGAGACCATCGTCCGGAGCGAATCCATGGGCGAGAGTCGGGACGCGAGCTCCGACTGGAGCCGGACGATCTCCGGCGGGAGCTTGCGCTCCGCGCCGATCGCGCGACGGATCTCGTCGAGCTCTTCGCGCCGGGGCAGGCGGCCCTGCCACAGGAGGAAACAGATCTCTTCGAACGTGGAGTTGTCGGCGAGGTCGTGGATGTCGATCCCGCGGTAGGAGAGGACCCCGCGTTCGCCGTCGAGGAAACAGATCGAGGAGTCGGCGGCGACGATGTCCTCGAGGCCCTGCTTGAAGCCTTTGACTTCGACCATCCGCGTGCTCGTCATGCCCCCACGTTCAAACTACGTCCCCGGAGTTCCGCCGGATGCGCCCGTCTCAGCCCTCGACGGCCCGGGGAATCGCCGGATCGAGACCCGGGAACTGCGCGAGCCACGCCCGACGCTCGGCGCGAAGCTTGTCGACGAGCTCCCGGTATTTCTCGGCCGTGTAGTACGTCCTCGGGGAATACTTCGCGAGATCGAGCCCGGGCACGCTCGTCGGGGTCTCGTAGCCCCAGTCGGCGTCCCGGTCCCACTGGATGCCTTCCTTGGCGATCTGCTTCATGATCTCCGTCGACGCCTTGATCGAGACCTTCTCCCCCGGGGACCCGTCGTTCGCGCCGATCGACCCGGTGTTCAGGATGTACGCGTGCATGTCCGGGTTGGCGCGGAGGATCGCGAGGAGGCGGTTTCCCTCCTCGGCCTCGGGTCCGACGATGAACGGATTGGTTCCGACCTCGCGTTTCGCCTGGCCGGCTTTCGTCGGATCGCCGGCGGACGTCTCGATCGATTCGCCGAGCATGAAGTAGGCCGCGGCCTGCTCCGGGGTGAGCCGCGCGCACACCGGCACGACGTCGTTCCGTCGCGTGATGAAGACGATCTTGTTTGCCTTGTCGAGGTCGATTCCCTCGCCCGTGCCCTTGATGTATTTCCGGAGAACGACGCCGCGCCCGTTCGACGTGATCGAGGTGTCGAGGAAGTCGACCTTGCCCGTCTCGTCGAGCTTGACGTTCTCGTAGACGGCGGTCGGGTGCGTCGCGGCGCCCCAGAGCACGGTCTGGGACGGCTCGAGACCCTCCGTCTTGATGTAGAAGCCGTCCTCGGTTCCGTACGCCTTGCCGTCTGCCGTCATCAGGACGACGTCGTCCTGCTTGATGATCGCCCGCTCCGGCTCCTTCAGCCCGTGGTCATGGAGGGTGAGCGTCGTCTTGCCGGTCCCCGACAGGCCGAAGAGGAGAAACCCGACGTCGCGGAGCTCGCCATCCGGACCGACCACGCGAAGGACCTTCGACCCGGCGTGAAGACCGAGCCCTCCGCGGCGCTTGATCCAGTACATCGCCTGGCGGAGCATCGACTTCTTCGCTTCGCCCGGGTAGTCCGTCCCGAGGATGTAGGTGTAACCCTGGTCGACGTCGAGGAAGATCAGCCGTTCCTTCCAGTCCGGCACGTAAACCGAAATGAAGTCGGGCTCCCTCGTCGAGTCGGACGGAAACAGCATGCTGTTCCACATGTAAGCGATGCGCGCGTACTCGCGCGGAACGAAGAGCCGGCAGTGGATCGGGACCTCCGGATTCATGCCCATCCGGCGGTCGACCTGGATGAGCTCCATGTCGGCGAGCTTCTCCTGGACCTGCCGGATCGTCTCCTCCGCCTTGCTGCGGTCGATCGGCTGCTGCATGACCCCGATCGGGACGCCGTTGCCGACGACGTAGGTGTTCTTCGCCGAGCGGTTCTTGACCCGGGTCGAGTAGACGGGGGAGCCGTACTCGCTCGTCTTCTCGCCGGGCCGGGCGAGCTCCCGAAGTTCTTCACGGGAAAGGTCTTTCAGGATCCGCCGGGCGCGAATCGTTCGGGGAGAAATGACGTCAACAGTGGCCATCGATCTTCCTTTCGGTCATCGGCCAGCCCAGTCTGCAGATTGGGGCATCAATCGTACCAAGCTCAGAGCCCGATCTCTCCGGCGATCGGCTTCAGCGCGTCGATCGTGAAGGCGATGTGCTCCTCGATCGGGCGTCCGACCTCGGCCGCTCCGCCGTAGACGTCCTCGCGGTTTACGGATCGCGCGAATGCCTTGTCCTTCAGCCTCTTCACGACCGAAGAGGCCGGCAGGTCGGTGACCGTCTTCGACGGCCGGACCTTCACGCACGCCCCGATGAAGCCCACGAGCTCGTCGCAGGCGAAGATGGCCTTCTTCATCGGCGTGTCCCTCGGGACGTTCATGAAGTTGGCGTGGGACTCGATCGTGCGGACCATCTCCTCGTCGTAGCCGCGCTCGCGAAGAATCCGTCCGCCGACGTGGAGGTGGGTATCCTCCGTCGGGTTCTGCTCGTAGTCGAAGTCGTGCAGGAGCCCGACGATGCCCCACCGTTCGACTTCCGCCGCATCCGTGACGCCGAACCAGCGCGCATATGCGCGCATGGCCTCTTCGACCGCGCGCCCGTGCCGGCGGAGCGCTTCGCCTTTCGTGAACTCGAAGAGGAGCTCTTCGGCCTCCGGGCGCGTTGGCCAGCGGCCGCCTACCCGCTCGCGGCTCATCCCCGGATTGTAACCGCCGGGCGCGGGCGAACCGGCGCCGGCTCGAATGCACACCTGGATGTGCAGATCTGACGGATTTTGCCTGTCAGCCTGCAAGAATCCGGTTGCTTTTCGTCGAAATGCCTCTAAAATCCTGCAAACCGAGCGAAAAAAGGAGGACGGAGTGGCGAAGGCGAAGATTCTGAAGTTCGACCCTCACGGGACGGGTCTTTCCAAGCCGGAGATCCTGAAGGTCTGCGACAACGAGAACGTCCGGTTTCTCCGGCTGCAGTTCACCGACATCTTCGGGGTCATCAAGAACGTCGAGATCCCGCGGTCTCAGTTCGAGAAAGCGCTCGACGGGGAGATCCAGTTCGACGGCTCCTCGATCGAGGGATTCACCCGCATCGAAGAGTCCGACATGAACCTGGTGCCGGACCTCAATTCCTTCGCCATCTATCCCTGGGCTCACAACGGCGGCAAGAAGGTGGCGCGGTTGATCTGCGACGTCTACAACCCGGACGGATCTCCGTTCGCCGGCTGCCCGCGACAGACGCTGAAGAAGCAGATGGACAAGGCCTCGGCGCTCGGATACGTCATGGTCACGGGCCCGGAGGCGGAGTTCTTCCTGTTCCGCCGCGACGCCAACGGCGAACCGATCGTCGACACGCACGACCAGGGGGCGTACTTCGACCTGACTCCCGTCGACCGCGGCGAGGAAGCACGGCGCGACGTCGTTCTCGCCCTCGAGCAGATGGGCTTCGAGGTCGAGGCCGCCCACCACGAGGTCGCGCCCGGCCAGCACGAGATCGACTTCAAGTACGCCGACGCGGTGACGACGGCCGACCGGGTTTCGACGTTCCGGTTCATCGTCAAGAAGGTCGCGCTCGACCACGGCCTCCACGCCACCTTCATGCCGAAGCCGATCTTCGGCGTCAACGGCTCGGGAATGCACACGCACCAGTCGTTCCTCGACAAGCGCGGGAACAACGTGTTCTACGACCCGAAGGCGAAGTACCAGCTCTCCAAGACCGCGATGCACTACACGGGAGGGATCCTGCGGCACGCGAAGGCATTTGTCGCGGTCACCAACCCGCTCGTGAACTCGTACAAGCGGCTCGTGCCGGGATACGAGGCGCCGGTCAACGTCGCGTGGTCGATGCGGAACCGCTCGCCGCTCGTCCGCGTGCCCGCGCGGCGCGGTATGGGGACGCGCATCGAGGTCCGGATGCCCGACCCGTCGTGCAACCCGTACCTTGCATTCACGGTCATGCTCGCCTCGGGGCTGGACGGCGTGAAGAACCGGATGGATCCGGGCGAGCCGGTCGACCGCAACGTCTTCAAGATGAGCGAGCGCGAGAAGCGGCGGCTGCGGATCGAGCAGCTTCCGGCGAACCTCTCGGAGGCGCTCGACAACCTCGGCAAAGACGACGTCGTCCAGGACGCGCTCGGCGACCACATCCTGAAGCACTTCGTGGAAGCCAAGCGCGGCGAGTGGAGCGAGTACATCTCGCGCGTCCAGCCGTGGGAGGTCGAGAAATACCTCGAAACCTATTGATCCTTCCGACCGGCCAGTTTTCGAGCCCCGCTCCGGCGGGGCTTTTTTTCTGATGCCTCTGCCTGTCATTCCGAGGCCCGAAGGGCCGAGGAATCTCTGACTTGAATGGAAAAGATCCCTCGCTGCGCTCGGGATGACAGGCCTGGGGATCTAGACTCGTTCGATGGGCGACTTTCGCGAGCGGATCCGCACGGGGCCGCCGATTCTCCTCGACGCCGCCATGGGCACCGAGCTCCAGCGGCGCGGCGCCGATACGCGCCTTCCGCTCTGGAGCGCCCGGGCGCTCGTCGAAGATCCCGGACTCGTCTCGGCCATCCACCGCGACGAGGTCGCGGCGGGAGCGGACGTCCTGACGGCGAACACGTTCCGCACTCACCGGCGGACGCTCGAGAAAGGCGGCCTGGAGGACAGAAGCAGTGAGCTCACGGCGCTCGCGGTGCAGCTCGCGCGCGAGGCGGCAAGAGGTGCAAATCGTGAGGTTTTCGTGGCCGGCTCCCTCTCGCCGCTCGAGGACTGCTACCGGCCCGACCTCGTTCCCGACGACTCGGCTCTCGAGCGCGAGCACCGAGAGCAGGCGGCCTCGCTCGCCGCGGCCGGAGTCGACCTGATCATCCTCGAGACGCACAACACGGTCCGCGAGCTCGTCGCCGCGGCTCGGGCTTCGAGAGAGACCGGCACGCGCTTCGTCGTCTCGATGGTGACCGATGGAAGCGGCCGGCTGCTGTCCGGCGAGTCGATCGGCAGCGCGGTGCACGCGGTCGCGCCCTTCCGGCCCGAGGCGCTCTCCATCAACTGCGTTCCCACCCGCCGGCTCGAGGTCGATCTCGACGAACTCGCGTCCGTCGCGCCGGGCGTGCCGCTCGCGGCCTACGGCAACCTGGGGCTGCCGGCCGACGACCGCGGCTGGGCGTTCACCGAAGAGCTCTTACCGCCGGCGTACGCGGAGCACGCGCGCCGTTGGATGGCGCTCGGCGCGAGGCTCGTCGGCGGCTGCTGCGGGACGACGCCCGCGCACACCGCGGCGATCCGTCATGCGATCGGGAACTACGAGACGAGCATCGCGTCGCCGTAGGAATAGAAGAGGTAACGCTCGCGGATCGCCTCCTGGTACGCGGCGACTACGTTCTCCCTCCCCGCGAACGCGCACACGAGCATCAGCAGGGTCGAGCGCGGCAGGTGGAAGTTCGTCAGCAGAGCGCCGACCGCGCGGAACTCGAAGCCGGGAGTGATGAAGAGGTCGGTGGAGAACCGCGCTCTCGACTCCGGGTGCCGTACCCACGCCTCGAGCGACCGCGTCACGGTGGTCCCGACGGAGACGATTCGACGGCCCTCTTCCCGCGCCCGGCGGATCGAGTCGGCCGTGGACTGCGGGATGAAGACGTCCTCGGGGTCGAGGTGGTGGCTCTCGATCTCCTCGGCGACGACCGGCTTGAACGTGCCGGCGCCGACCGCGAGGGTCAGGTCCGCGATCTCGACGCCGCGCCCCGCGATCGCGTCGAGGACGTCGCCGGTAAAGTGGAGGCCCGCCGTCGGCGCCGCGACGGCGAGGGGTTCGCGCGCGTACACCGTCTGATAGCGCTGCCGATCTTCGGGATCGTCCGGGACCGCCGGCTCCCGCCGGATGTAGGGCGGCAGCGGGACGTGACCGATCTCGTCGAGGAGGGCGTCGGAGATCGGCCGGTCGAACTCGACGGCGCGACGCGCCTCCGGGTCGACCTCGCGAACGACGGCCATGACTTCCTCATCGAACCGGATGGATCGACCCGCCTTCGCGCGCCGGCCGGGCTTCGCGAGAGCGAGCCATCGCCGTCGATCCTCGTCGAGCGCCCGCAGGAGAAAGATCTCGACGAGGCGATCCTGCTCGTCGCGGCCGTAGAGGCGCGCGGGACGGACACGGACGTCGTTTCGGATCAGCAGATCTCCGGCGCGGAGAAGGTCCGGGAGGTCCGTGAAGCTTCGATGCTCGATCGCGCCGCTCGCACGGTCGAGCGTCAGGAGCCGGCTCGATCCCCGCCTTCGGGGGTGCTGCGCGATGAGCTCCGCCGGAAGCTCGTAGTCGAAGAGATCGGTCCGCAAGCAACGCTAGGGTAATCTGCCCGCGCGATGGCGGGCGACTATCCGGCGGGGCGCGGCCGCGTGAAGATCTCGGCGGCGGGCCTGGAGATCGAGGGCGTGTCGATCGCCGGTCACGAGTCCTTTTACAAAATCCCCGCGTTCCGATGCCTGCTCGAGTTCGGCCGCGCACCGGACGACGTGCTCGGTTACGCGACCGTCTGTCTCACGCACGGCCACCTCGACCACGCGGCCGGCCTGGCGCATCACGCCTCGCGGCGGCGGCTGACGGGCCTTCCTCCCGCCCGCGTGTTCGCGCCCGAGGAGGCTGTTCCCGACCTCGAGGCGTGGTTGGCGATCTCGCAACGGCTGGAGAACGTCGACTACGGGGCGCACGTGACGCCTGCGATCCCCGGAGAGAGCGTCCTCCTTCGCCGCGACCTCCAGCTGACGTTTCTGCCGGGGCGCCACCGCGTACCAACCGTCGGCTACCTCTTCTCCGAGGTGAA
>Ga0075423_10003948_pt1 | contig 13686 bp, 11 predicted proteins | sample SoiMethybrSBSTD2_FD_80114 | JGI IMG/M metagenome (GOLD analysis project Ga0075423, IMG submission 80114) | Bulk soil microbial communities from a Populus tree surrounding site in Tennessee, USA - Soil MetaG P. TD hybrid SBSTD2 | ecosystem: Environmental > Terrestrial > Soil > Tree plantation...
GCAGCCCAGCACCACCATGTACAGCCGCACCTCGCTCAGCGTCGAAGTCACCTGCAGCCGCGAGAGCCACCAGAAACCCGCCGCCACGAGCAATAGGCCCGCCAGCGTCAAGATTTTGTAGCGGCCGAAACGCTGCACAAGCATCGACGAGACGATCGAGCAGACCACCAGACCGAGCATCAATGGAATCAAGGTCGTACCCGACGTGGTGGCGCTCACATCCAACACATTCACCAGGTAGATCGACAGAAACAGCACGGCGGTGAAGATGAACGCGCCAACCAGCAGCGAGTTGATACTGATCAGCGTGAACGTACGATTGCGGAACAGCTGTAGCGGCAGGATCGGCCCGCGCGCGCGCAGTTCCACCAGCACGAACAGCACTATGCCCACCACCGCGAGCACCAACATGCCCAGGATCAGTGGCGAAGTCCAGGGATAGATCGTCTTGTCGAGTGTGAGCGCCAGCAGCAGCGGGACTACTGCGACCATCAGAAGCATGGCACCCAGGTAGTCCACCGCGCTGCGCAGGCCGCTATGCAGCTTGGGCATCTTGGTGGCGATAAAGGCCATCGCCAACAGGCCGAGCGGCAGGTTCACATAGAAGACCCAGCGCCAGCCCGGCCCGTCGGTGAGCAGACCGCCGATGTATGGGCCGATCACGCTGGCCAGGCCGAACACAGCGCTGAAGATGCCCTGGTAGCGCGGTCGCTCGGCGGGCACGAACAGATCGGCGGGCACCGCGAAGGCGGTCGAGGTCAGCGCGGCGGCACCCAGCCCCTGTATTCCACGAAAGAACACCAGCATCAACATCGAAGGCGCGATGCCGCACAGCGCCGAGCCAGCCAGAAAGATCACAATCCCGCTCATCAGGATGATCTTGCGCCCATAAATATCGGACAGCTTGCCATAGATCGGTATCATTGCGGTGCTGGCGAGCAAATAGGATGTAGAGACCCAGGCGAGCAGGTCGAGCCCTTGCAGGTCGGCGACGATGCGCGGCAGCGCCGTCGCGACGATCGTCTGATCGAGCGCCGCCAGCAGCAGCCCCAACAGCACTCCTACGAGAATCAGCGCCTTGCTGCGACCGCTCAACGTTGAGGCATAGTCGATCCGCGTCGGCGCGGAGCTTATCACGCCTTCATTCGTTATAGCTTCATTCGTCATAACATCGGTAGCCATATTGTGCGATAACCCCTTTTCCGTTTTCAACATGCAGGAGACAAAAGATGCCCAAGCGAAGGTTCTTTTGTGATTGCTGCAGAAGCTTCAGTGGGAGCGCCGTGGGCGTCGTCCAGTGGATACGCGATCGCCCGTGGCATGGAAGCGGGTAGCTTGATCAAGCGACACCCCACGCTGGGCGCGCCGAATCAGAGATCTGCTTCCTTGAGATGATCGAGAACCTGCGCGAGCACAACTTCGAGCTGCTCACGTAGGTCCGGCGGCAGCCCGGCCAGGCTCTGCGCGATCTCGCGGGTGCGCGCCTGCACCACCCGATCCAGCAGATCGATGCCATCCGTGGTGATGACGACCCGCTTGTGACGCCGGTCGTTGGCATCTTCGTTGCGTACGACAAGCGCCTGCCTGACCATACGATCAACCAGATGGCTGGTCGCTGCCAGCGAGAGATTGAGCTTCGCGGCGATCATCGAGATGTCGTGCGAGCCATGCCGCTGAAGCATACAGAGCGTCACCATCTGCGGCATCGACAGCCCGGCCTCGACCATAATCGCCAAGATCTCGCCCGCCGACCGTTGGATGACGGTAGATATCAGCTCTTTCATCAACAAGCTGACGCGCGCGGTGGTTTGTTCATAGAATAGACTTGTTGTCATAAGATTCGCATGCTAAATAGTTTCAACGTTCGAAGTATAACATGGGTTTAACTGTTGTCAAGGGGGCTGATATGGGATTCTGGGATGGAGGGGCGCAGCAGCGTGGGTATTGATGGGCATTGCAGTAGGGGCTTCGCTCTCCCGATCGTCCTTGCTTGGGTACGGGTCTGTGGAGAGCGAAGCCCCTACGGAACCATCGCACCACGGCGCGCAACGTGGCCGCGCGGTGATCGCAGGCGCGTGAACTAATCGAGGTAGGTATAGCCGGGGAGTGTAAGAAACTCGACGAAGGTCTCGCTCGTCGTGATAGTATCGAACAGCTGGCGCGCCAGTTCAAACTTGCGCGCGGCGTACTGCTCTGCGCCGATCGCGACCTTGATCTTGTCCAGTTCCTCGGCGACGATCTGCCGGAACAGCTCGACCGTGACCTTTCGCCCGTCGTCGAGGATGCCTTGCGGGTGGCGAATCCACTGCCAGACCTGCGCGCGCGAGATCTCGGCCGTGGCCGCATCCTCCATCAGATTATTGATCGGAACGCATCCCAACCCGCCAAGCCAGGCCTCCAGGTACTGGAGACCAACGCTCACATTCGTCCGCAGGCCGGCTTCGGTGATCGGCCCTTTGGCGAAATCCAGCAGATCCGCAGCGGTGACATGCACATCCTCGCGTTTGATGTGAATTTGGTTCGGGCCGGTCATCACAGCATCGAACGCCTCCAGCGCGATCGGCACCAGGCCGGGATGCGCCACCCAGGTGCCATCGTGCCCATCGCCGGCCTCGCGCTGCTTATCGGCGCGCACCTTGGCCAGCGCTTCCTCGTTCGCCTGCGGATCGTTCTTGATCGGAATTTGCGCCGCCATGCCGCCGATCGCGTGGGCGTTGCGGCGATGGCAGATCTGGATGGCCAGCAACGAGTACGAACGCATAAAATGCGTTGTCATCGTCACCAGGGCGCGATCAGGCAGCAGGAAGTCGGGCTCGTTGCGAAACTTCTTGATGCAGCTGAAGATATAATCCCAGCGCCCGCAGTTCAGGCCCGATGAGTGGTCCTTCAGCTCATACAGAATTTCATCCATCTCGAACGCCGCCAGGATCGTTTCGATCAGCACGGTGGCCTTGATGCTGCCCTGCGGAATGCCCAGCTCGTTTTGGGCGAGCACGAAGACATCGTTCCACAGCCGAGCCTCCAGATGGCTTTCGAGCTTCGGCAGATAGAAGTATGGGCCGGTGCCACGTTCCAGCAGCGTTTTGGCGTTGTGAAAAAAATACAAGCCGAAGTCGAACAGGCTGGCGGAGATCGGCTCGCCGTCGAGCAAGACGTGCTTCTCCAGCAGGTGCCAGCCGCGCGGGCGCACGATCAGCGTCGCGACCTGCGCGTTGAGCGCGTAGGCTTTTCCTTCCGGGCTGACATACGTGATCGTGCGACGGATCGCATCGCGCAGATTGATCTGGCCCTGAATCGTGTTCTCCCAGCTGGGGGCATTCGCGTCTTCGAAATCGGCCATGAACACCTTCGCGCCGGAGTTCAGCGCGTTGATGATCATCTTCCGCTCGACCGGGCCGGTGATCTCGGTCCTGCGGTCTTGCAGGTCGGCGGGCGCAGACGCGATGGCCCAGGTATCAGCACGAATGGCTGCGGTCTCTGGCAGGAAATCGGGCCGCTGACCAGCGATGATCGCCGCCTGACGCTCCGTGCGCTTCTGCAAAAGCGCTGCCCGTGTTTCGGCGAACGCACGACCCAATGTCGCGACGAATGCCAGGGCCTCGGGCGTCAGTATCTCGGCGAACGCAGGCGTGATCGGACCGATCACTTCGATACCCGCTTGGTCGTTCGCATGAGTATGGTTCTTCAGCATTGATTTGTTCCCTTATACGAGCCATTGTGGGATACGCGATTATAGACGCTTTGCGAAACGCTTGTCAACCAAGCAAGGCCATATTTGAAAGCATTGCGGCTAAAAGCCTTTACGCATAATCGCAGTAGTAGGAAAGATTGGGTTGACGCTTATGCTAGAATAGGCAAGGAAGACACAATGTGACTGTCAGCTTGCACCGAGCTGTGACGTGACAAGTCGGATATGTGAGGGCGCCGTTTATGAATTGTCGTGAAGCTCGCCGCCTTCTGAGCCAGGGCCTGGCACCCGGTTCGGCCACATCTGATCGCGCCGCGCTCGGCTTCCATCTGACGGGCTGCCCCAGCTGCCGCGCCTATCGCGCCAGCATACAAGAGCGGTTGCTCGCCGATCTGCTGTCGAGCCAGCCAGGCCCGCGCCGGCCGGCCAACCGCGCACCGAGCCCGCCGCCCGAACGCCGGCCGCTACGCGCCGCGCTCGGTCGGTGGCTCTGGTACGCCGGGCTTGGAATCCTCGCGACGATCGCGTTGGCGATCATGATCGTGGTCGTCAGCACTGTCGCCTCGCTCGCGCATATTCATCAGAATGTTCAGGCGATGATCGTGCCATCGACGCCGCCAAGTGCCGCTGCGCTGGCTGGCGCTGCAACTGTGGCGATCGCCGAACCCACCAGCGCGCCGCCGAGCGCCACGTCGCCGGCACCAACGCGCCCGCCGCCGAGCGCCACGCCCAGGCCCACCAGCACGCCGCGCCCCGTGGCGACCCCAACGCCCGCCGCGCCGCCGCCAGGAGCGCCGATCACCGTGCTGCTGCTCGGCAGCGATCACCGCCCCGGCGAAGATGGCCCAGCGCGAACGGACTCGATCATGGTGGCGCGCATCGATCCGCAGCACCAGCGGATTGCGCTGCTCTCGCTGCCGCGCGACCTGTGGGTCACGATCCCCGGCTATGGTCATACGCGCATCAACGCCGCCAATGTCTGGGGCGTAACCTATGGCGGGCCGGATGCCGGCATCCCGCTCGCGCGCGACACCGTCAGCAATCTGCTGGGCATCCCGATCGATTACACGATGATGATCGACTTCGAGGGTTTCATCGGCGCAGTCGACTCGCTGGGCGGCGTTACGGTGGATGTCCAAAAGGAACTCTACGATGCGCAATTCCCAACCATGGATTACGGCTACACCGAGGTGCATTTCGTGCCTGGCTCGCAGCATATGGACGGTGCCACGGCGCTGACCTACAGCCGTATTCGCCACGCCGACAGCGACTTCGGGCGCATGCGCCGTCAGCAGGCGGTGCTGGTCGGCATCCTCGCGCAGCTCCGCGAGCAGAACCTGCTGGCGAGCGTCAAAGGTATCGAAGATGTCACCACGGCACTGCGCAACTATGTTAAGACCGACATTCCCGAAGATCGGCTGATCGGTCTAGCATGGGCGCTGCGCAATACCTCACCTGCCCAGATCGAGCGCAACGTACTCGACGAAAACATGGTCGCTTTCGGCGTCGGCGACGACCGCTACGCCGAAGTGGCCTTGCCCAGCGCCCTGGAATCGCTCGTGCGCAAGCTGCTCGGCCAATAACTATTATGGGTAATAGTTTACGATTTAGTAGCATAAGCTGATCGATTTTGTAAAGAAAATCGGTCATTTTATATTTACCTATGGCCTACAGTTAATAGGCATTCTAACGCTCTAAATCAGGTTAAATAATTGAAAGTTGACAAATACTGTGAAATAAATTAAGATGCGTTTCATGGAACAGGTATGACATTACTAGCGTAATGCCATCGTGCAACGTACGTCGCAGAACATCAGGAATATCAGTACTGGCGTAATGTGATTTGTAAACCTGTCAGGCGCAGCCGGGGTTGCTACCGGCGATTCACTGGCGCTACGGGTCGCACCCGGCAGGTTTGGGCGTTTACCGTTGATCGAGGATCGCTATAGCGCCGTAGCGCCATATTACAATGTACGCCGTCTGAGAAAGGGATGATAGTTTGCACATTTTGATAACCTATGGTAAACTCGCGCGCAATCCGTTACCCTTCACGAATCAGCCTCGTAGCAACGCCACCGTCATCGTACGGATGCCGATCTTCGGTCTGGCTATGTTGCGGGCCATAGAGTGAGGAGCCGCTCCATGATCGAGCAGAGTCATCAACAACCCTTAATGCCTCCCAACCCTGGTGATCTGGAAACTTTGCAGCGGCGCGCTGAACGACAGCGCTATCGACACAAGCAATCGCCACAATCGTTCGAACTGCGCCGACAAAAAGTTCGTGCAACGTTTGCTTCCCCGATCCGCTCGGTCAAACAGCTCCCCACCCGATTTCTACTCCATGCCCTCGTCGTACTTGTCCTCCCGCTTGCCGTAGCCCTCAGTCAGCTGCCGTCGGGCACGCTGCTGCCGGCACCTGAGCAGGCCGCGCCGCGTGGCGAAGGCGATTTCGTCGCAGCGATCGCGCCGTTGAGCCTCGATACGCCAGGCGTAGGCGATGCTCCGCTTGTGGATAATGGCGATATTCCGGTTCCGCTGTCGCTGATCTCGCGCAGCGATGCGCTCGCGCCGGTCATGGTCCCGGCCACGATCGCCGGCGACCGGGTTTTCCTGCGTAACGGCCCCGGCACCCAGTACGACGCACTCGGGCGCATGTCGGTCAATACATCGGTGCAGGTGATCGGCAGGCATGGCGATTGGTTCCAGATTCGGGAGCGCGCCGGCCAGCCGACCTACTGGATCTCAGGCGAGCTATTGAATATTCCGAGTGACGCTAGCGCCATGCTGTTCGATGTGCAAGATCAGGACATCCCGGCACCGCCGCCGCCGAAGGTTGCGCTGGTGCGCGAGGACGGTCTGGCGCTACGCGATGGCCCTGGCACGAATTATGTGCCGATGAGCAAGCTCAACGCCGGCGCGCAGCTTGAGCTGATCGAGCGCTACGAGGATTGGTTCCATGTCGGCATCGCCGGCAGCACGGATGGCTGGGTCAAAGGCGAGTTCCTCTCGATTGAGCCTGGCATGACCGAGCGCTTGCTGGCCGCCGAAAGCATCCCCGTCGTGAATCCGGCCATGGTTGGCGTGATCACCGAAAATAATGTCAACCTGCGCAAAGGCCCCGACTCGAAATACCCGAAACTCGGCGGTGCCGACAGCGGCACACAGGTCGCGCTGCTCGGCAAATACAACGATTGGTTCAAAGTCAAGCTGCCTGATGGCCGGCAGGCCTGGATCTTCAGCGATCTCTTGAATGCGACTGCGCATGTCGTTCGCCGCGTCCCAGTGACCAAAGACTTCCCGGCGCTGGCCGTGCCCGCCAAGCCTGGCAGCACGCGCGGTACCGGCGGGCGACCCGCCGCCGGTGCGATCCTCATTCCTGCCAGCGGCGATGTTGCCAGCTTTGCGACTAAGTTCTCGGGTTCGCGCTATGTCTATGGCGGTTCAAGCCCCAGCGGTTTCGACTGTAGCGGGTTCACCTCCTATATCTATCGACAGTTCGGCATCGGCCTGCCGCATAGCGCAGCAGCGCAGTACAGCACCGCGTACGGTGCCGCGATCGGCAACATGGACAATCTGGCACCCGGCGACCTGGTCTTCTTCGCGGGCACCGCGGGGGAGCGCGGCATCTCTCACGTCGCGCTGTATATTGGCGGCGGGCGCGTGATCCACGCGATGACACCGCGCTACGGCGTGCAGGTGTCCAATATCTACGATTCATATTGGGTGCGGCACTACTATGGCGGCATTCGCGTGCGCCGGTAGCTGCTGCGCGTCAGGATCGACTTCGCTGGCCGCGGGAATAGTATCCCGCGGCCTTTTTGTTCTTTCCGTCCTGATGGTGTACAATCCGCGTGACGTTAATGGACCTTGTTCGCACCACAAAGGCACAAAGCGCACAAAGGCTCATATGATCTTTGTGCGCTTTGTGCCCTGTGTGCTTCCATGAGCAACGCACGTTGGACTATTAGGAGTACCGTTTCATGAAGGGTCTGGTCCTCAGTGGCGGCAAAGGTACCCGCCTACGCCCGATCACCTACACGAGTGCGAAGCAGCTTGTGCCAGTCGCCAATAAGCCGGTGCTCTTTCGCGTGATCGAAGCGATTCGCGATGCCGGGATCGACGAGATCGGTATCGTGATCGGCGATACCGGCCAGGAAGTGCGCGCTGCCGTTGGCGATGGTAAGCGCTGGGGCATACACATCGAATATATCCCGCAGGAGGAGCCGCGTGGTCTCGCCCACGCGGTCAAAATCTCGCGCGAATTCCTCGGCGATGATCGCTTCGTTATGTTCCTGGGCGACAACTGCATTCAGGGCGGCATCTCGGGGCTGATCGAGCAGTTCAAGCACAGTAGCTACGATGCTCAGATCGTGCTGAAGCATGTGCTCAACCCGCAGCAGTACGGCGTCGCCGACCTCGATGAGCAGGGGCAGATCGTGCGTTTGACCGAGAAACCGCGCGCGCCACGCTCCGACCTCGCGCTGGTCGGCATCTACCTGTTCGACGCCAGCATCTGGCCGGCAGTCGAAGCGATCAAGCCATCGTGGCGCGGCGAGCTGGAGATCACCGACGCGATCCAGTGGCTAGTCGAGCATGGACGAAAGGTGTTCCCGTATATTCACGAGGGCTGGTGGATCGACACCGGCAAGAAGGACGACCTGCTCGACGCCAACCGGCTGATCCTCGAAGAAATGTCGCCCTCGAACGATGGCTATGTGGACCGCGACTCGCAGCTGATCGGCAAGGTGATCGTGGAAAAGGGTGCCGAGATCATCAACAGCACCATCCGCGGCCCAGCGATCATTGGCGAGCAGACGCGCATCATCAACAGCTACGTTGGCCCGTTCACGTCGATCTACCATCATTGCCTGATCGAAGGCAGCGAGATCGAGCATTCTATCGTGCTTGAGCAGAGCGTTATTCGCGATCTGCCACATCGCCTCGAAGACAGCCTGATTGGTCGCTACGTCGAGATCTCGCGCTCGCCGCTCAAGCCCAAGGCGTATCGGCTGTCGCTGGGCGACCACAGCACGGTCGGGGTGCTCTGAGCAGGAGACAAGGAGACAAGGAGGCAGCTCAATTCATAGATGTTGGAGTGATATGAAGGGCAACACCAGATGCAGCCATATCAGCCGCTCCAAGTAACCCATTCTCTCATTGCCGCCAACTCGGTCAGCGACTTGGTCACGACTGCGTACGACCTTGTCCCACCTATTACCTGCCGCCTGCTCAGTGCCAATGCCAATGATCACTATCTCATCACCAGTGCCACCAACAAGTACATATTCCGCATCTATCACCGTGACAAATACTGGTTATCTAGCACTGCTCACTATCGCTTCGAGCTGGATTGGCTCAGTTATCTGCACCAACAGCAATTGCCAGTCTCCTACCCCCTCCCGCAGCGTGACGGCGATGTTCTCGGTGTGCTTGCGGCCCCTGAAGGCACCCGCTATTATGCCCTGTTCAGTTTTGCTCCTGGTACGATCCGCTACCCCTTAACATCGGAGCAAAGTCGTATTCTTGGAATGCAGATCGCACAGATTCATCAAGCCTCCAATGACTTTACTTCCGGTCATCCCCGTCATCATTTCGATCTCGCCTTTCTGCTTGATGATCCGATCAGGCGAATTCGCGCCTTTCTCCATGATTCATCCCCTGCCCATATGCAAGTCATTGAGCGCGCTGCAGAAGAGGTCAGAACCCAGTTTACCGAGCTTACCCCGACGCACGACACTTATGGAGTCATTGGCGGGGATTTTCATGGGTATAACAATCATTTCACAGACGACAACACCGTGACATTATTTGACTTCGAGTTATGCGGGTATGGGTGGCGGGCCTATGATCTCGCCGTGTTCTTGTGGAATGTGCGTGGAGGGAATGCACCTTTGGAGTTGTGGAATGCCTTGGTGCAGGAATATCAAACGATCCGCCCGCTGACCGAAGCAGAACTGGCAGCGATCCCGGCCTTTGTCTATGCGCGCCATATTTGGTTAATGGGCGTGCATACCACAGTGCGTGAGCGGTTTGGCGAGGCATGGTTAGGCGATGATTACTGGAACAGTCGGATACACACGCTTAACATGTGGCTCGCAGCAGATGGAGCGGGCTAGAACGGCACACTTGTCGTATCCTGAACCAGATGCGCCTGTTGGTTATATTTGGCGTTTCGTGCATGCTCTGTGACGATAGCTGTCACACCAAGCAGGTATACTGATTCCGCGAAGACGTTGCGCTAACCATATCAAGGAGGACGCCTGGTGTCCAGTCGATCATTCACCAGTGCGCAGGTGCTGACCCTGCTTGCCGCAACGCCGCCGCGCATCGCCGCGCTGACTGCCGGTCTGGCACCAGCGCAATTGCATGCTCCCCCCAATCCCGATGAGTGGTCCGCAAATGATGTGCTTGCCCATCTGCGCGCGTGTGCCGACATGTGGGGCAACTGCATTGTGGCGATGATCGCCCACGACCGGCCGACACTGCGGGCGGTCAATCCCCGTACGTGGATCAGAAAAACCGACTATCTCGAACAGGAATTTCAGCCTTCGTTGCACGCCTTTACGACGCAGCGGACCGATCTCTTGGCCGTATTGGAACCGTTAGCACCCGACGGCTGGGAACGGGCGGCAACCGTTACGGGGGCGGGAAAAGTCCTCGAACGGACCGTGCTGTTTTATGCGCAGTGGCTTGCACGCCATGAACGGCCGCACCTGAAGCAGATCGAACGCATCGTGAACACGATGCACCTGTAGCAACGACCACCGCGTGCGCAGGCGGCCAACAGCAAAGCACATAACAGCTATACTTTGGCCTCATCTGAACACTTGTGCTATAATCCTTTTGGTCGCATACAGAGGAGGAAATTATGCCATGAATGCACATGCCTTTCGCCACTTCTACGGCTATCACTTCGCGGAAAATCGCAAGATATGGGACAGTTATGTCACTCAACTATCCCATGAACAGTTCACACAAGCTGTCGACTACTCTCATGGGTCTGTTCGCGATCAAATCGTTCATCTCATGAGCGTTGATGAAGGATGGTTCATTGAACTGCGAGGCGTCGAATTCCCAGAACCGTTTCCTCCCGCTACCGTTGACGATCGGAAAACCATTCGTGCATACTGGGACAACGTTGAGCAAAATATGCGCGATTATCTTGCACAATTGCGGGACGATATGCTGTTCGATAAGCCGATACAAGAACCAGAGGAAGACAAAGACCTCATGGTGTGGCAAGTGCTGCTCCATGTGGCTAATCACGGCACAGATCATCGCGCACAACTGCTCAGATTGCTCAACGATCTGGGCGTCAAGACCACATCTCAAGATTACATGTTCTACGTCTATGAGAACGTAATGCCCGCTTCTGAATGAGGTATGTATGAATAAATCTGAACTTCTGGATTGGTTGCAGGAAGAGTATCAGCAATGGGAAGCATTTCTCGATCAGATTGGCGAGACGCGCCTGGATCAAGGCGGCGTGGCTGGTTATTGGTCGATCAAAGATATCGTCGCTCACCTGACCGACTGGAATCGCTGGCTTGTCGCCCGCTTACAGGCTGCACAACGCAGCGAACCAGAACCGCCCCCACTTTGGCCGGCGCACCTACAGACTGACGATGAAATCAATGCGTGGATCTATGAGTCCAATCACGGGCGCTCGGTGCGCGAAGTCCTGGAGGAAACACATCACGTATTTCAGCAGCTCCTCGCTGTCATTGAAGGCTTACCCGATGACATCCTGATCGAGCCAGCGTACCACATTCTACGGTTGGGCGATCAGCGCTTCAGCGCTAGTGAATTCTTTGACCATTTCCATGATGACCATGAGCAAGAAGTGCGCGCCTGGTTGGCGCGGGTTGAGAAACATTAGTTGCGACCCAACCCAGCCGAGTGGAAGCCCACAGGAGGCTCAAAATGAATATCCCCTGGAAAACGGTCATCTGGCAGCAGTTCGGGGCGGCTATCGACACGCTCGACGATATGCTCCACGCCTGTCCCGACGAGCTATGGCGCGAACGATTGTGGGATGACCCCGCCGCGCGACCAGAGTATGCCCAGTTCTGGTATCGTGTCTATCACGCCCTGTTCTGGCTCGACCTGTACTTGACCGGCGCGGAGGAGGGCTTCGCGCCCCCGGCCCCCTTCGCGCTGATCGAGATGGAAGAAGACGATCTTCCTGAAAGGGTCTATACCAAAGACGAACTCCAGGCCTATCTCGGGTATGGTCGTAAGAAATGTCAGGCGACGATTGAAGCGCTGACAGACGAAACAGCGCAACGGCGCTGCCGATTTGCTTGGGGCGACGTCAGTTTCGTGGAGTTACTGCTCTACAATATGCGCCACGTTCAGGAAATTGCGGCACAGTTGAGCCTGCTGCTCGGGCAGAAAGGAGTCTCGGTTCCAGACTCTGTTCCCACGGCCAGGAATAGCGCCGCCTGACCCGGACGTGCGTTTCTACAATAGGCCATTATGCTGACCATCAACATCGATATAGCCCGTCGTTTCATCCTCGGCAAGCAGGGCTTGTGGCCTGGGCGGCGCTGGCGCGGCATCACGGGCACGGAACAGGCCATGCGCGTGATCGAGTACTTGCAACTCGACCCGCTGCAAATCATCGCTCGTAGCCATGACATCCAACTGCACAGCCGCGTCCTCGATTACACGCCGGGCATGTGGGAGGATGTGACCTACCAGCAGCGCAAATTCTTCGACTGGGGCGGCTGGCTGGCCGTCCGACCGATGGATGAGCTGCCGTATTGGCGCGTGGTGATGCGCCGCGAGCGTGATGATACCTATGGCGACTCGCGAATTCGCAAGATGGCTCACGACCATGCCGAGGCCATCGTCGAAATGCGCGCCATTTTGCAGGAACGTGGTGTTGTAAGCAATCGAGATTTCGCGATGGCGACGCGCACACGAACGCAAAGTTATCGCGGCCGCAAGGACAGCGCGCTGGCTTTGTATTATCTGTGGCGCACTGGTGAAGTGATGACACACCACCGCGACCGCTTCGAGCGCGTATATGCTCTCACGGAAAAGGTCGCACCCGCGCACTTGATTTACGAGAGCAGCGAGGCCGAGGTGGATCGATTCTTAATCAAAAAGGAAGTCGGCTTCAGTGGCTTGGCGCGGATTAACCGTACGAGTGAGTCCTGGCAGCGCGGCGAACCAGATCGCGCGGCGAAGAAGATGCTTGGGACGATGTTAGCTGACGGCGAGATCATCGAGGTGAAGGTGGAGGGCTGGAAAGCGCTGCACTATGCGCTTGGCAGCGACGCCCAGGTGCTCAGCGATTTGAGCGCAGGGCGTGTGCCGAAGGCATGGACGCCGCTGGAGACGAGCACGACTGAAGAGGTCGTCTTCCTCGCACCGCTCGATCCCGTCAGCGCACGCGGGCGCGCCAAAGTTTTATTTGGCTTCGACTACGTATGGGAGGTTTACAAGCCTGAGCACCTGCGCAAGTTCGGCTACTACACATTGCCGATTTTGTGGGGCGACCGACTGGTCGCGCGGTTCGACAGCAAACTCGACCGAGCAACCAACACGTTCGTCATCCTGGGCTTGTGGTTGGAGGATCAGGCCCTCGGCGACGATCAGGCGTTCGCGGAGGCAGTGGCGTGCGGGTTTGCGCGATTCGTGACATTTCTCGGTGCGAGCAAGCTGGATGCGACGGCGATTCGCGAGCCGCTGCTGCGCCAATGCGTATACGCCTCAAAGGAAGCACATTCAAGCTGAGTGTGATCGCGACGTATCGCCCAGCTCCTGTGTTGGGCGGACGCGGAGGACGAATGCGGATGAACGAGCACGCTGCGTCAGCAGCCAACCGGGAAGCGCATGCGCTCCAGACGCTGCTTCGCGTGATCGCCTCACGCGACCGCCGAACGATGTCGCGGCTGCTAGCGGAGTCGCCTGCGCTCGCGCGAATGGCAATCAGAGTCGGGGCCTCGCGTGACGACGAGCACACCTATTACCTAGAGGAAATCGCCCAC
>Ga0075423_10003949_pt1 | contig 13686 bp, 18 predicted proteins | sample SoiMethybrSBSTD2_FD_80114 | JGI IMG/M metagenome (GOLD analysis project Ga0075423, IMG submission 80114) | Bulk soil microbial communities from a Populus tree surrounding site in Tennessee, USA - Soil MetaG P. TD hybrid SBSTD2 | ecosystem: Environmental > Terrestrial > Soil > Tree plantation...
ACGGCACCAACTTCATCGACGTGCTCGAGCTCTTCCAGGCCGATCCCGACACCACCTCGATCATGATGATCGGCGAGATCGGCGGCACCGCCGAGGAAGAGGCCGCCGCCTTCATCAAGGCCCGCGTCACCAAGCCGGTGGTCGGCTTCATCTGCGGCCAGACCGCGCCGCCGGGCCGCCGCATGGGCCACGCGGGCGCGATCATCGCCGGAGGTAAAGGGACGGCGGCAGAGAAGATGGCCGCGATGGAGGCCGCCGGTATCACCACCGTCAAGAGTCCCGCCGACATGGGCGCCACCGTCGCCCGCGTGGTGGGCAAGAAAGGGTAGGGACCCGTCCGCGATGGCCGTCCAGCGCACCCTCACCATCATCAAGCCGGACGCCGTCGCCAAGGGCGTCGCGGGCCAGATCATCGCCCGCTTCGAGAAGGCCGGGCTCAAGCTCCTCGCCGCCAAGCTCATCCACCTGAGCGCGACCCAGGCCGGCGGCTTCTACGTCGTGCACAAGGAGCGGCCGTTCTACGCGAGCCTCTGCGCCTTCATGACTCAGGGGCCGTGCATGCCGATCGTGCTGGAGGGGGAGAACGCGATCGCGCGCCTGCGCGAGCTGATGGGCGCCACCGATCCGGCCAAGGCCGACGCGGGGACGATCCGCAAGGACTTCGCGTCGTCGATCGAGGCCAACGCGGTCCACGGCTCCGACTCGCCCGAGTCGGCCGCCTTCGAGATCCCCTTCTTCTTCGGCGCGCTCGAGATCTTCTCCAGGTAGGGAGTGCACTTCCCGGCGTCGCTCGGGCGGAGGCAGCGCCTGCTCGCTGGGGTGCTCGGCATCGGGGTCGGCTTCGGCGGGCCCTTCCTCGGCTCGGTGGGCCTGGTGGCCGCCACCGGCGATCCGACCGCGCTGATCCTGCCCCTGCCGTTCCTCGGCGCGCTGTGGGCCATCCAGGGGCTCGCCCCGAGCGGCTACACTCTGGAAGCGGGCGGGGTGCGGCTCGAGCGGCGCTGGCTGCGGCGACTGATCCCCTACGACCGCATCACCGGCTGCGATCGCCGCCGCCGGCCGATCGGGGGGCTTCTGGCCGCCGGGCTCAACGGCCTCTTCGGGTCGCACGGGCCGCGCTGGAACCCGCGCAGCGGCTGGCACTACTTGGCCATCACCAACACCGACGACCTCGTGTTCCTCGAGACGCGCGGCGGCTTCGTGGTGCTCTCTCCGAGCCGCCCCGACGAGTTCGTGGCCGCGCTGAGCGCGCGCCTGCCCACCCCATCCACGTCATGGCCGACCCCATCGTCGTGACCGCGGAGGTCCGGGTGCCCGCCGCCGCGCTCACCGTGCACGCGGCGCGGGCCTCGGGCCCGGGCGGCCAGAACGTGAACAAGGTCGCGACCAAGATCGACCTGCGCGTGGACCTGGAGGCGATCGAGGGGCTGTCCGACGCCGCGCGGGCCCGCCTGCGCGTCCTGGCCCGGCCGCGCGCGGATGCGGAGGGGCGCATGGTCGTGACGAGCCAGGCCACCCGCAACCAGGCCCGGAACCTGGAGGACGCCCGCGCCCGCGTGGCCGACCTGATCCGCGCCGCGCTCGTCGCACCGCGCCCGCGGGTCGCCACGCGGCCGTCCGCGGGGGCCCGGCGGCGCCGGCTGGCCGGCAAGAAGCAGCGCGCTGCGGTGAAGCGGTGGCGAAGCCGCCCGGGCGAGAGCGAGTGATCCGATCCCCGCGCGCCGCGCGGGGCTAGCTGTGGATGGCGCCGGCCAGCAGCAGGCTCACCAGGAGCATCGCCAGCACCAGCGTGGCGATGGTCGCGTAGCGGAAGTCCCGCGCGGTCAGGAAGGCGGGAATCGCGAAGGTGACCGCCGCGCCCGGGGTGATCATGAGCAGGACCAGCCCGAGCGCGCTCACCGCGAGCGGATCGATGGGACGCTGGCGCAGCCCGCGGACGATCTGCCGCATGGAGGTGAAGACGCCGGGCGGCGCCTCGCCGGGGGAGCGGCTCAGCTGCAGCACGTGGTGGTGGAAGCCGCCGTGCGCGGCGTAGAGGCCGAGGCCGACCGCGATCAGGCCGAGCCCGACGAGGCCGCCCACGAGCAGGATCCGCGCGACCAGGTGCTCGACCGCGAATACCGGCCGGAGCGCGCTCACAGGAGGTGAATCCCGAGCCCGCGCAGGATCATCGAGAGGGCGAGATACACCACGATGGGCAGGAAGAGCTTGCGCACGGTGGTGTTGCGCATCCGCGCCATGACGGTGGTGCCCAGGTAGGCGCCGGCCAGCACGCCGATGGCCACCGGGGCCACGATCAGCACGTGGATGTCGCCCCGGCTGAAGTAGATGCCGGCGCTGGCCGCCGCGGTCAGCCCGATCATGAAGTTGCTGGTCGCGGTCGAGACCTTCATGGGCAGACGCATCAGGTAGTCCATCGCCAGCACCTTGAACGCCCCGCTGCCGATGCCGAGCATGCCGGAGAGCACGCCCGCGCCGTACATCGCCACGAAGCCCCCCGCCACGTTGCGCGCCCGGTAGGTGATCTCGCGCTCGAGGCGCAGGTCGTGATAGATGCCCTCGAGCCCGAACCGGATCGCGAGCCCGTCGGTCGACACGTCCTTCGGGAGCTCGTCGCCCAGCTGCCGGATGGTGGTGAACGCGGAGTAGGAGAGCGCGAGCCCCAGGATCAGCTCGAGCCAGCGGGTGGGCACCACACCGGCCAGGAGCGCTCCGGTGAGCGCGCCGGTGATGGTGGCCACCACCAGGAAGAGACCGACGCGGAGGTTGCTGAGGCCGGTGCGCAGGTACGACGCGGCGGCGCCGCTCGACGTCGCGATGACCGAGATGATGCTGGCCCCCATCGCGTAGTGCAGGTCGACGCCGTAGAAGATGGTGAGGATCGGGACCAGCAGGATGCCGCCGCCCAGCCCCAGGATCGCGCCCACCACGCCCGCGCCGAGAGAGGTGAACAGCACCGCCACCGAGAAGACGGTGAGGCTCATGACCCGGCCGGCCCGCGCTCGAACACCCGAAGAAGATAGACCAGCCAGGGGCAGATGTGGAAGCCGAGCGACATGACCATCTGCGAGCGCGCGGCCAGGAGGTCGGTCATGGCTGCCGCCTATGGTAGCCCGCGGGCGCGCGAGGCGCACGCTTGACACCCCCGAACGAGCGCGCCACTCTCTGTCCACGGGACGGAGGGCGCGATGGTGATTGCACGGAGCCTGATGGGCGTCATGCTGGTCTTTCTCGTCGCGGGGTGCACGAGCCCGCAACGCCCGACGTCCGCGGTCGCGGTGCCGGAGAAGCTGAATCCCGGCGCGGGCGAATCGCTCGCGATGATCGTCGCGGCAAGAGGGGTGCAGATCTACGAATGCCGAGCCCGGAAGGATCAAGCCGGGATGTACGAGTGGGCGTTCGTGGCTCCCGAAGCCGATCTCTTCGACGGTCGGGGACGGAAGGTCGGCCGCCACTATGCCGGGCCGCACTGGGAGTCGGTCGACGGCAGCAAGATCCTCGGAACGGTGAGGGAACGGGTCGACGCCCCGGTGGCCGGGGCGATCCCGTGGCTGCTACTCACCGCAAAGTCCGTGGGCCCGGCCGGCGAGTTCAGCCGGGTCACGAGCATCCAGCGAGTGAACACCAGGGGCGGCGCGGCGCCCACCACCGATTGTTCTCAGGCGACCGCCGGGACGCCGGCCCGGATCGACTACACGGCGGACTACTATCTCTTCGCCGCCAGATAGACTGACTCTTCCGGACAACCATGGAGGCTCTGGCATGTGCCGAAGCATCAAGACCCTGCACAACTTCAAGCCGCCCGCCACGGACGAGGAGATCCGGGCATCTTCGCTGCAGTTCGTCAGGAAACTGAGCGGCTTTTCGAAACCGTCCAAGGCGAACGAGGTCGCCTTCTCCCGGGCGGTGGACGAGGTCGCTCGGGCGGCGCGCGCTCTTCTCGACGCTCTCGTGACGAACGCTCCGCCTCGCGATCGCGAGGTCGAGGCGTCGAAGGCTCGGGCGCGGGGGGTGGACCGGTTTCGCTCGGGGGATACGCGACAGGCCTCGTGACGATCGGCGAGAGGGTACGACGACGCCTGGTGACGGGGCTGAGCCTCCTGTTGCTTTCGTCGGGGGCGGCGGGGTGCGCCACGACCATCGATCCCGCCGACGTCAAGCTCGCCGACTTCAAGAGTGACGGGTGCAGCCTGTTCCCCGATGGAACGTACTACAGCTGTTGCTACCTTCACGATGTCGCCTACTGGGCGAGCGGGGCGGCCGACGAGCGGGAGCGCGCCGACCGGTCGCTTCGCGCCTGTGTCCTGGACATGACGCAGAACGCGGCCCTGGCCGAGGCGATGTACCAGGCAGTGCGCGTCGGGGGTGGCCCGGAGCTGCCCACCTCGTATCGGTGGGGTTACGGCTGGCCCTTTCCGTATCGCAAGGACTATGCGCCGCTCAACGCCGCGGAGCGGGCGCAGGTCATCGAGAGGATACAGAAGCTGTGCAGCATGATGCGCGTGAATCCCTCCACCGGAGGGGTCGTGGTCGATGTCGGTCGGGAGATCAGCCTCGCGCAGGCGAGGCAGATCTGCCCGGGTCTGTGACGGAGGCATGGCGACCTGCGTGATCGAGGGCGTGCCCAGAGCGTGATGGCTGGCGGCGCCAGGGTGATCAGGCAGCTGCGGGAGGCCGACGCCGAGTCATATGTCGCGCTCCGGAGGCAAGGGCTCCTGGAGGCGCCGCTCGCCTTTGGTGCATCTCCCGAGGACGACATGGCCGCCTCGGCGGAGGCGGTACGTGACCGGCTTCGGCAGGGGCCGGAATGGGTGATCCTGGGCGCGTTTCAGGACGGGCTGATCGGCGCGGTGGGCCTCATGCGCGATCGGTCCGTGAAGGCCTCCCACAAGGCTCACGTCTGGGGCATGTACGTGGCCCCAGGCCAGCGCGGCCACGGGGTTGGGGCCGAGCTGCTTCAGGCCGCGCTCGATCACGCGCGAGCGTTGCCCGGTCTGTCGTGGGTGCATCTCGCCGTCACGTCCGGCGCCCCTCAAGCCCGGAGGCTCTACGAGCGGGCGGGCTTCGAGGTGTGGGGAACGGAGCCAGAAGCATTGAGGCACGAGGGCCGGGCGGTCGTGGAGTACCACATGGCTCTGCCTCTCGATCGGGAGGTGACCTTTCGAGATCTACGCGAGCAGGACATCGAGGAGATCTTCGACGTGAGAGGGGCCACTCGTGAGAACGCGATCTCGCGAGAGCGGCTGGCCGCGATGGGGATCACGCCCGCCTCGGTGGCTGGGAACCTGGCGGCGGGAGCGACCCGGGGCTGGGTGTGCTCCTCGGGGTCGCGGATCGTGGGCTTCTGCATCGGCGAGTCGGCCACCGGCGAGGTGCTCGTGCTGGCGGTGCTGCCCCAGTTCGAGGGGCGCGGGATCGGCAAGACACTGCTGTCACTGGCGGTGGACTGGCTTAGATCGTTCAAGCCGACGCGGATCTGGCTGGGCGCCTCCTCGGATCCGGGGACGCGCTCTCACGGCTTCTACCGGGCGCTGGGCTGGCGCCCCGCCGGCGAGAAGGACACGCATGGGGACGAGGTACTCGTGCTGCCGAGCCCTGGTGACTAGGGGCGGCCGGAGGAGGACGGGCAAATGAGTGCGATCGCGCCGTTGACCATCGAGATCGAGACGAAGAGCCCGAAGGAAGTCATCGACATCACCGGCCAGGTCGGCGCAATGCTCGAGGGGGCGCCGGGCGGGACCTGCCACCTGTACCTGAAGCACACGACCGCGGCCCTGACGGTCATGACCTGGGAGGCCGGCGTCCCCGAGGACATCATGGACATCCTCCAGTCGCTGACGCCGAAGCTCGCCTACCGGCACGACTCGGCGGCCCACGTGGCGGCCCACTTCCTCAGCGCCTTGGTCGGCCCGAGCGTGCACGTCCCGGTGCGGGACGGCAGGCCGGCGCTGGGCGAGTTTCAGCGGATCGTGTTGCTGGAGTTCGAGGGCCCCCGCAAGCGCCAGATCGAAGTGCGCCTGCTCGGCTGAGAGGAGCACCTCGGCCACCGCGCCGGCACCGCCTCGGCCGGCCCCGTGTCGGTTTGCTGCTAGAATCGGCCGCATGACCGCGGCCATCGACGTCCCCGAGCACTTCAACGCGGCCAGCCATTTCGTCGATCGCCATCTCGCGGAGGGGCAGGGCGGCCGCACCGCGTTCCGCTTCGCCGGTCGCTCCGTCACCTATGCCGAGGTCGCGGTGCGCGCCAACCGGCTCGGCCAGGCGCTGCGCGCGCGCGACGTGCAGATGGAGCAGCGCGTGCTGCTGGCGCTGCCGGATCGCCCCGAGTTCGCGGAGGCGTTCTGGGGAGCGATGAAGATCGGCGCGGTGCCGGTGCCGGTGAGCGACGCGCTGCCGGCCGACGAGCTCGCGTTCGTGCTGGAGGACAGCCGCGCCCGCGCGGTGATCGCCTCCGAGGGCGCGGCCGCCGAGATCCTCAAGATCCGCGCGCGGTGCCCGGCCCTCCAGGCGGTGATCGTGGTCGGCGGGCGGCGGCGCGGCGGGCTCGAGTACGAGCGGCTCCTCGAGCGGGCCTCGCCGGAGCTGGCCCCGGCGGACACCAGCCGCGACGACGTGGCGCTCTGGCTCTACACCTCGGGCTCGACGGGCCGGCCGAAGGCGGCGGTGCATCTCCACCACGATCTCGTCCACGCCGCGGAGCTCGTGGGGCGGGGGACGTTCGGCATCGGCCCCGACGACGTGATCTTCTCCGCGTCCAAGCTCCACTTCGCGTTCGGTCTGGGCAACTCGCTCTACTTCCCGGCGCTGGTGGGCGCGGCCTCCGTCCTGGCGGCGGAGCGGCTGGAGGGTGAGCGCATCTTCGAGCTGATCGAGGCCGAGCGGCCCACCGTGCTCTTCGCGGTGGCCACCGTCTACCGGCGGCTCCTCCAGGTGGACGGGGCCGAGCGCCGCTTCGATTGCTCGTCGCTGCGGCTCTGCGTGTCGTCGGGCGAGTCGCTGCCCGCCGGGCTCTTCCACGCCTGGAAGTCGCGCTTCGGCCACGAGCTGCTCGACGTGGTGGGCTCGACCGAGGCGCTCCACGACTTCATCGCCAACCGGCCCGGCGCCGCGCGGCCGGGCTCGAGCGGCCAGGTGATTCCCGGCTTCGAAGCGCGGCTGGTGGACGACCAGGGCCGTCCGGTCGCGCCCGGGATGATCGGCCAGCTCCTGATCAAGGGCGACTCGACGTCGCCCGGCTACTGGAACCGCCACGAGCGCACGAAGGCCACGATGCAGGGCGAGTGGCTCCGCACCGGCGACATGTTCTACCAGGATACCGACGGCTACTTCTTCTTCTGCGGGCGCACCGACGACATGCTGAAGGTCGGAGGCATGTGGGTGGCGCCGGCGGAGGTGGAGGCGGCCCTCGGGGACCATCCGGCGATCCTGGAGGTGGCGGTGATCGGCCGGGGCGACACCGACGGCCTCACCAAGCCCCACGCCTACTGCGTCCTTCGCGACGGAATGGCCGCCTCGGACACGCTGGCCGCCGAGCTGCGAGAGGGCGTGCGCAAACGTCTGGGCGGCTACAAGTCGCCGCGCTGGGTCGACTTCGTGGCCGAGTTGCCCAAGACGACCACCGGCAAGATCCAGCGGTTCGCGCTCCGGCAGCGCTGAGATGCGGGTCGTCGTCGAGCGCGTCGCCAAGACCTTTCACGACCGACGGGGCCGCGACGTGGTCGCGCTCGGTCAGGTCGACTTCGCGGTCGAGTCGCGCGAGTTCGTGGCCCTGCTCGGGCCCTCCGGCTGCGGCAAGTCGACGCTGCTCGGCATCATCGCCGGCCTCCTGCCCGCGAGCTCGGGCCGGGTGTACTTCGAGGGCGAGCCGCGGCCCGGCCGGGCACCGGTCACCGCCACCGTGTTCCAGGAGTTCGCCCTCTTCCCCTGGCGCACCGTGCGGGCCAACGTCGAGTTCGGCCTCGAGGAGCTGGGCATCTCCGGGCTCGAGCGGGCCGAGCGGGCGCGGCACTACCTCGACATGACCGGTCTCGGCGGCTTCGAGGGCAAGTACCCGCACCAGCTCTCGGGCGGCATGCGCCAGCGGGTGGGCATCGCGCGGGCGCTGGCGGTCGAGCCCGCGGTGCTGCTGCTGGACGAGCCCTTCTCCGCCCTCGACGCCCAGACCCGCACGCTCATGATGGACGAGCTGCTCGCGATCTGGGAGCGCACCCGCCAGACCATTCTCTACGTCACCCACAACATCCAGGAGGCGGTGTTCATGGCCGACCGGGTGATCGTGATGTCGCGCCGGCCCGGCGAGGTGCTGGAGGTGGTGCCGATCAAGCTGCTGCGTCCGCGGCGCGAGAGCCAGCAGGGCGATCCGGTCTTCGTGCAGACCGCGGACCGCATTTGGGGGCTCATCAAGTCGCAGGCCCAGGCCGCCCTGCTCGACGACGAGATCGTGGCGGAGCGCGGGCCCTGATGGCGGTCGAGCGGCTGGTCGTCGTCGATCGCGCCGCGTTCCTGCGCCGCCCGGACTACCGCGCGGTGCGGGTGCTGGCCCTGCTGGGGCTCGTGCTGGCGTGGGAGCTGGTGACCCGCACCGGATGGGTCTCCTCGCTCTTCCTGCCGTCGCCCTCGGGGGTGCTGGCGGAGGGGCTCGACATGGTGGCCTCGGGGCAGCTCCTCGTTCATCTGCTCCGGAGCCTCGAGCGCCTCGCCTGGGGATTCGGGATCGGCGCGCTGGCCGGAGTCTCCGTGGGCGTCGCGGTGGGGTTCTTCGCGCTGGCCGACGCGGTGGTGCAGCCGATCATCGCGGCCACCTTTCCGATCCCCAAGATCGCGCTGCTGCCGCTCCTGATCCTCTGGCTCGGCATCGGCGAGGCGTCCAAGGTGGCGGTGGTGGCGCTCGGGGTGTTCTTCCCGATGGCCATCAACACCTACGCCGGCGTCCGGCAGGCCGACCCGCTGCTGATCCGCGCCGCCGTTTCCTTCGGGGCGGGCCGTTGGAGTGTGATCCGCAAAGTCATCCTGCCGTCGGCCCTGCCGATGGTCTTCGCCGGGCTCAAGCTGGGAGCGGGCATCGCGCTCCTGCTGCTGGTGGCGGCGGAGCAGATCGCCGCCGACGCGGGCATCGGCTTCCTGATCTTGCAGTCCGGCAACCTGATGGAAACCACGCGGCTCATGGTGGGCATCGTCGTGCTCTCGCTCCTGGGCGTGGCCTCGTACTGGGCCCTGAGCGCGCTCGAGCGGGCGGTGATCCGCTGGCGCCACACCTGATCGGCCACGCATGTCGCCCTTGCATAACGCCCATGCATAAGGCCCACGCATAACGGAGGATCGCGCGCATGCCCCTGACCCCCCTCCGCGGCCTGGCCCGGCTGGCTCTGGCGCTCGCGCTCGTGCTCGTGGTCGGCCTCACCGCCGCGGCGCCCGCGCATGCCCAGTCCACCCCGGCGCCCCGGCCCAGTGCGATCAAGATCGGCGTGCTCAAGCTCACCTCTTCGGCGCCCATCTTCGTGGGCGTCGAGAAGGGCTTCTTCAAGGAGTTCGGCGTGGAGCCGGAGCTGGTCTACTTCCAGGCCGCCGCGCCCATCGCCACCGCGCTGGCCGCGGGCCAGCTCGACGTGGGCGCCACCGGGCTCACCGCCGCGCTCTACAACATCGTGCTGGGCGGCGAGAAGCTGTGGATCGTGGCCGACAAGGGCCGCGAGTGGCCGGGCTACCCGCTGGTGGCCATCGTGGTGCAGAAGGAGGCGTGGGAGGCGGGCCTCCGGTCGGTCAAGGATCTCAAGGGCAAGCGCATCGGCGTCACCCAGCTCGGCTCCACGTTCCACTATCACATCGGCAACATCCTGGAGAAGGAAGGTCTCCACCTCGCAGACGTGAAGATCGTGCCGCTCCAGGCCATGCCGGCGACGGTGGAGGCGCTCAAGGGCAAGCAGGTCGACGCCATCCTGGTGCCCCAGCCCTTCCCGGGCGCCACTGAGGCCCAGGGCTTCGGCAAGATCCTCGCGTGGGCGGGAGATCTCTACCCGTGGCAGATCGCGGCCATCTTCTACTCGGACAAGCTGGCCGCCGACCGCGCCCGAGCGGTCGCCTTCATGAAGGGCTACGTGAAGGCCTCCCGCTACTACTTCGACGCTGCGCTGGTACAGAAGGACGGGCGCATCGCGCCCGGGGCGCACTACGACGAGGTCGTGGAGATCACCGCGAAGTACACCGGAGCCCGGCCCGAGATCATCAAGCTCGGGTTCCCGTTCCAGGACCGGAGCGGACGGCTGCTGGTCCCGGACATCGAGCGGCAGATGAGCTGGTGGGTGGCGAACGGGTTCATGAAGAAGGCGCTGCCGCTCAAGAGCGTCGTGGACACCTCGTTCCTGGAGGAGGCGGCACGGGCGATCGACCGCTAGATTGGGTAGATGGGGCGCGGGTTTGAGCGTTGCCCCTCAGGCGCCACTCCTGCTATGATCCGGGCGTCGTGAGTGCCCCGTTCGGGAAGGTCCTCATCGCCAATCGCGGCGAGATCGCCGTCCGGGTCATCCGGGCCTGCCGCGAGCTGGGCATCGCCACCGTCGCGGTCTTCTCCGAGGTCGACCGGGAGTCGCTCCACGTGCTAGCCGCGGACGAGGCGGTGCCCATCGGACCCGCGCCCGCCACCGAGAGCTACCTCGTCATCGACCGCCTGATCGCGGCCGCGCGCGCGACCGGCGCCGAGGCCGTGCACCCGGGCTACGGCTTCCTGGCCGAGAACGCGGCGTTCGCGGAGGCGTGCCAGGCCTCGGGGCTCACGTTCATCGGGCCGCCGCCGGCGGCCATTCGCGCGATGGGCGACAAGATGTCGGCGCGCCGCGTGGCCATCAAGCTCGGGGTGCCGGTGGTGCCCGGCACCGAGCAGCCGGTGACCGACGACGCGGAGGCGGCGCGTGTCGCCGGGCAGGTGGGCTACCCGGTGATGCTCAAGGCGGCAATGGGCGGCGGCGGCAAGGGCATGCGCCTCGTGCGCGCCCCCGGGGAGCTGGCGAGCGCGCTGCGCGCGGCGCGTGCGGAGGCCGGGGCCGCCTTCGGCGACGCCGCGGTCTACATCGAGCGCTACGTGGAGGAGCCGCGCCACATCGAGATCCAGGTGCTGGCCGACGCCCACGGCGGCGTGGTGCACCTGGGCGAGCGCGAGTGCTCGATCCAGCGGCGCCATCAGAAGCTGGTCGAGGAGAGCCCGTCGCCCTTCGTCACGCCGGAGCTCCGGCGCCGGATGGGCGAGGCCGCGTGCCGGGTGGCCGCCGCGGTCGGCTACGTCAACGCGGGCACGGTGGAGTTCCTGGTCGACCGCGAGGGGAACTTCTACTTCCTCGAGATGAACACGCGCCTGCAGGTGGAGCACCCGGTCACCGAGCTCGTCACCGGGCGGGACCTGGTGAAGGATCAGCTCCGGATCGCGGCGGGTGACAAGCTCGGCTTCACCCAGGACGACGTGACGCAGGCCGGGTGGGCCATCGAGTGCCGCATCAACGCCGAGGACCCGTTCGCGTCGTTCATCCCGTCGCCGGGGCTCGTGTCGGGGCTGCGCGCCCCGGGCGGGCCGTGGGTGCGGGACGACAGCGGGGTGTACGCCGGCTGCACCATCCCGCGCTTCTACGACACGCTGATGGCGAAGCTGATCGTGTGGGGCCCGGACCGGGACGCGGCGATCGCGCGCATGCGGCGGGCGCTCGGCGAGTACGAGGTGGTGGGCGTGCAGACCACCATCCCGATCCTCCAGCGCATCGTGGCGCACCCGGACTTCGTGGCCGGGCGCCTCTCCACCGCCTTCATGGAGCGCCTGCTCGCCACGGACCGCCCGGAGGCGGCCGGCCGTCACCGGCGGGTGGCGCTGCTGGCGGCGGCTCTCACCGCGTACGACCGCGCGGGTCGGGAAGCGCCGATCGCGCCGCCGGCCGCGCGGAGCGGATGGCGGCAGGCGCTCCGGCCGGACTGGAGAGGCCGGTGAAGTTCGAGGCCCAGCACGGCGGCCAGGTCGTGCCCGTCGAGGTGACGGGCGGCGCGGGGCGGTACACGATCACGCTCGAGGGGGAGACGGTCACGCTCGACGCCCGCCAGACGGTGGAGGGCATCTGGTCCATCCTGCTCGACGGCGCCTCCTACGTGGCGGACGTCACCGAGCAGGACGCGGCCTACGCGGTGGACGTGGAGGGCGAGCGCTACACGATCCGGGTGGAGGAGGAGTCGCGCTACCTCATCCGCACCCGCGGGGCCACCGGGGCCGACCGCGGCCAGGTGCTCAGGGCGCCCATGCCGGGCAAGGTGACGCTGATCGAGGTGACGGTCGGGCAGACGGTGGCGCCCGGCGACGGCCTGATCGTGCTGGAGGCGATGAAGATGGAGAACGAGTTCAAGGCGTCCGTGGCCGGCACCGTGAAGGAGATTCGCGCCCAGGCCGGCCAGGCGGTCAACCCCGGCGACGTGCTGGTGGTGATCGAGTAGTCATGGCGGTCGCCATCGAGTTCAAGGGCGTCAACAAGTGGTTCGGCGAGCACCACGTGCTGACCGACGTCGATCTGAAGGTGGACGCGGGCGAGGTCATCGTGGTCTGCGGGCCCTCCGGCTCGGGCAAGAGCACGCTGATCCGCTGCGTGAACCGGCTGGAGCCGGTCCAGAAGGGCGAGATCTTGGTCCACGGCGAGCCCATCACCGGCAACGGGACCAACCTGGTCAAGCTCCGCACCGGGGTGGGGATGGTCTTTCAGTCCTTCAACCTCTTCCCTCACATGACGGTGCTGCAGAACATCATGCTCGCGCCCCGGAAGGTGAAGGGGATGGGCGTGGCCGAGAGCGAGAAGATCGCCCGCACCCTGCTCGAGCGGGTGCGCATCCCGGACCGGGCCGACTACTACCCGGCCAACCTCTCGGGCGGCCAGCAGCAGCGGGTGGCCATCGCCCGGGCCCTCGCGATGCAGCCGCGCATCATGCTGTTCGACGAGCCCACCTCCGCACTCGATCCCGAGATGATCAACGAGGTGCTGGACGTCATGACCGATCTGGCCAAGGAGGGCATGACCATGATGGTGGTGACCCACGAGATGGGCTTCGCCCGCCGCGTGGCCAGCCGGGTCGTCTTCATGGACTACGGCAAGATCGTGGAGGTGCAGAAGCCGGAGGCCTTCTTCGCCGCGCCGCAGTCCGACCGCGCGAAGGATTTCCTTTCCAAGATCCTGACGCACTGATGTGATCCATTGACCCCTCACTCAGGAGAACGTGCATGAGACGACTGATGGGACTGGTGATGGCGCTGGCGGTGCTCGCGGCGGGATTGGCCCCGGCGCAGGCCCAGCAGAAGAGCACGCTCGACAAGATCGGCGAGACCGGCACGCTGACCGTCGGCACCCGCACCGGGTCGCCGCCCTTCGGCTACGTCAACGCCAAGAACGAGTGGGTCGGCTTCTCCATCGACCTGGTCGAGGAGCTGATCCGGCCCGCGCTGGAGAAGAAGCTCGGCAAGCCGATCAAGGTCGAGAAGAAGGAGAGCACCCCGCCGACCCGCATCCCCCTGCTCTCGTCGGGCGCGGTGGACCTGATCGCCGAGACCATGACCGACACGCGGACCCGGCGCGACAGCGTCGACTTCTCGCTCACCTTCTTCGTCACCGGGGCCCAGTTCCTGGTGAAGAAGGGCAGCCCCATCAAGGGCATCAAGAACATCGACGGCAAGCG
>Ga0075423_10003950_pt1 | contig 13682 bp, 12 predicted proteins | sample SoiMethybrSBSTD2_FD_80114 | JGI IMG/M metagenome (GOLD analysis project Ga0075423, IMG submission 80114) | Bulk soil microbial communities from a Populus tree surrounding site in Tennessee, USA - Soil MetaG P. TD hybrid SBSTD2 | ecosystem: Environmental > Terrestrial > Soil > Tree plantation...
CAAGGGCGTCAGCGAGCGAGCGACTTCGTCGCGAAAGTCCGCGAGAAGCAGAGCATCTCCCTGGACAAAACCAAGACCCGGGCGTTCTTCCTCGTCGGCAACGAGGATTGGCCGTTCCCCATTCCAATCGTGAAGCGAGCGGGCCGGTGGTCGTTCGACGCAGCCGCTGGCCGCCAGGAGCTCCTCTACCGCCGCATTGGCGCCAATGAACTGGACGCGATCACGATTTGTCGCGGTTACGTCGAGGCGCAAGAGGACTACGCGTTCCGAGGCCGCGACCGCCACGGTGTGAATCAGTACGCGCAGCAGATCATCAGTACGCCCGGCAAGCAGGATGGGTTGGCCTGGCAAAACCCTGACGGCAGCTGGGGCGGCCCGATCGGCGAGCCTATCGCTCGTGCGATCGCGCAGGGCTACAGCAAGGGCGAGCCGTATCACGGCTATGTCTTCAAGATTCTCACCGGCCAGGGGCCGGCTGCGCCGCTTGGACAGCTGGACTACGTGGTGAACGGCGTCATGATCGGCGGCTTCGCGCTCGTCGCCGCCCCTGCCGAGTACGGTGTCACGGGCGTGCAGACCTTCATCGTCAGCAACGACGGCGTGGTATATCAAAAGGACTTGGGTCCGACGACGCGCGAGCAGTTCGCCAAGATGGAGCGTTTCAATCCCGATAGGTCCTGGACGCCGGTCCGGGAAGAATGAGCGTCGCGCCTCTCAGAGTGTCGTGACTGCATCCCCACATCTGGTGACGCTCGCCCGGATCGAGATCTCGAGTCCCTGACCGTCTCGGCTGACCGCGCGATCGAAGACACCCGTTTATTGGCGAATGAGCCCGGACGGAGCACCCGGGGCGTTCGCCGTCCAGTCGTCACAGCCAGGTACGGCCTGTGCTCGGACGTGCCCTGTGTGAGCCGCGGACAGGGGATTCCGCTGGCAGCCGCTCTGTCCAGCGCTCAATGGTTGTGCGTCGCCGCTCTGTGTGTGCTGTCTGCGGCGGCGAGCGTGAATGCACAATCGCCACCCTCTGACGTTCAGCTTCCACCACCGGCGGCCGCCACGACGACGGACGAGCAGACGCCGAGCGCACCGCGCGCCGCGGATCCCGCAGGTGGTGGAGAGAACCGCGTCTCATGCCAGTCGCAAGTGGGCGAGCGGCAACACTGTGCGGCGGACACCTCGAGCGGCGTGGCACTGCTGAAGGGGACCGGGACAGCTCCATGCCTGCTCGGAAAGACATGGGGATACGACGACACGGGGATCTGGGTATCGGACGGTTGCGGGGGCGAGTTTCTCGCGGGTCGAGCGGAAGAAGAATCGAAGAAGAAGCCGCCCGAATACATTCCGAACTTCGGATTCCTCCTCTATTCGGGCGAGAAGGGCGAAATCTACTTCCGGCTCTTCAGCTACGCGCGCTACTTGAATCAGAAGGCACTCGATCCGACGTATGTCGACGCCTTCGGCAATACCAGAACCGTGCAGCTCCGTCAGGACATTCAGCTGCAGAAATTCTTCGCGCCATTCAGCGGGTGGTTCCTCACGCCAAAGTTTCGCTACTACCTGTACGTCTGGTCGTCGAACCCTTCGCAAGGCGATCCCGCGCAGGTGGTCGGCGCCGGAAACATCAGCTACACCTTCAACCGATTTGTGACGCTTGGAGGGGGCATCACCTCGCTCCCAGCGGTCCGAAGCACGGAGGGCCAGTTTCCGTACTGGCTCGGCGTCGACGACCGCATGACGGCTGACGAGTTCTTCCGTGGGTCGTACACGGACGGTGTGTGGCTGAGAGGTGACCTCGGAGCGAAGGCCAAGTACATGGCGATGGTGGCGAACAACCTGAGCATTCTCGGCGTCAGTGCGACGCAGCTCGATGGCAAGCTCGACACACAGTCGTTCATGGTGAGCTGGTTTCCGACGACCGGAGAGTTCGGTCTGTACGGAACCTTCGGCGACTACGACGATCACCAGAAGGTTGCGACCAGGCTGGCCGCTCATTACACCCACAGCCTCGAAGACCGGCAGATGCAGCCAGGCACGAACGCGATCGAGAACACCCAGATTCGTTTGACCGACGGCAGCATCGTCTTCACGCCGGATCTGTTCGGTCCAGGCATCACTGTCAATACCGTCGACTACCAGATGATGAGCCTCGATGGCGGCATCAAGTACCACGGCGTGTCGCTCGAGGCGGAGTACTACCGACGATGGCTGACCGATTTCACGGGCATCAACACTGCCTCGATCGCACCTGTCACCGACAACGGGTATCAGGTGCAGTCGTCGGCCATGGTCGTGCAGAAGACGCTTCAGTTATACCTGAGCACCTCGCAGATTCTTGGCCGCTACGGAAACGCATCCGAACTGCGCGCCGGTGGCAATTGGTACTTCACCGGAGAGCGTGGCCTGCGACTGAACGCGGAGTGGATTCACCTGGACCACTGCCCGGTCGGATACACCGCCGTTCCGTATCCGGTTGGAGGCAACGGCAACCTGTTCCACGTCAACGTCGAATTGAATTTCTAGCCGATTCCGAGGACGAACGACGGTGCTTCCCATTAGAACCAGCCGCAACGCCGCTGCTTTGCTGATCGTCGTTTCAGCTGCCGTCGGGGCGCTGGCCGTCGTTCCGGATGTAAGGCACGGACCGCCGCCGCCGGCGGACCGTCCCGAGTTCGACGACTCGCATTTTCATCTCACCAACTACATCCAGCAGGGCATCGACGTTCGTGCCTTCCTGCAGATCATGGGCACTCGCGTTGGTCGATCGACGTTGTTCGGCATCCCCCTGCAACAGCAGTGGTCCTACGCCAACTCCGAAAGCTTCGCACCGACCTATTACCTGCAGAGCGACGCGCCGCTCTACTACTACTCGTTCACCGACGCCTACATCGCCACCGCCTACCGTTCGCTGTCGACGGAAGAGCGCGCCCGTTTCGATCCGATGATCACCGGCTTCAATCCCGCCGACATGTATGGAGTCGATCACATCAGACGGGTGTTGCAGACATTTCCAGGCATCTTCTCGGGCATCGGCGAGTTCACGATCCACAAAGAGTTCGTTTCCGCGAAAATCGCTGGGGAAACCGCCAGCCTCGCGAACCCGGCCCTCGACCGCATCCTCGACTTCGCGGCGGAGGCCGGGCTGGTCGTCCTGATTCACAACGACATCGACGTGCCGTTCGCCTCGGAAGGTGCCGAGCCGGTGTACCTCTCTCAGATGAAGGACCTGCTGGCGCGCCATCCACACGCGACGATCATCTGGGCGCACACCGGTCTGGGGAGAGTCGTCCACCCCGTCAGCGCATCGGCCGGCTCCACCGAACGCTCTTCCAACCACATCGGCATCGTCGAAGACATGCTGACGGACCCGGCGCTCCGCCACGTCAACTTCGACATTTCCTGGGACGAGGTTGCCAAGTACGCAGTCGCGACGCCGGACACCGTCGTGCGGACGGCGGCCCTGTTCGACCGCTTTCCCGATCGTTTCCTGTTTGGGACCGACACGGTGGCGCCGGCCGGAGCGGCGCAGTACTACCGCGTCTACGAGCTGTGGCAGCCGGTCTGGCGGCTTCTCACGCCCGAGACCGCCACCAAAGTGCGAAGGGCGAACTACGAGCGGATCTTCGACCTGGCGCGCCAGCGCGTACGCGAATGGGAACGCGCCAACCTGCACTGAACAAGAACTGAGATCGGAGGGTAGAAATGGAAAAACACCTGTGGCGCATATCGTTGGGCGGCATTGTCCTTCTCACGGTGGTCGGCGTGTACTCGCTGTCGGCACAACACCGCGCCGGCAGTCCGCAGGGCGCAGTGAACGGCGCCTTCGAGCAGTTCAAGACGCTCAACGAAGGGAAGAACGCCGATTACATTCCGGCTCTGGCGAAAGTGGATCCGAATCTGTTCGGCATCGCGCTGGTGACGACAGACGGTAAGTCGTACCTCGCCGGTGACGTCAAGACGGAAGTTTCGATTCAATCGATCTCCAAGGTCTTCACGATGGCCGAGGTCATCCAGGAACAGGGGCTCGAGGCGATCGAAAAGCGGATCGGTGTCGACGCGACCGGCGCGCGGTTCAATTCGATCATCGCTGTCGAAGCCGTGAAAACGCTGGCCGGAACTGGCGCCCCGGAAATGAATCCCCTCGTGAACCCCGGCGCGATCACCGCCACCAGCATGGTGACGGGCGCGACGAAAGACGAAGTGTGGAACAAGATCATCGGCACCTACAACGAGTACGCGGGGCGGCCGCTGGCGGTGCTGCCCGACGTGTACCAGTCCGAGTCGGACACCAACCAGCGCAATCAGGCGATCGGCGCGCTGATGCTCGCGTACGGGTACATCAAGGGCGACTGGCAGCAGGCGGTCGATTTGTATACACGACAGTGCGCGGTCGGCGTCAACGCCAAGGACCTCGCGATGATGGCCGCCACGCTTGCCGCCGGCGGCAGGAACCCGATCACCGGCAAACGAGTGCTTGATGAATCGAAGGTGCCGGGGGTGCTCGCGGTGATGGCGACCGCCGGACTCTACGACGATTCGGGAAAATGGCTGTATCACACGGGGTTGCCCGCGAAGAGCGGCGTCGGCGGCGGGATCATCGCGGTGTCTCCCGGCAAGTTCGGCATCGCCGTCGTGTCGCCTCCGCTCGATGACGCCGGCAACAGCGTGCGGGCGCAGAAGGCCATCGCCGCGATATCGAACGCGCTCGGCGGGAATCCCTACGCGGTCAGGAACGCATCGAAGGGATTGGCCGGCGAGTAGCGATCGTCAAAAGGCGATGACCGCCTGCACCATTGGCACCCAACCGTTCATGCCCGCGATATACGGAGTAAATGTCGCGCCATACGGTGATTTGTGGACGTTCATCAGCTCGCCGCTGAGCCATAGGCGGTCGGTCGGCAGGAAATACCATTTGACGCCGGCTGCATACTCGTACGAGTTGCCAAACTGTCCAAAGACCTGGGAGCCGCGGACATACACGAGCCAGTCCTTTGGAATGACAAAATAGCTCGCCGACAATTCATAGCCGCGGTCGAACGTCGATGTGACCGGCATCGGCCCGTCAGCTTCGAAATTGCTCAGCCAACGCATGTAGTATTGCCCGTTGACCGCAAGCCCGTTGTACTTGAGGCCGCCGTCGATGGCTGACATACGGTAAAGATCTCTGTTTACCGTCACACCCGGCGCAAACGCTCCGGTTGAGAACGTCAGGACGCCGTCGGAGTTGTGCTGCGAAGTGTTATCAGGCTTTGATTGATCGAGATCCGTGAAACGGTCCTCCGGCGATCTTGTATACGACGTGCCAATCCTGATGCGCACCTTTTTCTGGGCGAAGTAATCGTCGTACTGGTTGACGGCCTTGCCGGGTTCCGCGTAGTTCCCCAGCGGTTCCCACCAGACACTGCCGGAAACAAGCAATGAGGTATCGATCTTGGTTGCCGAGATATTCAGGGTATTGAGACCGTTGCCGACGAACGCCAGATAATTCAGTCGCGTCGGCAGTTCTCCGGTCGCCCAGACGCCCTGGGTGAAAGCAGGACGGAAGAAGTTGTCCGCCATGGTCCTATCCATGGCCGTCCAATACGGGAACGTGTTCACCAGCGATCGGCTCCCCGGAACACCCGTGTAACCGCCGATGAGCGTGAACTGCTTGTTGAATGTCCAGCCGATGTTCCCGGCGATGACGATCGAGGCGGCCCCGGCGGACGTCCAGACGGTTAGGCTGTAGACCACCTTTTTGTTGAAGATGTAGCCGCCGAGAATGAACATCGAGCGGTTGACCGTAATATCGTTGCGCTTCTTGAAATCGAAGACATTGCCCAGATGGTCGGTGAACGTTTCGTCGGCTGAAAGTGAATTGAGATATCGAACCTGAGTATTGTTGTTGAGCTTCAGCAGGAACGGCACCTCAACGTCGTCCGGCGTTTGCCAGATGACGATTCCATCTTTATAACGCCCGCTGTTTGTCTGTGGTTCGGAAACGGATGCCGGCTGCACGGAAGTAGTTGCTGGATTCATCATCGCCGGCGGGATAGTGAACGCGGGCAAGGGGTCGACTGTCGGAGACTGTCCTGAGGCAGAGGCCGTGAACAACGAAACTGACGCCAGCGCCAATACGACTGAGCGCTTGAGGGAGGCGACCGGACTCGACATGTTCACCGAAGCCGTGACTGCCGCATGGCAGGCATCGCTGCGGTGCAGGCGGGCATCTCGTTGGCGACGACGACGTCCGGGGTGTCCGTCTTGAGTGTGGCGGCCGCCGCCAGGGTCGCATTGAACGAGACCGCGATCCGCGGAGTGCGGCCCGCGTAGGGGTGCACCCAGTGATACAGCCAGCTCGGGAAGATCACGATCAGTCCGGCTTCGGGCCGGACTCGGACGGGTTCGCCGTACGGGTCCCCGGGTGCGCTGACGGCTTCCACGCCGGCACGGGGATCGAGGAATTCGAGCACACCGCTCAGCGAACGATCCGGATGGCTTGAACCGGCATCGACGTAATACACACCCGACCACGCGCTATCCGGGTGAGAGTGCGGCGCGTGGTACGCGCCGGCGCGGCAGATCGTCGCCCACGCCGAAACCGACAGCGTGCCCTGGAATGAACCCGGACCAGCCGTGGCATCGATCATCCGGCTCACCGCCCACGTAAGCCATGTCGTCAACGCGGCCACCGCCGGTTCGGGACCGTTGAGGAAGTCTGTTCGCGAGTGCCAGCCGTCGATGTTGCTGCGACCGACGCTCCCGTAGCTGGCCTCCTTCGCCAGGATGAGCGCCTCCAGCTCCTGGTTCATCGCATCGGCGTCAGGCACACGCAAGCGGCCGATGAGCGTGGGGAAAGCAGGCAGGACGTCGAGTTTCATCACGAGAGCCTCACTGATGTCCGCGGCTTCCCGCGGCCACCCACTCTTGCCGCTACAAATCTCCCCCACCTGCTCGCAGGCAGGCGGGGGAGTCGGTCATCTCGCGCGATCCGTCGAGCACTGCCGGATCAGCAGAGAGTGACCGAAAGGGCAAGGCCGGCTTCGCTGGTTTCCTTGTACTTGCTGTTCATGTCCTTGGCGGTTTGCGCCATCGCCGTAATCGTTTCGTCGAGACCGACGCGATGGTTGTTGGCAATTTCATTGCTGGCGATGGCCCAGCCGGTCCACGCCTTAACGGCACCGAACGCGCACCGTTCGATGCACGGAACCTGCACGTATCCGGCGACCGGATCGCACGTCATGCCCAGGTGATGCTCCAGCGCCGACTCCGCAGCGTTCTCGACCACTCTCGGGCTCGCGTCGTGCGCCGTCGCGATCATGGCTGCCGCCATCGCTGACGCCACGCCGATTTCTGCCTGACAACCTCCCTCGGCAGCAGACAGTGTCGCGTTGTGTTTGCACAGGTAGCCGATCGCGGCTGCTGCGAGCATGCCGTCCCGGATCTTCTGCGGCGGCAGCTTACGTGCGCCTTCGCCCAGGCCGTACACGATGGCCGGCAGGACGCCCGCAGATCCACCCGTTGGGGCAGTCACGACGAGGTGGCCGCGGCCGTTCTCCTCCGATCCCGCCAGCGCGAACGCCGACAACGAGCCGATACCACGCTCAGACTGGTACTTATCGTCCTGCGCGCGCTTGTAGACGGTCCCCGCCTTGGTCTTCAGCTTGACCGGGCCGGGCAGCACACCCTCCGGCGCATTGAGACCAGACTTCACGATCGCCACCATCGCCCCGGTGATCTTGTCGACGAACGCGTACACCTCCTGCTCACTCTTCCCGGAAATGGATGTTTCGTTGGCCAGTATGACTTGGGCAATCGACAGGTTGTTCTTCTCGGCGTGCTGTCGCAACTCGTTCATCGTAGAGAACGGATACTTCGGCTGGTTCTTCTTCGGAGGCTGGTACCCTTTCCACTCGATGAACCCACCGCCCACCGAGTAGTACTCCTGCTCCAGAAGCGCCTTGTCGCCCGCCATCAGCTTGCAGGTCATGGTGTTCGGATGCGGAAAATTGCCTTTGGTCGCGTCGAAGACCACATCGTTGAGCGTGACGTTCACTGTCTTGTCGCCGAGCTTCACCGGGAAGGACTGGTCGGGCTTTTCCTTCAGGCTATCGAGAAAGAGGGGATCGACGGTGGCTGGTTCCTTTCCGACCAACCCGGCAAGTGCGGCGCGCTCGGTGCCATGCCCCTTGCCGGTGGCGCTGAGGCTGCCGAAGAGGTACACCTTGAGCGCTGTCGCCTGGGCGAGTTGATCCGCCGGCAGCTTGGCGCAGCGCTGGTAGAAATCGTAGGTGATGCGCATCGGTCCGATGGTGTGCGAGCTCGAAGGGCCCGGCCCTACCTTGTAGAACTCGTCCAGCGTCGTCATCACCGGGCCCTTCTGCTCTTTCACGACCTGCAAGTCCGGCGAAAGTGACACATGCCCGGGCGTGCCGTCCGCTTCCGGCCGCGTCGCTGTCGCACCGGTTGTGCCGGCCGTGCCAGTTGCTCCAGGTGTGGCAGGTGCGGGAGGAGGAGCGGTTCGTTCTGTTTCCGCTCGAGAACAGCCATTCAGGACCGCGGCCGCGGAGATGACGGCGCTGCGGAATATGAACTTCCTGCGGTCGACGCCCGCCGGGACTTCAGCTGAAATCAGGTCTTCCGAACTGCCAAGCGGATCGTCCTTATCGTTGTGCTCTTCACTCATCATGTCTCTCCTGTTATTTCGGGCCCAAGAGCTTGTAGGCGAAGTTGTATCTGAAGGAAAACTGGATCCGGTAGTCGTTGAACGAGAACCCGTCCGAGAAGTTCTCGCGTTTGCCCCACTGAAACTCACCGCCCACCATCGCGTTGGGAACCGGGTTGTACAGCAGGTTGGCCAGGGCGTATTGACCGTTCTTGAACGCGATCGGTAACTGAGCGTTCGAGTTGTCGATGTCGAGGCGCGAATAGCCGGCCGTGCTCGTCCACTTGTCGTTCCAGGTCCGGTCGTAGAACGCGGCCATCCCGAACACCGGCAGCAATTCGCCAAGAACCGGGGTGATGCGATTCCCGAGGTTGGTCTTGACGCCAACGTCCACCGGCGCGTCGTTCATGTAGTTTTCGATGCCGTGGCCGTAGGTGACGGAAGCCTTGATGGTGTCTTTCGAAATCTTGTAAGCGGCGGTGAGATTCACGCCCCAGCCGGTCCCATGGCCCGAAAGGTCGAACGGATCGACCAGGATATCGTCCCAGTCGATGCGGCGCACGAGGCCCGCCACCTGTACGTGACCCCAATCGCGTGTCGCCTTGTAGTGCGCGGTGACATCCGGCGCCGGAAAACGTCCAATGACGTTCTGCAGCTCGATGCGATCGGCGAACCTGCCCGCATCACCGCTGGCCCCGGGACGCTCGAGTGCGACGAAGACTTCGTCATCGCCTTTCATCGGCATCCAACGGAATTGCACGTTTCGGAACCAGACCAGGCCGTTGGGTCCCCAGTACTCGAGCTGATTCGGAAAGATGTCCGGGTCCATGAAGGTGCTCCAGTACTGCCCCGCCCCGAAATCTCCGAGCTCGCCCCACGCATGCCGCAACCGGAACGTTGTTTGGCCCGCGTCCTCGCCCACACCGAACAACTCGAACTCGAAGACCGTCTTCAGCTCGCCATACTTGGTCGGCGTATACGTCTTGACCCCGAATCGCGTCTGCCGGACGCTTTCGTAAAAGTGTCTGTTCTCGCCGAATTCGCCTGTGAAGGACGGCAACTTGGTTGGCCGCACGACGTCGAACCAGTCGGGGTTGTTCCGTTTGAAATCGAAAATCGCATCGAGCATCGTGAAGCCATAAAGATCCATCCGCGTCTTCGACTCGTCGTCCGCCGTCGTCTGTGCCGTGGTTGTCGTTGTCGTTGTCTGCGGACTCTGTGCCCACAGGCTCGAGGCCCCGCCTGACACCAGCAGCGTCGTGACGACCGCGACGGTGCGCAGCGCCTCTCGGACCGTTCTCATCGTGGCGTCTCCTTCACGTCCAGCCCTCTGCTCATCTCCTGTCGACGTGGTTGGGCGTTCTTTCGTGGAGGTGTCGAAGCGCGACAGGACCGCCACTCCAGATTGCCGACGGCAGCTTTGCGATAAGCGTGCCGCTGATCGCACGCTCCGCCGCGCCTCGAGGTCTCATCGACGCGCGCGGCGAACGTCCGCACAGACGATGAATTGCAACGCGTTGTCTGACTGCCCGTGGAGAGGGCTCACGAACTGTTGTGAGGTCGTTCGGTTGGAATCGTCCCGCCGCGAGCTCCGCTCACGGCGGTGTCCGGCTGGTAGGGCAGTCTGCGTCAGTCAGCTGGCTGCTAGACGTGCGGGACTCTCTCGATATCGGGCAGTGTCCACTTCTTCTCGAAGAACGCCATCTCGGGTCCGTAGAGGCGAAACACCACTTCAAACTTGCCACTGGCATCTGTCGGAACCCAGTTTGATTGCTTGCCGGCGGGCGCCCGCGGCCCGAAATACAGATCGCACGATCCGTCCTCGTTGTTCTTCAACCCCGGCGTTTTCGAGGAACGGCTGGGCGATTTCATATCGCGAATCAGCGCGTGCGTGGCCCGGTCGTAGACCGTTGCCGACCAGTACAGCCGGACCGGCGGGTTTGGCGGCACATGGAGCCGATACGTCTTCGCCCCGTTGAGCCGGTGGCCATCCTTGTCCTTGATCGTCATCAGATAGAACTGGCCTTCGCCGAGGTGCTTGGCGCTGAAGTAGGCGTAGCTGAACGCCAGGCCGCGGGCGTCCGTCGGATACGAGTTGGGATCGGCAAAGTTCGTCGAAAGACCTGCAACCAGCTCTTTCGACGCCGGCAACGCCCACCGTGCGCTGGCATCGAATGGTGGCTCAAAGACCTCCTCGTAACGCGCCTCGAGGTAGTCGTGGGCGTCGGACGCGGCGGCGGTGAGGATCGCCTTGGTGCTTTCGTCGGGACTGAACGGCTTGCCTTTTTCGATGCCGATCGACTTGAGCAGATCGATCATCGCCCGATCGCGATCGAGCCACGGCTCGATCTGTATCATGCGGTGGAGCGACTGGAAGAAGCGCAGGTCGTACGGAATCGTATTGTCGTAGACGACGTCAATCACGTCGACGAAGACGGTTGCCGGCGGCTTCGCCGCGGTCGACAATGGATAGACCTTGATCTGCTTGCCATAGTCAGCGGCCCTCGCCACGTCGGCGGCGCTGCCACTCGCGGGGTTGGAGCGCAAAATGCCGTAGCTCTGATACGTGGGAGACCGCATCGGAATGTGGCCCTCAGGTACATGGCCTTTGTAGCCTGGAGGCATGATCAGATACCTGCCGCCTTTTCCCTTGTCCACACCGGCCGGCCCGACGTCCTCGATCGCCGTTTGCCAGCAATCGTCGATGCTTCCAGTCAGCGAGCCGTCGGCGCCCGCCGGCGGAATGTGGAGCACGACCGGTCCGACGTCCTTGGTATTGATGAACGGAAAGAAATACAGCACGTCCGGGTTGGGTGTGAGCGTCTGGTTTTTCCAATCCGGCAATCGTGACCAATAGACCACCTGGTTCCACGCGCATCTGGCCCGGGCCGTCGACTGGTACAACCGATCGAAATTGACCACGGGCATCCCCCAGATCACGGCCTCGACGGCGCGGCGATGCACCCCCCGCGCCACCACATCCCTGGAACTGGCGCTGGACTCGGTTCTCTCAGCCACGGTTGGCATCTCTGCCTCCGTCTCCCTGCCTTAGAGCAGTGGCAATCTAACGCCCAGCGAACGGCCGCCAACGATCATCTGTAGCAGCGTTTTCTCGCCGAAAAACCATGGCTTCCCGAGTCAGCAGCGGTGCGGCCGTGCTTCGGTCACGAAATACCGTTATCGCGCGACCGTCTTCAGCGAGCATTCGTACATGCCTTGACACGAATATGCCATGCGAAGTATATAAGGAGCGTGGAATCGGTATTCGAAATCATCGCGGAGCCGAACCGCCGCGCGATCTTGAGCCTCCTGGTGTCGTCGGAACAGTCGGTTGGAGAAATCGAACGTCAACTTGGTATGCCGCAGCCCACCGTGTCAAAGCATCTGCGCGTGCTGCGCGAGGCCGGTTTCGTGGAATCCACGGTGGATGCACAGCGCCGTCTCTACCGGCTGAAGCCGGAACCGTTTCAGGAAATGGATGCCTGGCTCGCTCCGTTCCGTCAGTTCTGGTCCGCTCATTTGGATGCGCTCGAACGCCATCTCGACCGAATGGCTCAATCAACACGAACGAAAAGGAAGACAAGGAGAAAAAAGTGACCGCTCGCGAGCAGTACGCACCGGGCCCCGCCAGCGGCGCGCAGGTCCGGAAGGACGGTGAGAAGTGGACGCTCATTCTCGTTCGAGAACTGCGCCACTCGCCGGAAAAAGTGTGGCAGGCGATTACCGACCCGGCACAGCTGCGCCAGTGGGCGCCCTTCGACGCCGATGGGAGCCTGGGTACGGTTGGACGCACCGTGAAGCTCACCACGGTGGGAGCGCCCACGCCGATGGTTTCTGAAACGACAGTGACGCGAGCCGATGCGCCCAGGCTGCTGGAGTACATGTGGGGCGGCTTCGAGATGCGATGGGAACTCGAAGCCTCTGGCCGCGGCACGCGCATGACGCTGTGGACCAACATCGATCGCCGTTTCATCGCGATGGGTGCTGCCGGGTGGCACGTGTGCTTCGATGTGTTGGATCACCTTCTCAGCGGAGCTCCCATCGGCCGCATCGTTGGTCCCGAGGCGATGAAGTTCGGTGGCTGGCAGCGACTGAACGCCGAGTACGCCAAGCAGTTCGGGATTGAGACGCCCAACTGGCCGCCGCAGGCGGCTCAAAAATCGTGAATCGACGGAGGTCACAGTGAACTGGAACAAATGGGTGCGGCAAATCCACCGCTGGGTGTCCATCGCCTTCACGGTGACCGTCATCGCCAATTTCGTCGCCCTCGCACAGGGCAAGGGGACGCCTCCGCCCTGGGTGACCTATTCGCCGCTGCTCCCGCTCGCATTGCTCCTGTTTACCGGTCTGTACTTGTTCGTATTGCCGTACACGACCAAGGGGCGCGGCGGGCGAACTGGATCCCGCGAGGATCTCAGCGCGAGGATGAGAACATGAAAAAGTCAGGCGCGAGCCACGACCAGGCAGCATCGGAGCTTATCTCGAAAAGATTCGCTGAACTCGGGGACTGGCGAGGCAAAACCCTCAGCAGAATGCGCACGCTCATCAAGGAAGCGGACCCGGACGTCGTCGAAGAGTGGAAGTGGGTCAAGCCCACCAAACCCGGCACGCCGGTTTGGTCGCACGACGGCATCATCTGCACCGGCGAATCCTATAAGAATGTCGTGAAGCTGACCTTCGCCAAGGGCGCGTCTCTGAAAGATCCGGCCCGTCTCTTCAACTCGAGCCTCGACGGAAACGTACGCCGCGCGATCGACATTCACGAAGGAGAAGACGTTGACGGGTCCGCGTTCAAGGCGCTCGTTCGCCAGGCGATCGCCCTCAACAGGTCTGGCAGGTCGAAACCCTCGAGTAAAGCGAAGTCGTAAGGAAAGCCGGCCCTCCGCGCGGGCGGCAACCCTCAAATCGCGATGGCCGACGGCGACGCGCCCGGCAACCGGAATGGACCCTGATTTTATTGGTCGGGGCGACTGGATTCGAACCAGCGACCCCCTGCGCCCAAGGCAGGTGCGCTACCAGGCTGCGCTACGCCCCGACTGTC
>Ga0075423_10003951_pt1 | contig 13682 bp, 13 predicted proteins | sample SoiMethybrSBSTD2_FD_80114 | JGI IMG/M metagenome (GOLD analysis project Ga0075423, IMG submission 80114) | Bulk soil microbial communities from a Populus tree surrounding site in Tennessee, USA - Soil MetaG P. TD hybrid SBSTD2 | ecosystem: Environmental > Terrestrial > Soil > Tree plantation...
ACCGACAGCCACAGAGCAAAGGGGAAACGCCGTCATGACCGCAAGCGAGCTCTACAAGAAGGGTGAAGCCGTGCGCCGTAGGCTCCGGGGTGATGCGGACTTCGAGCGCAACAAGCGCGAATACGAGCGCGACCCGGTGATGCAGAAGTTCATTGAGGTGGCGACCGAAACCGTATTCGGCGCGCTGTGGACCAGGCCGGGCCTCGACATTAAGACGCGCACGCTGATTTGCGTCATTTCCGATGCCGCGACCGGGCGGCACCCGGAACTCGATATCCACCTGCGCTTTGCCCTGAAAGAGGGCTGGACGGAAAACGAGCTGACCGAGGCCCTCCTGCATCTTTCAGGCTACGTCGGTGTGCCGATTATCCGTGAAGCCATGCTGGTCGCATCAAAGGTGTTCGCTGAGGTCAAGGCCGAGCGGTCGGGCACGGGATAGGACGCGGCACCCCTGGGGCAAAGGCGAAGGGCGAAGGCTGAGGAAAGGCGGAGCACCATGAAATTTGGACTGAGCACGCTCACGCGCGGCCTGTTGACGACGCGCGAGGCCTACCAGGCCGTTGCCAAGGCCGCCGAGGCGGCAGGTTTCGACTTTCTGTCGGTCAGCGACCACATCGTGGTGCCGGCCGAGCTCAAGTCGGCCTACCCCTACGCTGTCGGCGGTGTGTTCGGCGCCGCCGAGCACGGACACTGCCTCGACCAACTCGCCACCATCGCCTTCCTGGCGGGTTCGACCGAACGGCTGCGCTTGCTGACCTCGGTGCTGGTCGTGCCGCATCGCCCGGCAATACTCACGGCCAAGCTGCTGGCGACCATCGATGTATTGTCCAAGGGGCGCTTGATCGTGGGTGCCGGGGCAGGCTGGATGCGGGAAGAGTTCGCCTTACTCGACCTGCCTTTCGAGGCGCGCGGAAGCGTCACCGACGAGTATCTGGAGGCCTTTCGCGAGCTCTGGACCAAGGACAGACCAGCGTACTCGGGCAAGCATGTGCGTTTCGCCGACGTTCTGTTCTACCCCAAGCCCCTACAGCGACCGCATCCGCCCATCTGGATCGGCGGAGAAAGCCCCGCCGCTCTCAAGCGCGCCGTCAGGCTCGCCAATGCTTGGTATCCCGGCAACAACAATCAGCGACGTCCGCTCGACACGCCGGCGCGTCTTGCCGCCGCCGTCGCGGCGCTCCGGGTCGACTGCGAACAAGCTGGACGGGATCCTGGGCAGCTCGGCATTTCGCTGCTCGTGCAAGACCCCTTCCAATGGAGCGCACACAAGACCCAAGACGGCAGTGGCCGGCGCCTGTTTACCGGTTCTTCCGACGAGATGGTCGGCGACGCTGGCGCGCTGGCGGCCATCGGCGTCTGTCATGTCGCGGTTCGGCTCGGTGGTCAGTCGATTGCAGATGCCGTGGCACGCATCGAGCGCTTCGGGGCTGAGGTGATTGCCAAGCTTTGACGCCGCTACCTGCCGATTGCCGCCAACAACCGGGCCAAAAAGCCGTCGACCGCGGCCTTGTCGATCCAGCGCAGCACGCTAACAAGATCATGCTCGGGATCAATCCAGATGATATTGGAGCCGGCCCCGAGCGCAAATACGCTGCTGGTGGGGGCGCTCGGGTGTCGCGCCCGGCCGCGGTTCAACCACCATAAATAGCCATAGCCCTCGTTGGTGGGGGAGGGCGAAAGCATGGCCTCAACCCACGCCGAGGGAATGAGCTGGCGGTCCTGCCACGCCCCGCCGCGCGCAATCAATAGACCGAAGCGGGCGTGATCGCGCGCCGAAATGAACATGCCGCCGCCCCAATGCGAGCCGCCCGAGACCGACTGCACAGGTCGGCCTGCGACGTCGGTCCAGGACGTGCGGTAGCCGTGCCATTGCCAGGTGCTCGAGGCGCCGATCGGGTCCATGATGCGCTCGCGCAGAACTTCGGGCAGCGCTCGACCAAAACGCTGCAGCAAACAGAACGCCAACAGATTGACGCGCACATCGTTGTACTCGTAGTAGCTGCCGGGTGCCTGTAGGTCGCGGCGGACGCCCTTACGCGCATTGTCGGCCCCGGCGCCGACTTGGCGATTGTGATCGACCTGATCGGACTTACCCCACAGCTCACCCTGCCATTCGCTCGATTGCTGCAGCAGGTGGCGCCAGGTAATGCGCGCGTTGTGCGGACTGGCAAAGAACGGGCCCGCAATTCTGGCCGCTACGGGGGCGTCCACGTTGTCAATCAGACCGTCCGCTGCGGCGAGACCGGCAATCACCGCCAGGTAGCTCTTGGCGATGCTAAAGGTCATGTCCGTGCGGGCGGTGTCGCCCCATTCGGCCACGATGCGCCCACCCTTGAGAATCAGTCCGGCCGGCCCGCCGCGCGCCTCAACAGGGCCGGCAACTTCGCTCCAGGGTCCGGTTTCGTTCCATTCGACGATGCCGACGTAGCGCCCGTCGGGATAATAAAGGCTGCGCGGCCACGGGCTGTCGTTGCTGCGCGCAAAATCAATGGCAGCCCTCAATTGCGTGGCCTCGAAGCCTGCTCCGGCGGCGCTGATCTCTTCCCAGTCGCGGTCTTCGCGGGGCGGCACGTAGGGCGAAAGTTGTGCAGTTGCCAGCGCCATCGCGCGCGCTCCCTGATTTCGTGTTCTCTCGGCCTGGGGCCTTATCACGGCGACCTGCCCCCGGCAAAGCGCCTATACTCGCCTGGCCGAGCGGGTGGGACGGTGTGCTGCCCGAGGCAGCCCGAGATGAGGAAGGTTAGGGACCATGTCGAGCCGCATCAATCGAGCCATTGAGCTTCTGGCCCAGGATCAGGCCATCTACTACATGGGCCAGCACACCGGGCACGATCTGAGCATCTCCCAGGGGCGCCTGGATGCCGGGACCTGGGCCGACTACATCAACATCGGCATGGAGCATGGCGCGTTCGACATGGCAGGCCTCGCCGAGTATATGCGCGGCCTCGTCGATGCTGGGCCAACCAATTCCGGCCATCGCACGCCCGCCGTAATCGTCGAGGTGCCGGTGCGGGGAACCGACGTGGCTGGCGTCCGCAGCAATACCTGGCAATTTCGCCAAATTCTCGCGCGCGGTGTGCACGGCCTGTTGCTGTGTCAGGCCGAGTCGGCGGAGGCGGTGCGCGTGTTCGTGGAAGCGACGCGCTATCCGCATCACCGGTTGGGCATTGATCCGAGCCTGCCTTCGCCGGTCGCGCGCATGCACGGGGAGGTCGCCCGAACTGAAGGGCCCCAGCGCCCCTTGGGTCCGCCTCTGCTTGCCGTCGGCGGCCGCGGCCGCGGCTCGGAGGCCACCGCCGCCGTCGTCTGGGGCGTATCGGCGGCGGACTACATGGAGTGCTGCGATCCATGGCCGCTCAATCCCGCCGGCGAATTGCTGCTGGGCGTCAAGATCGAGAGCCCGGAAGGCGTGGCCAATTGCGAGTCAATACTGGAGGTGCCGGGTCTCGGCTTTGCCGAGATGGGACCGGGTGATCTCGGTTTGGCTCTCGGTTACTCGCTTGTGCCGCGCGAGCCTTATCCAGCCGAGATGCAGGAGGCGCGGCGGCGCGTGTTCACCGCCTGCAAGAGAAACGGGGTCGCCTTTCTCGAGGGGTGCTCGCCCGCCAATATCGCGAGTAAACTCGACGAGGGCGTCCGCGTTGTCGCCGGACAAGATCCCGCGACCGCCGTTATCGGACGCGCGCACCAGAAGCGCTCCCTCCCAGTGTAGTGCCAAAGCGCCACTTTTTGCGCGGCTGCAGCCTTGCAACCCCATGACCGGCACCCTTCTCGGCTCGACGTTGTGAACTTCGCAGCGTCGCGTCTCAGTTGGAAACCGAATTTCCTGGTCCGATCCCCTCCCGTGGCCTTGTTAACGGCCTTCGCACCGGGCGATTGACCACCGAGGATTTGTGTTCAGGAGAAATCAGCGGCCGATTGCACGTGGTATTCGGCTCGGGCTGGGCTTTGGCCTTTGTCCTCGTCGCTGCGTGATGGTTGGCACAGCGAACTGGCGCGCGTGCGGATGCCGCCGTCGCGCGGGTTTTTCTTTTGAGCGGATGGGCGCCCAATGGAACAAGAATTGTTGCGTGCAAATGCACCCGAATTTCCCGGTTTGTTTGGCGGCGAGCTAGGGTGCAGTTTGGGTGCAACGCTGGAATGTTCCGCCGTTGTTCCCCTCAAAGCCACACTTGTGCCCGGCAAAAAGGCCAGCTAGATCAAGCGCGGGGACCCAAGCAGATTGGGGCGTAGCCAAGCGGTAAGGCAGCGGATTTTGGTTCCGCCATGCGGAGGTTCGAATCCTCCCGCCCCAGCCAGTCGTTTCACAAGCGCTTGGCTCCTGTTCCACCCGTCCATTCCGACTCTTCTCCACCAACTCATTCCGACTCTTGTGCTGTGTCTGTTCGATGCGTCATGAACCGCGCTCGACAAACTGCCGTCGCTTGCGTGCTGCGGTCGCACGTTGGAGCTCCGTTCGCTTCACTTACACGCGCGCCGCAGCCGGCGTCTCATGTGCGGACAACGACATGATCTGAGGCTCGGTCAGCCCGGCATCGCCAAGCTCCGTCGTGCCGCCATGACGGCATGCAGCCAAGGTCAGATGTTTCGGTAGATTGGCTTTGGCACGCGCCTTCTAAATGCGGTGGCGCGCATGCTCTAGGCTATAGAGGCGAGGGGTTCGCCTTCCGGTCGCGGCGCTCTTGGTACCGCGCTCGGGTTCCAACAATGCAATCGAAACCCCCAGCCGCGGGAAACGGGCGGCAAGTGCTTCGATTTCTGGATAAAGCTTGCCGTGTTCGTCCTCGAGGGGCTGCCAAATCATCTTCCGGGGTTTGTGGTGGTCGATGCGGACCGCGGCCGGATCATGTGATGGTCTGTAATCGGTCCAGGAGATCTTTCCTGCCAGCACGTTCTTTGTTCGCGGAAGCCACTCGTAGTAAATCAGGGCGCCGGCTCGGCCCGGGCCTTCAGGATCGCCTCGCTTTCGCCGGCGAGTAAACCGTGGGTGGCAAAGTGCAGCACCTTGTAGTGAGCGAGCTTGCCTTGGCGGGAGAGCGACTTGAGGTTGCGCTCGGTGGCCCGCTCGCCGAGCCACATGGTGTCGGCCTCTCGAGGCAAGGCACCAAGCGAGGTGGCTACGGCGCATAGCTCGTCGGCAGTTTCGGGGAGAGGCTCTTGCGCACGTAGCCCGGCGAGATCAATGGCACGCAAGGAGACGCCGCGTCGCCCGATGCCTCTGGGTTCCGCCACGCGCGTCGCCGTCGACGGCGTACAGCGCTGTTTGTCCCACGCGCGCTTGTCGGTGTCGCTGGCGCCAAGCAGGAGCGGATTGCCAAAGGCGACATAAGACTCACGCGCTCGACGCGCACCGCGATCTTCACAAACGTGCGTCTGACGGTCTCCAGCGTGGCGCCGCGCCAGCGCGAGCGCTTCGGCGCTGCGCGTCGTAACGCGCGCAGCAGCCAGTAGGCACCCATATGCAGGAAGAGGCGAAACTGGTCGCCCGAGGGCGTTCACACTGGTCTCTCTCCATGTAAAAGGGCGTCGGCGGTAGTGTGACTGGCTGCCATCGCCGACGATCAAGAGATCGCCATCAGTGAAACGCGCCTTCGCGGTTCAAAAAGCTGACCGTTCAACGGCGCGCTTAGCCGCGCGAGAGCCCGGCGGCTTTCAACGCGGCCTCGATGACAGAGGCCGGGTCGATATTTCCGCGCGCCGAAGCCGACGGCGGCTGCAATCCAGCGGCCTGGAAAGCTGCCGCTATCACATCGGCGGGATTGAAGTGCGGGTGCATCTGCGGAAGGGCTTCCTCCTCCCCGGGGGATTGCCCGCTCGGACCGTCAGCAGAAACGGCCGGAGCATCAATAGCGCGGCTTGTGACGCCCGATACCGCATTGTGCGCCGTAACTTGGCGATCGATCTCCCAGGAGCGGGCGATATGGGTCGTTGCTGAAACACCGACATCTAGAAAGAACGGCCCAACGGCCCCGCAGCGACTCTGTCCCGTGGTTGCAAGCGGTACGCCGTGGCCCATGCCCGCGACAGTAATGACCTCCAGTTGCGGCTGACCGCTGCTGTCATTCCAGACGCGCCGCATGTAATGCGCCCCCTGTTCGAGTCCGGAGGGTTCCCGCGGCAAGCCCTGCACATTGAGCCACTGGCTAAGGATGTGTTCCGCGTTTGAGGGTTTGACGATGGTATCGGCTGTGCCGTGCCAGACAGAGATGCGCGGCCATGGTCCACGGTGTTTCGAGGCAGCGCGCACGCGGTCGCCGAGCGCCCGCGCCGAAGGCGCGCGGTCATTGAACATGGCATCGAAAGCTTCCTGGACGTTCGCCGCGCTGCCGTAAGGCAGGCCGCCGATGATGGCGCCGCCCGCGAACAATTCGGGATATGCCGCCAGCATGACCGAGGCCATCGCGCCGCCCGCCGAAAGGCCGGTAACGAAAACGCGGCGCTGATCGATGCCGAACGCGCTGACAGCTTTTTCGATCATCTGGCGGATCGACAAGGCTTCGCCGCCGCCTCGCGCCGTATCGGCGGGCAGGAACCAGGAGAAGCAGTTCTTCGGGTTATTGGCAGGTTGCTGTTCGGGAAAGAGGACCACAAAGCCGTGACGATCGGCAAGCTCGCACCAGCCGGTCCCGTGGGCGTAAGCGCGGGCGGTTTGCGTACAGCCGTGGAGGGCGACGACGAGGCCTGGCTTCGCGCCCAGGGCGGGCGGCACGTGCACGAACATGCGCAGATTGCCGGGATTGCTGCCGAACGTTGCGATCTCGCGCAGCGCGGGAGCGTTGGCGGAAGCAGCAGCCGGTCCCGTTGCCGCCGCCGCAAGTCTCTTTTGGAAAAGACTGCGCATCTGATGCAGAGAAGCGAGTGAATCGCGCAGGCCGGCCATGGCGTCATCCTTTTTGCTTTGCAGCGTTCTATGTTGCAGTGCAATATGGTGGGTGACGCCGTCCAAACAAGACTGTCCCACGATCCCGATCTTGAGCGGGGGCGGCTGTGAGCTCAGCGCCCTTTGCGGCGTGACTTGAGTTCGCGTTCGACATGGGCGAGGTCGTCCTCGACCCGTGGCGCATATTGCTCGCGAAGGCGCGCAAATTCCTTCTGCACCTGCTCAAGCGCTGTCGACAAAGCCGCTGCGGGCGCCTTCCACGCCGCGCAGGAGTTCATCGAGCTTGAGCGCCATGACCCGCGAGTCCCGGTTCTGGCTGTTCTGGATGAGAAATACCATCAGGAAGGTGATGATGGTCGTGCCGGTATTGATGACGAGTTGCCAAGTGTCCGAGTAGCCGAAGAACGGGCCCGTCACGCCCCAGACGAGAACGGTGATAACAGCGAGAAGAAAAGCCCAGTGCGTGCCGGCGGTATGCTGCTTTCTCCGCGAATAAGCGAAAGGCTTCTTTCATGGGCAGACTCCTTTTCGTCGCGGGCGAAGCTAGGTCCTACTCGGTCGCTTTCCTCAATGGTCAACTTGGCGGCCTTTTCGATGTCGAGCCGCATGGCCGGAAAGCTCGTGCCGGATCGCCAAACTTCGACCGGGCCGATGACCCCTAGGGCCAATAATTCTCGTGTGGAGTCAAACTCTGGGTTCTTCGTGCTTTCGATCAACGTGACGCCATTGTGGGTCACGCAATGGCGCTGACCGCGCCCGCCGAGGCCTGTAGCCTCGATCCAAATGCGCGGACAGTTGCTCATAATGTGGTCTCTCGTGGGTTGAACGCGCACGGACGCATCACCGAACTCGAGACACAACAACTAACGACTGCGGCGGTCCGGTCGATGTGGTAGGCTCCGCCGATCGCGGCCGAAATCAGCTCTTCCGAGTTGAGACTGGCGACGATCGGCAAAGAGAGTTTGATCGCCTGGATCTTCGTTGAAGATCAGCAGCGCCTTCGAAAGTCGCTGGCGAGCACGGGCGACAAGTTGAGCATCCGCGGTGTTGCCAGGATCAGCAAACTGGTTGTGCTGGATCAGGGCGAGCCCGCGCTCGAGAGCTTGTCGGTCACCTTCATTGCCCAATAGGCCGCGCACAAGCTCCCGGGTCGAGGTTGCTCCCCTTCACCAGCTCTTCTGCGGCGCGTTCTAGGGCCTCGATGGCCTCTGGCGAATCCAAGCCACTGAGTGGATCAGCGTCCTCGGTGAGCGGAGCTGAGATCGTTTGACTTATCGGGAGGTGGCGATTGCTCACAGCGACAGCCCTTCCGGCTCACGTCGCGCCTGGCGAGCGGGCGGTCGCTTTCCGACGGTCGGCCTAACCCATTGATACGTGGTGACGTGAACGCAACGGGAAAAGTCGGAATCAGCGTTGATCCCTCTGCAATTGCTGGCGATTTAGGTTCCGCCATGCGGAGTTCGAATCCTCCCGCCCCAGCCAAGCGCACCCGTGTCTAAGCTGCCCTGCAACCGATCATCTACTCCCTCCGTTTCCGCCGCGTTTGCGCTCTCTTCTCAGAGCCGTGCTCGACTTTGCTGTCGAGCGCACAGAAGCGGTACCGATCGCGCGGGAGAACTCGTGCGCACTCCGACAGCTTTTTAGCAATGCAAAAACCGCATGCGATAGCGAGGTAACCTGCCGAGGCGCGCCGTCAAACCTTTCACCGAGAGGTCGCGACGAGCTTGTCACGTCATCAATGCGACATGAGGACCGGCAGCGACATGTGGGCCAGCACATGCCGGCTCGCGCCGCCGAAAACCAGCTCGCGCAGGCGCGTATGGCCGTAGCACCCCATCACCAGCAGGTCAGCTTCCATTTCGTTGGCGCAGGCCAGCAGCATCTCCCCCACGCTCCCCCACGGCTTGATCTGCTCGGTGGCCTCGCATCGCACGCTGTGGCGCGCTAAGGCCGCGCAAATATCTGCAGCCGGGAAGTCCAGGCTAGCCTCGGTCTCGAGCCGCGGGTTGATCCAGATGACCTTCACTGCGTTGGCGCCTTTGAGAATAGGCAGCGCGTCGTAGACTGCCCGAGTGGCCTCGCGCCGACCATTCCAGGCGAGGAGTATCTTTTCGCCCACCCGGGCGGGCACGCTCGCTGCATGGGGCACGAGCAAGACCGGACGACCACTTTCGATCGCCAGACGCTCCGGCACGTCAAGTAAGTCTGCCCACGGCCAAGCCGCATCCTTTTGACTCGCGATGACAAGGTCGCAAGCCCTGGCATATTCCAGCACGCGAGCCGCAATGCCGAAGGCGTCGGCTTCGTCTTCCCGCCAATCACCGACCAGGCTCCGCCCGCGCGTTGCGGCCTCGAAGGCGGATTTCAAAGCGGGATTGCGCTCGCGGTATGCCTTGCAATGCTCGTCGAGCACGATGGGCGGCCCATTCGGTGGGCCCGCCGAGATCACCGATACGGGAGGAACGACGGAAAGTGCAATGAGGTGCGATTGGAAAGCCTCTGCCAGCTGCACGGCGGGAACCAGCAATCTTTGCATTCGCCGCTCGTCATTGCAGTGGACGAGTATCGTTTTATAGGACATGGCAGCCTCACGTTACGCCAGCATCGGCGCAATCTACGACCACGTTGGACCCAGGTCTCAGCCCCAGCGAAGTGCTGCTCAGGCTTGCCGCAACCATTGGCAGGCGGCGGTTACGTCATCTGAGGGATTGAATGTAATCAACGAGATCGCGGACCTCCGACAAGGGTAACGGGGTTGCCGGCATTGGCCGGTGTGGCGTCATAGTGAAGGCCTGCAACCGCTCCGCCGACCAATTCCTCCCTGCAATGGCGTTAAAGCTAGGCACTTCGATCCCCTGAATTGAGCCACCTTGTGCGCCGTTCATGGCGTGGCAGCCGGCGCAGGCACGTTGGGCTACGTCCCGCCCCCGCAGGGTGCTCGCTTCCGTCTGAGGCGTTGGCTATAAAGCCCGGGGCCAAGAATTGTGCTATCAGCAGGCTCTGCCCGAGGATGTAAAGTTCGCACAACCTTGCCCGCATTTTCGCAGCCTCGTGCCGTTAACTTGCTGTTGCCGCGCCGCTGAACCTTAGGGTAGCGCTATTGTCCGCCCCACTCCCGCCTGGTCAAACCGATCTTTAAATCGGCTCATGAAGACCTGGAAGCCGAGCTCTCTGGTGCAGTGTCCCGGGGCGACGCGCTTGATCTTTAGTGTCTCGTCCAGGAGCGCTGCAACCCGCTCGATCTCCTCGGGGGGCGTGACGACAAGGTGAAAGCCACCTGTCGCCGTGTAGAGGTTAGGATCGATCTTGGCTGCGGCGGCGAGTATCTTCTCGATACCAGGATGGGAGCAGCCAACGATCACGGCAAGTCCTTCGGGTGTCCGAACGGCAAGCGAGAGCTCGTTCATGTCCCGCGTCCCCGGCTTCTCGGACACGGTCGTTAAGACGAAGAAACCTGCAAAGATCTCGGTTTGATGGCGCACGATCTCAAAATTCGCATCCGGCCAAGGAGAACCAGTGACGAATTGCTCTGGACCCTGACCCCGATAGTAGCTCATCGCCGGCGGTAAGCCCGGCTCATGTTTCAGAAATGAAAGGGGCAGCGGTCCTTTGAACTGCGCGGCCTCAACCGGGGCATAGATCTTCACAGCCGGATTAAGTTGCAGGAGGTAACTGAGGCCGGATGTATGGTCGCCGTGTCTGTGTGAGATGATGACCGCGTCGAGCCGCTTGAGGTCCACGCCGAGCTCTTTGATGTTGTGCTCGAAGATCTTGGCATTGTTGCCGGTGTCAAAGAGAATTCGTTTATCCCCATATTCAACAAGGGCTGAGAACCCCCAGTCTAATTTCAAATTCGAGGGTGGCCCAAACGCGTCGTACAAAATCGTGATGCGCTTCTCGGACTGAGCCTGAGACGCGCTAGCTGCGCACGTTACCGCCACTAGCAGCGCTAATCTAAGGAGGGCTAGCAGCATGGGCATTCTCCTATCGTCCAATACGCTTAAGCCGGTCTTCTAACTGAGGCAGATGGCGCGCTGCTCGGCGACGGTTTGGACAACGCGTTGATCATGGGGTCAAACGGTACACCCTTGCTGGGTGTGTCACGGCCCATGTAATGGTCATGCCGCAATTCCCTTGGTTTTAGTGCGTTTCTGCGGAGTGCCGTTCGATTGGCCTAGCGGCCCCGCAAACTCAGGATGTAAGCGATCAGATCGTCCATGTCCTCGGGACTGATCACGAGGTTGGGCATCGTCGGATGTGATGTTCGCGACCACACAGTGAGCGCGGTGATGGACATGCCGGGGGTGTTGGCAATCCGCTTGAAGGGCGGCGCCCGCTCGTTGGGCGAAGGGGTCTCGGTCCAGAGAACATTATGGCAAGCCGAGCAGATGTTCTGGGCGAAGTTCAGACCTTTGGAAGCGTCGCCAACATCGACAACCTCCACCACGGCTGCGGCACCCTCCGGTTTGATCTTGGTCTCGGCGCTCCATTCCACCGACTCCTTCGCTCCCAGGTTGTCGCTAGCGGCCAGGACGGAGCCGGCTTGGGTCGCGCTCGCAGAGGAAAGGATCGCAACGCATCCGATGACCGCAGCTCTGATCTGTCCCGTGCTTCCGAGAGATCGTGGCGAATGAGGTTGCATCGAGAGCCCGCAACTGTCGAGCATGGCTACAAATGCGGCACGCATCTGGCCAATTCCCTTGAGGCGAGCGGGGACCGCGAGTAACGCAAGCGTGCTCTGCCGCGTGACTGAGGTCCATCGGTGTTAGTTCGTACACTGGTAAGCCACTGACCGGAACCTCGGCGTCGGGTGCTCGCCGGCAGACATCCGCTCTCGGCATGGGCTTCGCAGATAGGACGGCATTGATATGCTGCAAGCAGGCGTCGGCGATGACGAGGCAAAGCGCAAGGATCTTTCACCGGCGCGTTCGCAGTAGGGCTAAATGTCCATGTTGGCGCACCCAGCGCCGCAAAGGATCCAATGACAACCAAAGATCCAGCAAAGGCGCGGACCAGGTCGCCCCCGAACCATGAGATGTCGCAATCTAACAGAAGGTCGGAAGCGTGACCTTCGAGGGAGACACTGGGCATGCCTGCGCCTCGCGCAAGGTGCACCGAGCCCGTTGGCGTGCGCCACCGGCGGGGTGCGGGTGACCCGGTCCACGGGCTGAGCGCGGCGCTAGCTACGTGAAACCGCCGATTGTCGTGTGCCGTTCAGCAATGATTGGGTGCTGTTCATCACGCGACCGAACAGGAAACATAGAAGTGGCCAGAATGGACAACAAACGAATGCTTGCCCTCGGCACCGCCATCGTGGCGCTGACGCTACTCGCCGGCTGGTGGTACGTCTATCCGGGTGACCTCCCCTTCAGTCCCCCGACCCCGCGATAGGGGCTTGACCACAGGCCCCGAACGCGCCTGCGCAACAACAATCGGCCTTGCGCAGGATTGGATGGGCTGTCGACAAGCGGACGAAAACCCTTGGACCGGTTCCGACCCATCAGGATCGCCGTTGTTCGTGCTTTGCCATTCGCGCCCGCTACAGACAGTCGCCCTCAAACGGATCTTCGAGCTTTGGAGCCGATGCTCAATTGAGTCATCAATACGAGTGGATGAATATCCTGAAGTCGGTGCTCGCGGCTGTATGGCCAGTCGATGAAAGTGGTTCGCTAAAACGCCTAGACTTCTACCAACCAAAGTTGCTTTTGCGATACATTCTGTCAGGCTGAGATTGGCTAAGATCAATGTTTGGTTAGCTTGCTTTATGGATTTCACTATGCGTTCGTTGAGCTTAGGATTTGCATTGCTCGCTTTTGTTTTCTCGCCTGCTGCGCTGGCGGACGGAACGCCTGAAGCCCCCTTTGGTTGGACGGGCCTCTATGTCGGCGTCAACGGTGGTTACAGCTGGGGCCGAATTACCAACCACCTGAAAATGTCATCAACGGCGGGTGCACGTTCCGCGGCGAACGTGGCGGCCGACATCGACGGGGTGCTCGGAGGCGGACAGGTCGGCTACACCTGGAAATCGCAGCGCTGGATTTAGTAGCTGGAGCAGGACGCACCAACGTTCGACGCGCGACGGGTGCTGTTTAAGGAGAAGCTTGAAATTTTGGCGCTGACATAGATTGGTCGCGAGCGCCCCAGCGCATGCAAATTAATCTCAGATACGACCTTCGCCTGCGATTTGGCCGAACTTTGGCTACTCGATTGGACGCAGCATGGCGGCAGATCGATCGAATGAATGAACTCGCCGTCAAGCCAATTTGGTGGGATGCGTTCCACGCCAATCGCATGAAGCGCAGCTTTATCCGACATCGTTTCGTCTACCGCATCAAGGCGCGGATCCACGTGGTGTTTAGGCTATTGGCTGGAGTATCTGAGGCGGGCGGCGTGGAGGGTGCATTAATTATGCTTCCGTTCGCTGCGTTGGCTTGGCTGATCGCGGGCAGTCCACGGCCAGGCGAGATGCTCGGAGAGTATGACGCATTTTTGTTGAAGTGCGAGATCGAGGACTTGCAAGACGAGATCCAAAGGCGGGTCAATAAACGGAAGCAGCGTCCGGATTGACGCCGGCTCGGGATTCTGCGACAGGCCTTCCGAGCTTGGGGTAAATCAGCTCGACCGCGGATTAAGGCGGGCGGCCTCGGCCATTGCCTCGATCGCCTCGATACCGCGGGACCGCACCGTCAAACCGGTCAACCCCGAATCCTCCCAGGCGCGGTAGCGCTGTTTGATGCGCGCCTTTGGTCCGACCAACGATTTGGCGTCGACCCACTCGTCGGGCACCGCCGCGGCGGCTTCC
>Ga0075423_10003954_pt1 | contig 13679 bp, 8 predicted proteins | sample SoiMethybrSBSTD2_FD_80114 | JGI IMG/M metagenome (GOLD analysis project Ga0075423, IMG submission 80114) | Bulk soil microbial communities from a Populus tree surrounding site in Tennessee, USA - Soil MetaG P. TD hybrid SBSTD2 | ecosystem: Environmental > Terrestrial > Soil > Tree plantation...
ACGACGGGGCGGATTCTTGGACAGGTCGTGGACGCCCAGGGAGCTGCGCTCCCGGGCGCGACCGTGACGGTGTCCAGTCCAAATCTTCAGGGTGTTCAGACGCAGGTCACCGACGGGGAGGGAAATTACCGGTTCCTCAGCCCGCCGCCTGGACGCTACACCGTCAAGGTGGAACTCGCCAGTTTCAAGCCGGCTGAACAGGCCAACGTCGACGTCGGCCTCGATCGAACTGCCACAGTGCCCTTTACGATGCAGCTGGCAAGTGTCAGCGAATCAGTAACCGTCACGGCGGTGAGTTCGACGATTGACACCACATCGACGGTGACCGGCGTCAACGCGAATGCGGATTTATTCGAGCGCATTCCTTTACGGCGCGACTTTTATGCCGTCGCGCGGGTTGCACCGGGCACGACGGAAGACAGCGTCGGAACCGTCGTCTATGGTTCGACCGGTGCGGAGAACCAGTACATCATCGACGGACTCAATACCACCGGCGTTGAAGTAGGCGACAAGGGTAAGACACTCAACTTTGACTTCGTTCAGGAAGTCGAAGTGAAGACCGGGGGTCTGCCTGCCGAGTACGGCCGCATGACTGGCGGCGTCGTCAACGTTGTCACAAAGAGCGGCGGCAACCAATTCCGGGGATCAATCTTCGGCAATCGCGAGGGCGGGGGCCTGCAGGCCGACGACGACACACGCGACAAGCGACCCGCTTGGACGACGACCGTCACGGACATCAGCGGCCGAAACGATTTCGGCGGCGAGCTCGGCGGCCCGATCGCAAAGGACCGGCTCTGGTTCTTCGGTGCCTACAACCGCACGAATGAGGATCGCAACACAACGGTCATTCGAGCGCTGGCGGCGCCCGGCAGTCCGGGGATCAACTCTGAAATTCCGACGACGATCAGTCGGGACCTTTTTGCGGTGAAGGGGACGTTCAAGCTGTCCCCCGGACAGACGTTGAACGGAACGATCATGGGCGATCCGTCCACCCGCGACGGCGCCATATTCACAATCGCCGGCCCCGAGAGCACGTGGAAAGGCGTTCGTGATTTTGGCGGCACCGATTACGTCGCCAAGTACGCGGGTGTTTTCGGGAGCCGCTTCCTGTTGAACGGCCTGTACGCCCGCCACAGCGAGAGCGACAAGTTCAACGGACCGGGACGCGATACTCCGCAGCTCATCGACAACACCGTGACGCCAACAGCAAACTCGGGCGGCTTCGGGTTCTTCCAGGATCAGGATTTCACTCGCGACGTGTGGAAGGCCGATGTTTCCAACTACCTCGGCGGCCACGATGTCAAGGTGGGATTCGACAGCGAGCACGTTCAGGCGGTCAATAACAACTACAACGGCGGAGCCGGTCAGCGCATTTACAAGCTGATGGTGACCAGCACTGGACAGATCTACTATCGCCATCGGTACTACATCAATGACCGCGCGCCCGGCTACGATCGAAACAATGGCGCGACGTGGCAGATCGCTTTGCCGCTCACCTCAGAGCCCGACTCCTACAACACGTCCTTCTACGCGCAGGACTCGTGGAAAGCCGGGGCGGGATTGACGGTGAATGCCGGCATCCGATGGGAAGGCCAGAATGTTCGCGACCGCGACAACGTGTCCTCATTCAACCTGAAGGACAACTGGGCGCCGCGTATCGGCTTCGTCTGGGACGTGGCGCGAAACACGCGCAGCAAGCTGTACGCAAACTGGGGCCGCTTCTACGAGAGCATTCCGATGGACATCAACATCCGGTCCTTCGGTGGTGAGGTCGCGTGCTTCTGCTACAACTTCAGCCCGAACCCGGCGGACATCCTGCAGGATCCCAACGCACCCGTCAGGCAGGGCCTCAATGGCGGGAGCGTCACGCCGGTTGATCCAGACCTGAAGGGCCAGTACATCGACGAGGCGCTTGTCGGCTTCGAATACGATCTCGGCCGCAACATGGTCGTCGGTGCAAAGTACGGCCACCGGAAACTCGGTCGCGTAATCGAGGACTTCCTGATTCCGTCCGAAGGCAACTACCGGATCGCCAATCCGGGAACCGGCATCGGCAGTGAGATGGGCTTCTACGACTTTGAACATACAGCACCGGCACCGAAGGCCAAGCGGACCAATGACTCGTTCGAATTGAACGCGCGTAAGCGGTTCTCCAACAATTGGCAATTCCTGGCGAGCGCGGTGTTCAGCAAGCTGGAAGGCAACTACGACGGAACCTACCAGGTGTCCACCGGCCAGCTCGATCCGAACATCAACTCCGCCTTCGACTATGCCGACTTCCTGGTGAATGCGGACGGCAAGTTGAGCAACGATCGAGCGTTCGCGTTCAAGTTCGACGGCAGCTACGAGTTTTCGAAAGGTTTGACCGGCCTGAACCTCGGCCTGTCAACGCACGTCTACTCGGGCCTGCCGCTGAATGCCTACGGGTATTCATTCGGCTATAACAACTGGGAGTACTACCTCGTGCCGAGAGGGTCGGTCGGTCGCGGCCCGAAGGACTGGGAGACGGATCTGCAGGCACGTTATCCGATTCGGCTCTCGGGGCCGAGACGACTGGTGCTGCAGGCGGACATTTTCAACCTGTTCAATCGGCAGGCGATCACGCAGTTGGACGAGCGGTACAACCTGATTGAGAATGGCCATTGCGCCGGCATTCCCGCAAGCTTGTGCAATGGAGATGGCGGCATTGCCACTACGGGGAATTCATTGACGCCCGCGGGGTCACTTTCCGATCCGCGAGCGACGGCGACCAATCCCGACTATTTGAGGAAGGGAATCGGCTTTACCCAGCCGTTCAGCCTTCGTGTCGGCGTGCGGTTCGAGTTCTAAACGTGTGAAGACTGCGGCACGGCCGCAATGGTTAGACGTGAGAGGGCCCCGCATCGGGGCCCTCTCTTTTTTTGCACGCTATGATTGCTCCATGCGCGCGCTTCCGACAGCATTTCTTACTTTGCGCTGGGGCCCCACCCCCAGCGCCTGCCAGCGCTCGCTCCCTCGCTCGCGCCGCTGCATCGGTAAGCCTTTCTGCTTAGTCATCGTTAGTCTCATGATTGCCGGGCTTGGCTGCCGCTCACGCGAGTCAAATACGGCGCAGGGCAATTCAACCGCAGCCGCCGTTTCGCAGATTGCGTCAAAGGCCACGTCCGGCAAACGCGTGATCTTCATCGGCCTCGACGGCGCAGACTGGTCGCTGCTCGACCAGTATGCGGCGCGAGGCGTGATGCCGACGCTCGCGAAACTCGAGTCTGAAGGATCGAGCGGAACGGTCAAGACAATTTCTCCTCCGCTCTCCCCGCTCATCTGGACGACGATGATGACCGGTGTGAGCCCGCTGGAACATCGAATTCTGGATTTCTTGCGCGTCAATCCGACGAGTCAGCAGCGCGAACCGATCACGAGCGACGAGCGGAAGGTTCCCGCGGTGTGGAATATGGCGACGGCCGGAGGCAAGAAGGTCGGCGCCCTCGGCTACTGGGCCACCTATCCGGCCGAAGCAGTCAACGGGCTGATGGTGTCGGATCGCCTGTTTACATTTCTGTTCAGCGAAACGTCGCCGCCGCCCGGGGTCGTCTATCCCGCGTCAATGGAGTCATGGGCACGCGAGGGACTGACACGAGCGCAGAATGAGGTTGGATTCGACGCAGTCAAGGCAATCCTTCCATGGCTGACTGAGGCGGAATACACGCAGGCGGTCGCGGTCACCGATCCGTACGCGCATCCAGTCAGCGCGTTACGACGGATCCTGATCGAAACACAGGTGTACGACGGGCTTGGGCGCGATTGGTACGCGCGGGAAAACCCGGACCTGCTCCTGCTTTATATTCAGGGCACCGATAGCATTGGGCACGTGTTCGCACCGTATGCGCCGCCGCGACAGTCGTCGGTGTCCGAGGCGGACTACGGCCGCTACAAGGATGTCGCTGAGCGATACTTCGCGCTCATCGATCAACTACTCGCCCGATATGTAGCACTCGCGCAAAAGACCGGTTCGACGATCATGCTGGCGTCCGATCACGGATTTTTGTGGGGAGAAGGGCGGCCGACGATGCTTTCGAGCGCCGCAAACGCCACGGCGGCGAAATGGCACGCCGAGAACGGCATTTATCTCCTGTGGGGACCCGGAATTCAGGCGTCGCCCGGGCACGCTGGCACGGGAAAAGTGGATCAGGTGTCGGCAACGCTTCTCGCGCTGGGAGGACTTCCTCCGGCGCGGGATATCGCTGGTCCGGCACTCCCGGGCACTCCTGCGCCATCATCCGGTGAGGCAGTGGACTACCGAGCGGTGTATACCCCGGCAACGCCAGCGGCAGCGACATCAGCCAGCGGCGACTCACGCGTCGATGACGATACGGTCGCAAAGCTCCGCGCGCTTGGATACATCGGCGCAAGTGAGGGAAAAGGGCGCGTGTTCGGAACGCGCACGGCGGGATCGCTGAACAACGAAGGGCTGCTGCTGAAACAACAAGGCAAGCAGAAGGAAGCGATCGACGCGTTCGATACCGCAATTTCGGTCGACCCGAACCTCGCATCCGCGCTTTGGAATTTGAGCGATTTGCTCTGGTCGCGCAGTGAGTCGATCGACAAGTCGGACGCGCTGCTGGTCCGCGCGTTTGCGAACGGCCTGCCCGAAGGCACGAAGTACCTTATCGGCCGCGCGATCGGCTATCAAAGAAACGGTCAGGTCGATCGGAGCATTTCGCTCTTGAACCAGGCGGCTGCCGCGAAGCCCAACGAATCCGAAGTGTGGTTGTTCAGAGGACGGTATCGCGTTGACCGTGGCGAATGCGCGGGAGCAGTCGACGACTTCCGTCAGGCGGCGCGGTTGACTCCGAATAACGCGGCTGTGTATGCATCACAGGGTCTGGCCGAGCTGTGTGCAGGAAACAGCGCGGCTGCACGGGCCAGCTTTCAGAAATCGTTGCAACTCGATCCGAATCAGCCTAAGGTTCGCGAATACCTTCGCGGGAGGAGTCAATGACGTCGATCATCATGAAGCGGCCGCTGCTGTTACTGATGATTGCTGTTGTCGGTGGTGCTTCGATCCACGCCTGGCAGTTGTCCGACCGGGAACAGCATGCGGCGTCAGAGCACTTCAAGCGCGGGATGGAGTCGTTGCTGGGAGAGAAATACGACGTGGCCGAAACTGAATTCAAGGCCGCCGTCGCCATCGATCCGTTGTACGACGCCGCGTTTTACGGCCTCGGACAGGTTTATATGGCGACAAAGCGGTATCCGGATGCGTTGAAGGCGTACATCGAGTCGCGCGACGCCTTCAAGAAGGCCACCGCCGCAGAAATACTGGCTGGTGCGGAATCCGATCGCCGGCTGCGCGATCAAATCCAGGCACTCAAGGACAACGAACGCAATCTGACACGGCTCGGGAGCCGGAGTCCCAACGGGCAGCAAACCGTCGATCGGATTCGCGAACAGATCCAGCAGCTCGAGAGCCGAAAAAGCCGCCGCGCCGGCGCGACCCCTCCGCCTGTTCCTGCCGGCGTCTCGATGGCGATTGGAAGTGCGTATTTTCGCCTGAATGATCTCGCGAACGCCGAGACGGAATACAAGGCCGCGGTGGAGGTCAACCCCAACTTTGGCGAGGCGCACAGCAATCTCGCCGTCGTGTATCTCGTCACCGGGCGCGCAACCGAAGCCGAGACCGAGATCAAGGCAGCGGAGAAAGCAGGGTTTCGCGTCAATCCGAAGCTGAAGGACGATATTGCCGCAAGGAAGAAGTGATCGCGGGGTCTAACCAGCCTCCGCTAAAGCTACGGCGGTCCGCCGGAGCCTTGGCGAAGGCGGAAGACCGCGCGCTACATTTGATCGCTGCACACATCAAGCAACTGCTGTCGGCCGTGGCACGCTCTTCAAACCCTCTGTGTGAACCGGCAGCGCCAGGCGGAAGCAGGCGCCGCGCTCGGCCATTTGACAGAGTTCGAGCGAACCGCCGTGAGCGGCGGCGATGCCGTGCGAGATCGACAGGCCAAGGCCTGTGCCCTGACCGACGTCCTTGGTTGTGAAGAACGGCTCGAAGATTCGTCCGCGAATCTCCGGACCGATGCCAGGACCGTCATCGCTGATTTCGATCACGTGGTGGCCGTCCTCGCTGAAACTGCGAATCCTGATGCGGGTCCCCTGCCCGGACGCTTCGATCGCCTGTTCTGAATTCAGCACGAGATTGAGGACGATCTGCTGAATCTCCTCTCGATTCACCAGCGCCGGCAGCGGTCCCTGATGCATGTCCACGACCAGCGCAACGTTGTTCTGCTGCAGATGGTACTCGCGCAACTGGACGATGGCTCGGACGACATCGTTCAGATCGATCGCCCGTCGATTCGGTGCGCTTCGGCGCACGAACGATAGAAGGTTGCGGACGATCTGTCCCGCTCGCCCCGCCTCGCGCCGCACGACTTCCAGGTCCCGCTGCACGGATGGAGTGTTTCGTTCATCCATCATCAGCTCGACCGACCCCACGATCGTCTGCAGCGGATTGTTGATTTCATGTGCAACGCCGGCGACCAGCTCGCCGATCGCCGACAATCGCTCGCTGTGGACCAGCTGATCGCGAAGCTTCAGCTCGTCGGTGTTGTCGCGCTCGACGTCGACGTAGTGCGTGATCGACCCGGCCGGATCGCGCAGCGCGACGACGGTGCAGGACGCAGGAAACGTCGTGCCGTCGCGGCGTTTACGCACCACCGTGCCGCGCCAAATGCCGGTCTCGCGAATCGCCGTCGCGATGTCCACGCCAATCGTGTCGAATCCACGTTCGAGCAGGTCACGGTAATCGAGTCGCGCCAACTGTTCTCGGGAATAGCCGAGCGCGCGAACAAACGCGTCGTTGGCGTGTTCGAACGTGCCATCCGAGCGGGTGATGAGAATCAGATCGCCGGTTTGCTCCGTCGCCGCCGCAAGCAGCCGCATGCGCGCGCCGGCGCGCTCCAGTTCCCCTCCCTGCGCCGCGAGCCGCAGCGTCAACAGGCCGAGCCCGGCGACGGTCATGACGCTCGTGAGCAGCGCACGGAACGAGTCGTCGGCCGGGCCGAGTGGCTGCACGTACAGCGCGCCGTATCCAATCAGCGGAATGAGAAAGACCGGCACTGCCGACACGAGGACGTGCAGCGGCGCAGATGGCGCCTCGATCGCTTCTGACTCTGCCGGCGAGTCCGGAGCCGCGAGGGCAGCCCGGGCGTAACAGAGGAACGGAACGAACCATGCCAGATCGTAGACGGTTCCGCTCTGATAAAAGCCGCGGACGATCGCGATACTTGTGAGAATGCGAAGGAAGAAACCGATGCCGGTACCAATCGCAAGCCAACGGTATGCGGCGAACCAGGGAGTACGGCGCGCAACGATCATCGCTCCCGCAAATCCAAGGAACAGCAGCGCGCGATTGAGCTGAATCAGCGTCAGCAACGCAACTTCCGCGCCCGGCTCGGCTGGTGTGATTCCCGGAATCAGAACGAAATACGAATAAATGAACACGGCGAGCAGACCGTAGCTCGCAAGAACGACGCCGACGCTCCCGACCGCTTCCGAGCGCACGCCGCGATGCGGCCGGGCGAACAGCGCAATCAACGGACCAATCCCGCCGCACAGGCTGAACACGGTGTGCCAGCGGAGCCACGACTGCCGCTTGAGAACGAGGTCCTCGAACGCCCACCCGAGGTGGCCGATCATCCACAGGGCCATCCCGATGGCAACCGCGTCCCAGAACAGGCGATGACACCCGCGCCATCTTGGACGTCGCCGCAGGATGATGGTGCAGATGGCGAGCGGAGGAATCAGCAGGCCGATGTCGCCAAAAATCGACAACGCCAGCGCGTGATCGCGAAGAAGCCAGCCGATCGCTACGTAGGCAACGATGTAGCCGAGACCAAGGGACAGATAGAGCACTCAGCGCACTCTTAAATTGTGGGAGCGGTTTACTTTAGCATATTCGCGAAGTCCTATGCGCTTCGCGAACCGGTACCGCCGAGAGGTGTCATCTTTTATCACTTTGCGCTGGGGCCCCACCCCCAGCGCCTGCCAGCGCTCGCTCCCTCGCTCGCGCCGTTTCTTGCGGCACCAGTCTTCTTAGACTTGCTCTACATCGATTTGTGCCCGCTGCAGCTTCCCGCTGAAATCGATATAGATCGACTTCCACTCAGAGAAGACGTCGAGCGCCGCCGTGCCGGCTTCGCGGTGGCCGTTGCCGGTGTTCTTTGTGCCGCCGAATGGCAGATGCACCTCGGCACCAATCGTCGGCGCGTTGACGTAGAAGATTCCGGTGTAGAGATCGCGCATCGCGGTGAACGCGCGGTTGATGTCCTGAGTGTAGATTGACGCCGACAACCCGTACTCCACGCTGTTGCCGATATCGATCGCCTCTTCGAGCGATCGGCACGGGATCACCGAGACGACCGGGCCGAAGATCTCCTCGCGCGCGATCCGCATCGATGGCGTGACGCCGGTGAAGATGGTTGGCTCGTGAAAGAACCCTTTCGAGTAGGCTCCAGTCTCCAACCGATTGCCGCCGCAGGCAACAGTCGCGCCTTCCTCGCGGCCGATGTTGACGTACGACATCACCGTCTGCAGCTGCGAGTCGCTGATCGACGGTCCCATCTGACTCTCGTCTTTCAGGCCATCGCCGACCCGCAGGGACCTGGCGCGGGCAACGAACTGGTCGACGAACGTCTTGTAGACGCTCTCGTGCACAACCACACGGCTCGCCGCCGTGCACCGCTGCCCCGTCGTTCCGAACCCTCCCCACAGGCACCCGTCGACCGCCAGCTCGAGGTTGGCATCATCCAGGATCATGATCACGTTCTTGCCGCCCATCTCGAGGTGAACCTTCTTGAACCCGGGCGCCGCCGCTTGATTCACGATCCGGCCGACGTGCGTCGAACCAGTGAAGGACACGACTCGGACGTCCGCGTGCGTCGTCAATGGTGTTCCTACTTCGTCGCCGTCGCCGGTGACCATGTTGACGACACCTTTTGGAATGCCGGCGTCTTCGAGCACCTTGACGAAGTTCAGCGCTGACAACGGCGTCTGCGATGCCGGTTTGAAGACAACGGTATTGCCGCACACCAGCGCCGGAATGATTTTCCAGGACGGGATCGCCATCGGAAAATTCCATGGCGTGATGATCGAGCTGAGGCCAAGCGGCTGACGAACCGACATTGCGAACTTGTTTCGCAGTTCCGAAGGCACCGTCTGCCCGAACATGCGCCGTCCTTCGCCGGCGATGTAGAAGGTCATGTCGATGGCTTCCTGGACGTCGCCGCGAGTCTCGTTCAGGACCTTCCCCATCTCGCGCGTCATGTCGCGCGCGAATTGTTCCTTGCGCTCGACGATGAGCTGCGCCGCGCGAAAGAGGATTTCCGCACGTACGGGTGCAGGCACGAGTCGCCAGCTCTTGTAGGCACGCGTGGCGGCGTCAATTGCCGCTTCAACGTCGCGGCGGGTTGATTTCTGAAAGACACCAATCAGATCCTCGGTGTTGGCCGGATTGCGATTCTCAAACGTTTCACCGCTGACAGCGGGGATCCAGCGGCCATCGATGTAGTTGTTGTAGGCGGTGATGGTGGTAGAAGAAGCCATACGGAGATTATGTCCGGGATCCGGGGTCCGGGGTCCGGGATCCGAACTGAGTCGCAGACGTGTGCGGGATCCGGCCTTGGGTATCCGTGGCTTCCGCCTTCCACCTTCGCCAAGGCTCCGGTGGACCGCCGTAGCTTTAGCGGAGGCTGGTTAGGCGGACGATCATTCTTCCGTGATTTCCGCCTCGACAATCGGCGGCGGTGCCGAGGCCGCGAATTTCAACGCTTCGACAAACGCGTGAATCGCTGCGAGCGCGTGCTCGGTGGGTTCGATGAATTCAATTCCGCTGCGGTACCGGATGGTCTCGCCGAGCTCGCCAATCTGACAGTGCGCAATGCGGCCCTTGACGACAACCGACCGCGTACCCAGCGAGAGGCGAAACTCGTGCAGCGAATCGAGATGCAGTGGGAACTTGGTCTCGACCTGTGCACCACGATCGCTGAGATCGAGGATCGTCATCGGTTCGTAGACCGTGACCTCCCCGGTCACCTGGCCGGAAATCGGGATGCGCTCGCTATCTCGCGTGTTAGTCATTCTTCATCCGGGGGGCTCCGCCCCTGCGGACCCCCGACACGCTCCCTTCGCGTCTTCTTTCGCGCGCTTTGCCTCGCCGCAGCACCGTCGATCTGACGGCGCGGAGGCGGGCGGTTCCGGCAGGAGCGGCGGTGGCGCGCCTATTCTAGGCACTAGGTACCCTTATCGGACCCTGACGTGCTGGAGATAATCCCCGGACTCGATCCGCTGCGCCTGGCCGAGCGGCGCGTTGTAGAAATACACCCAGGCATCGTGGCGATGGCCATCGGGAAGCGTGACGCTCACTTGCGACCGGACGTACAAACTATGGTCAGTATCGCCCGGTCTGTAGCCTTCGATTTCATCGAGAGCGGGCAAGACCGTCGCCAAATCCGACACCTCATACAATTCTCCCCATACGCACCCATCGGGTGACGGAACGGCCGCAGGATACAGTCCGAGATCAAAAAGCGACGCGCGAATCCAGCCGCGACCGAGAAAGGAAAGCTTCGTGTCCATCGCCGCCCGACGGCGTCGGTCGAAGCCCGCCATCAGCGTCCCATAGAAAAAGACGCAGTCCACGCGGACAGTCTACTTGAAAGGGAAACGGGAAAAGGCAAAAGGCAAAGCCCGCGATTGCTCGCGGGCTTTTGGAGACGGCCGACCAGGTTCGGCGCGGTCTTCGGCGCGGTCTAAAGACCGCGCCCTACTTTTCTGGCTGCTCTGCCTGCACTTGCGGCACGGACGCTTTCGGAATCATTTGCAGGATTTCCGCCGGCACGGTGAACGAGAGCGCGACGGTCTTGCCTGTGCCGGTGAGCTGCAATGATTCAACGAGTGCCTGCGTGCGCGGATCGGCTTGCGCCTGGATGCGCGCCAGGCCGAGAACCCCACGGACGACGTCGCGCAGATTCTCTGCTGCCTGGTCGTCGCGTGCTTCGGCGCGGAGCGTTCCGGACAAGCCACCATTCACATGTCCTGCGGCGGCGAACCACTTGATCTGAGGGAGACGAGCGGAAACCTGTTCGGGGAGCTTCGCTTGTGAAGCGAGGACGTCGAAGCGTCCGACGGCCCAAGCATTGTTCCCTTGGCCGATATCGTTCACCAGCTCCATCATTTCGTTATTGCCGGTCACGCTGTTCGCGGAAAGCTGCGCGTCGATCGAGTTCTTGACCGCTGTTGACTCACCGATTGCGACAAGCCCCGGTTCCAGGAATGCGAGTGTGATGCTGCCACTCTGAATCGGCGCGTCGTTGTGTCCGGTCGGAGCAACGATGAGGCGCTTGCCTTTGTACTCCTCGACCGCGCCACCGTGATCGCGGATCAACGTTTCGAGCTGGGTATCATTGAACCTGCCGCGGGCGACGACCAGGGGGGCCGGCTTTTCGGCGCCGGCGGTGAGGGAGGCGACAACGTAATCGATATCCTTCTCGATGTCGATTCCCGTGTGCTCCTGGAATTCGCGCTGACCATCCGCATGTCCCGGCAGAGCTTCCTTTAGTCGGGCCCGAAGATCTGAATCCATGATGCCGCGGACGTCGGCATAAGCAACGACGGTGGCATCGGCGGGGATGTATCGAAGCTCGTTAGAAACGGCCGAGGCCGAAACCGGCTCGAAACCGCCCGTGTAATACGCCACAAGGCCGGTTCCAAGGCCAGCCGCGAGCACCGCGCCTGAAGCGGCAAGGAAATACCGAGTACGTTTAGTCATGCCGTAGTCCTCTGGAAGAATTATACCGGGCAACCGGGTAAAAAGTTCCAAAATGGCACATTTTCATGTTTCCGGCCGGGTCTGAAGACCCGGCCCTACATGTGTAGGGCGCGGTCTTTAGACCGCGCCTATTGTTCCAAAACATATTCCTTTCGCTCGACCACCCAGGTCGCCAGGGAGACACAAACAACCAGAATTACGGCCAAACCGAAGAGGCTGCCGGCCAGTGTTGGACTCTCCCGGAATGCACCCTGGATAAGGCTCAGGACGCTGTCGCTGGGCATCGCGTGAGGGACCAGTCCCTGAAGGTAATAGGCAATCGTGAACCTCTTCAAATACCCGGGAAACGCGAGGGCTGCCTGCTCCCATCCGAAGATAAAAATCAGTCCGACGATGAGGGGCCGCTTGAACTTTGCCCCAACGAACGCGAACAACGCCCCATAGACGGCGAGCCCAACAGCGAGCAACACCAGATCTTTGACGAGGTCGATGAACGAGGCTCCGAGGCTGCCCCGCATCGGGACCACAAGCAGATACACGAGCATCACTGAAGGAAGCACCACAAAAACCGTGCAGCCCAGATAGGCAAGGTATTTCCCGAACAACACGGCGCCGCGTCGAATCGGGCGCGTGAAGAGGTACGTAATCGTCTTGTCTTCGATTTCGTCGGCCATCAGCGAGGTGCCGTAAAAGACGCCGAGCACCGGCACGGTGAAGCGGAGATAGAAAATCCAGATCATCAATCCGAAGATAGCCGGACCGGTCATTCGGATCGTCTGTGTCATACCCCCTTGCGTCGAGCGATGCTCTTCGAAGACGGGTGCCCCGAACAGGACGATGATCCGGAGGAAGCACGCGATGACGATCGGCGCACCTGCGACAAGCATCATGAAGATGGTGCGCCGCGACCAGAGCATCTCGCCGAGAGAGAGATCGAATATCCGCAGTCCCGATGTGAAGAATCCAGGAGCGGCTTGGATCGAGCGGGACGTGGCGACGTCGTTATTCATGCGCAATTCACAGACACGTCAACAACGGAAACTGGCGAAACGGGAGCTGATTCAGGAGACGGCAAAAAACAAACTCCCGTTTCTCTCGTTCTCCTGTTTGAGTTGAGCATCATTTCACCAAGTACTGGAACACCGCCTGCAGGTTGTCGTCAGGCGAGGTGACTTCTTCGATCGCTCCGTACTCACCACTCGCGGCAAGCTCGGTCAAGCGCGCGTAGAATGCGTCGGGCTTCCCTGTCTCCACGGTCACCGAGCCATCCTCGAACTTCATGCTGCGAACGTCGGCCTGTTCGAGAAAATCGCGCGCGAGCCTCCGCGGGTTCTCGGCGCGGACATAAACGGTATGGGGATGTTCGTCGATGAGTTCGCGGATCGCGTGCACGTCCCCTTCGGCGAGGATCCGTCCGTTGTTGATCAGGAGGATGTTCCCCGTCATCGATTCAATTTCGTGCAGGATGTGGCTCGAGACGATGACGCTCTTTCCTGAGCGTGCCCAGTCGCGAATCAACCGGATCGTCCGGCGGCGGGCCAGCGGATCCATGCCCGAGAGCGGCTCATCGAGGATGAGCAGCGAAGGGTCGTGCACAATCGCCTGCGCGAGTTTCACACGCTGGCGCATGCCTTTGCTGTAGGCACCAATCTTCTTGTCGGCCGCGTCCATCAGGTCGACGGCGGTCAGTGCGCGTCGCGCCGCGTCGTCGGCCGCCTTCGCATCGAGGCCATTGAGTCGCACCAGCGCCGTTACCCATTCGAGGCCGGTCATACGGTCGTAGAACGCGTCCTGCTCGGGACAAAAGCCGATCTGAAAATACAGATGCTGTTTGAGCCAGATCGGTTCACCGAGAACCTTCACCGAGCCCTTGCTC
>Ga0075423_10003955_pt1 | contig 13678 bp, 11 predicted proteins | sample SoiMethybrSBSTD2_FD_80114 | JGI IMG/M metagenome (GOLD analysis project Ga0075423, IMG submission 80114) | Bulk soil microbial communities from a Populus tree surrounding site in Tennessee, USA - Soil MetaG P. TD hybrid SBSTD2 | ecosystem: Environmental > Terrestrial > Soil > Tree plantation...
AAACGGCTCGCGTCACAGTAAAGTCGACGCGGTCGCCACAGCACTGCGCGGGTGATCGTTTCGGCGTTCATCTGCGCGGAGCGTGGGTTAGCAAGCACTCGCCACCATTGTCTGTTCTCCTGCAATCGGTAGCGTGAGCTCGACAGTACCGGAGGACAGGGAATGGGTCGGAAAGATCACATCGGCCCTCGGCGTTTGCCATGCGGTCTCGTGTTTGCGGTGCTGATGGTCGCGGCCTCATGCGGCGGCGATAACAACAGCAACAGCGATTCGAACAACTCCAACGACCTTCCGCAAGTGCGCGCGGGCACGCGGCTCGGATGGACTCAGTCCGCGTCGTCCCTTCAGCAGCTGAGCTCGATGACGTTTCAGCTGTACGTCAGCGGCACAGCCGCCGCGCTCGGTGGGACCAAGTGCAGCGACACACCGGGCGCCAGTGGCGGATACGACTGTTCGGGCACGCTTCCGTCGATGAGCCCGGGGGTTCACGATCTCGAGCTGACAACACTGGTGCAAGGTGTCGAAAGCGCGCGTTCACCCAGCCTCCGCGTCAACTTCGTTTCATCATCGACCACAGCGGCAACGCCGCCAAGCGGCGACGCAATGAATGCAAGCGCCGTCGATGGACCGGCGTGTACGCCCTCGCGTCGCGTGTGTTTTGCACCCACGGGGCTCGTCGCACGTGATCTCGTTGATCCGACGTCCTTAACACCGGCCCCCGATGGACGACTCTTCTTCGTCGAGTCTGGAACCAAGATCCGCGTCGTCGCCAATCAGGTCCTCTTGCACGAACCCGCGCTGACCGCGCCGCCCTCGACGCGCATCGTCGGGATGGCAGTCGACGGCGATTTCAACGAGTCGCACATCGTCTATGTCGCTTCAACCGACCAGACGAGAACCAAGACGGTTACGCTGAGCATCACACGCTATCGAGAAGTGGCGAACACGCTGGGCGAAGGCGCAACGATTGTCACTGGGTTGCCGTTCGCGCCCGATGCCCTCGCGCCCCTCGCTGTTGACGCGACCGGTCTGTTGTACGTCGCGATGCCTTCGGTCAATGCCGACGATGAATCGGGCACCGTGCTGCGCCTGACCCGGGACGGCCAAGTACCTCGAGACAATGCGAAGGCATCTCCGATTGTGGCCTTTGGTTACAACCGCCCGACGGCGTTGGCGATCGATTCCGCGGACGGCCAGATCTGGGTGTCGGGACACAGCGCGCGATGGACGCACGGCATCTCGACGTTCTCCGTGAAATCCGATCAGGGTGCCGCCTGGCCCCGCATGCCGCACACGCTCGGCACCTGGGTACAGGGCGAACGTTTCCAGGCGGCGACCATCGGCTTGACGCGACGCCAGGGTGAAACCGCACGGCTTCTCGTCACCGCCGGACGACAGCTGTATGACGGTTCGATCGGCGAAGGCGGTCGACTGACCTCGCTCAGCGAGGTCGTGTTCAAGCGTGATCTTGCGATCGAGGCGAGCGCATCCGCACCGGGCGGTCTTTTGTACCTGATTGTCAGGGACGCGGGAGGGACAGCGTCGATCGTGCAGATGCAGCTGCAGCAGTAACGATCACGTCAACGAGCTGCGAGTGCCAGTGTATGCATCCTCACGATTCGAAAGAACGACGGATGCACTACCGAGGAGCGCCAGGAGCGGGACTGCAAGGCGATAGTGCGGCGGCAGCGTCGACGACACACGAAGCGCCAGCGGGATTCCTGCCAAGGCGCTCACGAGCAGCGATAGCGCGAAATGACGGCGCGACGGCCACACGCCCACGCACGCCAGGCCAACGAGCATCCCGAACGCGACGACGACACCAGACATCCTCGCATCGGCAGCGCCCAGCGGGGAACATGTGACATCGACGCGATGGCGATGCGAATGACCCTCGCCGCCGTCGACGGACAGCGCAAGGCCCTTCACCCTCGCGTACTCAGCGCTGATCTCGTCTTCCGACAGCGCTCTCGAATAGATCCTCACGTCGTCGATCGCGCCTGGAAACGCCGCCCCGCGATGACGTGTGCCGATGCCAATCGACGCCCCGACCCACGATGGCTGTTGTGACGCGGTGACCGGTCCTTGCACGCAGCCGTTGTCGGGCTGCCCGTTCACGTACACGTCGATCGAACGTGCCTCGGCATCGTAGACGCCGGCGACGTAGTACCAGCTGCCGCTGATGATCGGCGTCGCACCATAGCGAGACATCGTTTCCCCAGTCGCGTTGGCCATCTTCATCGCCAGCGTTCGCTTGCCGTGGTCCACCGACGTGCTGAGCTGATAGCCAAGCCGTCTGCGCGTCGTCAGGATCGAGCCATCGCCGATTCCAGTCGGTTGCGGTTTGATCCAGGCCGTAATCGTCATGCTGCCGGTCAATCGCAGCGCAACCGGGTTTCCGAGGTCGACATACTGTCTGCGGCCGTCGAACACCAGCGCGGTTCCCTCGATGCCATCCTGAAACGCAGGACCGTTGACGAGTCTGCCGGTCAGTCCATGTTCGACGTCAGTGATGGCGCTCGCGTTGCGATCGTCGAACGTCCATCGCGCCTCGAGACCGCCTGGTGCCGTCGATCCGTGATCGCTCGTCGGCAGGCGCGAGGTGCGAGTCACGGCGATATACGATGCGATCGCTTCCTCGAGGTCATCCGGGGTGAACTGTGCGGCAAGACCGGCATAGACAATCGCGGCGAGTCCCGCGATCACGGCGCGCCGCTTCGTCACGGCTACCTGCGGCCGCAGCGTTCTCCAACGCGTCACGATCAGCCATCCGACGCACGCACCGAGCACGTTCATGGCGACGTCCACAACGGACGGCATCCGTCCGTCGGTCACGAGTTGCGTGGCTTCGGCAAAGCCAGAAATGAGGCCCGCCACGATCACCGTCAGCCATGCGCTGCGGGTCGCGAGCACGACGCCGATCGGAATGTAGAGAACCACATTCGAAGCGACATCGACCGGATCGATATCGATACGGTGGAGATCGTCGATGCCCAACTGGAGCGACCGCCACTCCATCGGGATGGCGGTGAGCGCGAGCACCAGGACGATGACGGGGAGGCGCAGGCCCACGACTCCGCGAGTGCGCGGCGTGGGATTCATCGAAGCGCGCACGGCTTGCGCACAGGAACCTCAGGTCAGCGCGGTCCGCGCGTGCTGGCCAGCACGCAGCGCGCCCGCGACGACGCCAATCTGTTCCGAGGTGAGCTCGGGGAACATCGGCAGGGACAACACTTCACTTCCGGCGCGCTCGGCTACGGGAAACGAACCCGCTGAGTACCCGAGGTCGCTATACGCCGGCTGAAGGTGAACGGGCTTCGGGTAATGAACACCGGTTTGAATACCCGCTTCCGTCAGTTTCGATCGCCACCGATCGCGATCGTGCAGCCGGACGACGTAGAGGTGATAGACATGCCGTGCACCGGCGCGCTCAACAGGTAGCTGCAGGTCGGCACCACGGAGGGTGTCAGCGTACTCGCGAGCGTTCTTCCGCCGCGCTTCGATCCATTCTTCGAGATAGCGCAGCTTGACGCCGAGGATCGCGCCCTGCACGCCATCCATGCGGTAATTGAAACCGCGAACGCTGTGCTCGTATCGAGTCGCCTCTCCCCACGATCGCAGCAGACGCATGCGGTCGGCCATGTCGCGATTGTTGGTGACGATCGCGCCGCCCTCGCCATAGGCACCGAGGTTTTTCCCCGGATAGAAACTGAAACAGCCAATGTCTCCCATCGAACCGCAGCGTCGCCCGTTGTACTCGGCCCCGTGCGCCTGACAGGCGTCCTCGATCACCATCAGCTTGTGGGCGCGCGCGAAGTCGAGGATCGGATCCATGTCTGCCGACTGGCCGTAGAGATGAACCGGCATGATCGCTTTCGTTCGCGGGGTCATCGCCGCTTCGAGCTTCGCCGGATCCATCGTCCAGTAATCCGGCTCGACGTCGACGAACACTGGTCGCGCGCCCGCATACTCGATGGCGGCAACGGTGGCTACGAAAGTGAACGGCACGGTGATGACATCATCGCCGGGTCCGACACCCGCCGCCAGCAACGCCAGATGTAGTGCGCTCGTACCGCTGTTCACACCGATCGCCTCGGCGGCGTGACAGTACGTGGCGAACGCCTTCTCGAACGACGACACCGCCGGCCCCAGCACGAACTGCGCGCTGTCGAGCACTTGAAGGACGGCGGAATCGATCTCTGGCTTGAGACGGCGGTATTGACTCTGCAGATCGACGAAGGGAATCATGTGCGAATCGTACTGCGAACTTCGACGGGACGGCCTTGGTGCGCCATGGACTCGGTGGCGGCCTCGAGCAGACGGACCACTCGAAGCCCTGCTTCGCCATCGGACATCGGCTGGCTCGACTTCTCGATGCACTCCACGAAATGCGCCGCTTCCACGCTCAGCGCTTCGGTGACATCGAGTTTCGGCGCCCACATGTCACCGGTCCGATAGCCGATCAGCATCTGATAGACATTTTCCGGATTCGCGTTGACCGAGACGCCGCGATCGTAGACCTTGATCTTCTCGCTCGCTTCCAGATCGTCGAACACCACCATTCGACGGCTCCCGCCCAGCATGGTGCGGCGGACCTTCACGGGCGACAACCAGTTGACGTGGACATGCGCGATCAGACTTCCATCGAAGAACATCGACATGTAGGCGATGTTCTCGGGCTCGCCGCGCAGGTGAGCGAGGCCGGTCGCGGCGACCGCGACGGGACGCTGCTTGAGGACGTGGTCCATGATCGCGAGATCGTGTACCGCGAGATCCCACAGCACATTGACATCGTGCTGGAACAGGCCGAGGTTGATGCGTACCGAATCGTAGTAGTAGATCTCGCCGAGGTCGCCGGAGAACGACAGGTCGCGCATCTTGCGCACCGCGCCCGTGTACACGAACGTGTGTCCGACCATCAGGACCAACCGTCGAGACGCCGCTTCGTCGATGAGCTGACTCGCCTGAGTGCTATTCGAAGCGAGTGGCTTTTCCACCAGCACGGGCTTGCCAGCGCGAAGCGCCGCCAGAGCAAGACCATGATGGTGCTCGACCGGAGTGGCGATCACGACGGCGTCAACACGTGGGTCTCGAATTAATTCCTCTGGTGATGTCGTCGTTGTAACACCGGGGTATCTCCGCTCGACCTGGGCGAGGCGCTCGGGCTGGAGGTCGCTGACCATGCGAACCGACGCGCCCCGGCACTCGGCAAAGTTGCGAACCAGGTTTGGACCCCAATAGCCGTAGCCCACGACTCCGATGCCGATCATGCGCGAAGGTCTCCCTCTCGACGGCGCAATAGCCTGGCGGGCACACCTGCGACCACCGCCCCGGGCGGCACATCTCGCGTCACCACGGCTCCGGCGCCCACGGTCGCATCGACGCCAATCGTGACCCCGCAGAGAATCACTGCGCCGCTGCCGATCGACGCGCCGCGGCACACGCGTGTCGGGACGACGGTCCAATCCGCCTCGGTCTGGAGACGTCCTCGTGCGGTTGCGCGAGGGTATCGATCGTTGATGAACATGACGCCGTGTCCGATGAACACCTCGTCTTCGATGGTCACCCCCTCGCACACGAAAGAATGCGAGGAAATCTTGCACCGTTGCCCGACAATCGCCCCTTTCTGGATTTCGACGAACGCGCCGATCTTCGTGCCGTCGTCAATGCGGCAGCCATAGAGGTTGACCAGGTCACGGTGGAAGATGACAACCCCCTCGCCGAGCGAGACATCAGCGGCAATTGGCAAGGAACCGTATTGTGACAGACGCAACTTTTGAGCTCAAATTCATGGCTCATTAGTCTGGATCGAGGCAGACTTTTTTCGGGGCCTGCCAAGGAGGTATATCGAAGGCACGAGGACAGTTTGGACCTGCGCCGGAGGGCCTCCGATACGAGCACCTCCTAACGGGTTAATCCTGGGCAGTTTGCTCGCTTTTCTCGTCAAGTGCTTCTAAGATTCCGGTGGCGGGGTCCTTGCACCACTGGCGGGGGTGGCCAGTCAGTCAAATCTCCGGCGCTGCAGACAGTTCGTGCCGGCGGATCGGTTGAACGCTTCTTAGGAAATCAGCACGCTGCTCGATGTATACAGCCTTTTTCGGCTTTGCCGAACGTCCGTTCGATCTCACGCCCAACCCCAAGTTCCTGTTCCTGGCTCCGGGGCACGATGAGGCGTTGAGCACACTGCGGCTCGGACTGAGCACGTATAGCGGCCTCACCCTGCTCCTGGGCGAGGCGGGTACCGGAAAGACCACGCTCGTTCACACGGCGTTGGCGGAATTGAACGAAGACAGCGGCACTCAGGTCGAGGCCGTGCTGCTCAGCAACCCCACGCTCACTCGCGAAGAGTTCTACGAGTTTCTTGCCGAGAGCTTCGGGCTGGGAATCGATGCCGGCGCCTCCAAGACACGATTCCTCTTCGCGCTTCGCGCGCATTTGCAAGAACAGCATGAGCGCGGGCGCAAGACGGCACTGCTGCTCGATGAAGCGCAAAGCCTGCCGTACGAACTTCTCGAGGAAGTGCGGCTGCTCAGCAACCTCGAAACCGACACGGTGAAGCTGCTGAACGTCGTGCTCGCCGGGCAGCCGGAGCTGGCGGATCGCTTGAACGAGCCAAACCTGCGGCAGCTGAAGCAGCGCATTGCGCTTCGATGCGAGCTGACGCCATTCAGTCTGTCGCACACGGCGTCGTATATCGCCGGCCGCATTCGCGTCGCCGGCGGAACGCCGATGAACGTGTTCACGAGGGAGGCGATATCGGCGATCTACGCAGCCTCCGGCGGCTTGCCGCGGGTCATCAACGTGATCTGCCAGAACGCGCTGATCGGCGGATTCGCGGCGCAGGTGCGTCCCGTGTCCCGCGCGATCGTCGAAGAAGTGTGCCGCGACTTCGACGTGCGATCGGGACCACGCCTCGAACGTTCGAATGACGATCAAGAAGCTGCGCCGGCGGCGGACGAAACGGAACCGCGCAGCGATGCCAAACCATCCCAAGGGTCGTCGGTGTTCGGTCTCATGAACCGGCGATCGCGATCTTCGTTCTTTTAGGACTTTCACGAACATGAGAACGATCACTCTGCTTTTCGTCTCGCTGAGTCTGCTGCTGTGTGCGCACGTTGTGGTCGCGCAGACCGCGCAACCCGCGCAACAAGCGCGGGCGGCCGCGCCTCCCGGCGTCGTCACCGGGCCACAGGCCGAATTGCCCAACGACTACGTGATTGGCCCCGAGGACGTCATCGGCGTGCTGTTCTGGAAAGAACCGGAAATGACGGCCGACGTGACGGTGCGGCCCGACGGAATGATCACGCTGCCGCTGCTCGGCGACATCAAGGCGGCGGGGATGCGGCCCGAAGCGCTCGCCAAGAGACTGCAGGAAGCCGGGGGAAAGGTTCTGACCGATCCGAATGCCACTGTGGTCGTGCGTCAGATCAACAGCCGTAAGGTGTTCATCACCGGCGAAGTGCACACGCCGAACGCCTATCAGTTGACCGGTCCGCGGACGGTTATGAATCTGATTGCGATGGCCGGCGGACTCACGGAGTTCGCGCAGGGCGACAAGATCACGATTCTCCGTGGAGGCAAGGCGCTGAAGTTCAACTACAAGGACGTGGCGAAGGGCAAGCATCTCGAGCAGAACATCCTGCTCCAGCCCGGAGACACGGTTTCAGTCCCATGACGCACAAAGTCCTGACCGTCTTCATCGTCTCGGGTCTTGCGATCTCGTCCGCGTACGCGCAGCAGATCGAAGCACCGCCGAGAGCCTCCGGCATCACGCGCGGCGAGCGTCCTCTCGACGTGCAGCGCAATCGTCAGGAAGTGACGGTGCAGGCGAACGTCCTCGCGGGATACGACGACGACGTGTCTCCTGATGGGTCGACGGCACCCGTGGGCCCGCGACCCAGCGGATACACGGGCGCCGGCTCGGGTCGACTGCGCTACTTCGTCGGGCGCGACCGCAAGTCACTGGAAGTCAACACGCGCGGCCTGGTCAACAGTTACGACACCATCGGGACGTCCTATGGTGGAGGCGTGGACGCGATCGGGCAGACACACATTGGACGAACGGACATAACCACGTTGCAGGGCATCCACTCGAGTCCGTTCTTCGCGCTCGGTCTCTTCGGTGCGTTGCACGACGAGCTTGGCGCCGAGAATCCCGACACCAATCCGTCGAACGGGATCACGGAAAGTCGAATGCTCAGCATCGACTCGATCGCGCGCGTGAATCGTCAGTGGACGCGCGACTTCAGCACCGACGTGGGCTTCGCGTTCAACAAACAGACCTTCAGTCGGGGCAACTCGTTCGACAGCCGGACGAATGGCGCATCGCTCGGGGTTCAACGGGCCTTCGACCGCGACAACTCGATTCGTGCGTCGTACCGGTATTCCGACGGCGTGCACACCGAAGCGACCGGACGCGAGCTGCCCGAGACCGACCAGACGATCGATCTTGGATGGGAGCACCACCGAAACGTGACGAGAGCGCGCCAGGTGGTCATCTCGGTCGGCGCTGGCGCCGTTTACGTCGACACGCTGAATAGCGAAACGAGAGCGCCGTTCACCTACTGGACGCCGTCGGGTCGCGGCTCGCTGCAATACGACTTGGGCGGCACCTGGAGCGTGGCTGGCGAGTACCGCCGCGGGCTTTCAGTCCTGAACGGCGTCATTCCCACCTCGTTCATCAGCCACACCGCCAGCCTGCGCACCGGCGGTCGGCTCGGCGATCGGGTCGAAACCGCGTATGTGCTCGGCTACGGCAATGGCCAGGCCGGTGATAACGACTCCACCAGTTACGACGGCTACACAGGGACCGCACAGGTCCGCGTGCGCCTGTTCAGTGGATTGTCGTGGATCTCCAACATCAACCGCTATCAGTACCAATTGAGCGAGGGTGCGAGTGCGATTCTCGGTGTCCAGCGTCGGTTGCATCGCAACGCGTTCTGGACCGGGTTCACGTGGTCGGCGCCTCTCTATCGCCGCTACATGCGCGGCTCAACACGCTGAGCGCACGCGACAACGAGACTGAATCATGCTGACTGGAAAGACGTACACACCGTTCGACATCGCCATGATGGTGTGGCGCCGCAAGTGGTTGCTGATCGTCCCGGCGCTGGTGTGTGGCTACGCAGCGCTCATCGTGTCATCGCGGCTCGTGAACCAGTACCAGGCGGAGATGCTGCTTCAGGTCGTGCCGCAGCGCATCCCCGACAAGTTCGTCACGCCGACCGTGACGATGAAGACCGAGGAGCGCATCAACGCGCTACATCAGCAGGTGACGAGCCGGACCGAGCTCGAACGGCTGATCACCGAGTTGAATCTGTATCCGGCCGAGCGGCAGCGGATGCCGTTGCAGGATGTTATCGATCGCATGCGCGACAAGATCGCCGTTGAAACCGTGAAGTCGCAGCAGGACAGCCGCGACACGGAGGCGTTCTACGTTCGCTTCACCTATCCGGATCGCGATATCGCCACGAAGGTCACCGATCGCCTCGGCTCGCTGTTCATCGACGTCAACGCGCGCGATCGCGGATCGGTGGCCGAAGCGACGAATGTGTTCCTCGAGACGCAGCTGGAGCAGGCGCGTCAGCGGCTCGAGGCGCAAGAAAAGAAGCTGAAAGAGTTCCGTGAGCGCAATGTTGGACGTCTGCCCACGCAGATCGAATCCAACATGCAGGCGATCCAGAACGTGCAGCTGCAGCTGGTGGCGCAGACCGAGCAGATCGCGCGCGATCGCGATCGCAAGATGATGCTCGAGCGGCTGTATCAAAACTCCCAATCTGAGCCGACCGTGGCGCCACCGCCGGCACCGACGCCGACGGCCAACACCGATGCCACCGCAACCGGGGGCAGCCCCGAACAACAGTTGATCGCTGCGCAGGATGCGTTGTCCCGTCTCGAAGTGCGATACACGCCCGACCACCCGGAAATTACTCGTGCCAAGCGACGTATCGCGGATCTCGAGAAACAGGTTGCCGCTGATCGTGCCGCCCGGGCGGCGGGCGGTACTCCGACGCTCGTGACGATGACCGAGGCCGAACAGGCACGCAGAAAGCGTCTGCAGGAAATGCAGGCCGAGATCGAGAGTCTCGAACGGACAATCCAGTTCAAGGAAGGCGAGCAGCAAAAGCTGCAGGCCACCGTACGCGACTATCAGGCGCGCATCGAGCAAACGCCGGGCGTCGAATCGGAATTCGTCGCCATCACGCGCGACTACCAAACCATTCAAGAGCAGTACAAGGGACTTCTCGAGAAGAGCGAGCAATCGCGCCAGGCCGCCGAGCTCGAACGACGGCAGATCAGCGAACAGTTCCGCGTGCTCGATCCGGCGCGGCCGCCGCTGCGACCAACCGGCATGCGCCGACTGCAGATCAACGCGCTCGGTCTGGCATTCGGATTGTTCATTGGCCTTCTGGGGGCGGCATTCCTGGAGCTGCGCGACACGACCATCCACCGTGTGAACGACGTGGCCGACGTGTTCCAACTGCCGGTAATCGCGGCCGTGCCCGCGATTGTCGACGCGTCTCACCTAAACACCATGAAACGACGCCGGTGGCTCACGGTGTCGGCAACCGCGCTCGTGGTGCTCGCTGGGGGCTACGGCTTCTGGGCCCTTCAACTCTGGAAACATCTCACATAGAGGTTTATGGGACGCATCGGCGAAGCACTCCGGCGCTCGGGTTCGGGCAGACCTCGCAACGCATCCTCATCCCCTCCACAGGATCAGGACCGTACGTTTGCGTCGCCGTGGACTTTTGGCGAGCCGGAGCGACCCTCGAAACGGCCCGAGCCCTCGGCCGAACGGGTCCGGCCTCAAGAGCCGACGCCCGCGTTTGACGACGCGGCTCCTACTCCGCAGCGGCGAACGATCGCACGGAATACCGTGATCGACCGTTTTCGCTCGGAATGGAAGAAGCGACTGGCGGTTGGACAGGACGCGGATCCACGCCTCAGCGAGCAATTCCGTCGTCTCGCCGCGACGTTGATTCACGGTCAGCGAACCAACCGGCTCAAAACGCTGCTCGTCACCAGCGCCGTTCCCGAGGAGGTTAAGACGCTGACGTCGGTGAATCTGTCGTTGATTCTGAGTGAATCGTACCGGCGGAAGGTCCTGCTCATCGATGCAGACCTGCGGCGGCCCGCGATCAGCGGCCTCGCCAATCTCGATATCGCCGACGGATTGAGCGAATCGTTGATCGCGCGCGACGAGCGAAAAGTGTCGCTGATTCAGTTGTCAGAGACGTTGAGCCTGCTACCCGCTGGACGGCCTCAGAAAGATCCGCTGAGCGCGATCTCGTCGCCGCGAATGAGCCACCTCGTCGAGGAAGCCGCAGGACAATTCGATTGGATCATCGTCGATACGCCTCCGCTGTCGGCTGCGGCCGACGCCGGTCTGCTCGCGCAACTCGTCGACGGCGTGCTGATGGTGATTCGCGCCGATCGAACACCGCAAAAACTGATCGACCACGCGATCAACGCGATCGGCAAAGAGCGGATTCTCGGCGTCATCCTGAACGGGATCGACGGCGAAGAGACCACTCCTTACAGCGGTTACTACGGCTACGGCGCAGCCGACACGGGGGCCACCACCGAATGACGACAGCGGTATCACACTCAGAGCAGCTGCGTACGCAGGCAGCGGGGCACGTGCCCGCGATCGGGACCAGAGCACCACAACTGCATGACTACATGATCGACTCGGCGCGCCGCTTGCCCGACAAGGTTGCGCTGGTCTGTCAGGAGCGCCGGCTCACGTATGCAGAGTTGGACGCGCAGTCCAACGCGCTCGCCAATGCGCTCGAAGCGCGCGGCATCGTGCGCGGCGATCGCGTGGTCGTCTTCGCCGACAACACCGTCGAAGCGGTGATTGCGTTCTGGGGTGTGCTGAAGGCCAACGCCGTCGTGTCGATGGTCAATCCCCAGACCAAAGAAGACAAGCTCGCCTACCTCCTGAACGACTGCCGTGCGCGCGCGATCATCAGCGATGCGCATCTGGCGCCGACGCTGGTGCCGGCGGTTGCCAAAGCCCGTCATCTCGTTGCCGCGATCGTCAGCGGCAAAATGGAGCTCGCATCGCTCGCCGGCGTTGAGCACGTGTCGGAGTGGGGACAGGCGATCGCCGGGCACAGCGGGAGCCATCCGCCGCAGCGGCGCGGCATCGATATCGATCTGGCGTCGATCATCTACACCTCCGGCAGCACAGGCGACCCCAAGGGTGTGATGCTGACGCACCGCAACATGCTGACCGCGGCAACGTCAATCACCACCTACCTCGGGAACGTCGAGGACGACATCATCCTGGGCATACTGCCGCTGGCGTTCGACTACGGCCTCTACCAGATGATCATGGCGGTCCGCATGGGCGCGCGGCTGGTGCTCGAACGATCGTTCACCTATCCGGCTGAAGTGCTCAATCGCGTGGTCAGCGAGAAGGTCACCGGATTCCCGGGAGTGCCGACGATCTTCGCGATCCTCGGCGGATTGCGAAACCTCAATCAGTACGACTTCTCGAACATCCGCTACGTCACCAACACCGCGGCGGCGTTGTCGACCAAGCACATCGACATGCTGCGCGAGACGTTCCCGAAGGCCAGAGTGTTCTCGATGTACGGGCTCACCGAATGCAAGCGGTGTACATATCTGCCGCCCGAGGACATCGATCGCAAACCTCTGAGCGTCGGCATCGCGATTCCCAACACCGAGCTGTGGATCGTCAACGACGACAACGAGAAGCTTGGACCGGGAGAAGTCGGACAGCTCGTAATCCGTGGTGCCACGGTGATGCGCGGCTACTGGGAGAAGCCCGAGGAGACCGCGAAGAAACTGCGACCCGGCCCGCTGCCCGGCGAGTACGTGTTGTACACGGGCGACTACTGCAAGCTCGATGAAGACGGCTATCTCTATTTCGTCGGACGGATGGACGACATCATCAAGTCCCGAGGCGAGAAGGTCGCGCCGAAGGAAGTCGAGAGCGTCATCGTCAACATCAATGGCGTGAAGGAAGTCGCCGTGATTGGCGTCCCCGATCCGATTCTTGGACAGGCGGTCAAGGCGCTCGTCGTCCTCGAGGACGGATCGACGATCGGCGAGCGTGACATCCTCGCCGAATGTCAGAAGCGGCTCGAGAACTTCATGGTGCCGAAGTTCATCGAGATTACGGCGGAACTGCCGAAAACGACGACCGGAAAAATCAAGAAGACGGGACTCTCGTGATCAATGCGACGCCGCGTCCGATCGACGAGCTGGAACTGCTGCTGACCCAAGCGGGCATCGCTGACGCTGCGCGCGAAGCGGAGACGATCTGGCGTGCGGCGGAGCGCGAGGACCAGGGCAATGCTGCGACGCGCGCCGTCGAGATGGCGAGAGATCGCGCGCGCGGAACACCGCTGGCGCAGGTCACCGGCTTCACGACGTTCATGGGCATCGACGTCGCGGTCGGTCCAGGCGTCCTCATTCCGCGCGAAGAGACCGAGCTGCTTGGATGGACCGCCGTCGAGGTCCTGAAGTCGTGCGCGGCGCCGCGCGTGATCGATATGTGCTGCGGCTCAGGGAATCTGGCGTGTGGCATCGCCACGGCCATTCCTTCGGCCGTGGTGTGGGGTGCCGAGCTCACCGCAAGTGCGGTCGCGGTCGCGGCCGCGAACATTGCGCGACTTGGACTCGGCGATCGCGTCTCGGTGCG
>Ga0075423_10003958_pt1 | contig 13661 bp, 14 predicted proteins | sample SoiMethybrSBSTD2_FD_80114 | JGI IMG/M metagenome (GOLD analysis project Ga0075423, IMG submission 80114) | Bulk soil microbial communities from a Populus tree surrounding site in Tennessee, USA - Soil MetaG P. TD hybrid SBSTD2 | ecosystem: Environmental > Terrestrial > Soil > Tree plantation...
GCGAACGGCGTCCATCACTACGGCGCGCCGAAGACGGGCGGAACGGCGCGGTCGCAGACAGGACCGTCTGCGCCCAGAGATAACCGCCGATGGACTGGGACCTCGCCGTTGCAGCCCGCACCGGCCGAACGGTATCTCCGGTGACAGCTTGCGGTTTCGCCCAAAGCCGACGCGGTGAACCGTTGCGGCTCGACCGTCGACAAAGCCCGGCCCGCCGTGCGAAGCGGGGACGAGCATGACCTCGTGCACGTCGCCGCTCGGAACAACAGCGCGACCGGTAAGTCGTCGACCGCACGAACTCACCTGTAGGCCAACACCGCCGCGTGGTGGCCGCCGCGTGGGCGGCCACCCGCGGAAACCGCGCTCTTAACTTAGATCGCCGGCTGGCCGCCGAGCGCGGGACAGATCACGCCGGCGAAGTCGGGGTTCACGGCCGGCGTAACCTTGAGCAGCTCGCCCGTCTCGGCGTCACGCAACAGCTGCCCGGCCTGGACGACCACGAGCTTCCCCGACGCGTCACGGAGCTGGACGAAGAGTCCCGCTTGTTTGAAAGTGCCTTTGCTCGTATCGAGGTGCAAGGTGTTGTGAACGACCTCGGTCAGGGCGTAGCCGGTGTCGACGTTGGTGTTCGTCACGTACGCGGTCTCGGAAATGACGAAGCTCTCGTCGTCGAAGAAGACGCCCGTGTCCACGATCGTGAAGGACTGGGAGAAGTTGAAGTCGCACAACGTCCCGGCCGGAGCCGAGAAACTGTCGGAGAAGGTCTGCTTGAGGATATGGGTCGGCTTGGCCGCCGACGCCGCCGTCGCGCCGAGAGCGACGATCAGCAACCCGAAGCTGATGATGAGTGCGAGTCTGCGCATCGATCCACGTCCTTTCAGGTTCCTGCCGCAGTTGAGGTTCCATTTTCGTCCTGCAAGACGCATGATTTGCTCCTTCGGTGCGGGGTTCATGTTCACGACGCGGTGTGTGCGGTCCTGAGGCGGCGGCTGCCGGTGCCCAGTGCGAGGACGAGCACCATCGCGCCGATGCCGGTGGCGAATCCGATCGCCGCATCTCCCCAGTCGAACGCGGCAGACGTCGAGGCGAGCTCAGTCCGCAGGAGAGCGTGGGTCGTCGCGGGCGCTCGGCCCGAAGGACGGGCGGAGCTGCAGTACTGGTGGCAGGACGTCGCCACTCCGTAGCGGCCGTGGCCGGCACCCGCGGCGGGAGCGAGGATCGCGACGGCCATAAAGGACACTGCGGTGAGGCGCGCGGCAACTGTGATCCGTCTGAACATGGCGTCTCCTTTCTGTTGCGGTATCGCCGACTCTCCCTGGGCCCGGTTGACGATCGGTTGACGCCGGTTGACTGGAGGGCGGCGACGTGACCGAACCACTGGAGTTCCGCATCCTTGGGCCGTTCGAGGCCGCTCGGAGCGGACGCGTTCTCGAGATTCCAGCCGGCAAGCCGCGGGCGCTTCTGGCTCTCCTGCTCCTCCGTCGCGGGGAGGTCGTCTCAGTCGACACCCTCGTCGACGAGCTCTGGGGCGAGACCCCGCCTCAGACTGCGGCCAAGAACGTCCAGGGCTATGTTGCCCGCCTGCGCCGGGCGTTGGGCGACGGCATGCTGGCAACGCGGAGCCCCGGCTACGCGCTTCGGCTCGATGACGGCGCGCTCGATTCGGCCCGGTTCGAGGCGCTCGTCGAGCAGGCGCGGCACGATGAACCGGCCACAGCGTCAGACCACCTCCGCGAGGCGCTCGCGCTGTGGCGCGGCCCACCGCTCGCCGATTTCGCGTACGAGTCCTTCGCGCAGGATGAGATCAGGCGGCTCGAGCACTTGCGACTGGGCGCCGTCGAGGACCGGATCGAGGCCGACCTCGCCCTGGGCCGCCACGAGCAGGTCATGCCCGAGCTCGAGTCGCTGGTGGCGGCGCACCCGTTGCGCGAACGCCTCCAGGGACAGCTCCTCGTCGCCCTCTACCGCTCCGGGCGCCAGGCCGAGGCCCTAGAGGCATACCGCGCGGCCAGACGCCGGTTTGTCGACGAGCTCGGCGTCGAGCCCGGGCCTGAGCTCCAGGTGCTGGAACGGAAGATCCTCCAGCACGACCCCGGCCTGCAGTCACCGGCGCGCCGGGGCGGCCCGATCGCGGAGTTCCGGACTCACCGCGTGGGTCGCCGCGGGCGCGTCGCCGTCGCGGCCTTCGCGGGCGCGGGGGTCGTCGCCGCCCTCCTCGCCTTCCTGCTCCCATCGGGATCGAAGGCACTGAACGCGACGCCGAACAGCATCGGCGTCCTGGACGGGAAGCAGGTGCGCGCTGTGATCACAGGCGACGGCGAACCGGGCGGGATCGCGTACGGCATGGGCGCGGTCTGGGTCACCGACACGGCAAGCGACCAACTGCTCCGGATCGACCCTCAGCGGCGCACCGTTGACCGCATTCCGGTGGGCCACGGCCCCACCGGGGTCGCCGTCGGCGACGGACAAGTATGGGTCGTGAACCAGCTCGACCGCACCGTCTCCGAGATCAACCCGCGCGCGCTCAGGCAGGTCGGCACCGTCCAAGTCGGAAACGGCGCGAGCGCGATCTCCTTCGGTCACGGCTCGGTCTGGGTCGCGAACACAACCGACTACACGCTCTCGCGCATCGATCCCGTGCGCGCGAAAGTGGTGGCGACGATTCCGCTGGCCGGGGTCCCCGGAGGCGTTGCCTCCGGAGGCGAGGGCATCTGGGTGGCGAGCTCGTCAACGGGCGAGCTCCTCCTGGTCGACCCGAAGTCGGACCGCGTCTCGCAGCCGATCGCGATCGGCAACGGGCCGCAGGGCGTTGCAACGGGCGGTGGAAGCGTCTGGGTCGCGAACGGCCCTGACGGGACAGTCTCGCGCTACGACCCGAGCAGTGGGCGCATTCGCAAACTCACGGTCGGGAACGCGCCTGCTGGGGTGGCGTTCGGCGACGACTCGGTCTGGGTAGCCAATAGCCTCGACGGCACCGTCTCGCGAATCGACCCGGAGACGGGCTCGTCGCGGCTGATCCGGGTGGGGAACCAGCCGACGGCAGTTGCGCCGGTCGGCGCTAACGCCTGGGTGACAGTGCTTCCGGGCCGCGCAAGCCATCGCGGCGGCACGCTCAGGATCGCGGCCGGTTCCGCCGGCACGCCGTACTCGGCCGACCCCAAGGCATTCGGTGGCTTGACCCAGTGGCAGCTCTTGAGCATCACGAACGACGGTCTGGTCACCTACCGGCGAACGGGCGGCCTCGCCGGCGCTCAGCTCGTCCCTGACCTGGCGACCCAAATCCCGCTGCCGACAGACGCCGGCCGGACGTACACCTTCCAGCTGCGCAAAGGCATCCACTATTCGAGCGGCGCCACGGTTCAACCCGACGACATTCGGCGTGGAATCAAGCGCGTGCTCACTCCCGGCAACCCGTACCTCGCGTCCCAATACACGGGCATCGTTGGCGCGCAAGCCTGCGTCCAGAGGCCCAAGACCTGCGATCTTGGGCGTGGGATCGAGACCGACCGCGAAGCCGGCACGATCGCCTTTCACCTCACCAAGCCCGATCCCGACTTCCTCTACAAGCTCGCGTTCGCGATGGCCTCCGCCGTGCCCTCGGGAGTGACCCCGCTGCCCGCGACCGGCCCGTACATGACGAAGTCGTTCACACCGAACAAGTCGTGGGTGCTCGTGCGCAATCCGCGCTTCCACGAGTGGTCACGGGACGCGCAGCCGGACGGCTACCCCGACCGGATCGAGCTAACGGCGGGCCCGTCCAACCAGATCGCGGCGCTCGAGCGAGGCGCTGCCGACGTGTTGCTCGCCCCGCCCGTCGGCCGCATCGACGAGCTGGCCAGGCGATTGGCAAACCAGCTCCACGTCGACCCGGTCGGGGCAACCTATGCGCTGGTGATGAACACGCGCGTCGCTCCGTTCAATCGGCTTCAAGCGCGTAAGGCGCTCAACTATGCCCTGGATCGCGGCCGGATCGCCCGCCTGACCGGCTCATCGCTCACCGGCCTGCCGACGTGCCAGATCCTGGCCCCGACGATCCCTGGATACCGGCCGTACTGTCCCTACACGCTCGATCCCGCGCCAAGTGGGTCCTGGACGGCACCCGACCTGGCCCGTGCCGAGCAGCTGGTTGCGGCCTCAGGAACCAACGGAGCGAAGGTGACGCTGCTGCTCAGTCCGCCGACCGCGGACCAGCCGACGCCGCAGATCGGCCGCTACGTCGTCTCCGTGCTCGACCAGCTCGGCTACCGCGCCTCGTTCCGAATCATCAACAACACGAGCTCCGCCGGAGTCGGGGAGCTGCTCGGCGACTCGCGCCGACGGCCACAGATCGGGTGGTTCACCTGGATCCAGGATTATCCGACCCCGGCGAACTTCGTCGACCCGTTGCTCACCTGTGCCTCGTTCGTCCCGGCGAGCGCGGCGAACATCAACGTCGCCGAGTTCTGCAACCGCTCCATCGACGCGAAGGCCCGTCGGGCCCACTCGTTGCAGCAGACTGACCCTTCGGCCGCAGGAGAAGGGTGGAGCCGCGTCGACCGCGAGCTCGTCGACCAGGCGCCCTGGGCGCCGCTCTACAATCCGCGCGCGGCCACCGCGCTGAGCACCAGGGTTGGGAACTACCAGTACCACCCGTTCTGGACCGTGCTGCTGGATCAGCTCTGGGTCCGGTGAGAGCGCTGATCGGCTAGAGCCCGAACAGGTTGAACGGCTTCGGGCTCGTCGAGACGAGGACGCTCTTCGTCTCCAGGTAGAGCTCGAGCGTCTCGAGGCCCAGCTCGCGGCCGAAGCCTGACTGCTTGTAGCCCCCGAACGGGATTCCAGGGAAGGCGGTGTAAGGCATGTTGATCCCGACGGTGCCGGCCTTGATCCGCCTGGCGAGCCGGTGTCCGCGCGCCGCGCCCCGCGATCGACCCGATCGCCGAGGCGTAGAAGCGGAAGTTCTCGACCCCCTGGGCGAGCTCCGCGGTGACCGAGGAGATTGCCTTGCCGACGTTGCGCGCCTCGAGCTCGGCGAGCTCCTTGCGGTTCGCCTGGATCGCGTCCGCGAGCGCGTGCAGCAGACGCGAGCGTTCGGTCGGCGGCGTCTTCCCCCAGTCGCCCACGAGGACGGCCTGAGCCGCCTCGACCGCGCGGTCGACGTCGTCCTCGGCCGCTACGGCGACCCTGGCAAGCGGCTCGCCCGTCGCCGGCTCGCCGAGCTCTCGAACTTCTCCCGAAGCGGGCTCAGCGCTCTCGCCGTTGATGAAGAGCCCGTACTCGCGTCCGGTGGCGACGGCCATCGGCGCGGACGACATCGGTGGAAGCCTGGAGACGACTCGATGCTCGAACGGAAGTTGAATTGTTGACGCGCGCGCCCATGGGGGGCGCACGAACGCCCCTACCGAAACGCTATCGGGGCAAGGCGTACATGTCTGCAACGCGAATGCGCCGACTACGAAGCAGGACGCTCGAAGAGCGCCGCCTGGCCCTGCCCGACGCCAACGCACATCGTGGCAAGCCCGTAGCGCCCGCCACGGCGGCTGAGCTCATGCAAGAGCGTCACCACGAGGCGCGCTCCGCTCATTCCCAGTGGGTGGCCCATTGCAATCGCGCCGCCGTTGACGTTCACCTTCTCCGGATCGAGCCCGAGCTCGCGAATGACCGCGAGGCTTTGCGAGGCGAAGGCCTCGTTCAATTCGACCAGATCGAGGTCAGACACCTCGACGCCCGCCCGGGCCAAGACTTTGCGCACGGCGGGGATCGGCCCGATTCCCATCACGCGCGGGTCGACACCCGCCACCGCGGCGCTGACGAAGGAGCCGAGCGGCTCCACGCCGAGCGCGCGCGCCTTCTCCTCCGAGGCGATCACGACCGCCGCAGCCCCGTCGTTGATGCCCGCCGAGTTGCCCGCGGTGGCCGTACCGTTCTCTCGAAACGCGGGCTTCAAGGCTGCCAGCTTCTCCGCGGTCGTGTCCGGCCTCGGATGCTCGTCGCGCGTGGCCTCGCCGACAGGCACGAGCTCGTCGGCGAACCGACCGGCTTCGTTCGCGGCGGCCCAGCGCTGCTGGGACTGCAGGCCGAAGGAGTCCTGGTCCTCGCGCGAGACCTCGTAGCGCTCCGCGACGTTCTCGCCGGTCTCGCCCATCGACTCGAGCGGGAACATCGCCTCGAGGCGCGGGTTCGGGAAACGCCAGCCGAGAGTCGTGTCGTAGACGGTCACCTCACGAGGGAAGCCGCGCTCGGGCTTGCCGAACACGAACGGCGCGCGGCTCATCGACTCGACTCCCCCCGCGACGAACAGCTCGCCCTCGCCGGCGGCGATCGCATGACAGGCGGAGACGATTGCGGAGAGCCCCGAAGCGCAAAGCCTGTTGACGGTCACACCTGGGACCGATTCGGGCAGCCCGGCAAGAAGCAGGGCCATGCGGGCGACGTTCCGGTTGTCCTCGCCGGCCTGGTTTGCGCAGCCGAAGTAGACGTCTTCGATCTCGGCCGCATCGACGCCCGCCCGGTCGACCACCTCGCGGATCACGAGCGCCGCCAGATCGTCGGGCCGCGCGCCGGAGAGGACTCCGCCGTAGCGCCCCACGGGCGTGCGGACGCCGCTCAAGATCACCGCTCTGCTCATGAGCCCGAGGCTAGCTCACGAAGTCGAGCTGAACGCGCCCGGGGAAGGCGCCGAGCTCGTCGCCGCGCCGAAGCAGCTCCGCGACGGCCTGCCGACCCTCCTCGCCGTAGTCGCACGTGTACTCGTTCACGTACATCCCGACGAAGCGGTCGGCGAGCTCGGTGTCGAGCCCGCGCCCGAACCCAAGCGCGTACTCCATCGCCTCGGCGCGGTGGTCGAGGCCGGCCTGAATCGATTCGTGCAGCACCTCGGAGAGGTCGTGCAGGATCTCTGGGCCGAGGTCGCGGCGGGCAACGTTGATCCCGAGTGGCAGCGGTAACCCCGTCTCGAGCAGCCACCACTCGCCGAGGTCGACCGCCTTCCGTAGGCCCTCCGTCTCGTACGTGAGCTGTCCTTCGTGGATCACGAGCCCAGCGTCCGCGCGTCCCGACTTCACCTCGTCGAGAATCTGATCGAACGGCACCTCACGGAAGCGAAAATCGCCGAGGTACAGCCGCAGGACGAGGAACGCCGTCGTCATCCGCCCCGGCACGGCGATCTCGACCGACTGCAGCTGCTCGCGCCCGAGCTCCTCACGGGCGACCACAACCGGCCCGTAACCGGATCCCATGCTCGCCCCGTGGGGCAGCACCGCGTACCGATCCTGCACGTACGGGTACGCATGCAGCGAGATTGCCGTCGTTTCGAGCTTGCCATCGAGCGCCCACTCGTTCAGCGTCTGGATGTCACGCAGAACGTGCTCGAACTCGAATCCACGCGTGTCGATCTGGTTCGCCGCGAGCGCCCAGAACATGAACGCGTCGTCGGGATCAGGGCTGTGTCCGAGCCGGATCAGCACGCGGCCACGCTAACGCATCGACCCGAGGGATGAGACACCTCGGTTTTGTGCGCCGCACCAGGGCCGGATCGAGCGGCCGCGCCGCGCATGTCGGCGCGGCCTCTTTTGCGGGCATCGCAAGCGACGCCCTAGTATGAAACGCGGTGGCAGGTCCCGCGCTCACTGACTCGATCCAGGACTACCTGAAGGCGATCTACAAGCTCCAGGAGGGCGAAGCGCGCGTCTCGGTCACGGCGCTCGCTCGCGAGCAAGGGGTCGCGGCCGGCTCAGCGAGCGAGATGGTGAAGAAGCTCGCCGCCCTCGAGCTCGTCGACCATGCGCCCTACAAAGGCATCCGCCTGACCGCCGCCGGTGAGCGTGTCGCCGTGGAGGTGATCCGCCACCACCGTTTGCTCGAGCTCTATCTCGCCAAGACCCTCGGCCTCCACGTGGACGACGTGCACGACGAGGCCGATCGGCTCGAGCACGTCCTCTCGGAGGAGCTGGAGGCCAGGATCGACCGCGCACTCGGCTTCCCGACACACGACCCGCACGGAGACCCGATCCCGAATGCGGCGCTCGAGTGGCCGAAGTCTCGAACCGGCTAGCTACTCGCGGCCGAAGAACCAACGCTCGAGCGGCTTGAGCAGCTCATCGCGAACGAAAGGCTGGGCGTCCGCGGCTCGGCCGTCCTGCCGCGAGACCCGAGCGTCGTCGTCGAGTGTCGCGTTCGCACTTTCCAGCGCGTCCTCGAGCTCGTAGCCCTCGAAGACGTAGTCGTCGGGTCGCGCGTGTTCACCGCGCCGGTGCTGCGGGTTGACTGCTCGACCAACCGCCCAGACCGCGCCGGGCTTTCGCTCGATCCAGATCACGACGCGCTCGATGACGCCCACATGGTCGACCCCCTCGAGCACGCGCTCTGCGAACACCGCGCTCGACTCCTTGCGTTTCACGACCCGGACCCTAGCGCGGCCTGCCCGTAGAATCGAACCGTGGCGGGCGTTCGAAGCTTCTTCGCGAATCTCTTCGCGTCGTTCTCCGCGCGCTCGTCGAAGGAAGAACGGATCGGCGCCTACATCATCCGCGAGCATGAGCGGGGGCGGCAGCTCACCGAGATCCTCGACGACCCGTACATCCGTAACCGCGCCACCGAGCGGGAGGTCGCCCGACTGCTCGAGCGGCCAGAGGTGGTCAAGGCGCTCGGTGAGGCAGCCGTAACCGAGGCCCAGAACCAGCTCGGCTAGACGCGCTTTCCTACCTTCTTCTTCCGCGCCTTTTCGAGCGCGACCGCGCCGATCGCGACGTCCCAGGCGGCGAGCCCGTTCGACTTGAAGAGGACGATGTCCTCCGCGGACTGCCGCCCCTCGACCTCGCCGGCGACCACCTCTTGCAGCTCGTGCACCTCGAGCCAGTCGAGGACGCCGGCCGCTACCGGCTCGATCAGATCGCCGGACTCGATCCGCGCCTGCTCGACTGAGTCACAGCAGACGAACGCCGAACGCTGGAGAACGACGTTGTCGAGCTCGCGCGCCCTCGGATCGTTGGCACCGACCGCGCAGACCAGCGCTCCCGGCTGCAGCCACTCGCCTCGGAGGACCGGATCTCGCGAGGTCGTGACCGTGACGACGACATCGCAGCCTGCCGGGTCCCGGTGGGACTCGCCCGCCTCGGCACCCGTCTCCTGGCAGAACTCAGCAAGGCTTTCGGGCGTCCGGCAGTAGGCGACGACACGCTCGATCCCCGGCAGGGCCTCGCGGATGCAGGCGACCTGGCTTCGCGCCTGCCAGCCGCAGCCCAGAATGCCCAGGCTGGCAGCGCCCTCGCGCGCGAGGTACTTCGCCGCGACGCCGCTGGCCGCGCCCGTGCGGAGCTGACCCATTTTGTCCGCCTCGATCACGCCCGCGAGCTCCGCCTGCGCGGTGTCGAAGAGGACGACCACGAACGGCGTCCCCCCGGGCAGCCACGCGTAGGTCTTGACGCCGGCAAGCTGCAGCTCGCGATCGACTGCTGCCATCACCGCGAAGGCGCCGTCCTCGAGCCGCAGACGCTCGCGTGGCCGGTTCTCGACCTCGCCTGCGGCGAGTCGCCGAAAAGAGCCCTCCACAGCCTCGAGGGCGTCGGCGGGCGTCAGCAGGGAGCCGACGTTCGCTTCCGTCAGGTAGAGCGCCAAGTCAACAGAGTCTAGGAGTCGCTCTTCGGAATGAAGCTGATCGACCCGCCGGTTTCGAGCACCGCCCACTTCACGTCATTACGCGAAACCGCTTCCTTTCGGGGGCCGCCAAGACTAGTCGCGCAGGCGCCCCGGTAGTACGTTCGCCGTGTGGATGCCAGCGTCGCGGCACCCGGTGAGGCAGGCCCGACTTTCCAGGCCCGGATCGCCGCTCGCGCACGCGCGGCGGCGCTGATTCCGATCGTCATGGATCTGCCTTGCTTCGCCCGGGCCGCACGGGCCTTGACCGCCGATCCAAGCGTGGAGCAGCTGGAGATCGAAGGTGTCCCGGTCACGGTCACGCGACCCGCGGGCGCGGGGCCGTTTCCGGCGTGGGTATTCGTGACGGGGGCACATCCGCTTCGTCGGCGGGAGCCCGTCGTCCAGCGGCTCTCCGAAGGCCTCGCGCGCTCCGGCTACCTCACGCTCGTCCCGGACCTCCCCGGGCTCGGCGACGGCCAGCTCACGCGGCGGACGCTCGACGCGGCAGTGGCGGTGATCGAGGCAACGGTCGCGAGGCGCGACGTCCGCGGCCGGACGGCGCTCGTCGGCGCGTCGGCCGGCGCAAGCATCGCGCTCCTCGCAGGCGCGCGGGCCGAGCTTGCCGATCGCATCTCGGTCGTCGCCGCGATCGCGCCGTTCGCCGACCTGCGGAAGATCCTCTGCCTCGCCACGACTCGTCGCTACGAGCACGAGGGCGACTTCGACGAACACGAGGTGCCGACGCTACTGCGCCGGGCAGTCGGGCGTTCCGTCGCTGCCGCGCTGGCCGAGTCTGCCGAGCGCGAGGCGTTGCTGAGCCGCCTCGGCACGATCGAAGACGAGGACGACCCGTTCGAGGGGCTCGACGAGGAACCAACCGACGGAGTGACCGGGCCGCTCATCCGGCTGTTCGCGAATCGCGACCCGGCCCGTTTCGATGAGCTCTACGACGCGCTACCGGAGGAGGTTTGCTCCGCGATCGAAGAGCTCTCGCCGCTGGCCGCAGCGGGGCAGATCCGAGCGCCGGTCGAGCTCGCGGTTCCACCGGTCGATCCCTATTTCCCGTCCGGCGAGGCTCGCGCGCTCGCCGACTCGCTGCCCAACGTCCGGCTCACCGTCACCGCGACGCTCGATCACACGCGCCCGATGGCCTCGCTCCGGCGTCTCGGCGGCCTGGCGAAGTTCGAGGGGTTCGTCGTCAGAGGCCTGGCCGCGGCGCGCGCCTAGCAATGGCCGTGGCTCGAGCAGAGCGCCCGACACCCCGGCCGACGAAGGCGCTGTTGACCGCCACGGTTGTCGCGACGATCACTGGAATCGTCGGCTTCACGCAGGCGCGCCAGAGCTCAACGATCGATCCGCAGCTTGCGGCCGGGTACCTGTGGTTCTACTCCGCCCTCTTTCTCGTCCGTGTCGCCGGGCAACTCTTTGCCAGAACGCGACGGCCGGCCTGGCTACCGCCGGACGACGAGTGGAACCTGACGCCGTATCGCCTCCTGCTTCCGGTGCAGCTCTCGATCCTGGGTCTGATGGCCTGGATCGATGTCGACCTCTCGCGCGGGGCCGGCTTCTGGGCGACCCCGAAGCCGAACTTCGGCCAGGCGGTGCTCTGGTTCGCCTACGCATACGCGGCTGTGATGCTCCTGCGCTACCTCGTCCGCATGCGGCGGCGTCCGGAGCAGCGCTGGTTCGGCGGCTCGATCCCGATCGTCTTCCACTGGGTGCTCGCCTCGTACCTGTACGTGCTGGGAAGCTTCCATGCCTCCTATTGAAGCCAGGGTCGCGATCGTCGGCGCCGGCGCAGCGGGCCTCTCGGCGGGCGCCGCTCTGAAACATGCCGGGCAGGAACCCGTCCTGTTCGACAAAGACGAGCAGATCGGGGGCACGTGGGCGCGCCGCTACGAGCGCCTACACCTCCATACGATCCGCCGCTTCTCCGGACTCGCGTACTACCCGATTCCGCGAACGTATCCGGACTACGTGCCGAAGGACATGTTCGCTGCCTACCTACGGGAATACGCGGACCATTTCGGGCTCGACGTGCGACTCGGTCACGCGGTCTCGAGAGTGCGGCAGCAGAACGGGCGCTGGCTGATCGAGACCGACGGCGGCGAGTGGCTCGTAAATGCGGTCGTGATTGCCACCGGCCGTTACAACGAGCAACGGATTCCAGACTGGGAGGGCGTACAGGCCTTCCGCGGCCGGGTCGTCCACTCCACGGACTACCGCTCCGGCGAAGACTTCCGCGACGAGCGCGTCCTCGTCATTGGCATCGGAAACAGCGGCGCCGAGCTCGCGGCCGACCTGGCAGAGCAGCACGCGTCCTTCGTCGCTATCGCGGTCCGGACGCCACCGCCGATCATGCCGCGCGACCTGTTCGGCATCGTCCCCGTCCAGCTGCTCGGACTCGCGTTTACACCCGTCCCCGCGCCGCGCCTGCTCGATCGCGCAGGCGCGGCACTCCGGCGGATCGGGACCGGCGACCTGGGCAAGTACGGCCTCGCCAAAGCCGAGTGGGGGCCGTTCACGGCGCGTCGGCCGGCCGTGATCGACGTCGGCTTCGTGCGGGAGCTGAAGGGTGGAAGGGTTCACGTTCGCCCAAACATCCGGCGGTTTACAGAGAACGGCGTCGTTTTCGAAGACGGTCGCGAGGAGCGCTTCGACGCGGTCGTCGCTGCAACCGGATTCTCGTCGAAGCTGGCCGAGCTGCTCGCCGTTCCAGGAGCTGTCTCGGACAACGGACAGCCGCGCTTCCGCTCCGGGCAGCCAACCGACTTTCCCGGCCTCTACTTCGTGGGCTTCGACGAGACGACGCGTGGCGTGCTCTACGAGGCGAACCGAGACTCGCGCCGCCTTGCACCGGCGATCGCCGAGTACCTGGGGCGGGCGGCGTGAGCGTTGCGCAGCCGATCAAGTTCCTGATCGTCGGGATCGGCGGGTACGTCGCAAATCTCGGCATCTTCGCCCTCATCTACGGGTTCGGAGTGCCGTACATTCAGGCGTCGATCATCTCCTACTTCATCGCCAACGCCCTCATGTACTTCGGCAACCGCTACTTCACCTTCGGCCTCGGAAACGACGGTTTTTGGTCCGCGTACCTGCGCTACATGATCGTGGGCGCCGTGGTGGTCGCGCTCAACGCCGGCATCCTCGCCGCGCTCGTCCAGGGGACCGGGATCGACCCGCGCCTCGGCCAGGCGATCTCGCTGCTGCTGATCACTCCGGTCGCCTTCGTTCTGTTCAAGCGCTGGACGTTCCGGATCAGGCCGGCGTAGCCGTCTCCGCATCCGCGAACATCGCGCGGTAGTGGCGGTACCAGTCGCTTTGAAACAGCTCGTCGGGATCGAACTCCCGCTTCAGGCGTAAGAACTCGGCGAACTGCGGATAGCACGCCTCCACCTGCTCCCTCGTCGCCCAGCGGTGGTAGGTGAGGTAGTACTTGCCGCCGCGCTCGATGCCCCGGTCGATCAGCCGCCTGAAGGCCTCGGCCGAACGCTCGATCCCGGCCGGCGTGTGGGTCGTGCAGATGTTGAAGATGATGCAGGCCCAGCGGTCGGTCGCCCAGGCGAGGAAGGTCTCGTCGTCTCGCTCGACGAGCCGGATCGTCCCGTAGACGACGTTGGTGGCGTCCTCACGGAAGTCGTCAGCCACTGCGGCCATGAAGTCGGCAAGGCGCTCGCGCGGTACGTAGATCTCCGTGATCATCTCCGTCGCAGGGTCAGCGGCGCCGAGCCGGGCGTCGAGGGGTCCGTGGTACCCGTCGGAGTAGTCGGCGAACTGGTGAGCGTCCGAGTAGTAGAGCTGGCCCGAGGTCGCGAGGTAGTGGGTCGAGTACACCTCCCAGGCGCGGGCCTTGTCGGTGTGGGCGAGGTAGATCAGGTTCTGCCAGTCGTCCGTGGAGAGCGCTCGCTGCCCGGCCGACGGCGCGTCGGCTCCCTCGACCGGCCGGTAGCACGAGAAGACGCCGCGCCGGAGGAAGTCCTCGCTCGCAGGGTCGATCGCAAATTGAAAGTCGCCGTAGAGGAACCCGTCGGCTATGCGCTGGTCGA
>Ga0075423_10003959_pt1 | contig 13661 bp, 10 predicted proteins | sample SoiMethybrSBSTD2_FD_80114 | JGI IMG/M metagenome (GOLD analysis project Ga0075423, IMG submission 80114) | Bulk soil microbial communities from a Populus tree surrounding site in Tennessee, USA - Soil MetaG P. TD hybrid SBSTD2 | ecosystem: Environmental > Terrestrial > Soil > Tree plantation...
CACGGCCAGCCGACGGCGTGGGCCGCCACGGCGAGCGCCACGCCGAACGATGCCGATCCTGCAGCATCGAGCGGGATCGACGCGTGCGCGGCGTTGCCCGCGAGCAGCGCCCGCGCCGCCACCCCGTCGAAGCGCCGCGCCAGCCGATCGGCTGGCAGCAGCCCGATCGATCCGAAGCGGGCGAGAAGCAGCGGATGAACGGGCGCCCGGACGGGCCGCAGGATGGCGGAAAAGAACGCCTCGTGCCGATCGACGAACGGGCGCATGAGCGCGGTCCATGCTGCTCCGTCGCTGCCCAGAGTCGCGGCAGTGCCGGCGAACTCTCGCGAGAGCACCGCGACGCGGCCGTCCTCGAGCGGATGGGCGAGCGGGATCGGCGCGGCCACCCACGTCAGGCCGTGGTGGGTCAATTCCAGCTTCCGAAAGATTGGCGAGGCCACGGCCATCGGATGGATTGCGCTGCACACGTCATGGGCGAAGTCGGGCAGGGTCAGCGTATCGGTGCAGCAGCTGCCGCCGATCCGCTGGTTGCGCTCGAGCACCACCACCGACAGACCGGCGAGCCCGAGCACGGCGGCCGCGGTGAGCCCGTTCGGCCCGGCGCCGACGATGGCGACGTCGCAGACGGTCCTGCTCGTCGGAGAGATGACCATCAGCGCGCGCGCTTCAACGCCGCGAGCTCTTTCCGGATTCGCGGCGCCCGCTTTCCCGGCGCGTTCGCACCGCCGCCGAAGAAGTCGTTGAGCTGCTGGCTGAGGGCCGGAGGCACGCCCTTGAACTTGCGGTGCGCGAGGCGGTGCAGGAGGTCCGCGTGGGTCTCATCCGCGAGCCGGTTGGCGCCGGCCGCGGGCGCACGGCCGGTGTCGAAGTCCGAGTTCGACAGGCGAAGCCGCCGATCCCGCAGTGCCTGCAGCAGCGTGCGGTAGCGCTCGCGCGACGCCGCGACGCTGTCGAGGAACAATCGATCCGCCGCCGGCGTCAGCGGCTCGAACGCGAGCGGCCGCATCGGCCCGACTTTCGGGACGATCTTCAGCACGAACGCGAGCAGCCGCGTGAAGAAGCCCGGCTTCCGATAGTTGTCGCCGAACTCCCGCTCGTAGTCGGGGCGCGAGAACGCGAACACGAACGCCTGCTCGGTCACATCCGGCGTCCGCTGCTCGATTTCCTTCCGCTTCTCGCGCCACGCGATCCGGGTCAACTCGGGGATCGTGGTGCTGACCGCGCGCCGGTAGGTGCCGATCGCGAGATCGACGCTGAACAGCAGATCGCCGAGCTCGAGTCCGTAGACCTCGCGCACCGCGCGCTCGAGCAGCGGCTTCGCGACCTCGAAGCCGATGCGATCGCGGTAGGCCTGGGCGACGTACTCGCCGCGGGCCACCTGCAGCACGTCGAACGCGAACTCCACCATGATGTGGCGCGCCGGTGAGTCGATGTACAGCGCGACGTCGCCGACTTCGGCCCGGACCTTCGGATACAGCATGGGCACGGCGCGATTCACCGCGAGCGGATGGCCGGCGGTGTCGGAGGCATAGTGCGCGAGGGCGCCAAGCGCGAACGCGTACTCGTTGGCGTCGGCGGCCCCGGCGATCAGCGCGAGCACGAAATCGCCGGTCCGGACGTAGTGGGTCAGGTTGGTGAACAGATGGCTGCCAAACGGGTAGTAGCCGAGGTCCTGAATCAGCGAGCCGCCGTACGCGTAGGCCCGCGCGGCGGCAATCTGGTCATTGCCGATCGACGGGAACCGCTGCCGGAGCAGCGGCGCGATCGCCGCATCCCACAGGGCGTCCACCGTGCCTTCGTGCGCCAGGACCGAATAGGCCGCCGCCGATCGGGGCGCGGTGAGCGCGATCGCAAGCACCACCGCCGCACCAGGAAGCAGACGACTCACGCGTCCTGCCAGTCGTTCCAGTTGCTCGTCGTCACACGCAGCCGTGCGGTGATGCCGGGCGCGAACGGCTGCACGATGGGAATCTCGAAGGTCAGGCTTCGCTCGGTGATGTCTACGGTCTCGGCGATCCTGCGGCCGCCGGTGCGATCGTTGGCGAACCAGTACTCGAAGGCCCAGCCGCCGGTCTCGCCGGCCGGCGGCGTCGCTTCGAGCATGACCGTGTCGCGATACAGGTAGCCGCCCTCGTAATGGTCCTTGAGGAAGAGGATGCCGTCGACTTCGTAGTCCGGCACGCGGACGCAGAGATCCATCGCGAACGACAGCGTGGTGCCGGTCTGGCTCTGGGACATGTCGAGGAAGACGTTGAACAGGACCGGGCTGGCGTCGCGCCGGGGCGGCGCCGGGTCGCCCTTCCTGGCGGGCTTGTCGAACAGCTCGTCGTAGCGGCGGAAGATGGCGCAGTTCTCGTTCGCGGTGCGCCGGTGCAGCTGCCAGGGCTTGCCGCGCAGGCTCACGCTGACCTCGAAGAGGTACGAGGCCTTGACGTCGTGGCCGGCGTCGAACATCTTCTGCACCGCCGGCGGCAGGGTGAGCTGGTCGACCTCGAGCACGCCGTCCGCCCGCACGTCCCCGAACAGGAAGCGCACCAGGTTCTGATAACCCTCCTCGCTGTTGACGATGCCGAAGAAGCCGGAGTGGCTGCGATGGACGTAGGCGTTGGGCGAGGCGAGGAACCCGGCGGAGGTGCGGCCCCGCGTTGTCGCGTTCTTGATGCGCACCAGCCCGTCGCTCGCATCGCCGACCGCACGGCTCGACAGCCCCGCCGCCACCTTGTAGTCGCCGGGGTTGGTGCCGACCAGGTTGAAGACGCGCCGCGGATCGATGTTGGTCACGAGGTCCACGTTCTCGCCGTCGCGGACGCCGGCGCTCAACGCCAGCAGCTCGGCGATCTCGTCGCGGTTGAACGTGTTCATGCCGTACAGCGCCAGCCACTTCGGCACGTTGCCGAGCAGACCGACCTCAATGCCGTTGTGCGGGGTGGCGTAGGTGAACAGCTTGTCGACCAGGCGCCGCGAATCCGCCGGCCCGAAGCGCTCGTTCTGCAGGAACGCCCGGCAGACCAGGCCGCCCATCGAGTGGGCGACGAGGTAGACGCGGAACCGCTCGTAGGGCAGCTTGCCGGCCGCCTTCTCGGTGTCGCTGATCACCGTCGCGGCGCCGTCCGGATAAATCCGCTCGCGCAGCTTCAGAATCAGCTGTCCCAGCCCTTCGGCAAACCGCTTCATGTCCGGCCTGGCCCCGGCACCGATGTCCTCGGACGAGGGCTCGTAGTAGCGGTAGATCACGATGCTCCGATAGGGCACGGGACGAAGCGTCCCGTCGACCGTGCTCGGCGCGGTGAGGTCCGACACCCGATCGTGCCCCTCCTCGAACACATCGTCGTAGTGGTAGCGCTTGAGCAGCCGCACCAGCGGAGATTCGAAGAAGTACTTCTTGACCGAACCGTCCCACAGCTGCCGGACCTTGCTCGATCCGATGTTGAAGCCCATGTAGGGATCGGAGACGGCGTCTTCGATCTCTTCCTGCGTCATCGCGTAGCCGCGGACGTAGATGATGGGATGGATGGCCGACTCTTTCATTGGAGGCGATTGTAGCCCGCCGGAGCGGTTTGACCGGGGCCCGCTCCCGGCCGATCATCACGGTTCAGGTGTCGACCAGCGCCCCCACCATCGCCGCACCCGCGCCGCTCACGCCGCCGCGTGTCGCGCCGGTCGATCTGCTCCGCGGCCTGGTGATGGTCATCATGGCGATCGATCACGTCCGCGACTTCGTGCACGCCGGCGCGATGAATTTTCCCCCCGAGGATCTGGCACAGACCACCGCAGCGATCTTTTTCACCCGCTGGATCACGCATTTCTGCGCGCCGGTGTTCATGTTCTGCGCGGGGCTGGGCGTCTGGTTCCGCGCCGAGCGGCGCGGCACGCTCGAGGGACTGTCCTCGTTTCTGCTGACGCGCGGCCTCTGGCTGATCGCGCTCGAGGTCGCGGTAGTGCAGACCGGCCTCTTCTTCGACTTCGATCGTCGCCTCGTCTTCCTGCTGGTGTTCTGGGCGCTCGGCATGAGCATGATCGCGCTGGCGGCGCTGATCCACCTGCCCTACCGCGTCCTCGTCGCGATCAGCGTGGGGCTGATTGCCTTCCACAACCTCGCCGACGGTCTGCAGGCGAGCCGTTTCGGCAGCTTCGCCTGGGTGTGGCGGGTGCTCCACCAGCAGGGCGTCATCGTCACCGGCGGCCCGGCGTTGTTCGTCGCCTATCCATTGATTCCGTGGATCGGCGTGATGGCCGGGGGATTCTGTTTCGGCCGGATCTATCGGCTGCCGGCCGAGCGGCGCCGTCGCCTGCTGCTGACGATCGGGCTCCTGGTCACCGCGGCGTTTCTCCTCGTTCGCGGAATGAACGTGTACGGCGACCCGCGGCCGTGGACGGCGCAGCCGCGGCCGCTCTTCACGCTGTTGTCGTTCCTCAACTGCACGAAATACCCGGCTTCACTCTCCTTCCTGCTGATGACGCTTGGACCGGCGCTCGTGCTGCTCGGGCTCATGGACGGCGCGCGGCCGCGAGAGCGGAACCCGCTGCTGGTCTTCGGCCGCGTGCCTCTCCTCTACTTCGTGCTGCACATTCCGCTCGCTCACGCGATCGCGGTGGGTCTGACCGCGCTGCGTTACGGCCACGCGCCGTTCCTGTGGCTGCCGCCACCGTCGCTGGGCACACCCCGACTCACGTTCCCGCCGGACTATGGTTTCGACCTCTGGGTCGTCTACGCAGTCACCGCGGTCGTGGTGGCACTGCTCTATCCGATCTGCCGGTGGTTCGGCCGCCTGAAGGCGCGGCGCCGGGAGTGGTGGCTCAGCTATCTGTGAGGACGGGCGCCACGTGCGACGTGCGACGGTGCGACGGTGCGACGTGCGGGTGCCGCGTGCGACGTGCTACGTGCCAGGTCCGTGCAAGGTACATTTGCAGTGTGCTTGGTCCGTGCGTCGTCGCACCGCGGAACGCGCAGTTCGCACGGCACGCCGCACGGCACCCGGCACGTAGGACGCCGCATGTCGCACCTGCACGTCGCACTGTCGCACGTCGCACGTCGCACGTGGCGGCTCAGCCCCTTCGAACTTCGAGATGCCCTTCGTATCCGGCAACCTTACTGAGATTGCGGTAGGTGGCCGACGGCGGTATCAGGGCGAGCAAGGCATTCCGGGCCCGGCAGATCAGCGCCGACTCGATCTGAAACATCCGTCCCACTCGATACGACATATTGACGATGAAGCGCGTGCGCGGGACGCGCTCGGCTTCGTAGCGCCGCAATGAGGCCGCGACGTCTCCATCGCGGCTCAGGTGCCGCGCCAGGACCAGCGCGTCCTCGATCGCCTGGCACGCGCCCTGACCCAGGTTCGGCGTCATCGGATGGGCAGCGTCGCCGAGGAGCGTGATGCGGCCCGCGCCCCACGTGTCGACCGGCGCGCGATCGAAGATGTCGTTGCGAAGGATGGCCGTTGCCGGAGTGGCGTCAACGATCTCAGCCACCGGCGTGTGCCACCGCGCGAACATCGCGGCGAGCCTCGCCTTCGCCGCCCCGGCCTCGTCGCGTTGCCCTGACGCCACGTTGTCGGTGGCGTACCAATAGACTCGTCCACCGCCGATCGGTACGACCCCGAAGCGCTGCCCGCATCCCAGGGTCTCGCCCGCCACGAGGCCCGTGGTCTCGAATCGTGCGATCCCCCGCCAGGCCGTGTAGCCCGAGTAGCGAAGCGCGCCCGGGATGCCCAGGCGATCTCGAACCGCCGATCGAAGACCGTCGGCGCCGACCAGCACATCGCCGGCGGCGCGCGCGCCGTTCGCGAACCTCACAATCACCTGGTTGGCGTCCTGCTCGACGTCCCGGCATTCATGCCCGAGATGAATCGGAACGCCGCGAGCGGCGTCGGCCAGGACCTGGAGCAGCTCGGCGCGATGGAAGACCGTGACCGGCAGACCGAACTGCGCGACCATCTCCGTCGCAGTCGTGCGCGAGAGCACCGCTCCGTCCGCACGTCGCAACACTCCTTCGGCGCTCACGAAGCTCAGCGCCTCGAGCGCCGGCCGCATCCCGAGCTGATAGAGCGCCTTCAATGCGTTCGGCCAGAGCGACACGCCGGCCCCGACTTCCGCGAGCTCGCCGCTCCGCTCGTAGACTTCGACGGCGGCCCCCGCGCGCCGGAGCGCGATCGCCGCCGTCAGTCCGCCGATCCCCGCGCCGACGATGATGACCCGCACCCGAAGATTGTCGCTTGACCTGCCGCGAGCGTTACTTCCGAGGGTAGGTCTTGAACAGCTTCTCGACGGCGCGGTTGATGTTCTTCTCGCGCTTCTCCGGATTCGCCTTCACATCGACGTCCTTGCTCGCGATCGCGCGCCACACGATGGTGTTCGAGTGGGCGTCGACCATGTCGAGGGCCAGCGTGCCGGTCAGGATCTCCTCGGCGCGCGCCGTGCCGCTGCGGTTGCCGCCGAAGCGATAGCCGCCCCAGCCCGTCGAGAACCCGGTGATCTGGAGGTCCCGATCGAAGGTCGCGTGATAGGCGACGAGCACGTCGGGCTTCGCCCCCGGCGCGACCTGGCTGAACCCCCGCATCGCGAGTTGGCCGTTCACCGCCGACACGATGCGGCCGTGATTCAGCTCGTCGCTGAGGATCGTCCCCTTCACCCACGCATAGGTTCTGAAGCGCGAGAAGTCCGCCGACTTGTCGAAGTCGAACGAGACGTTCTGCGCCAGGGCCACCGTGCCCATGACCGCCACGATGGCGGCCGTTACGAACGTTCCGATACGCATCACTCCTGCTCCTTGCACTGGCGATGCGCACCGTGCGCACCGCGTTCAGGCCTGAGACCAAGGCAAGGAGTGGACCGCGGTTCCCGGATGTGGATGCGGAGGGAAAAAGGCCGATTCCGGAGTTTCTCTCGAGGGCTGAACGATCGCGCGCGCGCGCAGGTTGTGCCAATGCGCACAGGATGCGGGGCCGCGACGCCTCAGCCGGGATCTTCGGCGGGCGGGCCTTCGTCGTGTCCGAGCGCGTCCTGCAGCCACGCGCGCGCGAAGGCCCATTCGTTCTTCACCGTGGCCGGTGAGACCTCCATCGCGTTCGCCGTTTCCTCGATGGTCAGACCTGCGAAGTACCGGAGCAGGACGATTCGCGCCTTCGTGGGATCCAGCTGCTCGAGCCGGGTGAGGGCCTGGTCGATGGCCAGGACGTCCGCAAAATCCTGGGCGGGCCCCGGCGCCTCGTCGTCGAGCTCCACGCGCTGCTGCGCGCCGCCGTGCCGGATGCGCCGGTAGTGGCGCGCGCGCTCGACCAGGATGCGCCGCATCGAGATGGCGGCGGCCGCGAAGAAGTGTCCGCGCCGATCCCAGCGGCGCTCGCCGCCGTCCTTCGTGAGCCGCAGGTACGCCTCGTGGACGAGCGCCGTCGGCTGGAGTGTCAGCCCCTCTCGTTCCCGCGCGATCTGCGTCCGGGCAAGGCGGCGAAGTTCCTCGTAGACCTGCGGCAGGAGCTCGGCGGGGGTGCCCGACTCGTCCGTCACAACGACTTTCTCCTGAAGGCGCGATTGTGGATCGATCCGGCCCGCGCTGCAAACGCCTGCCACTCTGCGGGTTAGCGCACTCTTCGGGGTTGCTAGCCGGTTTTCCTCGAAACGTCGCATTGTTGGGCAACCGGGATTGAGGAGAAACGAAAGATGCTCAGTGAAGCTTCGTGGATGCCAGCCCTGACCGATAACGCCTCCGCCGCCGTGCTGCCGTTCGGCCGGATGCGCGAGACCCGCGGGGATGCCCCTCTGGCGGAACAGATGGACCGCCGGGTTCGCGAGCTGATGGCGCGGACGGATCCGCGCACCGGCGGCCCGCACGTGCTCGGCACGTCCGGCCGCTGGATCGACGTCCTCAGCCAGGCGGCGCGCGTCGCGGCCACGAACACGACGGTGCTGCTCCTCGGCGAATCGGGGACCGGCAAGGAAGTGGTGGCGCGGTTCCTCCATCGCGCGTCGCCGCGCGCGAACGGCCCCTTCGTCGCCATCAACTGCGCCGCGCTGCCCGAGCAGCTCCTCGAGGCGGAGCTGTTCGGCTACGAGCGCGGGGCGTTCACGGGCGCGGTGCAGAGCAAGCCGGGACAACTCGAGCAGGCGGGGAACGGCACGCTGTTTCTCGACGAGATCGGCGAGATGACGCCGACCGCGCAGGCCAAGCTGCTGCGCGTGCTTCAGGAACGGGAATTCCAGCGTCTCGGCGGCACGCGCGTCATTCGCAGCCACGCGCGCATCGTGGCGGCGACGAACCGCGACCTGTTGCGCGAGGTCGCCAGCGGCCGCTTCCGTGAGGACCTCTATTACCGGCTGAGCGTGTTCCCGATCCGGCTGCCCGCGCTCCGCGACCGTGTCGAGGACATCCTGCCGCTCGCCGCGGGCTTCCTTGCGGGGATCTCGGCGGATCTCGGCCAGCCGCCGGCAGGCCTGGCACGCGACGCGCGCGAAGCGCTGCTCAACCACTCATGGCCGGGGAATGCCCGCGAGCTGCGCAATGCGCTCGAGCGCGCCGCGATTCTGTGCGACGGCGGCCTGATCACCGCCGACCATCTGTCGCTGGATGACATGGAGACGCCGTCGGCGGCCGCGCAAAGCACCGCCGGGTCACTGGCACCGGCGCCGGCCGGTTCCGGCGGCGGAACGTGCCTCGCGGACATGGAGCGGACCGCCATCGAACAGGCCCTGGTCAACGCCCGGTACAACAAGTCGCTGGCCGCGAAGATGGTCGGGCTGACGCGGCACCAGCTCTACATCCGCATGAGGAGGCACGGCATCAAGTAACGTTACGATTGGGGCGTGGGCTCACTTCGTAGAGTCTCGCGCGGTTCGCGGGTTCGCGGGTTCGGGACCGGGTTCGTCGCCATTGCGGCACTCGCCGCGCTTGCGGGCGCGGCGGTGCAGACCTCGCAGGCCCCGCAGGGCGCCGCCGCCGGAGGTCAGCCGGCTGAGACTGCCCGGGCCGACGTCCCGCAGCTGAAAGCGCGGACGCTCAGGTCGTATCAGGTTCCCGAGGCCACCCAGGGCGTGGCGGTGGGTCTCCGGTATTTCTATGCCGTCGACAACAGCGTCCTCGCGAAGTACGAGATCCGCACCGGACGATTGATCGATCGGTGGTCGGGACCACCCAACGGTCCGATCCGCCACATGAACAGCTGCATGGCGGACGGCCTGCGGATCTGGTGCGCCAACTCGAACTACCCGCAGACGCCGATGGGGTCGTCGATCGAGGTGTTCGACGCGGGGTCGCTCGACCATGTCGCCAGCTACAGCCTGGGCATGCTCGATGAGGGCTCGCTGACATGGTTCGACCGCTACCGCGGCGGATGGATCGCTGCCTTCTCGCACTACGACGGCAACGGTGGTGTGCCGTTCAAGGACCACATGTTCTCGAGCGTGGTCACCTTCGACGTGCAGTGGCGGCGAACCGGCGGGTGGCTGCTGCCGGCGAGCGTCCTCGAACGCATGGCGCCCTACGCCTCGTCTGGCGGCGCGATCGGACCGGACGGATGGCTCTACCTGCTCGGGCACGACCGGCCGGAAATGTACGTGGTCGGCCGCCCGGACATGGGACCGGTCCTGACGCATGTCGCTACGATTGCGCTGGAGGCCGAAGGGCAGGCGTTCTCCTGGGCGAAGGCGGGCGCGCGCACCGTGTTCACGATCGATCGGCAGGAGCGGCTGGTGCGGACGATCGAAGTGCCGCCGGTCCTGGTGAAGGCCGCCAACGCCCAACGGTTCCGCTGACTTACTGTCTCGCCACCCTCATCGACATCACACAGTCATTGAAGGTGCCGTCACACGGCCCTGGCAGCTCCTTGAGATTCGGCGCATCGGCGGTCAGCATCACGCTCCTGCCCCGGAACTCGCTGTCGCGGTAGAGCGTCACCCTCCAGCCGGCGAGGACTCTGACCGAGGACACACAGCGCCCCCACGTCGGCGTCTCCCCTTCGGCGCCGCTGCTGCAGGGACCTTCGACCTTGGAGAGATCCGCGACATCGTGGTTGACGGCCTGCGCGGGCCCGGCGAAACCGGCGTGGAGAAAGAACGTGATGCCCTCGTCTGCCGGCGTCGGTCCCAGGATCTCGAGCGGCTGGCCGCTGCACGCGACCGCCAGGACGAGCAGAACGACGAGGAGAGTACGAGCGCGCCAGGGCATGAGAACCGCCTTCCACGCACCCGGGGCGCTGGCACGCAGGGTGCGCGTTGCCGACCATCCTGCGCCCGCTGCCCGACGCCTGTCAACGGGCGCTCTCGCTCACAATTCAGGCGGCAACGGCCCGATTCCCAACGCATCGCCGGGACCCGCCGTCTAACCGACCTGTGAATCCGTCAGGAGTGCCATGCAGGATCTCGCCTACGCCATCCGCTCCTTCAAGCGCAATCCCGCCTTCGTCCTGGTCGCCCTGCTGTCGCTGACGCTGGGGATCGGCGCGACCTCGGCGATTTTCAGCGTCGTCTACGGCGTCCTGATCGCGCCGTATCCCTATGCGAAGCCGGGTGAGATCTGGGCCCCGCAGGCGGGGGCGGTCGACGGCCGCGGCGGCCACACCTACGCGCTCGCGGAGCTCGGTCGCCTGTCGGACGTGCCGGCTTTCTCCTCCGTGATGGCCACGTCGCTCGAGACGGTCCTGCTGACCGGCGAGTTCTCACCCGAGAGCTTCAACGGCGTGCTGCTGACGGGGAACGCCTTCAATTTCCTCGGCGTCGCGCCGATCATCGGCCGGACCATCCAGCCGGGCGACATCCGCCCGGACGGCCAGGCGGAACCCGTCGTCGTGCTGAGCCATCGTCTCTGGCTGCGGTTGTTCGAGGGCAGCCCGTCGGCGCTCGGGCGCACGCTCAGGCTCAACGGCCGGCCGCACACGATCGTCGGCGTCATGCCGCCGCGCTTCGGCTGGTACGGCAACGACGGCTTCTGGCTGCCGCTGTCGCCCACGCGCGCGGATGTGCCGTGGATCAATCCGATCGTCCGGCTGAAACCGGGCGTGACGCCGGCTGTCGCCACACAGCAGCTCGACACGCTGCACAAGCAGCTGGCCGTGGAGAAGCCGGCGACCTTTCCCGCTCAGGGATACACGACGGCCCTCCGCAACTATCTCGACGTCACCGTCGCCAGCGGCGAAATGCGCACGAGTCTCCGACTGCTGCTCGGCGCCGTGGCGTTCCTGCTGCTGATCGCGTGCGCCAACGTCGCGAACCTCCAGCTGGCGCGCGGCACGACACGGGCTCGCGAGATGGCCGTCCGCATGTCGATTGGCGCCGCGCGGCGGCGGCTCGTGCGCCAGCTGCTGACCGAGAACGTGGTGCTGTCAGTTGCCGGAGGCGTCTCGGGCGTGCTCTTCGCGTTCGCCGCGATCCGCTCGATCGTGGCGCTGATGCCGGAGTTCTACGTGCCGAACGAATCGCGCGTCGAGATCAACACGCCGGTGCTGCTCTTCGCGTTCGGCGTCTCGGTGCTGACCGGCATCGTCTTCGGCCTGGCGCCGGCGCTGCAGACGTCGAAGACCGACGTCACCGGCGCGCTCAAGGCGGCGCGCAGCACCGGCAGCAGTTCGGAGGGAGGCCGGACGCGCAACCTCCTTGTCGTAATCGAAGTCGCCCTGTCGGTCGTGCTGCTCGTCAGCGCGGGTCTCACCGTGCGCACGTTCCTCGTGCTCCAGAACATGGACATCGGGATCAACCCGGACCGGGTGCTCGCGATGGGCGTGCCGCTGCCGCCGGCGAAATACGAGACGCTCGATCAGCGGAATCGCTTCTTCCTGGAACTGATCGCGCGGGTCAAGACGTTGCCTGGCGTGGAAGCCGCGGCCATCGGGCTGCCCCTCGGCGGCAACCAGTCGCCCTACGCGATCGCCGGCCAGCTGCCCGACGATGCGAAGCGCATCGCCGTCAACCTGTCGGCAGCGGATCACTTGCGCGCGTTCGGCATTCCCCTGTTGCGCGGGCGCATGTTCGACGAGTCGGAAGTGCGGCGCGGCGATCGCGTCGCCGTCATCAACGAGGCCGCCGCCAGGCTGTGGCCTGCGGGGGAGAGCCCGATCGGCTCGCGGCTCAGGCTCGGGATCCTCGAGCGCGCACCGGCCCGAACGGTCGTCGATACCGCAAAGGCTCCGGAAGTCACCATCGTGGGGATCGTCGGCAACACGAAGAACAACGGCCTCCGCGCCGAGCCCGCCCCGGCCGTGATGATTCCCTACACGAGCATCGCCACGCTCGGCCGCACGCTGGCGGTCCGCACCGCCGGCGATCCCAACCTGCTGCTGAACCCGATTCGCGCGGAGGTCCGGGCGATGGACGCCGAGCAGCCGCTGGGCCGCCCGTTCACGTTGAGCGAGATCGTCGGGCAGCAGATCGTTCAGCCTCGGTTCACCATGGCGCTGTTCAGCGTCTTCGCCGCCCTCGGACTCGCGCTCGCCGCGGCCGGCATCTACAGCGTGCTCTCGTTCCACGTCACGCGGCGGACGCACGAGCTGGGGGTTCGCCTGGCGCTCGGCGCACCGCGCCGGCACGTGCTGGGACTGATGCTGGCGATGGGCGGCCGTCTCGTGCTGGTGGGCCTCGTGGTCGGCGTGGCGGCGAGCGTGGCGGCCACGCGGTTGCTGCGCAGCCAGCTGTTCGGTGTCCAGCCGGGCGATCTGCCGGCGTACGCGGCGGTCATCGTGGTGCTGGGCGCGGTCGCGCTGATTGCGTGCTACCTCCCGGCCCGCCGCGCCGCGGCCGTCGATCCGATGATCGCGCTGCGCCAGGACTGAGCGGAGAGGCGCGGCCTTCCCCTCCGCCAGCCTCCCGCCTGCTTACCGTTTTTGCACGACATTCCGGCCCGCGGCACTGACTGAGCCGTGGAAGTGTTACACTGGTTGAGCTTTCTACCCCAACAATCTGTGAGCAGAACGACCTTCGAAGTGCTGGAGGATCGGCATCGCGACTGGTTCTTCATCGTCGCGCATCCCGGCCACGAATTGCGGGCGTACCACGTCCTCGAACGGGTGCGTCCGGCGGTCGCGGTCCTGACCGACGGATCCGGCTCCATGGCCTCATCCCGGATCGGCGACACCCGAGCGCTGCTCGAGGGCGCCGGCGGCACGGCCGCGGGTGTGTTCGGCGCCTTCACCGATCGGCAGGCCTACGAGGCGCTGATGACCGGCGATGCCGATGCCTTCCTGCGCGTCGTCGACGATCTCGTGCGCGATGTACGCGCATCGAGCGCGACGGCCATCGTGATCGATGCCGCCGAAGGCTACAACCCGGTGCACGACGTGTGTCACTGGATCGGACGCACCGTCATCGATCGGCTCGCCGCCATGGGCCGGAACATCGATGCGTTCGAGCTCGACCTCGTCGGGCATCCTGACGGCGACGGCGCCGGCGTGCGGGTGAATCTCGACGAGGCGGCGTTCGCCCGCAAGCTCGACGCGGTGGAGCGGTACGAGGCGCTGGCCGGCGAGGCCGCGGCGGCGTTCGCGCACTACGGCGCGGACGCGTTCCGCGTCGAGTTTCTCCGGCACCTGCCCGAGGGCGTCATTCCTCCCGGAACGTGGGTCCCCCATTACGAGACCGTCGGGGAAGCGCGTGTGCTGTCCGGACAGTACAGCGCTGTCCTGAGGTACGGCCTTCACGTTCGTCCCATCCTGGAGGCGTTCGATCCGAACGGAGCTCTA
>Ga0075423_10003961_pt1 | contig 13660 bp, 11 predicted proteins | sample SoiMethybrSBSTD2_FD_80114 | JGI IMG/M metagenome (GOLD analysis project Ga0075423, IMG submission 80114) | Bulk soil microbial communities from a Populus tree surrounding site in Tennessee, USA - Soil MetaG P. TD hybrid SBSTD2 | ecosystem: Environmental > Terrestrial > Soil > Tree plantation...
GCGCGGGCGCGCAGGATGCCCTCGAGCCCGTGGCCGAAGTCGGACGAGGTCTGGATCTCCTTGGCGTAGCGCGGGCTCACCGTGGTGAGCAGGTCCGAGAACTCGATCCCCACCTTGAGGAAGTTGACCTTGCCGTAGTACTCGAACGGCGAGCCCGGCACCACGCTCGCGCCCGTGAGCCCCGAGCGCAGGAGCACGGTCGGCGGATAGACGCCCTGGTAGCCCACGTTGTGGAGCGTGAGCACGATCGCCGTGCGGTGGAAGAAGGGATCGACGCCGTAGGCGAGCTTGAGATAGGCGGCGACGAAGCCCGTCTGGTTGTCGTTCAGGTGCACGACGTCGGGCCGGCGGCCGAGCCGCTTCATGGCCTCGCACACGGCGCGCGAGAAGAAGAGGAAGCGATTGGCGTTGTCGGGATAGTCCTCGCCGGTGCGCGGATCGCCGTAGATGCCCTCGCGCTGGAAGAAGGCCTCGGGCCCGCGATGGTCGACCAGATAGAGGGCGACGCGCGAGTCGGGGAGCGCCAGGCGGTGCACGGCGCACATCTCGTCCACGTCCCCCATCGGCACCGGGAACGGATCGAGCGCCGGCACGAGGCGCGCCCCCGGCGGCAGGACGATCGTCCGGTAGTCGGGCAGGAAGCAGCTCACCTCGTGGCCGCGCTCGGCCAGCGCGTCGGTGAGCGCTCCGGCCACGTCCCCGAGTCCGCCCACCTTGGCGAGCGGCACGCGCTCGGCGGTGACGAAGGCGATGCGCGTCATGGCGCGGCGCTCACCGCCACGCCGGCGAGGCGCGCGGCCGCCTCCTCGGGCGGCGTGGCCACGATGTGCACGCCGCTCCCCCACTCGAAGCCGGCGAGGCGAGCGGTGCGCGGCAGCACCTCGAGGTGCCAGTGGTACGAGGGCAGCGTGTCGGTGCGGCAGGGTGCGGTGTGCAGGATGAAGTTGTACGCCGGATGCCCGAGCACGCCCTGGAGCCGCGCGATGGCGTCGGTGAGCGCGCGCGCCAGCCCCTCGTCCTGCTCGGGGGTGCCGCGCTCGAACGAGGAGGCGTGCGCGAGCGGCGCGATCCATGTCTCGTACTCGAAGCGTGGCGCGTAGGCGGCAGCGGTGAAGAAGCCGTCGGCGTCGCGGACCACACGCGAGCCGACGTGGCGCTCGCGCTCGATCCACTCGCACCACAGGCAGCGGCCGTGGCGGGCGTGGAACGCCATCCCGTTCTCCATCTCCGCGCGGATCACGCGCGGCACGAAGTCGATGGACAGGATCTGCGCGTGCGCGTGCTCGATCGTGGCCCCGGCCGCGGCCCCGTGGTTCTCGAACGCCATGACGTAGGCGAGGCGCGGCTCGCGCCCCAGCGCCGCCAGGCGCTCGCGCAGGACGCGCAGGACGAGCGTCGCCTGCTCGAGGCCCATCGAGCCCAGGTCGGCATCGTGGTCCGGCGTTTCGATGAGCACGTCGTGCTCGCCGACGCCGGGGCGGGCGACGAAGAACGGATCGTCTCGCGCCGGCGCGCCGGCATCGAGCGAGAGCGCGGGAAAGCGATTGGGCACCAGGCGCACGCGCCAGCCCGGGGAATCGGGGGCGCCGCCCTTGGGGCGGAGGGCGAAGATCTCGTGCGGGGTTTCGTGCTCGCGCCCGGGGCAGAACGGGCACGGCTTGGGCGCGCGCTCGAGCTCGCTTTCCTCGTACTCGGAAGGTCGCGCGGCGCGCTCCGGAGAGATGAGCGTCCAGCGCTCGAGGACGGGATCCTTGCGCAGCTCCGACACGGGCGGCCTAGCGGGCCCGCGGCCCGGCGTTCCAGGCGGCGCGCAGCGACGCCTCCTCGGCCTCGGTGAGCGGGCGGTCGCGGCGCGCCATCGCGGTTCGCGCCGTGGCCAGGAACTTGTCCCACTCGTGGGCCACGCACTTCTCGCCGTCCCACCAGGCCCAGCCCGCGAGGTGCTTGGGCGTGAACTGGCCGCCGGCGAAGAGATTGCTGCCCGGGCCGACGACGGCGCCGGTGGTGAGCAGCGTGCCGATGCCGGTCTTCACGTGATCGCCGAGGAAGCAGCCGATCTTGGTCTGCCCGCTGTCGCGCTCCTTGCCCTCCACCCACACGCGCACGTTGCCGTAGTTGTTCTTGAGATCGCTGTTCGAAGTCAGGGCGCCGAGGTTCACCCACTCGCCGACCACGGCGTGGCCGAGGAAGCCCTGGTGACGCTTGTTGGCGTAGCCGCGGAAGATCGTGGCCTCGATCTCGCCGGCGACGCGGCACTGCGGGCCGATGGCGACGCGCGAGAGCTTGCCGCCCAGGAGCTGCGTGCCCTCGCCCACGATCGCCGGACCCTCGAGGTGCGTGAACGGTGCCAGGCTCGCGCCCTCGGCGACGACGATCGGACCGGGACGAGCGTCGAGCACGCAGCCGGGGTCGACGCGGGCGTCGCGCGCCACGGAGACGCGCGTGCCGAGCAGGTGCACGTTGGGCAGCGTGGGCGTGCCGCCCGGATCGCCGAGCGCTTCGACGTCGCGATCGATCTCGCTGTCGAGGAGCGTGAGCAGGTCCCAGAGGTTGCGCACCCAGATGGCCTCGCACACGAGCTCGCGCCAGTCGGCAGGAAGGGGCGCGCTCCCGTCGCGCAGCTCGTGCACCTTGGCCGCCGGAACGTCGGCGCGATGCCAGAGCCCGACCACGGCACCGGTCGAGTCGACGAGGCGCACGCCCTCGCTCAAGGTCGGCCCGGCGTCGGGCGGAGCCCCGAGCGGAATAGCGGCCCCGTTCCACCACAGGACCGATCCGCGCGCCTGCTCCTGCTCGGCCCCCATCGCCAGCTCGCGGCGCGCGGCGAACGCCTGGTGCACGGCGCGGCGGCCGGCGTCGGACGAGCTCTCGACCGCGACCGCCACCGGCTTCCAGATGTCGCGCGTCTTCTCCCACAGGCAGCGCACGCCGAGGCGCAGATCCCACACCGGCCGCGTGGCCGAGAGCGGCCACAGCGCGCGCCAGTGCTCGTCTTCGTAGAGAACCAGGAGATCGGGAGTCATCGTGAGGGCACCGCAAACGCGCCGGGATAACCGCTCGCGCGGGCGCGATCGCGCAGAGCCTGGGCGGCGGCTCCGTCCAGGCACGAGCCGGCGCGCAGGCGCCAGAGGCCCGCGGACTCGACGGCGCGCACGTCGACGCCGAGCTGGGCACCGGCCTCGCGCGCCAAGGCGGCGGCACGATCGGCGTCGGCGAGCGCGGTGAGCTGGATCTCGTAGCACCCGCCCGCGGGCAACGGCGTGGCCGCCGGAGGCAGGGCGGCACTCGGCGGGGCGACCCCGCGCCGCGACTGCCGCTCGACCTCGGCGGGAATGGCGATCGTGCGCGGCTCGGGGATCGAATCGAGGACGCGTCGCGCCACGGCACTCGGACCGCCCGAGGGCGGCGTCCACACCACGCCGATCGACGCCGCCACGAGCCAGACGATCATTCCCAGCCTCGCCGCTCGAGCTCGGCCACGGCCTTGCGCACGTCCTCGGCGCGATCGAGCGGACACACGAGCGTGCCGCCCGGGCGCTGCACCACCACGAGCCCCTTGGCGCCGAGCACCACGACCGGCGTGCCGTCGCCGAGGATGACGCAGTCTTCGGAGTCGATCGCCAGCGCGCGCCCCACCGCCACGTTGCCGGCGGCATCGCGCGTCTGCCGGCGCGCCCACGCACCCCACGAGCCCAGGTCGTCCCAGTCGAACGGGGCTTCGAACACGGCCACGTTCTCGGCGTGCTCCATGACCGCGTAGTCGACCGAGATCGACTCGAGCTGCGGGAACACCTCGTCGAGCGCCGCCGCGAGCCCCGATCCCCCAGCGTGCGGCGCGAGCCGCGCCAGACCGCGCCCGAGCTCGGGGCGATGACGGTCGACGGCGGCGAGCAGCACGTCGGGGCGCCAGAAGAACATGCCGCTGTTCCAGTAGAAGTCGCCGGCGGCGAGGAAGCGCCCAGCGGTGCCGGCGTCCGGCTTCTCGCGGAACGAGCGCACGCGGTAGGCACCGGGCACGCCCTCGATGGCCGGGCCGCGCTCGATGTAGCCGAAGACCGTGTCAGGGCGCTGCGGCGGGATGCCGAAGGTGACCAGCATCGACTCGCGCTCGGCCAGCTCGAGCGCGCGGCGCGCCGCCTGGCGGAAGCTCTCGGCGTCGGGAATGTAGTGGTCGGCGGGCAGCACCATCATGGCGCCGCCGGCGCCGTGCGCCCGCGCCAGGAGCGCGCCCAGCCCCACGGCCGGAGCCGTGTTGCGTCCCACGGGCTCGGCGATCACGCGGCCGCGTCCGCCCACCATCTCGGACACGCGCGCCTCGAGGTCGCGGCTCGTCAGTACCCAGGTGCGCTCCGGCGGCACCAGGCCGGTCATGCGCTCGAGCGTGGCATCGAGCAGCACTTTGCCGTCGGCGAGGGGGAGCAGCTGCTTGGGAAGGTCGGCACGGCTCCACGGCCAGAAGCGCTGGCCGCGGCCGCCTGCGAGGATGAGCGCCGAGCGCGCGGGCTCCATCCGGTTCTTCTACACCGCGCTACGCGCTTTGGCAACCGCGGCGTCGCGGCCGCCGCGCGCGTCGCGGTAGACGTCCTCGAGCGCGTCGACCACACGGTCCCAGTTGTAGTGCTCCTGGATGCGCCGGCGGGCCAGGCTCTCGTAGTGGCGCACGAGCGCGGGATCGTCGACCAGCTTCTGCAGCTTCTCGGTGAGATCGGCGATGTCGCGCGAGCGGAACGCCACGGCGCAGTCCGCGGCCACCTCGAGGTTCTCCGGGATGTCCGACATGAGCACGCAGCGCCCGTGCGACAGCGCTTCGAGGAGCGCGATCGACAGCCCCTCCATGGTCGAGGGCAGCACCACGAGATAGGCGTTCGACCACAGCTCCTCGAGGGTTTCGCCGTACACGTAATCGAGCATGCGGATGCGGTCCGACTGCTGCTTGCGCAGCTCGGCGACGTAGCCCTCGGTGAACGACATGCCGCCGACCACGGCGAGCTTCAGGTCGCCGCGGATGTTCTGGAATGCCTCGATCAGGTAGTGCGCGCCCTTCTCGGGCACCAGGCGGCCGACGAACAGCACGTACTTGCCGGGCTCGATGTCGAAGCCCTCGAGCCGCGTCGGCGGACGCGATTGCGGCAGGTGCGTGCCGTTCGGGATGTACACGGTCTCGCGATGGTGGTGGTCGCGGAAGTAGCTCTGCAGGGTGCGCGACACGACGATCGTGCGATCCGGGAAGCGCACCGCCGGCCCCTCGCACTGGCGCAGCGCCCACGAGGCCACGTGCCCCCATTTCTCGCGCTGCCAGTCGAGCCCGTGCACGGTGACCACGGTGCGGGCGCCGAACCAGCGCGGCAGGAAGGCGAACGCCGAGGGCGCGAGCGCGTGATAGTGGACGAGGTCGTAGCCCTGGCCGAGCGCGTGGAGCGTCGACACGGCGACGTGGGTGGCGGTGTCGAGGTGCTTCGTGTTCCAGCTCGGCAGGCGCACGATCTTCACGCCGTGGTGCTCGGCTTGCAGCGGCGTGTAGTGGAAGCGGCAGTAGACCGTGACCTCGTGGCCGCGCGCCACCAGCCGGCGCGAGATCTCCTCCACGTGGCGCTCGATGCCGCCGTAGGTCGCCGGGATGCCCTTCTGGCCGATCATGGCGATCTTCACGCGGCGCGCCTCCCCCGCTTCTCGAAGGCGCGGGCGTAGGCGGCGGACAGGGCTTCCCAGTGGCGCTCGGGACCCAGCTCGCGCTCGGCGAGGGCGCGGCCGGCGCGGCCCATCTCGATCCGGCGCGCCGGATCGGCGGCGAGCAGAGCCAACCCCGCGGCCAGCGCTTCGGCATCGCCGGGCGGCACGAGCAGGCCCGTCTGCCCTTCACCGACGATCTCGGGGATCGAGCCGATGCGCGTCGTGAGCACGGGCCGCGAGCGCGCGTAGGCCTCGTGGATCACCATGGGCCGCACCTCGTAGCACTCGCTCGGCAGGACGAGGAAAGCGGCACCGCGCCAGGCCGCCTCGTAGTCGGCGCCGCGCAGGTAGCCGGCGAAGCGCGCCCGGTCGCCGAGGCCGAGCCCCTGGGCGCGCTGTTCGAGTGCCGCGCGATCCGGACCCTCGCCGGCGAGCACGAGGCGCAGGGACGGCGTGCGCGCCAGGGCTTCGAGCAGCGTGGCCACACCCTTCTCGGCCGACAGGCGCCCGGCGTAGAGCGCGTACTCGCCGGGCTCGGCCTGCTTGGCGAAGTCGGCGGCGTAGACGAAGTGCGGCACGAGCGCCAGGCGCTCGGCGGGCACGCCGAACTCCTGGCACTTGGCGTACTGGAAGGCGCTCGGGCACAGGAAGAGATCGACCGCGTCGTAGCTGTGGCGCACGCCGTGCCACGCCGCCTCGGCCGCGTTCACCAGGCTCATCGACACGCTGCCGGCGTTGCAGCGGTGGACCACGCACTGCTCGTAGCGCCCGCCCTTGCAGCGCTCGCAGATCTCCCCCGCCGGCGTGCGATGGAGGTACGTCGGGCAGGTGAGCTTGTAGTCGTGGAGCGATTGCACGACCGGGATGCCGGCATCGCGAATCGGCTCGAGGATCGAGGGCGAGAGCTGGTGCGCGATGTTGTGCAGGTGCACGAGGTCGGGTCGCGCTTCGGCGATCAGGTCGCGCATGCGGTCCCGCGCTTCGCCGGACCAGATGACGCGCGCGGCGCGCGACAGCCGTTCGAGCGGACCACCGGGCGCCCGGAACTCCACCTGCGACGGGAAGTGCTTCGACCACGGCGTGGGCTCGTTCTCCGGATGCCGCATGGCGAACGGGATCACCTCGTGGCCGTGCTCGGTGAGGATGCGCGCGTTCTGGAAGTAAGCGGTCTCGGCACCGCCCCTCCGGTAGTGGAACTTGTTGGCGTTCACGACGCGCATGCCGCACGCCCCTCCCGCCGCTCGCGGTAGCGCTCGCCCAGGCGGGCGCCGATCGAGCTCCAGGTGTAGCCCTCGAGCGCCGCGGACGCGCCCGCCACGGGAGCCACGCCGCGTCCCAGCACCTCGGCGAGCTCCTCGGGCTCGGCCACGGTCACGAACGGCGCCAGTCGCGCGAAGCCGCGCAGGCCGAACCGGGTGGTCACCGCGGGCAGCCCGGCGCCGAGGTAGGTCGGGAGCTTGCCGTTCGAGCCCGCTCCCACCGTGATCGGGTTCAGGCCCACGTCGGAGGCCCAGAGGATGGGTGCCACGTCGGGCACCACGCCGAGCCCCCGCACGCGCCCGCGGCCCTCGCGCTCGACGCGCGAGGCGAACGCGTCGGAGACCCCGCCCACGAGGAAGAGCCGCGCGTCGAGGCGCTCCAGGTGCGGCACGAGATGACGGAACAGATGCTCGACCGCGATCCGGTTGTGCGGCATGTCGGAGCCGACGAAGACGTAGGCGGGCTCGCCGTCCAGGCCGATGGCGTGCCGCGCCGCCTGTCTCTCCTCGCGGGATGGCGGATGCAGGCGCACGTCGTCGAAGCCGTTGTCCACCACCCACACCTTGTCGGGCTCGGCACCGTAGCGCTCGACAAACGTGGCGCGGTCCTCGTCGGACACGGCGAGCACGACGTCGGCCGCCTCCACCGCACGCCGCTCCAGCTCCTCGATGCGGCGCGCCCAGCGGCGGCGCCCGGCGAGCGGCGGGCCGACGCGCTCGAACCACTCCGCCTCCACGTTCTGCGAGGAGTAGACGCGAAGCGCTCCCTCGGGCGCGCGCTCGAACAGCGTGGTGAGGTTGAGGCTCTCGATCTGCCACACGTCGGCTTGCGCGTCCCAGGCGCGGGCGAGCGGTCCGGGAAAGACGCGGTAGACCTCGGCCGTCATGTAGTCGGAGACGAGCCGCGCCTGTTGCAAGTAGTAGAAGACAGTCGGGTGATAGGTGCGCACGCGGCGGATGTCGACGCCGTCGACCTGCTGGCTCGCCGCCGCACGGTCGCGCGAGCCGACGGCGCAGGTGACGCGCACCGCGGCGGTGCGGGCGAGCGCGCGGGCGATCGAGAAGACCCGCAGCGGCAGCCCGAACGTCGGCGGGTAGACGTCGTTGGAGACCAGCACCTGGATCCTCATCGCGGCCCCCGCTGCATGGTGCCCCAGGGGCCGAAGAGCCAGACGCGCGCCAGGGCCACGCCCTGGACGGTCCACGTGAGCAGGCTCAGCGCGGCGAGGCGCAGGCTGCCCTTGCGCACGGCGAGCGCGAGCCACATGGCGGCGAGCCCGAGGATCCAGGTGGTGAAGGCGAGGGGCCGGCCGGCGAGGGTGAGCAGGAACGCCAGCGCGCCGAGCAGCGCGTAGGCGAGTGCCGCCAGATAGAGGCGCTGGCGCGCCATCAGCTCCGGAAACGTGGCGCCGCCGCGCGCGAGCCGCAGCGCCAGGCCCGGTCCCGCGAACATGCCGTTCTTCCAGCGGCGGGCCAGCTCGGCGAGCGAGGGGCGAGGCGGGCAGTTGTGCACGCCCGCGAGATCGGGCTCGGCCTCGAGCGACCAGCCGGCGCGGCGCAAGCGCGCGCCCAGCTCGAAGTCCTCCTCCGCCGGCAGGCGCGCGTCGAAGCCGCCCACCTCTTCGAACGCGGCGCGGCGGCACATCCACGCCTGCGCCAGATACGGCACCGGGCCGCCGCGGCCGACGCGATAGAGATCGTGCGCCTCGCCCACCACGCGGCCGTCCTTCCAGTGGCGCTCGTCGAGCCGGCCGCCGAAGCCCGCGAGTCGCGGCGCCGCGGCGAGCCGCGCCAGCGCCCGCGCCACGAAGCCGAGCGAGAGCTCCACGTCGCCATCCAGAAAGAGAAGGAATTCCGTGTCGGCGCCGGCGGCGCCGCGATTGCGGTTGGCCCCCGGGGTCGAGACGTCGTCCGCCGCCACGTCGATGACGCGCCCGTCCACCGTGGCCGTGGCGTCCGGCGACACGACCACGGTCTCACCCTCGACTTCGGCGAAGGCGCGCGCTTTCTCCCACGCGTCGAGGGCGCGCGCCAGGTGCGGGCCGCAGCCGTAGCCCACGATCACCGCCCGCACGCGCGCGCTCATGCCGCCGCCGAGGCCGCGCCGGCGGCCCCCGCCTGGTGCGCGAGGCGCAGCGCGCGCTCGTACACCGCCTCGTAGGCGTCGACCATGCGCCGCTCGCTGTAGCGCTCGGCCACCCTTCGCGCGCCCCGCGCGCCCAGCGCCCGCGCGGCTTGCGGGTCGCGCTCGATCTCGAGCACGGCGTCGGCGAAGGCGCGCGGATTCTCCGCCGGCACGACGCGCGCCGCCCGGCCGCGATCGCTCACCTCGGACACGCCGCCGACGTCGGTCACGACGCACGGCAATCCGGCCGCCATGGCCTCGAGCAGGGTCAGCGGCATGCCCTCCCAGCGCGAGCACAGCGCGAAGCCGTCGGCGGCGGCGTAGAGCTCGCGCGCGTCGCGCGCCGGGCCGGCGAGGCGCACGCAGCTACCCAGGCCCCGCTCGGCCACCCAGCGCTCGAGGTCGCCGGCGAGCGAGCCGCCGCCCACGATCACGAGATGGGGGCGCGGTGCCGGCAGCAGGGCCCACGCCTCGATGAGCAGGTCGAGCCCCTTCTGCGCCTCGAGCCTGGCCACGCACAGCCACAGGCGCGCCTCAGCCGGCACGTCCCAGCCGGCCCGGCGGGCGCGCGCGTCCGCAGGCGCGGGCTCGGGCGGGGCCTCGACACCGTTCGTCACCACTTCGATCAGCTCGGGCGCGATCTCGAACGCCTCGGTGAGCGAGCGCGCCACGTCGGCGCTCACCGCCACGGTGACGTCGGAGCGCGAGCGCTCCCAGCGCTTGAGCAGGCGCTGGCCCGCCGAGTGCGCCTGCCCGCCGAGGTGCTCGGTCACCACCACGGCGCGCACGCCGGCCAGGTGCGCGATCGGCACCAGGTAGCGATCGGCGGCGGGATAGGTGTGGTGCACGTGGAGCAGGGCGTCGCGATGGCGGCGCAGGAAACGGAACCAGCGGATGGCGCGCCCGATCTGCAGGCGGTTCGTGATCTCGGGCAGGCGGTCGACGGGCAGGCTCTCGCGGCGCAGATCGTCGGCCCAGCCGTCGATCTCGAGCGACGGAGCGAGCGCCATCCAGACGCGGAAGCGCGCCCGATCGAGTCCGCGCGCCAGGGCGTCGACGATGCGCTCGGTCCCGCCCCGCTGGCGTCCGCTGGCGGCGAGAATGACGGGCACGGGTGGGCTCACGGCCGGATCTCCGCCGGCACGGGCGCGGGCACGGCGGCCGGGCGGCGCACGCCGAGCAGGCGGTCATAGGCGCCGACCAAGACGCCCTTGCTGTACTCCCAGGCCAGGCAGGCCTGGAAGCGCTCGCGGTTGTAGTCGCCCATGCGCCGGCGCAGCTCGGGATCGTCGAGCAGGGTGACGATCTTCGCCGCCAGGTCCTCGACCTGGTTGGGCACGGCGTAGAGCGCCCCCTCGGCCGCCGAGTAGCGCGTCTCCGTGAGGTCGAACGCGGCCACCGGCTTGCCCAGCGCCATGTACTCGACGATCTTGTTCATCGTCGACACGTCGTTGAGCGGATTCTTGGGATCCGGCCCCACGCACACGTCGGCCGACGACAGGATGGCCTCGACGTTGGCGTCGTCGATGCGTCCGGTGAACTCCACGTCATCGGCGATGCCCAGCTCGCCCGCGAGGCGCACGAGATCCGGGTAGGAGTCGCCCGAGCCGATGAGCGTGTAGGCCACGTCGTCGCGGCCGCGATCGCGCATCACGCGCGCCGCGCGCAGCAGATAGTCGACGCCGTCCTGGGGGCCCATCACGCCCAGGTAGGCGACGAGGAAGCGCTTGCCCCGGCGCCGCGCCGGATCGGGCTCGAGCCCGGTGAAGCGCCCGCGCTCCGGCCCCGAGCGCACGATCACCACGCGGTCGGCGGGGACGCGGCCGCGCGTGAGCGCCACCTCGCGGTAGGACTGGTTCGTCGACACCACGAGATCGGCGGTGTCGTAGGTGCAGCGCTCGAGCCACAGGAGCGAGCGGTGCAGGAACCCGCCCCCGCTCACGCCGAAGCGCGACAGGAAGACCTCGGGACACAGGTCGTGCTGGTCGAACAGGAAGCGCTTCCCGCCGAACACCTTGTAGAACAGGCCGAGCAGCCAGAACGTGTCGGGCGGGTTGCAGGCGTGGATGACGTCGAAGCCCTGCTCGCGCGAGACGCGCAGCGACAGCCACGCCGTGCGCAGCCAGCAGTAGAGGAACTCGCGCACGTAGTCGAGGCGCGAGCGCGTCGGCGGTGGCGCGGGATAGCGATAGATGTGCACGCCCTCGAGCTCTTCGTAAGGCGCGATGTGCGGCGGGCCGGTCGGGCAGATCACCGACACGTGATAGCCGGCTTCGGTGAGCGCGCGCGATTCGAGCCACACGCGGCGGTCGAACGGCACGGTCAGGTTCTCGACCAGGATGAGGACCCGTCCCACGGGCGTGCGGCGCCCCGTGGGCGTCGCGAGGCCGGCTTGGCTCACCAGGCGAGTCCCACGTAGCGGCCGTTCGGGATCTGGTCGGGCTCGAGCAGGCGCACGAAGTCGACCACGATCTGCTCACCGTCGAGCCACGACGGCACCTCGCGATACGCCGGGTGCGAGTTGGCGATGACGATCACCTCCGAGCCCTTCACCACCTCGCGGGCGTCGGGGCGGAACAGGCGCTCGAGGTACGGGATCTCGCGCTCGAGGAACTCGCGGTTGGCGCCCACGAGCCGCGCCACGTTGACGTGGTTGTCGTGCAGCAGGAGCTCGTAGCCCTTGCCCACGAGGGCTCCCACCACGCGCACGATCGGGCTCTCGCGCAGGTCGTCGGTCTCGGCCTTGAACGAGAGGCCGAGCACGCCCACCTTCTTGCGCTTCTGGCGCTCGACCGCGGCCACCGCCGCGGCCACGTGCACGTCGTTGGAGCGCAGGACGGAGTCGAGCACCGGCAGGTCGAGGTTGTGCTCGCGCGCGCGGTGGGTGATGGCGCGCAGATCCTTGGGCAGGCACGAGCCGCCGAACGCGAACCCCGGTCGCAAGTAGTAGGGAGAGAGGTTGAGCTTCGTGTCCATGCACACCAGGCGCATGACCTCGTGCGAGTCGATGTGCTCGCGCTGGCACAGGCGGCCGACCTCGTTGGCGAACGCCACCTTGAGGGCGTGGAAGGCGTTGTTCACGTACTTGAGCATCTCGGCGGTGCGCAGGTCGACGGGATAGATGGCGCCCGGGAGCGCCGAGTAGATCTCGGCCACGGGATCGGTCTCGCGCGCCTCGCGCGCGCCCACGATCGTGTACGGGGCCTCGAAGAAGTCGGCCACCGCCGTGCCCTCGCGCAGGAACTCGGGGTTGTAGCAGACGCCGAAGTCCTTGCCCCACGTGAGCCCGCTCGCGCTCTCGATGGCCGGCGCGAGCATGGTCTCCACGCTCCCCGGAAGCATGGTGCTGCGGAACACGACCACCGCCCAGTGGGGATGCGCGGCCAGCGCCTCGCCCACCTGCCGCGCGGCATGAACCGCGTGCGAGAGATCGAGCGAGCCGTCGTCGCGGCTCGGCGTGCCCACACACACGAGCACGACATCGGCCTCGGCCACCGCGCTCCTCGCGTCGGTGGTGGCGGTGAGCCGCCCGGCCTTCACGCTCTCCTCGATGAGCCGCGGCAGGTCGCGCTCGACGATGGGCGAGCGCCCACATCGGATGTCGCCCACCTTGTGCTCGGAGATGTCGACGCCGGTCACCTGGTGGCCCAGAGAGGCCAGGCACGCCGAGGTTACCGAGCCGACGTAGCCGAGTCCGAAGACGGCGATGTTCACGGGACGCGTTCCTCCACGGTGTGGGCGGCTCCTCCGCCCGGACGAGATTCCGAATACGTGAGCACTCCGGTGATCGCCGACGCGCTCGGTCCCCAGCGCACGGCGCCGGCTTCGAGGGAGCGGGCGCCGATCACGGCGCCGAACGGCTCTCCCGGAGCCAGCGTGTCGCCCTCCACCCAGGCCGCGGCCCGGCCCTCGAGACGCATCGATCCGGCGCGCGCGCCGGGTCGCCCGGGCCCGGCGATCAGGGCGCGGAAGACGCGGTGGGCGTCGAGGCGCCGGGTCCACAGGACTCCGCCCTCGCAGGTGGCGACCTCGATACCCCGGGCCAGGGGCGCCGGGTCGGCGGCCCGCGCCTCGGCGGGCCGGGCGGCCAGGAGCCAGGAGGACGCCAGGGGAGCCGTGCCCCGAAGGCGCAGATCGATGCGCCCCGCCGGGGCCCGCTCCTCGAAGCGCGGAGAGTACTCGGCGCGCTCCTCGCCGTCTCCCCCGAAGCGGCAGTCGGCGGTCACCGCCGGTTCCTCGTGGCCGTCGGCGACGAGCGGGCAAACGCGCAGCAAGAGCTCGGCCCCTCCCGGGTAGCGGACGCGGAAGCCGGCGCGCGGCGCCGGCTCGGCCGCCACCGGGATGCCCTCGCCCAGGTGCCAGCGCGTGGTCGCCGTGTGCTCGTCCTCCCCCGCCACCTCGTCGATCACGACGAGCGTGGCGCCGTCCTCGCCGGCGTAGCCGAGCACCAGGCGGCGGACCACGGGAACTCCGAGATCGGCGTAGCCGTCGTGGCGCCCGGCGAGCGTGAACCAGCGCCCGCGCCCGCCGGCGGCGAGAAGGCGAGCTTCCGCCCTGCGCCCCCACAGGAACAGCCCCCGCGGCTCGGACTGGTCGAGACCGTCCA
>Ga0075423_10003964_pt1 | contig 13656 bp, 13 predicted proteins | sample SoiMethybrSBSTD2_FD_80114 | JGI IMG/M metagenome (GOLD analysis project Ga0075423, IMG submission 80114) | Bulk soil microbial communities from a Populus tree surrounding site in Tennessee, USA - Soil MetaG P. TD hybrid SBSTD2 | ecosystem: Environmental > Terrestrial > Soil > Tree plantation...
CGACAGCGGCGCACCCACGATCTGCATCGCGATCGGCAGGCCGGCCTTCGAAAATCCGCACGGAACCGACAGAGCGGGCAGTCCCGAAAGGTTCCCTCCGGCGCCGAGCGGATCACTGTAGGAAAACGCCTTCTCGAGCTTGTCGCTGATCTTCGCGGCCACGATCGGCATCGTCGGCGAAACCAGGAGGTCATATTTCTCGAAGATGCCGTCGAACGCCTCCTGGATGAGGCGCCGAACCTGCATTGCCCGAACGTAGTCGACGCCGCTCACCGTCTTCGCGACGTCGCCGGCCCACTTCGCCGCCGGCTCGACGAGCTCGCGCACTCGTCCCGAAGTGATCAGCGGCTCGAATGCCGCCGCGGCTTCAACGGTGATCACGATGACGGCGGTCTCGTCGTACGGGAAGGCCGGCAGCTTGACATCCGACACGGCCGCTCCCATCCCCGAGATCGCCCGCACGGCCTCCTCGAAAGCCGACTCGACCTCGCGGTCGTAGATCTTTCCGAAATCGGGCCGTACGACACCCACGCGAAATCGGCTGGGCCTCTCGCGCCAGGCGGCGTCGTCCGCCTTCTCCGTCATCGAAGACGGGTCGCCGGCGTCCGGACCCGCGATCGCATCCATCACCAGGCCGCAATCCTCGGCGGACCGCGCCAGCGGCCCGATCTTGTCCATCGTCCACGAGAGCGCCATGGCGCCGGTTCTCGGCACAAGACCATAGGTGGGGCGGAGTCCGGAGACGCCATTGAATGCCGACGGGCAGAGGATCGATCCCCACGTCTCCGAACCGATCGAGAAACCGACGAGCGCCGCCGCCGTCGCGGCGCCGGAGCCGGACGAGGACCCGCAGCTCCAGCGTGACCGGTCCCAGGGATCGCTGGTCGGGCCGCTCGATGACGCCGCCGCGGTGTTGTAACCGAGCCCCCCCGCGAGCTCGATCATCGCGAGCTTGGCGACGAGCACTGCCCCTGCATCCCGAAGCCTTCGTATGACTGTCGCCTCGCGCTCGAACGTCTGTCCCCGCAAGGGGCGGGCGCCCCAACCGGTCGGGATGCCGAGGGTCGCCAGGAGGTCTTTCGCCCCGTACGGAATTCCGTGTAGCGGGCCGCGGTAGCGCCCCCCGGCGATCTCCTTCTCGGCGGCGCGCGCTTCCTCGAGCGCCCGCTCCCTCGTCAGCGTCGCGACGGCGTTCAGCGATCGACCGACCGTGTCGAGCCGTTCGAGGGAGGCCTCGGCCAGCGCAACGGGGGAGAGTTGCCGGCTTCGAATCTGCGGCGCGATCTCGGAGACCGTGGCGTCGAGCGCTTCCTGCGGGGTCATTTCTTGGGAACGATCGGGCGGAACACGAACGCCGGCTCGGCGCCCATCGGAACGGCCACCTTGCGCACCTTCTCCGCCGTCGACTTCAGCTGCGCGACGGACTTTTCGAGCTGGCGCCGCTCGACCGTCGACAGACCCGGCCGCCTCGGGAGTTTCCGGACCGCCGGCTCGCCGGGAGGGAGCTTCGGCAGCGCGAGTGCGACGGGACCGGCGATCAGGAGCCGCGCCGCGGCTCTCCGCGTGATACGACGCATGTCGGGCCTCCGGATTTGCCGCAGTCTACTTCAGGCAAGAACGTCTATCCTTCGACGCGAACGTGAAGAAGATTCTCTATCTCCATGGATTCGCGTCCTCTCCGGCCGGTCGCAAGATCACGGCGCTGAAGCAGCTCCTGGAGCCCCGCGGGTTCGAGATCTCCGCTCCCGATCTCAACATCCCCTCGTTTCGCCGACTCGACTTCGACTCAGTGGTGCGCCTCGCCCTGTGGGAGTCGAAGACGCATTCGCCTGCCGTCATCGTGGGCAGCTCGCTTGGGGCGCTCGCCGCGCTGGAGGCGAGCCGCCGGGGGGCGACCGCTCCGCTGCTCCTCATCGCACCAGCCGTCGGCTTCGGAAAACGCTGGATCGATAAGCTGCCGCCCGGTGACCCTCTCTTCTTCTTCCACCACGCCGCGGAGAAAGAGCTTCCGATTCACCGCCGCTTCTTCGAACAGCTCGCCGCGCTCGAAACCGATCGGCGCCCGCCCCCGTCTCCCGTCACCGTCGTCATGGGAACCAACGACGCCAGCGTACCCGTCGAGCTCGTCCGCGAAGTCTGGGAACGTTGGGAAGCGTCCGGGGAGCTGGCAGCCGGGTCACGTTTCATCGACATCGAGGGCGGCGACCACGGTCTCGTGGAGTCCGTCGGAAAGATCGCGGAGGAGGTCGTCCGGCTCGCTTCCGACGCGATTCCCGCGTGACCCGCGCGGCCCTGGCTCTGTTTCTCGTTGAGTCCGCCGCAGGGATCGAATTCCTGCTCCTCTTCTTCCCACCGAAAACGCTCGGAAAGGGGTTCTTTTCCCTCCACGGCGCGGTCGGGCTCGTGCTGATCGTCCTCGCCCTTCTTCTCCGCCCCGCGGAACTGCCCATCGCCGCCACGGTCGCCGCAGCCGGGCTCGCCACCGCGTACACCGCGATGGCACACGGGGGGCGCGCTTCCGCGGCGCGGCCCCTCTTGATCGCGGCCGCCGCCGCCGCCGGCTATGCCGGGGCTCGTCTCTCGCTTCTCGCGCCCCGCGCCTCCGGCGACGCATGGACCGCGGTGAGCGCCGCGGTCGGCGGGCTATTCGTCGGAGCGGTCCTGCTGACGATGAACCTCGGCCACTGGTATCTCGTCTCCCGGTCCCTGCCTTTTCAGCTCCTCGCCCGGGGCGCCGCGCTCTTCGCGGGTCTCGCGCTCCTGCGCGGCGTCCTGCTCGCCGCGGCGGTCGCGACGAACCCGCAGCCGGAGGGACTCGAAGCGCTTCTGTCGCTCGACCGCGACGCGCTCTTTTTTCTCTTCCGGATCGTCTGGGGGATCGTCGGTCCGATTGCCCTCTCCTGGTTCATCTGGCGCACCGCGGAGATGAAGTCGAACCAGGCTGCCACGGGCCTGCTGTACGTCGCTCTCGTTTTCGTGCTGATCGGAGAGCTCCTCGCCTCCTACCTGACGGTCGCCACGGGGTTTCCGACCTGACCTTGCGCGCCCGGTTCTATTGCCCGAGCTGTCTCGCGGAGAGGGAGCACGGTCCCGCGGACTCGGGCGAGTACCGCTGCGAGAAGTGCGGCGAGGCCTACTCGGCGAACTTCGAGGGTGTCGCGCCTGCCGGACCGCTCGAGCGCTGCGCCTTCTGCGGGAACCGCGCCTTTTTCCTCCAGAAGGACTTCGATCAACGGCTGGGATGTCTGTTCATCGCCCTCTCGCTCGGGGCGGCGCTCTTCGTGGGCTGGCGGTTCGGCTGGATCTGGTTCACGCCGGTCCTGCTCGCCACGGTACTCGTGGACTGGGTCGTCGCGAGCCGAATCCGACCGGTTACGATCTGCTATCGATGCGACGCCGAGTATCGCGACCTTCCGCTGAACGTCCGTCATCGCGGTTACGACCCGCACGTCGCGGAGCGTTACGCGAAAACGAAAACCGTTCGACGGATGCGCTGAAGATCTACGACATCTCTCGCCGCATCAACCGGAGAACGTTCGTCTGGCCGGGGGACGTTCCGTTCTCGTTTCGAACGACGGCGAGTCAGGAGTCGGGGGATCTTTACGAGTCGACATGCTTCACGATGAGCTCTCACGCCGGAACGCACGCGGACGCTCCGAGTCACGTCGAGGCCCGCGAGGCGACGATCGGGGACATGCCTCTCGAGACCTACGTCGGACGCGCGAACGTGGTGGAGCTGGCCGGACGCGGAGAGATCGGGCCGGACGAGCTCCCGCCGAAGGCGCTTCGCGTCCGGCGGGTCCTCTTCAAGACGCGGGGCCGGGCTTTCCTTTCGCCGCTCGCCGCTCTGCGCCTGGTCGAGAAGGGCGTGATCCTGATCGGCACCGACGCGCATTCGATCGATCCGCCCGACGCGGAGGACCTGCCCGCGCACCGGACTCTGCTGTCGAACGGCGTCGCGCTGCTCGAGCATCTCGCGCTCGAAGCGGTCGACGAGGGGGAGTACCAGCTGGTCGCGCTACCCCTGCGCTTCGACGACCTGGACGCCTCGCCGGTCCGAGCGATCCTCATCCGTACCTGAGCCTCGCCCACGAGCGGCGAGAAACCGTCCCGAAAGGAGTGACCATGTTCGACGAAATCTGGCGCTTGCCGGTCGATGCTTTCGGCCTCGGTCGACAGCCCCTCGACCTGAGCGCGGGTCAGGTCGCCCTCCGCACCGTCGTCGTCTATATGTTCGGTCTCCTCGCGGTGCGCCTGGCGGACCGGCGAGTGCTCGGGAAGAACACCGCCTTCGACGTCGTGGTCGGCGTCGTGCTGGGTTCGGTCCTGAGCCGCGCCATCAACGGGACCGGCGCGCTGTTTGCGACGATGACCGGCGTCACCGTTCTCCTCGCGATGCACTGGATGCTGGGGTTCGCGTCGTCGCACTCCCGGAAGCTGAGCTCTCTTCTGAAGGGCAAGCCGAGGCCACTCATCCGGGACGGGCAGATCCTCTGGGAAGAAATGCGACGCAACCACATTTCGGAAGGGGACCTGGAGGAGATGGTCCGGCTTCGCGGCCGCCTCGCTCACCCGAAAGAGGTCGGGCTGGCGTGCTTCGAGCGAAACGGGGAGATCAGCGCGATCCCTCGCGTCCGCGAGCCCCGCGTCGTGGAGCTCGGAGTCCGAGAAGGCGTCCAGACGATCCGGATCGAGCTCGGCTGACCTAGGGGAACAGTCCCCGGATCCTCGTGCACTCCTCCACGCGGCCGACCGCGAGGATGAGCGCCGCGGTCCTCAGAGACGTGTCGTACCGCCGAGCGGCCTCCTCCACGTCTTCGTATGCCCGGCGGATGGTGCGCTCGAGGTGGTTACGCACTACGTCCGGCTCCCAGAAAAAGGAGTACAGGTCCTGGACCCACTCGAAGTACGAGACCGTCACGCCGCCGGCGTTCGCGAGGATGTCCGGGATGACGACGGTCCCATTGCTCCGCAGGATGTCGTCTGCGTCGGGCGTGGTCGGGCCGTTCGCCGCTTCGGCAACGATCTTCGCCTTGACCCGCGGGGCGTTGCTGCGCGTGATGACGCCCTCGAGCGCCGCGGGCACGAGAATGTCGACCGGCAGCTCGAGCAGGTCTTCGTTCGTGATCTTTTCTCCGCGCGCCGCGGTGACCGAGCCCTTCTTTTCCTTCGCGGCGAAGACTGCGTTCAGCGCGAGTCCGCGCTTGTCGTAGATGCCGCCTCTGGAGTCGGACACGGCGACAACCTTCGCGCCGCCTTCCTCAAGAAAACGCGATACCGCGGCGCCCGCGTTTCCGAAGCCCTGGACGGCCGCGGTCGCGTTTTTGAGGGGGAGGTTCAGACGGCGGGCCGCCTCGTCGATCGCGACGTAGCAGCCTTCGGCAGTCGCCTCGTTGCGGCCCGCCGACCCGCCGACCGCGAGAGGCTTTCCGGTGACGACACCGAGTGTCGAATAGCCCTTGGTCATCGAGAACGTGTCCATGATCCAGGCCATCGTCTGCGGGGTCGTGTAGACGTCGGGCGCGGGGATGTCGCGGTCGTGCCCGAGCAGGATCGAGATCTCGGACGTGTATCGGCGCGTCATCCGCTCGTTCTCCGCGTCCGAGAGCCGTTTCGGATCGACGGTGATTCCGCCCTTGGCGCCGCCGAACGGGATGTTGACGACCGCACACTTCCAGGTCATCCACATCGCCAGGGCCTTGACCTCGTCCAACGTGACGCCGGGGTGGTAGCGAATGCCTCCCTTCGAGGGGCCGCGGGCGATCGAGTGTTGGACGCGATAGCCCTCGAAGACACGGATCGAGCCGTCATCCATTTTGATCGGGATCGAAACGATCAACTGTCGCTTGGGCTTGCGCAGAACGTCGCGGGTGCCCGGGTCCAGGCCGAGGTGATCGGCCGCCCGATCGAATTGCTTCAACGCGAACTCGTAGGGATTGAGCTGCTCGGCCTCGACGGGTTTCAACACGGGCGCGGGGCGCTTGCCCGGTGTGGGCTTCGACCGCGGTGTCGAGCGGGGGAGGACGCGATTCTCGGGGACCGGCCGGGGCCTAGGGCGCATGCGCTTCTCCTTTGCTCCCCCGTCCCCGGCTCGTCGCGCGGGTCGAAGGGGAGAGTTCTCGGAATGAGTCGTTACCTCGCGCCATGTAGAAGGACAGCGTTTCGAGGTTGATCTTGAGATCGACGTTCTTGAGGAAGGAGTCGTGTGGCGGATCGAGGCGCACGGGGGCGAAGTTCAGGACCGCCTTCAATCCGGCGTCCCAGCACCTTTTCGCCGTCTCGGAGGCGGCGGAGGCCGGTACGGTGATCACCGCGATCTCGATCCGCTCGCGCGAGACGACCTCCGACAGCCGCCGCACGTCGTAGACCGGAACGCCCGACCGGCTCCGCGTACCGATCCGCCCGCGGTCCGTGTCGAAGAGCGCGACGATGCGAAATCCTCCGGACCCGAATCCTCCGTAGTCCGAGAGCGCCTGCCCGAGACGGCCCGCGCCGACGATCGCGACGCGTCGGATCCGATCGAGGCCGAGGATCGAGACCAGGTGCCGCTTCAGCGAGCCGATCTCGTACCCGACGCCGCGGATGCCAAACTCGCCGAACGTCGCGAGGTCCTTCCGGATCTGCGCGGAGCTCAGCCGGAAGCGGCGGGCGAGCTCTCGCGAGGAGATGTTCGTCAGCCCTTCGGCCTCGAGCGTAGCCAGGCATCGCAGGTAGACCGACAGCCGGCCGGCGGTCGCCTCCGACACGGACTCGCGCGCGTCGCGCGCCGTCCTCGAGAGAGGAGTGCGGCTCATGGCGCGAACGGCAGGCTCGCGGCCGCCCGCCGGGCCAGGTCCCAGAGACCCGCCGGGAAGATTCCGAGCAGGAGGATTCCGCCGGCGCAGAGGAGGAGCGCGAGGCGATCGGCCGGCGCGAGCGCGGGAGGGCGCTCCTCGTCGAGCGGCTCGCGCATGTAGAGGACGTAGACGACTCTCAGGTAGTAGCCAATGGATACGAGACTGTTGACGACGCCGATGACGGCGAGCGCGTACATTTCTTTCTCGATTGCGGCTTTGAAAACGAAGAACTTTCCGATGAAGCCGGCCGTCGCCGGAATGCCCGCAAGCGAGAAGAGACACAGCGCCAGCACCGCGGATGGAAACGGCGTGCGGCGGCCCTCCCCGGCGAGCAACCCGACCGGATGCGGCTTCGTCTCGTCGCGGTAAAGAGCGGAGACCGCGGCGAACGCCCCGGCGTTCGAGACGACGTAGGCGAAGAAATAGACGATCACGGCGGCGAGCGCTTCCCGGCCGAAGACGGCGAGCGCGATCGTGACGTATCCCATGTGCGCAATGCCCGAGTAGGCGAGCAGGCGCTTGATGTCGCGCTGCGCGAGCGCGACCACGTTGCCGAGACTCATGGAAAGGATCGCCAGGACGACGATGGCGGTCCGGAAGCGGTCGGGCATTCCGGTGTGAAAGACCGCGTTCAGCACCCGGTAGAGCACGATCACGCTCGCGCCTTTCGGAGCGACGGAAAGGTAAGCCACGGCCGGCGTCGGCATCCCCTGATAGACGTCGGGCGCCCAGGCGTGAAACGGCGCGAGCGACATCTTGAAGCCGAATCCGACGAGCAACAGCAGCAGGGCGAACGCGACGAGCGGATCGGTCGCGAGGTCCGGCCGTGCGAGCGCCGCGATCCGGATGCTGCCGGTCTTGCCGAAGAGGAGCGCGATTCCGTAAAGGGTGAACGCGGAGGCGAAGGCGCCCGTCAGGAAGTACTTCAGGCCGGCCTCGGAGGAGGCCTGAATCCCGCGGAAGAACGCCGCGAGTACGTAAAACGACAGCGAAAGCGTCTCGAGTCCGATGAACACGACGAGAAGGTCGAGTCCGCGGATCATGAGGGAGACCCCGAGGTGTCCCCAGAGGAGAAGAGCGTAGAACTCGCCCTTCTCCTCGCCCGTGCGTTGGAGGTACGGCTTCGAGACGAGAACGGCGATCGCCGCGGTCGCGGCGGCAAAGAGACCCGCGGCGACGGTCAGATCGGACGTCTCGTAGCGGCCGGCGAACGAGACTCCCCGTGGAGCGACGACGAGGAACCAGGTCGCGGCGGCGATCGCAGCGAGCGAAAACGTCGCGAGCCACCGGCGCGTCGAGGGCGCAAAAGCGTCGAGGAGCACCATCGCGCATCCGGCCGCCGTCAGCACGATCTCCGGCATCGCGGCCGCGAGGTCGTTCGGTCCCAACGAGAGAAAGCTCGGGCTCATCGCACCGTCTCTTCACGAGTGAAGACTTGCGTGGGAGAGATCCCTCGCGTTACTCGGGACGGCGGCGAAGGATTCGCCGCCGCCTTTCTCGTCGCGGCGGACCGACGGATCTCTTCGATCGACGGCCGCAGGCGGTCCAGAAAGTCGTTGGGCCGGACTCCGATCCACACCATCGGAACCACGAGTGCGGCAGCGGCGACGAGCTCGCTCGCGCGAATCTCCGGCAACCGACGGTTCTCCTCGCGCGTCAGCGGGTTCCAGAAGACCCGCTGCACGAGGGAGAGCATATAGATCGCCGAGAGGATCACTCCCGTCGCGGCAGCCACGGCCCAGCCGCGATGGTTCGACGTCCACGTTCCGAGCAGGATCAGGAACTCGCCCACGAACCCGTTCAGGCCCGGAAGCCCGATCGAGGAGAACGTCGCGACGAGAAAGAGCGCGGTCGTCACGGGAACGACTCCGGCGATGCCGCCGAAGTGCGCAATCTCGCGGGTGTGGCTGCGCTCGTAGAGAACTCCGACGAGAAGGAACAGAGCGCCCGTCGAGAGGCCGTGATTGACCATCTGCAGCACGGAGCCGGTCATGGCCACGCCGGTGAATGCCGCCACGCCGATCACCACGAGGCCGAGGTGCGACACCGACGAGTACGCGACGAGGCGCTTCATGTCTTTCTGCGCGTACGCGACGAACGCGCCGTAGACGACCCCGATGACGCCCAGGACTCCGACCCACGGCGCATAGCGCAGCGCGGCGTCCGGGAACAGCGGCAGCGCGAAGCGCAGGTATCCGTACACGCCGAGCTTCAGGAGGACGCCGGCGAGGATGATGGACCCCGCCGTGGGCGCCTCGGTATGGGCGTCCGGAAGCCACGTGTGGAGCGGAAAGACGGGCACCTTGATCGCGAACGCGACCGCGAAGGCGAGGAACAGCACGGTCTGGACCGCCATCGTGGGGTACGTCAACCGTGCGAGGTCCGACAGGAGAAACGACCATCCTCCGAACTGGGAGCGATAGCGGATCGCGAGGTAGAGGATCGCGAGAAACATCAGGAGGCTGCCCGCCATCGTGAAGAGGAAGAACTTCATCGCCGCATAGATGCGTCGGGCGCCGCCCCAGATCCCGATGATGAAGTACATCGGGACCAGCATGACCTCCCAGAACACGTAGAAGAGGGCGAGGTCGAGCGCGACGAGAGTCCCCACGACCCCGGTTTCGAGGACCAGGAACGAGATCGAGAACGCACGGGCGCTCTTCTCGACGTGATTCAGCGAATACAGGAGAGACACCGGGGTCAACAGAGTGGTGAGCAGCACGAGCAGGAGCGAGACTCCGTCGATCCCGACGGCGTAGGTGATTCCCAGCGCCGGGATCCAGTTCGCCTTTTCGACGAACTGGAACGTGCCCGAGGCGAGGTCGAATCGCGTCCACAATGGAATGGAGAGCGCGAACTCGAGAACCGAGGCGGCGAGCGCCAGGATCTTGGCCTCCCGCGCGCGCCGTTCCGGGAAGAGGAGGAGGAGCGCTGCCGCCGCGCTCGGGAGAAAAACGAGCACGGTCAGGAGCCGGGCGTCGAGGAGGGCGCGCAACTACATGCCTCCGAAGCCGAAGACGATCAGCACGAGCGCCACGACACCCAGGAGAAACGTGAGCGCGTAGTTGCGGACGTTGCCCGTCTGGAGAAAGCGGAGCGCGTCGCCGGTGAGCTCGACGAGGAAAGCCCCGGCGTTCAACACACCGTCGATGAGCAGCACGTCGACGACCTTCCAGAGCATCCTCGCCAGCCACTCGAACGGCCGCACGAAGAGGACGGCGTAGAGCTCGTCGATCCGGAACTTGTCCACGACGAGCGCGTAGACGGCGGGGAACGAAGCGGCGAGCTTCGCGGCGGGCCGGCCACCCTCCTTCGCGTACCACTTCCAGGCGAGGAGAAGCCCTCCGACGGCGACGGCGACGGATACGCCCATGAGAAGCCACTCGGTCGACGGAGGAAGCGCGTGGCCCGCTTCCGCCCGCCCGGGGAGAAAGACCGGAGGAAGGACCGGCGCGAGAAACGCCGCGATCCGGTTCGCGCGTTCGCCGAACACCTCGGGCAGTCCGAGGAAGCCGCCGACCATGGAGAGGAACGCCAGCACGACGAGCGGAAGAGTCATCGTCGGCGGCGCCTCGTGGACGTGGTTCACCTGCTCCGGCGTCATGCGGGGCTCGCCGTAGAACGTGAGCGAGACGAGCCGGAACATGTAGAAGGCGGTGAGCCCGGCGGTGAAGAGCCCGATCGCGAAGAGGATCGGACGATGCACGGCGAAGACCCCCGTCAGGATCGCGTCCTTGGAGAAGAAACCGGCGAGAGGCGGAATGCCCGACAACGCGAGGGTCGCGACGAGAAACGTCCGGTACGTCACGGGCAGGCGTGGCGCGAGACCGCCCATCCGGCGCACGTCCTGCTCGCCGCCGAGCGCGTGAATGACGGCTCCCGAGCCGAGGAAAAGGCATGCCTTGAAGAACGCGTGCGTCAGGACGTGGAACATGCCCGCGACGTACGCGCCGACTCCGCAGGCGAGGAACATGTAACCGAGCTGGGAGACCGTCGAATACGCGAGCACGCGTTTGATGTCCGTCTGTGCGATCGCGATGATCGCGGCAAAGACCGCCGTGACGCCTCCGATGACGGCGACGACGAACATGGCCTGCGGCGCCAACCGGAAGAGCACGTTGCACCGCGTCACCATGTAGACGCCCGCGGTCACCATGGTCGCGGCGTGGATCAGGGCGGACACCGGCGTCGGGCCGGCCATCGCGTCGGGCAGCCAGACGTGCAGCGGGACCTGGGCGCTCTTGCCCATCGCGCCGAGGAAGAGGAGCAGGCAGACGACCGTCAGCCCCGGAGCGAAACGGGTCGGCTCGGCGGCGGCGCGCGTAAAGACGCCGTCGAAATCCAGCGTTCCGAAGAGCGAGAACACGGCGAAGATCCCCAGCAGGAATCCGAAGTCGCCGATGCGGTTGACGACGAACGCCTTCTTCCCGGCGGCGGCGGCGAAGTCCTTCTCGTAGTAGTAGCCGATGAGGAGGTAGGAACAGAGCCCCACGCCCTCCCACCCGACGAACATCAGCAGGAAGTTGTTCGCCAGCACCAGGGTCAGCATCGCAAAGAGGAACAGGTTCATGTACGCGAAGAAGCGCGCGTACCCGGCGTCGGTCTCGTCGTGCCGCATGTATCCGATCGAATACACGTGGATGAGGAAGCCGACGAACGTCACGAACGAGACCATGAGGCCCGACAGGGGATCGAGCCGAAGGGAGAGGTCGACGGAGAAGCTGCCGGCGGAGATCCACGGCGCGATTCGCTCGACGACGGGCATCCCGGTTCCCGCGAGGTACGGAATCAGTCGCGTCCACGCGGCGACGGTCGCGAGGCCGACGGAACCCACGCCGGCTGCGGTCACGAAGGACTTGCCGAGTCGGGGACCGAGCAGAATGCAGAGAAGGAACCCGGCGAGCGGAAGGGCCGGGATGATCCCGAGGGCGACCGTCACGCTGCTGTCACCACTTCAGAAGGTTGATCCGGTTGACGTCGATCGTCTCGGTGTGCTGGAAGAGCGCCACGAAGATCGCGAGCCCGACGGCCGCCTCCGCCGCCGCGATCGCGATCACGAGGAAGACGACGACCTGGCCCTCGAGGTTATGGAGCGCCGCGGCGTATCCCAGGACCGTCAGGTTGGCGGCGTTCATCATTAGCTCGATCGAAAGGAAGATCGAGATCGCGTTCCTGCGGAGCAGCGCGCCGACGAGCCCGATCACGAAGAGCGCGCCCGACGCGAGGAGCACGTCGGAGAGCGGAATCCCTCCGGTAATCACGGGTGGGTCTCCCGGCGGGCGAGCGCGAAGGCGCCGACCAGCGCCGCGAGGAGGAGGACCGAGAGCGCCTCGAACGAAAGCAGATGTTCGGAGAAGAGGAGCCGCGCGGGCGCCGCGATGTCGGCCGGGCCGGCGGTCGCGGCTCCGGTTCCCGGCGGGGATGCCGTCGACCCGTAAGCGCGCAGCACTGACAGGAGGGCGACGGCGAATACCACGATCGCGGCAGACGAGAGGAGCCGGTGAATCGGGCGATCCGACGTCTGCCGGGCCTCCTCCGGCACGTTCAGGAGCATCAGGACGAAGAGAAAGAGAACGAGGATCGCGCCCGCGTAGACGATCACCTGGACGGCTGCGATCAGGGGAGCGGAGAGCAGGACGTACCCGATCGACAGCGCGAAGAACGACACCACCAGCGCGAGCACGCTCTTGACCGGATTCCGGTGGATGACCATGACGCCCGCGAAGAGGATCGCGATGCCGGCCGCGGCGTCGAAGACGAGGCGGGTCGCGGTCAGGGAAGCCATCCCTTCACGACCAGCAGCGCGACCCAGAGGAGATTCAACAGGGCGATCGGCAGGAGCGCCTTCCAGCCGAGCCGCATGAGCTGGTCGTAGCGGAAGCGGGGGAGCGTCCACCGGACCCAGATGAAGACCCAGACGAAGAACGCCGTCTTTGCGAAGAACACGAGCGCCGATACGATCACGCCGACTACCCCGTGGGGCACGTACCCGGGCAGCGACCAGCCGCCGAAGTAGAGCGTCACCGTGAGAGCGGAGGCGACGATCATGTTGACGTACTCGGCCATGAAGAACATCGCGAACTTGAAGGCCGAGTACTCCGTGTGGTACCCCCCGACGAGCTCGGCCTCGGCCTCGGGAAGGTCGAAGGGCAGCCGGTTGGTCTCCGCGAACGTCGCGACGTAGAAGACCGCGAACCCGAGGAACTGCGGAAACACGTTCCATCGCGGGATGAACCCGAGCCACGTGCCGGTCTGCATCGTCACGACGTCGGTCAGGCGGAACGAACCGGAAACGAGGATCACGCCGGCCGCGGCCGTCGTCATCGCGAGCTCGTACGAGATGATCTGTGCGCTCGAGCGGATCCCGCCGATCAGAGAGAACTTGTTGTTCACGGACCAGCCGGCCAGGACGATCCCGTACACCGAGAGCGACGTCAGCGCGAAGAGATAAAGGATGCCGATCGAAACGTCGGCACCCACGAGCGGGATGTCCCGGCCCGAGATGGTGACCCTCGGGCCGTAGGGAATGACGGCGAAGGTCGTGAGAGCCGAGAACAGAGCGATTCCGGGCGCGAGGACGTAGAGGAGCCGGTCCGAGTTGGAGGGAATCAGGTCCTCTTTCATGAAGAACTTGACGGCATCCGCGAGCGGCTGCAGCAGCCCGAACGGACCGACGCGGTTGGGCCCCGGCCGGTCCTGGATCAGACCCGCGCCGCGGCGCTCGAGCCAGATCGGTATCGGAAGGATGAGCATGATCGCCAGGATCGGCGCGAGGACGCGGAGAGCAGCAATCAACCAGTCCGTCGTGTTCACTTGCTCG
>Ga0075423_10003965_pt1 | contig 13655 bp, 11 predicted proteins | sample SoiMethybrSBSTD2_FD_80114 | JGI IMG/M metagenome (GOLD analysis project Ga0075423, IMG submission 80114) | Bulk soil microbial communities from a Populus tree surrounding site in Tennessee, USA - Soil MetaG P. TD hybrid SBSTD2 | ecosystem: Environmental > Terrestrial > Soil > Tree plantation...
CTTGCCGTAGTGGTATACGAGCACCCCGTGGCCGCCGTCGAGCGTGCCCTTGGACACCGCGTCGAGCAGGCCGAAGGCCGGCACCACGGCACCGGCCGGCAGCACCTCGATCTTGAGATCGCCGCCGGTCATGTCGTTCACCTTCTTGGCGAAGTCCAGCGCGTACTCGTGGAAGATGTCCTTCTGCGGCCACGTGCTCTGGAAGCGGAAGCTGATCGGGCCCTGTGCTTTCACGACGCTGGGGAAGCCCAGCGCGGCGGCGCCGAGGGCCGCGGTCGCGGTGCCGGTCAAGAACGTTCGGCGGGGATTGTCGGCGGTGACCTTCGCGTCCTTCATGTCGCCCCTCCTCGTTGAGTGGGTGGCCTGATCTGGGACGGAGAAAGGTCCACACGGAGCGGGAACACGCCGATCCGGTGGTGGCGCGAACCGGCGGTATTGTAACCGTAACCTAGGGCGCGCGGTTCAGGGATTTGTCGTCGCAGGGAGCAGCATGGCCACGCGCTCCCCGTCGCGGCGCACCACCATCGGCAGGGCGCGCTCAGGGGTCCATCCGAGCAGGGCGCTCTGGAGGGCCTCGTGGGTCAGGATGACCTTGCCGTCGACCTCGAGCAGGACATCCCCCACCCGCAGGCCCGCGCCGGCGGCGCGGCTGCCGGGCAGGACCCCGGTCACCGTCGGCAAGGCCGCCGGCCGGGCACCCCCCAGCTCGGGCTGCCCTTCGGGCTCGCGGACGAAGAACCCGAGATCGCCGGCGATGCGGTCCGCGGCGACCGCATCCGGCATGGCGGCGAGGCGCACGCTGAGCTGCCGCCGGCCCTCGTCGCGGCGTAGCACGGTGAGGGGCACCGTCTCGCCCACCGTCGACCGGCCGATCAGCCGCACGAGCATGCGCGTGTCCACCACCGGCCGGTCGCGAAAGGCGACCACGAGATCGCCCGTGCGCAGCCCGGAGCGCTCCGCGGGCGTCTCCTTGATGACCTCGACGATCATCGCGCCAAAGCCTTCCCGGATGCCGTGACGGGTCGAGATCTCGTCCATCTCCTGCTCCGAGAGATCCCGGATGCGGACCCCGAGCCAGCCCGACCGCTCGGCCGCGCCGCCCGGGAGCGCGCCCGCGAGCAGCGCCGGGAGCAGTCCCAGGAGCAGCGCCCCGGCGAGCAGCCGTCGCGCGCGCGGCGCGGGCCGCTCACCCATCCTTGAGCTGCTTCAGGAGCGCGGACAGCTCGGCGAGCAGGCGCCGCAGCCGGCGCTCCACGTCCGCCTCCTCGAGGAGAGCCTGCCGCGTCTCCGGGACGGGGATGAGCGCGGAGGCGATCTGATCGCACAAGACGGCCGGCGCCACGTCCTCGGCGAGGGTGGCTTCCATCTCGGACGTCGCACGCTTGACCGCGTGGAGGATGTGACGGCACGTCTTCCGCACCAGCTCGACCATCGCCGGCACCGTCTCGCGGTCCGCCCCCACCTCCGGGATCTCCTGCGCCTCGACGACACGATAGAGGGTGTCCGTCGGCAGCTCGCGCGTGATCCGCACGCGGCCCTCGCCGCGGAGGATCATGTTGAAGCGCCCGGACGCCATCCGCTCGCACTGCACGATGCGGCCCACGCCCGCCACCGCGTGGACGGGCGGCCGGCCGTGATAGTCGGGCTCATAGCCCGGCTTGAGCCCCACGATGGCGAGGCGGCGGTCGCGGGCCAGGCAATCCGCGGTCATCGCGCGATAGCGCGGCTCGAAGATGTGCAGGGGCAGCAGGGTGTGCGGGAACAGGACGAGGTCGGGAAGCGGGAAGATCGGCAGGTGTTGCCGGGAGGTCACGGTCCCGCGTCAGCCGAGGCGCGGCAGCTCGAGCCCCGCCAGCGCGTCCACGCGGGCGGTGACGGCGGCCGCGATCTTGCGGAACGCCTCGGCCTGCGCGGACTTCGGCTGGCCCACCACCACCGGCACCCCGGCGTCGCCGCCCCGCCGCGTCTCGATCTCGAGCGGGATCTGGCCGAGCAGCGGCACGCCGAACTCGTCCGCGATCTTCGCCCCGCCGCCCTCGCCGAAGATGGGATAGCGCGTGCCGGTGTCCGGGGCCACGAAGTAGCTCATGTTCTCGACGATGCCGAGGATCGGCACGTTGAGCTTCCGGAACATCGCGAGCCCCTTGCGCACGTCGAGCAGCGCCACGTCCTGCGGCGTCGTGACCATGACCACGCCGCTGAGCGGGATCACCTGCGACAGGGAGAGCTGGGCATCGCCGGTGCCCGGGGGCATGTCAAACACGAGATAGTCGAGCGGGCCCCACGCGACGTCCCTGAGGAACTGCTGCACGGCCGAGTGGATCATCGGTCCGCGCCAGACTAGCGCCTCGCGCTCGTCCACGAGGAGGCCGATCGACATGATCTTCACGCCGTGCGCCTCGACCGGGATGATCTTGTTGTCGAACATCCCGGGTCGCCCGCGAGTGCCCATCATGAGCGGGACATCGGGTCCGTACACGTCGACGTCCACCAGGCCCGTCACCGCGCCGCCCTGGCGGAGCGCGAGCGCCAGGTTCACGGCCACCGTGGATTTCCCCACCCCGCCCTTGCCGGACGAGACCGCGACCGTGTGCTTGACCTCGGGGATGAACTCCGCGGATCGCTGGGGACCAGGCGCAGCCCCCTGGGCGTGCGCGTGCCCGTGGCCCTCGGCGGGGCGCGCGCCCGCGGCGCCGCTGCCCATCTTCACGCTCACCTTCCCCGCGCCCGGCAGCGCGCTCACCGCGCGAGTCGCCCCGCTGTGGAGCGCCACCTTGCTCTGGGGGGACTGCCCGGCGAACGCCAGCGTGAACGTCACCTCGCCGGGGGTGATGCGGAGGTCCTGGACCAGGCCGAGGGCCACGACATCCCTGCCCCCTTCGGGATCCTTCACCGTCCGGAGGGCCTCCAGGACCGCGGCCTCCGTGACGGACTGACTGCCTTGCGAGGTCATCGACTCACCATGCCTGGCTCATCATAGGGGGAAGGTCGGGCACCGTCAAGGAGAACGCCGGGCTGAGTGTCGTCCAAGCCCTTGCACAAGTTGAAAAATTCGCCGGGACCTGCTAGAAAAGCAGCGTGCTAGGCGCTGACGACTTCCGGCGTGTGCTCGGTCACTTCGCGAGCGGGGTGACCATCGTGACGACCCGGGATCCCGCGGGCCGTCCGGCCGGGCTCACCGCCAGCGCCTTCACCTCGGTGTCCCTCAACCCACCCTTGGTGCTGGTTTGCGTGGCCCACAACGCGCAGAGCTACGAGACCCTCCGCGAGGCCGACCGGTTCGCCATCAACATTCTCGAGATCGGCCAGGAGGCCCTGTCCAACCGGTTCGCGACCAAGTCCTCGACGGCCGCGGAGAAGTTCGAGGGCGTGGCGCACAAGGATGGCGCCCTGGGGCTCCCCCTGCTCGCGGACGCCCTTGCCCATCTCGAATGCTCCACGGCCCACGCGTATCCGGGCGGCGATCACACCATCTTCGTCGGACAGGTGGAGGCGGCGTCCTCGCGCGACGGCGAGGGTCCCGAGCCCCTGCTCTACTACCGCGGCCGCTATAATCGCTTGAAGACCCCAGGAGGGTCGCGCTGATGTCCATCCCGCTTTCCCGCCCCCCCATCGACGATGAGATCAAGGGGGCCGTGCTCAAGGCCATCGATTCCCGCCAGTACATCCTCGGTCCCGAGTGCCGCGCGTTCGAGGACGAGTTCGCCGTGTACAACGGCGCCAAGCACGCGGTGCTGACCTCGAGCGGGACGGCGGCGATCTGGATGCTGGTAAAGGCCTTCGGAGCGGGACCGGGCGACGAGGTGCTGGTCCCCGCGCACACGGCGTTTCCCACCGTCGAGGCGATCTGCTTCGCCGGCGCCACGCCGGTGTTCGTGGACGTGGACGACACCTACACCGTGGACGTGCGCGACGCCGCGGCCAAGGTCACGCCACGCACGGTGGGCTTCGTGCCCGTGCATCTCTACGGGCAGAGCGCGGACCTGCCAGCCATCCAAGCCCTTTGCGCGAAGCACGCGCTCTGGCTGCTGGAGGATTGCGCGCAGGCCCACGGCGCCGAGTGGCAGGGCAAGAAGGTCGGCGGCTTTGGCCGCGCGGGCGCTTTCTCGTTCTACCCATCGAAGAATCTCAACGTGATGGGCGACGGCGGCCTCCTCGTGACCAACGACGACGCGGTGGCGGCGCGCTGCCGCCAGCTCCGCGACCACGGCCGGCTCAACAAGGACGTGCACGCCGAGGTGGGCTTCAACCTGCGCTTCAACGACATCCAGGCTGCGGTCGGCCGCGTGCTGCTGCGCCGCCTGGACGCCATGAACGACCAGCGCCGGCGCCTCGCCGCGCGCTACGCGGCCGGGCTCGCGGGGCTGGAGCTCCGCCTGCCTACCGAGCGGCCCGGCGCCCGGCACGTGTACCACCTGTACGTCGTGGCCACCCCCCGCCGCGATGCGCTGGCGCAGTACCTCAAGGAGCGGGGCATCGCCACCGGCATCCATTACCCCATGGCCTGCCACCGGCAGCCCGCGGTGGCGCATCTCAAGGCGCCCGATCTCGCGGTCACGGATCAGATCGTGCGCCAGATCCTCACGCTGCCGATCTCGGCGGGACACACCGAGGCGGAGGCGGACGAGGTCGCGGTGGCCGTCCGCGCATTCTTCCGAGGGTAGGCCCACGCCGCTCCGGATCCTCCAGCTCTACCCCAAGCCGGACTACTTCACCGGAGCGGCCATGCAGCTGCGGGAGCTGGCGCGGGGACTCCACGCGCGCGGCCATCACGTGGTGGTGGCCACGCGTCCCAGCGACATCTGGGCGGACAAGTGCCGTACCGCGGGGATTCCCCACGCGGCCCTGTCCATGCGGCACACGCTGGACCTGCGAGGGGTCCTGGCGCTCGCCCGCCTGGTCCGCGAGCACCGGATCCAGGTCGTCCACTGCCACAAGGGCAAGGCGCGCACGCTCGCCCTCCTCGCCGGGCTCCTCACCCGCGTGCCCGTCCTCATCCTCAACCGCGGCGTCAGCTTCCCTCTCGACCGCTGGAACCGGCTGGGCTACATCACCGCGCGGGTCACCGCGGTGGTGGCGGTGTGCGAGTCGATCAAGCGCCGCCTCGTGGCGAGCGGCGTCCCCGCGGACAAGATCGAGGTGATCTACTCCGGCACCGACCTCGCGCGCTTCCATCCCGGCGTGGACGGCGCGCCCGTGCGGCGAGAGCTGGGCCTCGCGGCCGGAGAGGCCCTCGTCACCCAGATCGGCATCCGCTCGTGGCGGGGGAACGAGGACGTGCTGGACGCGATGGTGCGCGTGCACCGCGAGGCGCCGCACGCGCGCGTGCTCTTCGTGGGCGCGCCCCCCGCCCGCATCCTGAGCCTGGGCGCCAAGGCGCGGGCGCGCGGCCTCGGCGGGGTCGTCACCGTGCTGGGGCACCGCGAGGACGTGCCGGAGATCCTCGCCGCCAGCGACCTCGTGGTCGACGCCTCGTACGCCGGGCTCGGGCTCACCGGCTCCATCAGAGAGGCGCTGGCCGTCGAGACCCCGGTGGTCGCCACCGATCTCGAGGGGATGCCTGAGCTGATCGCCGACGGCGAGACCGGCCTACTCGTGCCGCCGCGGAACCCAGAGGCCCTCGGTCAGGCCATCCTCCGCATGCTGGAGAACCCGCCGCGGGCCAAGGCCATGGCCCGGGCCGGGCGCAAGCGCGTGGAAGCGCACTTCTCGCTCACCGCCAAGCTCGACCGCACCGAGGCGCTCTACCGAAAGCTCGTCGCCGAGGCCGAGGAGCTCGGTCGATGACCGCGCACGTGGGCCTCCTGCGGCGTCTCGTCCCGTACCTCCGGGAGCACTGGCGGATCCTCCTCGTCGGCACGCTCCTGGCGCTGGTGGTGTCAGCCGCCGAGGGCCTCATCGCGTGGCTCGTGAAGCCCGCGATGGACGGCATCTTCCTCAACCGCGATCTCGTGATGCTGAAGGTGATCCCCATCGCCGTGCTGGGCGCCTACCTCGTCAAGGGCGCCGCCCGCTTCGGCCAGTCCTACCTCATGGCCTCGGTGGGTGAGCGCGTGATCGCGCGCATCCGGCGCGAGCTCTACGGCCACATCCAGGGCATGTCGCTGGCCTTCTTCACCTCGCTGCACTCGGCCGAGCTGATGGCGCGCGTCGTCACCGACGTCAATCGGCTCGCCCGCCTCTCGTCCACCGTGCTGGTGATGGCGGTCCGGCAGGTCGGCACCATCGTCGCGCTGCTCGTGGTGATGTTCGCGCGGGAATGGGTGCTGTCGCTCATCGCGGTGGCGGTGTTCCCCGCGGTGGCGGTGACCGTCCGCTCCTTGGGGCGCAAGCTGTACAAGATCAACAAGCGCTCCCAGGAGAAGGTGGCCGAGCTCAACGTGGTGCTCCAGGAATCCTTCACCGGCACCAAGATCGTCAAGGCCTTCGGCCGCGAGCGACTCGAGCAGGAGCGGTTCGACAGCGTCAACAACCAGCTCCTGAGCCTGACCCTGAAGGACCATCGCACCGATCAGCTCGCGGAGCCGCTCATGGAGGTGCTGGGCGCGCTCGGCATCATGGGCGCCCTCTGGTACGGCGGCTACCGCGTCATCGCGGGCGCGCTCACCCCCGGGGAGTTCTTCTCCTTCACCGCCGCGGTGTTCCTGCTGTACGGGCCGGTCCGCCAGCTCTCGCGCATGGCCAACACCGTGCAGCAGTCAATGGGCTCGGTGGAGCGCGTATTCGAGCTGCTCGACACCGAGCCCGCCATCGCCGACGCGCCCCACGCCCACGTGATCGACGGCTTCCACGACGCCATCGCGCTCGAGGGTGTCACCTTCCGTTACCACGGCGCCCAGTCCGACACGCTGTCCGACATCTCGCTGAGCGTGCGCAAGGGGGAGATGGTCGCCTTCGTCGGCATGTCCGGCGCGGGCAAGACCACGCTCCTCGACCTCCTGCCGCGCTTCCACGACGCCTCCCGCGGGCGGGTCACCGTCGACGGCCGCGACGTCCGCGATATCACGGTGGCATCCCTGCGCGCCCTCATGGGCATCGTGACCCAGGAGACCTTCCTCTTCCACGACTCGCTCGCCTACAACATCGGCTACGGCAAGCCCGGCGCCACCCGCGAGGAGATCGAGCGGGCGGCGCGGCTCGCCCAGGCCCACGATTTCATCGCCGCGTTGCCGGAGGGCTACGCCACCCGCGTCGGCGAGCGTGGCGTCAAGCTCTCGGGCGGGCAGCGTCAGCGCATCGCCGTCGCTCGGGCCTTCCTCAAGGACCCCCCGATCCTGCTCCTCGACGAGGCCACCTCCGACCTCGACGCCGAGAGCGAGTTCCTCGTCCAGCAGGCCCTGTCGGAGCTGACCAAGGGGCGCACGGTGCTGGTCATCGCGCACCGCCTCGCCACCGTCCGCAACGCGGATCGCGTGGTGGTGGTGCACGAGGGGCGCATCGCCGAGATGGGGCGCCACGAGGAGCTCATGGCGCGGGAGGACGGGATCTACCGCCGGCTGGCGGCTCTGCAGATGCTCGACGCCGCGCCCTCGCGATAGCCGTCCGGCCCGAGCGGGGGAACCCGGACCGGACGGTCTCGGAGGGCGCGCGGCATCACGCGCCCGGCGTTACGGCCGGTGCGGGAGGGAACCTTCCCGCTCGAAGGGGCTCTTGGCGCGCTGCGAGGGGGTCCGGAACTTCTGGGCCACCTCGTTCACGAGCTGGAGCATCTCGTTCATGAACTTGTTGAGGGCGTCGGCGACGTCCTCGCGCTCGCTGCGATACTGCTCGCTCTCCCCGCGGAGGGAGGCGACTTCCTGCCGGAGCCGCTCGAACTCCTTCTCGCTGGACTCCAGCGACGAGCGAAGGCGCTCATTCTCCTCGACGAGGGCCGGGATGAGGCCCACGAGGTACTGGCCGTCCTCGATCCACTTCTGCACCTTGGTGCGCGTGTCGGTCCACGCGGCCCCTTCCATGCTGGGCATCACTCACGTCTCCTTCCCGGTTGTGCTGCGTTCCCTGCACTCGAGCTTGGCGAATCAGGCGTTCGCCACCGCCTTGACCTGCTTCACGTCGGTGACGCCGGCGAGGGCCTTGCTGATGCCGTCCTGGAGCAGGGTGCTCATGCCCTCCTCCTTAGCGACGGCGAGAATCTCGGTGGCGCGCGCCCGCGTCTGGATCAGCCGCTTGATCTCCGCGGAGGTCACGAGGAGCTCGTGGATGGCCGCCCGGCCCTTGTAGCCGGACTTGGCGCACTTGTCACAGCCGCGGCCACGGTAGAGCTTGAAGCTCCCGTCGTGCTTGATGCCGAGCGCCTCCCACTCCGCCGGCCCATAGGCCTGGACGACCTCCTCGAACTGCTCGGGCGTCGGCTGATAGGGCTCCTTGCATCCGTCGCAGATGCGCTTGACCAGCCGCTGGGCGAGGATGCCCAGCATCGCGTCCGAGAAGTTGAAGGGGTCGCAGCCCATGTCCACGAGGCGCACCACCGTCTCCGGGGCGCTGTTCGTGTGCAGCGTGCTGAGCACGAGGTGGCCGGTCAGGGAGGCCTCGATGCCTACCGAGGCCGTCTCCTCGTCCCGCATCTCGCCGACCATGATCACGTCCGGATCGGCGCGGAGAAACGCGCGCATGGCGGCGGCGAAGTTGAACCCGATCTTGGGGTTCACCTGCACCTGGCGCAGGCCGTACTGCGTGATCTCGACGGGGTCCTCGGCGGTCCAGATCTTCCGCTCCGGCTTGTTGATGAAGCCGAGCACGGAGTGGAGGGTGGTCGTCTTGCCCGAGCCGGTCGGCCCCACGCAGAGGATGAGCCCGTAGGGGCGCTGGGAGATGCGCTTGACCTCGCTCAGGTTCCGGTCGTTCATCCCGAGCTTGTCGATGGGGATCGGCTCGTTGGAGGCGAGGATCCGCATCACGACGTCCTCGTCCCCCAACGCGGTAGGAATCGTCGCCACCCGCAGCTCGATCTCGCGCTCGGGCAGCGCGATCTTGATCTTGCCGTCCTGCGGCTTGCGGCGCTCGGCGATGTCCAGCCGCGACATGATCTTGATCCGCGCCACGAGGGGCCGGCGGAACGCGCCGGGGAGCTTCATGTACTCCTGGCAGCTGCCGTCGATGCGGAACCGGATGAGGGTGTCCTTCTGCGGTCCGTAGGGCTCGATGTGGATGTCCGAGGCGCGCACCTGATACGCGGCGAGGATGACCTGGCCCGACAGCCGCACGATCGCGCTGTCGTTCTCGTCGACCTCGGCGACGTCGTGGGCGTCGGCGCTCGAGCCGTCGTCCTCGGCCTTGAGGGTCCCGATGATGTCCTGGATGGACTCGGCGGTGGCGCCGGGCGTCCGCGCGGCCTGCTCACCGCTCGCGATCGCGATGAACCGGAGGATATCGCTCCGGAAGCCGACGGCGAGCTTGACCTTCTGGTTCTTGAGCGCCCGCTCGATGCTGTCGACCTTTGCGAGATCGTGGGGGTCGTCCACCAGCACGACCACCGCGCCGCCCTCGCGCTTGAGCGGGATCCAGTAATTCTTCTTGAGGTACTCGACCTTGAGCTCGCGCACGAGATCGGGCGGCACCACGAGGCGGTCGTCGAACTCGATGAACGGCACGCGGTAGAACACCGAGGAGGACTGACCGATCTGCGCCTTGCTCACGTTGTACTGCTGCATCAGGATCAGGTCGACGTGCGTCGACGCGCGCTTGGCCTCGGCGATGGCGGCATCGAGATCCTGCTGGGTGATCAGCTGCTGCTCGACGAGGTATTCGAACTTCGAGGTGTAGCGCCTGGGGGGAAGGTCGGTGGCCCGGCGGCGCGGCGCGTTCTCGAATGTCTTGGCCAGTCGGGCGATGGTGTCCTGGAGGCTGTCGAGGCCGATCGTGATCCGCTCCGGCGGCGCGGCGACGGCGTCTTGCTCCTGCGCCACTTCGGGCACCCGCTCTGCGCTCAAGGATCCCGCCCTTTTTTCTCGAGGATAGGCCGCAACGCCACCAGGGAGGCTAGCAAGGCGTGTACCACGCCGCGCAGTCTCTGCAAGGTGTGTCAACTGACTGGAAATGCAAGGGATTGACTGGGCAGCTCGGCCTCATCTCGACCACATCTACGGGAATTGTAGCGACCAGATTTGTTGCGGGCTGACACTTTTCGGGGACAGTGTCAACGCGCCGGCGACACGGGGACGTCGGTGACGGCTACTCCCTGAACTGATTCACGATCGGGAGCCGCCAGTCGCGCCCGAACGCGCGCGGCGTGATCTTGATGCCGATGGGACCTTGGCGGCGCTTGTATTCGTTCCGGTCGACCAGCGCGATCACGCGGCGGACGGTCGCTTCATCGAAGCCCTGCGCGACGATCTCGGGCAGGCTCTGGTCGCCTTCCACATAGGCCTCGAGAATCGAGTCGAGCACAGGATAGGGCGGCAGCGAGTCCTGATCCGTCTGGCCTGGACGCAGCTCGGCCGAGGGAGGCCGCTCGAAGATGGCGCGCGGGATCAGCTCGCGGCCGGCGCGGGCATTGACGTGCTCGGAGACCTCGTAGACCAGCGTCTTCGGCACGTCCTTGATGACGGCGAAGCCGCCTGCCATGTCGCCGTAGAGGGTCGAGTAGCCCACCCCGATCTCGCTCTTGTTGCCCGTGGTGAGGATGAGCCACCCGAACTTGTTCGAGAGCGCCATGAGGTAGTTGCCGCGGATGCGGGCCTGGAGGTTCTCTTCGGCGACGTCTTCCTTGAGGCCTTTGAAGGGCTTGGCGAGGGCGCGGCGATACGCGGCGAACACGCTGGTGATGGGCAGACGCAGGAACTCGATGCCGAGATGCCTGGCCACCCGCGCGGCGTCGCGGCGGGTGCCCGCCGAGGAGTATGGTGAGGGCATGGTCACGCCCGTCACGTTCGCGGCGCCCAGAGCCTCCACCGCGATGCACGCGACGAGGGCCGAATCGATGCCGCCGGACAGCCCCACCGCCACGTGGCGGAAGCCGTTCTTCCGGACGTAGTCGCGCAGCCCCACCACCAGAGCCTGGTAGATCTCCTCGAGCCGCCCGATCGCCGGCGTCTCACGCGGCGGCAGCGGGGGCCGCGTGGGCGCGGGCAGCGGCGGCAGCGCGATGCGCCGCGCCGAGCCGTCGCTGCGCAGCTTCTCCTTGCGGCGGCGGGAATCGTGGAGCCGGGCCCGGAACACATTGTCGAGCTCGAGGTCCGCGACGACGAGATCCTCCTCGAAGGCGCGGCCACGGGCTACGCGCTCGCCTTTCTCGTCGAAGATGAACGACTGACCGTCGAAGACCAGCTCGTCCTGGCCGCCCACCGTGTTCACGAAGGCGAGGCACACGAGGTCGTCGGCGGCCCGCGTGGCCAGCATCTTCTCGCGGAACTGCGCCTTGCCCGCGTGGAAGGGGGACGCGTTGATGCTGATGACGAGGTCCGCGCCGGCCAGCGCCTGCGCGGTCGTGGGGCCGGTGGGGTACCAGATGTCCTCGCAGATGTTGGTCGCGAGCACGCGGTCGCCCAGCGTGAACACCGGGCTCTCGGTCCCGGCCTGGAAGTAGCGGTTCTCGTCGAACACCCCGTAGTTCGGCAGGTACTGCTTGTGGTACGTCCCCACGTGGGCGCCGTCGTGGAGCATGGCGGCGGCGTTGAAGATGTCGTCGCGTTTGTCCACGAACCCGACGACCGCGGTGAGCCCCTTGCTGCGGGCGGCGACGGCCGCGAGGGCTCGCAGGTTGGCCTCGATGAAGGCGGGCTTGAAGACGAGATCCTCGGGGGGATAGCCGGTCAGCACCAGCTCGGGGAAGGCCACGACGTCCGCGCCGAGGGCGCGGGCGCGGTCCATCCATTCGATCACCATGCGGGCGTTGGCCTCGACCGCCCCCACCGTCGGATTGACCTGGGCCAGCGCGACCCGCATCCGTCTCATGACGCTATTCTAGCCCTTCCCCGGTCCTTTCACGGTGAGAGTCAGGCCCGTGAGGATGAGGCCCCCGCCCACCGCGGTGAAGACGGTCAGCGGCTCGCCCAGATAGTAGACGCCCAGGAGGGCCCCCACCAGCGGCTGGATGTTAAGGAAGATGGCGGCGCGAGGCGCGGGCACCCGCTCGAGCGCCCAGTTCCACGCGAGATAGCCCAGCGCGGTGATGATCAGCGCCAGATACAGCACGCCCAGGATCGATGGGCCGGTGAGCTGCAGCGCGACGCCCGCCGACCACTCGAGCGCGGCCAGCGGGAGCATCGCCGCCACGCCCCACGCGATCGACCACGCGGTGACCGCGATGGCCGGGTGCCGCGTGAGTACGCCCCGCCCGAGCAAGGAGTATGACGCGTAGGCGAGACCGGCGAGGAGCAGGAGGAGATCGCCGCGCCAGTGAGGCGCGAGCGCCGCCGTGACCCCGGGGATGCCGTTGACCACCACGACCGCCGCCCCGAGCAGGGCCAGCGCCGCCCCGAGCCGTTCCCGGGGCGTGAGCCGCTCGCCCAGCGCCCACGGCGAGAGGAGGATCAGCGAGATCGGCTCCACGGTGATGAGCAGCGCCGCGTTCGTCGCGGTGGAGCGGGCGATGCCCCAGTGCGAGAACGCGAAGGCGCCCGCGAATCCGAGCACGCCCATCCAGACGATGCTCCAGCGATCCGCTCGCCCGATGGGGGCCGCCGCTGCGGGGCGCACCGCCACCGCCACCGGGATCAGCACGAGCGCGCCGATCACGAGGCGGATCAGGGCCAGCGTGGCGGGCGGCACGTGATCCAGGGTGAGGCGCGTGGCGGCGTACGACGTGGCGTACACCACGTTGGCGACGACGAGGACCAGGTCCGCAGGCATGGGCTGCGATGATAGCCCGCGGCGCCGCCGCTACGGTATACTCCCGCGCATGACGCCACCCGCGAAGCCGTCGCCGCTGCCCCGGAAGGTCGCGTGGCTCCCGTCCGAGGTGCACCCGGGGCAGAGGACCGAGACGTGTCCCCGCTGCGGGGCGCGGAAGCTTATCCCCTGGACGCTGCGGCGGGACCCGCAGCGCGTCACCCTGCTGCGCACCTGGGTATGCGCGGCCTGCCAGTACACCGAGGAGCGGCCGGAGGCGGAATAGCCCCCGCAGGGGCCGGGCCGCTAGCCCTCGTTCACCGCGTCGATCAGGAGCCGCAGCCGCCCGAAGTTGCGGCGGTTGAACCGCAGCCGGAGCCGCGGCAGCCCCGGCAGCTCACCCCCCTCGCCCTCCAGCGGCCCCGTGGTCTGCTCGATAGGGCCGCTCAAGATGTCGGAGAAGCCGGCGCTCAGCTTCTCCACCGTCACGGTCTCGAGCGGCCGGCGGAGCCGGAACACCAGCCGCTCGCCCACGTAGCGCTGCGAGTGGAACACCCGGTAGAAGCGCTCGCACTCGGCCACCGCGGCCTCGACGTCGTCGGTGCGGCGGTAGAGCGCCAGGTCCTCGGGCGAGATCATGCCGTCGCGGGCCATGTGATCGCGGACGAAGCCTTCGAAACCCTCCCAGTACTTGCCGCCCGGCGAGTCGACCAGCAGCACCGGGGCCAGCGAGGCCTTGCCGGTCTGGATGAGGGTGAGGGTCTCGAACACCTCGTCGGCGGTGCCGAAGCCGCCGGGAAAGTACGCCATCGCGTGCGCTTCGCGCACGAGGAAGAGCTTACGTGTGAAGAAGTACTTGAACGTGATCAGCTTGGGATCGGCGGCGA
>Ga0075423_10003967_pt1 | contig 13654 bp, 18 predicted proteins | sample SoiMethybrSBSTD2_FD_80114 | JGI IMG/M metagenome (GOLD analysis project Ga0075423, IMG submission 80114) | Bulk soil microbial communities from a Populus tree surrounding site in Tennessee, USA - Soil MetaG P. TD hybrid SBSTD2 | ecosystem: Environmental > Terrestrial > Soil > Tree plantation...
GAGCTCGTCGCCGAGTACCGCGACCTGCCGCTCGGCACCGTAGACGCCTCGGTGATCGCGGCAGCGGAGCGGCTCGATGTCACCGAAGTGGCGACGCTCGACCGCCGCCACTTCAGCGTCGTCCGCCCGCGCCATGAGGTTGCCCTCCAACTGCTGCCGTGAGTGACTCGCGACGGCGCTACAGGCGAGCTACGATGACCTCTCTAACCGAATGGCGGCAACAGCGGCAACAGAATTGACTGCGCGGCGGCAACACGGCGGCAACAGCAACGGCGTCTCTTTGAGTCGCGCGAGCGCTGCCAACCTTGCACCGTGCCTGGCATCTGTTGCCGAAAGTGTTGCCGAAAACAAGGTTCATGGCCTCGTCACGGACGAGATCGGCTCTCCAGAGCCATACCGCTACGGGGATTCGAACCCCGGTTTCCGGACTGAGAATAGGAAGTTGCCGAACTAGGACATCGGAAACCGCTCGGAAGCTGTCGCCGGTGAGGCCGGCGATCACCGGAAGGACAGCGACAGCGAGCAGGCCGCCGACCCGCGAGACGGCAATGTTGATGCCGGAAGCGACGCCTGCGTGCCTGGCGTCCGCGGCGGCGAGGACGGTGGAGGTGACCGGGGCAACCACAAGCGTCAGCCCCAGCCCAAAGACGATCACGCCCGGCAGAACACCTGACAGGTAGTCGTCGCCAGGCTCGATGCGGTCAACATCAGCAACCCGAAGGCGATCACCAGAGGGCCGACGGTCAGGGGAATCCGGGCGCCGATCCGCTGAGCGAGCGCCCCCGAACGAGCTGAGAGCGCGAGCATCAGCACCGACCAGATAGCCCCGAGCAACGGCCCGAGTGCGATGGCCACGCCTCCAAGCCCAGACCAGGCGCCGATCGCCCGCGATCGACCGGATGGCCGAAAGCTGGACTCGATGATCGCCAGGCTGCCGGGAGTGAGCAGGGCGCCGCCGACTCCCTGCAACAGCCTTGCTCCGATCAGCAGCTAAGCAGTTGGCGCTACGGTGCAGAGCAGCGAGGAGAACGTGAACAGACCGACTCCAAGAACGAAGACTCGTCGCCGCCCGTATCGGTCACCGAGAGATCCTCCGAGCAGGACCAGCGACGCGAGCGTCAGCAGGTAGCCGGTTTGGGATTTTCACAATCTCGGTCACGCCTTTGTGCGCATCTGCTTCTTATTGATCTGCTCGCCCCCGTGATCGGTGATCGTCGCCACCTGAGTCCTCCATTGCGCCGCCATGCACTTTGCGTCTCGAGATCGATCTTCGCACCTTCTGTCAAGTACAGCCAACGCTCTAGGCTTGGTCGGAGTGACTTCTTGCGCCCATCTCGATCACGTCCGGATCACCCGGCTGCCCGAGTCTGTCGAGGGCTGCGAGGAGTGCTTGGCCACCGGCGGCCAGTGGCTACATCTGCGCATCTGCCTGGAGTGCGGCAAGGTCGGCTGTTGTGACGACTCGCCCAACCGTCACGCCAGTGCTCACGCACGCAGCAGTGGCCACCCGCTCATCCACTCGCTAGAGCCCGGCGAGACGTGGTCGTGGTGCTTTGTGGACGAGCTCGGGCTCGCGATTCCCGACGTGCAGGGAGAAACCCGCATCCCACCCTCCCCGCTGGGATAGCCGAGTGGCCAGCCCGGTCAGTCGAGTGCTGTCGAGCTCGCAGGTCGCAACGCTCGCCGAGGTCGGCGAGGAGCGAACCGCGGAGGCCGGCGAGACGCTGTACGAAATCGGCGATGAGACCTACCCGTTCATCGCGATCATCGAGGGTGAAGCCGCAGTACTCGACAGCGCTGGCCAAGAGGTAGTCCGCCACGGCGCCTCGGGCTTTCTCGGGGAGATGAACCTTCTCTCCGGTCAGACCGTCTTCCTCACCGCGGTCGCCACCAAGCCGATGCGCTACATCGCCGTCGACCGCGAAGTCCTCAGGCGCCTGCTCTTCGAGGACGGGTCGCTCTCCGATCTGCTCCTCAGCGCATTCATCGAGCGGCGCGAGCTGCTGCAGCAACGACAGGGGGTCGGAATCGAGATTCTCGGCCCGCGCGACTCGGCCGAGACCCGGCGGCTGGTCGAGTTCGCCAGACGGATGCGGCTCCCTCATTCCTGGGTCAACCCGGCTGAGAGCGAGGAGGCAGCGCCGGCCGGGTGGCTCGCCCCCACCGACCTTCCGCTAGTGAAGCTCCCCGGTGGCGTTGAGCTGCAACGACCGAGCAATGGGGAGCTCTCACGGGCGCTTGGGATCGGGCTGGAGCTGGCGACTCGCGAAGAGGTCGACCTCCTAATACTCGGCGGCGGGCCGGCGGGTCTAGGCGCGGCGGTCTACGGAGCCTCGGAGGGCCTCGACACGCTGGTTGTGGAGAGCACTGTCCTCGGCGGCCAGGCCGGAACCTCGCGCCGGATCGAGAATTATCTCGGCTTTCCCGCGGGCATCAGCGGCACCGAACTGACCAGCCGCGCCGTCACCCAGGCGCGGAAGTTCGGGGCCCGCACGGCGACGCCTTACCGTGCCCAAACCCTTGAGCCAGGGGCCGGGCGCCACATCGTCAGACTCGAGGAGGGCAATGAGGTGGTGGCACGGGCGGTCCTGCTCTCCACCGGGGCCGAATACCGGCGCCTGCCCGTCGCGGACCTCGACCGCTACGAGGGGATCAGCGTCTTCTATGCGGCCGGGCCACCCGAGGGACAGCTCTGTGCAGGGAAGCGGGTCGGAGTGATCGGCGGGGGTAACTCTGCTGCCCAGGCCGCTGTCTGGCTGGCACGAGGGGGGGCGCTGGTCACCCTCCTGCACCGCCGCGCAAGCCTTGAGGAGACCATGTCCCACTACTTGATCCCAGAACTCGATCGCTACGGCGTCGCGGTTCGCGACTGCAGTGAAGTCGCTGAGCTGCATGGCGACGAGGGACACCTCGACGCCGTCACCCTCACCGATGACACTCGGCTATCGCTCTCCTATCTCTTCCTCTTCTTGGGCGCCACCCCATGCACCGATTGGCTCGGCGACACGGTTGCGCGCGACTCCAACGGGTTCGTCCTCACCGGCCCCGACGCCGGTGCTGATGGTCTGCTCGAGACGAGTGTGCCGGGCGTCTACGCAGCAGGGGATGTCCGCGCCGGCTCGATCAAGCGCTGTGCGACCGCGGTCGGCGAGGGCGCGGCAATCGTGCGTTTCGTCCACGAGCGTCTCTCGCCCCCTGCGCCCTCTCCTCGCCAGGCAAGCGAGCCGGAACGTAGCGCTACCGTGGACCGACCGCCCGCTTGAACGGCAGGTGGTGGGCGCGAGCGCCGCCAGTAGCTGCAGCTCCCGCATAGTGAGGCTCAACGGGCGGCCGTCGACCAATGCCGTGTGCTCTACAGGACGGATCTGTCGAAGATCGTGAGCTGGCCGACCGGAGGGATATGGAACCAGTTGAAGGCGAGCGCGCTCAAGAACGCCGTCGCCATGCCGAGTCGCAAGCCCCATATCGTGGCGATGATGAGGACGCCTGGGATGTGGACGACACCGAGTGAGGCTGCGGGCGCGACCGACTTCAGCGAGTAGATGATCAGCGTGCCGGTGGCGACTACCACAAGCACAGCGGCGACTCCAAGGGCAACTGCAGGCGGTGCCCACTTAGGCGAAGTTGGAGACGTGACCGAGGTTCCACCCTCGTATTTTCTCTTGGAAGCCGGGATGAGGTCGAACCGCGCCCGAGCGACGGGCCTTCCCAACAGCACAGCTCTTTACTGCTTTGTTCAGCCCGTCAGGCGCTGAACAAAGGACTTCCGCTTCTTACGCCTCCGGCGCTCCGGTGAGCTTCACCGCCTCCGCCGGAAGCGCCCCGTCGGCGATATCGGCCAGGGTCACCGATTCCAGGACGGCTCGCATGTTGGTGCGAAGCGCCACCCACACCTCGCGCAGGGGCGCCGCCGTGCCGGGGTAGGAGAGATCGTCAGGGCGCTCTGAGCGGATGCTGGCGATTGGACCCTCGACGGTGCGAATCACATCGGCGACGGTGATCTCATCGGCACGACGCGCTAGCCGGTAGCCGCCCGCCGCCCCCCGTTGGCTGCGGACCAGCCTCGCGTGGCGAAGCTCGAGCAGGATGTTCTCCAGGAAGCCGAGCGGGACTCCCTGGGCGGTGGCGATCGCCTCTACCTTGAGCGGGCCGCCGTCGGCGGCTGCCAGCTCAACCATTGCACGGACCGCGTAGTCGGCTTTCGCCGTTAGGTTCATCGCGGTCCGCTCCGTTCGCGTCTCGCGGCTAGTCGCCGCGGGTTTCTCCGAGCAGCTCGGGGGCAAAGGTCTTCGTCTTGGGGTCCGCTCCCATCGCGAGCTTCTCCAAGCCGAAGAGCTCCTCGCTGGAGCGGAAGAGTGAGTAGGGATTGAAGGGAACAGTCTCGGTTCCGCCCTTCGATGCGAACGGCGAGATCAGCAGCGCTCCGACTCGGAGGGGATCCCCGGCGGGAGGGGTCGTGCCCGACTCGATGGGAAGAGCGTCGAAGACGACGATTAGAAGGCCGTCTTTCTTGAAGGCGGGAGCGGCGAGGATCTGCGGCACCCACTGCGACAGAAACGCATCGGCGTTGGCAGCACCTTCCGGTGAGCCCGCCACGCACCGGCCGATCGCCCCCGAATCGCATGGCGTGGGGGCGATGAACGAGTAGTTGGGCGTCTCGGCGGCTTTGCGGAGGTCGCCGCTCAGTTTGTCGATCGAGATGTCATTGCTCGTGCAGTCTCCGAGGTCGAGCAGCGAGTGGAAGTAGGCAAACGGGTTCTGGGTCGTCGCGTAGCCACCGGGGGTCGCCGTTTCGGCTTCCCCCGATCCCGGATGCACGCAGGTGGCCGGCTGCCCGCCTTCATCGACCATCCCATCCATGTAGGCGTGCCAGGTGAAGCGCGCGCTTCCCAGCTGATCGGCGAGGGTGAGCGTTTCGACCGGGTACACGCAGCCCGCCCCGCGCACGATCCCCTTGCCGTTGGCCTTGGTGCCGGGCGGGAACTCGGCGTAGGTCGGGCAACCGGCGGTGGTCTGCGCGTTGGGCGGCTGGCCGCTGATCGCGGCGATCGAGTTGGCGATGCCGGAGTCGTCCAGCAGCGCGTAGTTGCTCAGCAGCGTTCCCTGGGATCGCAGGGTGCCTGAGAGATAAGGCATCTGCGAAGCGGGGCCAAAGGCCTCTTCATAGCCGGGACTGGCGAGCGAGACGACGAAGACGTGTTTGATCGGGCCGGCTTCTGGCATAGGCGCCGGAGGCGCGGGTTCCGGTGCCGGTTCTTCGGGCGCGGGTTCTGGGGCGCCGAGTGGTTCGGGCGAAGATGGCGTGCCAAGCGACGAGGGTTCGGCCGTCTTTTCGCTGCCTGGGGCGGAGCCTCCCGATGGACTCGGCGGCGTGGGCGAGACCGCGGCGGGCTGCGGGTCGGCGGCAAGCGTACGACCGACCAGGGCAGTGAGAGGACCGCTGTCGGCAGGATTGCTCAGTGCACTCGCGACGATCCCCGAGGTGGCGACGAGCGAGGATGCCACGAGCAGGCCAAAGCGCTTGCCGGTCAGGCTGGCCGCAGCCGCCACGGCCCGCTGGAATATCCCACCCGGCCCTCTCACGAAGCCACCACCGTCGCCGTCAGCGTCTGCCCGCACTGACCGCAGAAGCGCAACGCCGGCCCGTAGGGCGAGCCGCAGTTCGGGCAGTTGCCCGCTGCGTCGGAGCGCTCCAGCTCAAGCAGCCGCTCGACCGCGAGCAGCTCGGCGTCAACTCGCTGTAGCTCGGCCGCTTTCCGGGTCAAGACGTCGAGGCGGACGTGGTCGCGGATCGCCATCTCATAGAACGCGCCGCCGAGGTCAGCCTGTATCACCGTGAACTTCTCCAGGAGCCGATCCCGCTGGGCGAGCAGATCGGCGTTCTCCGACGGCGCCTCGGAGGCTGGTTTTGCCTCTTGCCTATGCGAGTGTCTGCGCGGCAGCTTCAACCGAATCATGGTTCGGCTCCGCCCGGCGCCTTGCCGCTGCCCGAACTGCCGCCGACGACGATCACGTCCGGCAGGCCCTGCTGGGCTTTGACGTAGTTCTCGCCCGTTTGTTCGGGGGCTTCTTCGACGATGCGGGTGTCTTCTTCTTCCTTCTGCTTGGAGGCGTGGAAGTCGGTGACGGCATGGACCGTCCCGTTCTTGGTGTGGGCAACCACTTTTTCTTTGCCCCCGCCATTCGACTTGTCCGCCTTTGCCTTCGTTTTCGCTCCCAGGGCGGTGGTGGTGGTTGGCGCGGCGGAGGCAGCGGTCGCGTTCTGTTCGCGCAGCGCCTGCAACAGTGCATTGTTGTCGCCGTTGCCGGAGCCGCTGCGGCCGACCATGACCCCGAGGGCGACGGCGATCGGCAACAGCGCGAAGAAGCCGACTGCGGCGGCGCGGCTCGTCGGGCTTGGCTTCGACAGCGGCCCGACCAGCGGCCGACGGGCCCGCTTGCTCATCGCTGCGAAGTAGCGCGAGGAAGGGTTGGCGCCGTTGCCGCGCCGCGCCGCGCAGTTGACGCAGTAGCGCTGCTGGGGATCCATCGGCGCCCCGCACTCCTCACATGGCTCGTAGGCCTGCGAGCTGCGTACGTCCTGCGTCATCGCTCCTCCTTCTTGCGCTGGTGCTTTGCGCGGGCTTTGAGGATCTGTTCGGCCTTGGCCCGCTGGGCGGCGGCCTTTTCCTGCGTGGTCGAGCAGCCGGCGAGGCTGCCGGCGGCGAGGACGCCGCAGAGGGCCAAGACGGCGAGCTGCGCCTGTCGCCTATCCGAAGGCACCGCTCACGTACTCCTGGGTGCGCTGCTCGCGCGGCGAGCCGAAGAGGGCCGTCGCGCTGTTGTACTCAACCAGGTCGCCCAGGTACATGAAGGCGACGTGGTCGGCGATCCGGTAGGCCTGCTGCAGATTGTGGGTGACGATGACGACGGCGACGTCGTCGCGCAGCTTCACGATCAGGTCCTCGATCACCTGGGTCGATTTCGGGTCGAGGGCCGAGCAGGGCTCATCGAGCAGGAGAACCTCCGGCTGCGCCGCCAGCGCCCGGGCGATGCAGAGCCGCTGCTGCTGGCCGCCGGAGAGCTTCAGCGCCGGGTGGTCGAGGTTGTCCTTTACCTCCTCGAAGAGGCCGGCGCGCTCGAGGGCGCTGTGGACCGCCGGCTCCAGAGCCTTTTTGCGCTGGCGCCGGGAGCCCTGCTCGCGCAGCACGTAGGCGATGTTGTCGAAGACGCTCATCGGGAACGGGTTGGGCTGCTGGAAGACCATCGTCACCCGGCGCCGCAGCAGAGTCGGCTCGATCAGTGTGATGTCGATGTCGTCGAGCAAGATTCGGCCGCTGAGGCGGGCACTTGAGGTCAGCTCGGTGAGCCGGTTGAGTGAGCGCAGAAGCGTCGTCTTGCCGCAGCCTGAAGGGCCGATCAGAGCCAGCACCTCGCCCTGGCGCACCGGCAGCGAGACGCCCTTGACCGCTTCGCGGTCGGCATAAGAGACGGAGACGTCGTCGATCTCCATCCGCCGGATCGAGAACTGCGGTGCGCCGATCGAGCGGCGGGCGGCGGTGAAGCCGCTCTGCTGCGGGCCGTGGCCGTTGCTCGACCGTGGCGGCGTTGCCGCCTCGGCTGCCGGCTCGGGATCCTCCAGCTTCAGCCGCCGGATCGGCGGCGGCGGGCTCAATGGCTCCACGTTCCAACCTTTCTCGCGCGGCGGTGGACGATGTCGGCAGCCGCGTTCAGGGCCAGCACCATCAGCAGGAGCACGAAAGCCGCCGCATAGGCCTTGTGCGGCTGGTTGAGGTTCCCGGTGGGGGAGGCCTCGTAGACGAAGTTGGTCAGGGTGGTGCCGGCGCCGCGCAGGAAGTTGAGCGGGAACGGCGCCCCTTCGACCGGGGCGAAGTTCTGGGTCGCGCCGAGGAGAACAAGGATGATCGCGGTGTCGCCGATGATCCGGCCGAGGCCGAGGATGGCGCCGGTCGCGACCTGGGGGCGGCAGGTCGGCAGCAGAATCCGCCGCGTCGTCGCCGCCTTCGTCTTGCCGACCGCGTAGGAGGCCTCACGTATGTGGCGAGGAATCGAGCCCAGGCCCTCGCGGACGCTGGCGACGACCAGCGGCAGCGCCACCAGCGAGAGCATCACCGAGGCCGCGAAGAAGGAGCGGCCGAAAACGACTCCCTCGGAGGTGCGGCTGAGGAAGCCGAGGGCGGTGTTGGAGAAGATCACCGTACCGAAGAGGGCAAGGACGATCGAGGGGATGGCAGCGATCGCCTCGATCGTCGACTCGGTGATCCGCGCCAGCGTCGCCGGGCGGCCGTACTCGACCAGCCAGACCGCGATCGCCACGCCGGTGGGCAGGGCCAGGGCGATGCCCATCGCCGCGACGATCATCGTGCCGATGAAAGCGTCGGAGAAGCCGCCGGTTTCGCCCTCGCTGAAGCCGGCTGCGGCCGGGGTGAAGAGCATCGAGGGCCGCAGGAACCTGATCCCCTGCACCATCAGGTAGACGACGATCGCAACCGCGATCGCGCAGAAGAGCAGCCCGAGGAACCAGCAGATCGCGAGCCCGATGCGGTCGGCAAGGCGCCAGGTGGCGCTGCCCTCCACCGCGTCGCTGCGGCCCCCGGGGCGCAAGGGATTGCGCTGCGGAGTAGGCGGCGTCGATGGAACCGTGACCGGCGCAGTCGGGACTTGGGTCGAGGACTCCATCACGCGCTCCCGTACTTGCGCATTGCCCGGCGGGCGATGTGGCCGGCGAGCGAGAACATCGCACCGGAGAAGAGGAGGACGGCGGCAATTGCGAACAGGGTCGCGTTGGCCGGCTTCGAGCTCAGCTGGTCGATGTTCTTGACGATCGTCGGCGCCAGCGGCCGCGAGGGCTCGTAGATGAAGATCAGGCCATCCGCGGGATTGGGAGCGAAGCCGACCGAGCCAGAGATCATCGCCAGCATCACCGCCTCCCCCGTCGCCCGGGCGACGGCAAGCACCGTGCCGGCGACGATCGCCGGACGCGCGGCGCGCACGCCGATCTTCCAAGTCGTGCGCCAGCGGTTGACGCCGAGGGCCAGAGAGCCTTCGAGCCAGCCCGGCTTCACCGCCCGCAGGCCGTCGCTGAAGATTGAGACCATCAGCGGCGCGATCATCACCGTCAGCACCAGAACCGCCGCCAGCAGGCTGTAGCCGGTCAGCGAGATCACCCCGGCGACCGAGGCCTTCTGCGGCTCGGTGACCAGGTGGTTGCCGATGAAGGGCACGAGGACGACGACGCCGATCAGCCCGTAGATCACCGAGGGCACGCTGGCGAGGAAGCGCACCACCGGCTGCAGGACGTTGCTCATCCAGCTCGGCGCGAACTCGACGATGAAGACGGCGACGAAAAGCGCCGAGACCAGGGCGATCGAGACCGCGCCGAAGGTGACCAGGATCGTGCTCCAGATCAGCGGCCAGGCGTGGAAGGTGTAGACATAGCCCGCGCCGGTCTGGGCGGAGAGGGAGATCGCTTCCAGTTGGTCATCGACGTTGCCGCCGGGACCGAACCAGGCAAGGCCGTTGTGGGCGAAGGAGGGCCAGGCGTGGACGAGGACGGTGGCGATCAGCGCCAGCAGCAGCCCCACGACCCCGCAGACCAGCGCGCCGAGCATCCGCTCGACGCGCTGGTCCGACCACTTTGGGCCGTACTCCGGGGTCAGCTCCGGCTTCAACGTCCTACTTCTTGTTGAAGGCGGGGACGCCGCCGGCTTTGAGGATCACTTCCCCGGCGAGTGGGCTGCGCCGCGCCCAGTCGATGAACTTGACCAGGGCCTTCGGGCTCGAGCTGCCGTCCCCCGGCAGGACGAGGAAGATGTAGCGCGAGAGCGGGTACTTCAGCGGCTCGACGCTGATCTTCTTCGGTACGCAGGGAACGCCGTTGACCTTCAGCGTCTTCAGCCCTTTCTTCTGCCAGGCGAGGCCGGCGTAGCCGATCGCGTTGGGGTCCTGCTTGACCGCGTTGACGACAAGGCCGTCGGCGGTCAGCGCGTTGACGTTGGAGGCCGGCGGTTCGTTGTTCAGCACCGCCTGCAGGAAGAAATTGTAGGTCCCCCCGTTGGTGTCGCGGCCGACCGGGTCGATCGTCGTGCCGAGACCCGATCCGCCGATCTGGTTCCAGTTGGTGATCAGGCCGCGGTAGATGTCGTGGGTCTGCTGGATCGTGATGTTGGCGAGGCTGTTCTTCGGGTTGACATCCATGCAGAGCCCATCGAGGTAGAACTTGATGTAGGTGGTGCCGGCGTCGCTCGGCAGGGGCGTGCGGGCCTGGCCCGCGAACTGGCTGGTCCCGTTCTGCACATCCTTAACGCCCGCATTGCCGCCGTTGGCGGTGTAGACGAAGTGGACTTTGTGGTTGACCTTCTTCGTGTAGGTGGCGAAGAGGGCCTGCAGCACCGGCTGCGCTGCGACCGAGCCCGATCCGATTAGGGTCACGGCACCGGCCGACGCCGGCGCGGCGAGCCCCAACAGGGAGATCGCCGCGAGGGCGAGAGTCTTGCTTCTCATGCGATTCGCGTCCTTTCTGCCGGCCTCAAGGGTTTAACAAGACTTTGTTGACCAGCTTAGTCGCGAAACGCTAGCAGGTTCTGTAGTTTATTGACCTTCTTAGTAGAGAAAGGCCGCCCAGGGCAGTTCAAGGGCCGTGCGGGGGCCACGGAAATGGAGGTCCAATTGCTGAAGAGAAGGCTGTCCACTCCCCGAGCCGCGACGGTCGTCGTGCTATCGGCGGCCGTCGCGGCCTCGGTCACCGTCGTGCCCTCGGTCGCCCAGTCATTCCTAACGAGTAAGAAGGCGTCGAAGGTCTACGTCACCAACAAGAGGGCGTCGAAGCTCTTCCTGAAGAAGAAAGCGGCCTCGAACCTCTACGTGGCGAAGGCGACGGCGCCAAAACCGCCGGTGCCGGGCATCGCCGCCGGCACGGCTCCATTCGGCCCTACCTCGACTACCACGGCCGGCTACATCCCGACCGCGTTCAGCTCCTTCGCGACTCACGTCGAAGCGAGCTCCACCGTGATCACCTTCTCGGGGAACGCGACCTGCGTCTCGGAAAAAGCCAGCTCGGCCGACGCCTGCCCAATCCAGATCCTGGTCGACGGCCAATCGACCGGCAAGGTGAACTTCGCCCCCGCGACGCTCGCTTCGGAGTCGCCCCTGCCGATCGTCCGCACGGTGATGCAGACGACCGTGCTCGGCAAAGGCGGCCACGTCGTGGCGATCCAATACGCGGGCGCCAAAAACGTCACCTTCACGCTGAAAAGCTGGAACCTCGCGGTGGAGGCCTACCCCCAGCCGGAAGAACCGCTGCAGGCCGAAGGTGCCGGCAAAGGTGGCGGCTCGAAGAAAGGCAGCTGAGCTCAACCCGGACTGCATCAACTTCCGCTCATGACAGGAAAGGTTGGTGCAGTCCGGGCCTGACCCACATTGGGCCGTCAGGGCCCGCCACAATCCCGCGCGCTGTGACAAAGGAGCCCACCGCCGATCGCGAGGAATCGCTCGGCTCGATCTTCATCCGCTTTCTCAAGTTCGGCTGCCTCGCATGGGGCGGGCCGGCGGCGCAGATCGCGATGATCAAGCGCGAGTGCGTCGATGAGGAGCGCTGGATCTCGGAATGGAGCTTCAAGCGGTTGCTCGCCGTCTACCAAGTGCTCCCTGGCCCCGAGGCGCACGAGCTCTGCGTCTACTTCGGCCGCCTGCGCGGCGGCAAGCTGGGCGGCTTCCTCGCCGGCCTCGGTTTCATGCTGCCGGGCTTCCTTCTCATGCTCGCGGCCTCCGTCCTCTACGTCGAGGCCGACGTCGCGAGCAACCTCGATGATCTCTTCTACGGACTCTCGGCGGCGGTCGGGGCGCTGGTTGCCCGCGCTGTGGTCCGCCTCAGCAGCGCCTTCCTCACCGATACGCCGCTGATCCTGATCGCGATCGTGGGCTTCGGCCTGACGCTCTTCGCCGACGCCAGCTTCGTCCTCGTCCTGCTCGGCGCCGGCCTTGCCTACGAGGCGTGGCGGGCCGTGCCCCGACTGCTCGGACATGCGAGCTCGTTCGGCGCCGGCCCGCTCGGCCTCCTCTTGGTTGCAGCCGGAGCGATCACGATCTCGTTGACGGCCGAGATCTTCCTCGAGGGCCTCAAGGCGGGCCTGCTCACCTTCGGCGGCGCCTACACGGTGATCCCCTTCCTGCATGGCACCGCGGTCGAAGGCCACCACTGGCTCAGCTCCAAGCAGTTCGTCGACGGCCTCGCGATCGGCGGCATCCTGCCGGCGCCGCTGATCATCTTTTCGACCTTCGTCGGCTACCTCGCTGGCGGCCTGGTCGGGGCGCTGGCGATGACGGTCGGCATCTTCCTCCCCGCCTTCGTCTTCCCGATCTTCCTCCACCGCCAGCTCGTCGCCGTCTCCGCGCACCCGCGCCTACACCAGTTCCTGCTCGGCGTCGCCGCCGGCGTCGTCGGCCTGATCGCGGCGGTGACGGTCGAAATCGTCGAAACCGGCGTGGTCGACGTCTACACTGCCCTGCTCGCGATCGGCGCTTTCCTCGCGCTCAACCGTTGGCACGGCAAGCTGACGGTCCTCTATGTGGTCCTCGGCTGCGGCGTGATCGGAGCGCTCCTGCAGTTGACCGTGGTCTAGCGAAGGGAACATCTCTCTATATAGCCCCCGCGGGAGGCGATGGGGCGGACTCCCTCCTTGCCAGAGCTTGCTCCATCCCAACGCCGCGGTTTGCTATTCTTGAGTTAGATACTCAACAAACTACGAAAGGAGAGATGTGAGCCACCCCGCGACCACCTTCGTTTCACGCGGCCGCCTCAGCGGCGTGCTGAGGCAACGGCCCGACCCCACCTTCAATCGTGGGTCGGCAGCCCGCGGGATCGCCGATCTCGATACTCAGGAGTACGAGGCGGTCTACTACCGCGCTCGCTTGATCTTGGGCGATGGCTTGGCCCGGCCGCCCCGCTCAGTCCGGTAAGTCCGCCTCGCGCCAAAGACTGTCGACGCCCGGCTCCACTCCAACCGGCCCTCCTGATTTCGGGCACTTCCGGCCAGAAGTGCCCGAAACCCTGCATATCGCCGCATATCCCTGCGTATTCGCCGAAACGCATGGGCTACGCGCGTCACGACAAAGACGCTGGAAATAGCCATGTTCTCGCGCCTCTCTCGTTTGACCTCCCGGGCGGATCGCACCCCAGGAGTCGCCGGTTCGAATTCGGCCGCCCCAGATCGGACCTGCGCCCAATGGTATGCTGGCATCCCAATGCGCCGCACCACCGTGAAGCTTCCTGACGACCTTGATGCTCGGCTTCGCCACGAGGCTGAGCGACGCGGCGTGACGATCGCCGACGTCACCCGCACCGCGCTGGAGCAGCACCTCGGGGCGGGCGAGCGACGACACCTCAGTGCTGCCGCCAGCGGGCGCAGCGGCCACAGCGACGTCTCAGAGCGGATCGAGGAGATCCTCGGCTCGGAGATCGCCCCATCGCGCTGATCCTCGACGCCGGGCCCCTCTACGCCTACGTCGATGCCGACGACGCCCACCACTCCTCCTGCCTTGAGCTGCTCGAGTCCCATCCGGGACCGCTCATCATCCCCACCCTGGTCATCACCGAGGTTGCCTACCTAATCGAGACGCGTCTCGGCTGGGAAGCCGAGGTTCGCTTCCTCGGCGA
>Ga0075423_10003968_pt1 | contig 13650 bp, 11 predicted proteins | sample SoiMethybrSBSTD2_FD_80114 | JGI IMG/M metagenome (GOLD analysis project Ga0075423, IMG submission 80114) | Bulk soil microbial communities from a Populus tree surrounding site in Tennessee, USA - Soil MetaG P. TD hybrid SBSTD2 | ecosystem: Environmental > Terrestrial > Soil > Tree plantation...
CAGAGCTCAGCGAGCCTACGAAAGAACTAGCCGAAAGTAAGTTCTTGTTTCGACACTGAGTTCAACTGCATAATTCACGCTGCGAGCTCCATACAGGTGTTAACCCGTCCTTCGCAATAGCGGAGACTTTTCCGAAAAATTGGGTGCTCCGTCGCAGTTAACTACTTTGCTGTCAATGTAGGGAGCGAGAAAGCTCGGTGCGGTGCCGACCTACCCTCTTTCAATGGCAATGGAGTTCTGGCATGGTGGCGAAGACAAATGTTTCTTCGCGCCAAGGTCAGAAAAAAGGATGGCAAGCACCACCGTTATTTCAGCGTGGTGGAGAACCGGCGCGTGGGGCAGAACAAGACGGCGCAACGGACGGTGCTGTATCTGGGAGAGATCAACGATAGTCAAGAAGTCATATGGCGTCGGACGCTGCAGGTCTTCGATGAGAGTCATCAACAATACAGGACACTGAGCTTGTTCCCGGAGGACCGTGAAGTTCCCGCGGAATCCAGTAACAGTATCCAAGTCAAATTGAGCGAGATGCAATTACGTCGGCCGCGAGCCTTCGGCAACTGTTGGCTGGGGTGCGAGCTGTGGCGGCAACTGCGGCTGGAGGAATTCTGGGAAGAGAAATTAGCCGAGAAGGTGAAACGAGAAACCATATCGTGGGCGAAGGTGCTGCAGTTGCTGGTGGTGAATCGATTGATTGATCCGGGCAGTGAGTTTCGAGTGCACCGGCAATGGTTTGATCAAAGTTCCATGGGGGAGTTGTTGGAGGCCGACTTTGCGGTAGCCGAGAAAGATCGGCTCTATCGCTGTTTGGATCGCATTCTGGAGCACAAGCCCGCCTTGTTTCAGCATCTGCGGGAGCGGTGGCAGGACCTATTCCAGGCGCAGTTTGAGGTGCTGCTGTACGACCTCACCAGTACGTATATCGAGGGCGAGGGAGAAGAGATTCCCAAAGCCAAGTACGGCTACAGCCGAGATCAACGGTTTGATTCTAAGCAAGTGGTGATCGCGCTAGTGATTACGCCGGAAGGTTTCCCGCTGGCCTATGAAGTGATGGATGGAAACACGTCGGATCGCACCACCCTGCGCAGCTTTCTGGACAAGATTGAATCCAGCTACGGCCGGGCGCGACGGGTATGGGTCATGGACCGCGGGATTCCGACCGAAGCGGTGCTGGAAGAGATGCGGACTTCCGACCGCGAAATTTTCTACCTGGTAGGAACCCCCCGCAGCAAGATCCGCCAGTATGAGAAGAAGTGGCTGGATCTGCCTTGGCAGAAGGTACGCGAGTCGGTGGAAGTGAAGCTGTTTGCTGAGGCCGGCGAACTGTACGTGCTGGCCAAAAGTGAAGGCCGGCGCGCCAAAGAAAGAGCCATGCGGCGGAAGAAGCTGGCGCGTTTGTTGCGCAAATTGCGAGCCATGCGGCGCAGCGGTCCGCGACGGGATCAGCTGTTGTTACGCATCGGCGCGGCGCGGAAAGAAGCCGGCAGCGCTTTTCGTTTCCTCCAACTCCAGCTCCCGCGCGAGGGCGAAGCCGTGACCCACAACAGCTTTCAGTTTCGGGTGGACCAGGCAAAGCTAACCGCAGCTGAGTTGCAGGATGGTCATTATTTACTGCGCTCGAACCTGGTGAGCGAAGATCCCGCAGTGTTATGGGAGCGCTACGTGCAACTGGCACAGATCGAAGCTGCTTTTAAAACCATGAAAAGCGAGTTGGGCATTCGCCCGCTCTATCATCAACTGGGCCACCGCGTGGAGGCACACATCTTGGTGGCTTTTCTCGCTTACTGCTTATTGGTTACGCTAAAGCATCGGCTGCAAGCTCTGGCGCCGGGCCTTACTCCCAAAGCCGTTCTGGAAAAGTTGTCTACTATTCAGATGCTCGATGTCTGGTTACCCACGACAGACCTGCGCTGGCTGGTGATGCCACGCTTCACCCAGCCAGAGCCGGATCAGGCGATTCTGCTGCACAAACTCCACCTTGAGTTGCCGCAGCAACCACCGCCGCGGATCAAAGCTCGAGTCCCCGACTTTCCGCAAGAAGCTCTCCGGCTGTAGTGCCGACCTTTTTTATCGGTTCGCTGAAAACCAACGACTTAGGCTGGTCACTTCTTCCTTATTGCGAAAGACAGGTTAACGTGGACGCAGCCTTGTGACCGGGAGCAAAAGAATCCTTCAGAAACTTGATAATTTCGGCTTTGGTCCTCAAGTCCCCGGGACCGTCCCCGCCCATGAAGGCTCGGGGGAACTTATCGCCGGTAAGCGGCGACCAGATCGCATAGTTGGACGCGGCGAGATGCTTGACCTGCAAGGCAAACGTGCGCACACCCTTGGAAAGTACCAGGAAAGCCGGGATGCTCCCCCCAAATCCCTACGCGGACACTCGTTCCGCCCCCAGGGCTATACTTCAAGCGCAAATTGCGGGCGACCCGCCATTCCATGATTTCAGGGGGGCCACCGTGTGGCGAGAACGGGGGTTGAAAGTTGTGTTGGTGTTGGTCGGACTGCTCTTTTCGGCTGGGATTTATCCAGTGACGATGATCTTATGGCAACGGGATCAGTCCGGATACACGGACGCGATGATGCTTAGTGTCTACGTCACGCTCGGGGTTCTCTTGTTGATGGCTGTACGGAACCCGTCGGCGCATCGCAGCCTGATCGCCTTCGCGGCATGGTCAAGCTTTGCTCACGGCGCCGTCATGGCGGTCATGGCATTCCGGGATGCCCGCGAACGCGGACTTCTTTGGGGCGTGGCTATCCTCGTTGTCATTGGCGTGGGCCTAATCGTGCTGGCGCCGGCGAAGCAATCAGTCGAGCGAGTTCCGGCAGCGGGTGCATAGGCGGGCCGTTTGGCATTTCATCGTGTAAGATCATCCCGCTCATGAGGATCACTCGCCGCGAACTACTTTACGGGCTAGCCAGCGCGAGCGCTTGCGCGAAGTTTTCCACTCTGACGTTTTTCCAAAAGACAACCACGGAGTTGCGCATCAATGCGGATCGGCTGCGCGAGAGCCTGGAGGGTCTCAGTGTTTACGGGCGGCCACCGGGCGGAAGCTTTGCGGATGGTGTGAGCCGTACTGGTTTCTCGGACGCCGTAGTTGCTGGAAGGAAGTACGCCATGGAATTGATGCGTGGAGCTGGCATAGCACCACGCATTGATGCCGCCGGCAATATTTTCGGTTCGCGGGCGGGATCGGATCACAACTTGAAGCCGATACTCTTTGGCTCGCACATCGATTCCGTTCCCAGCGGTGGCAACTTCGACGGCGATTTAGGGTCGATGTCGGCGATTGAGATCATACGCACGATGAATGAGCACAACTTCACCACGCGGCATCCGCTGCAGATGGCGGTCTGGACAGACGAGGAAGGCACTTTTGCGGGCAGCGGCTCCGCTGCGGGATTGTTCCAAGCGAGCGATCTCAACCGGGTTCGAGACGGAATGTTCATCGCGGACGGAATCAGAAAACTCGGTGGCGACCCGACACGATTGGCTGAAGCGCGTCTCTCGCCCGGAGCAATTCGTTGCTACCTGGAGCTGCACATCGAACAGGGCGCCACGCTACACAAAGCTAATATCCCCATTGGGGTGGTGGAAGGGATTGTCGCGATCGACAGGTACGATGTGGAGATTCGCGGGTTTGCCAATCATGCCGGAACCACGCCGATGAAGGAGCGGCACAATGCGTTGCTGGCCGCGGCTAAGTTGATTGAGAGTGTGCAGGATGTCGTAACCAAGGAAACTGGGCGACAGGTAGGCACGGTCGGCAAAATGGAGGTATTTCCGAACGCGGTGAACGTGGTGCCGGGATTGGTGAAACATTCCATCGAATTGCGCGATCTTTCGCCGGAGAAGATTGCGCGGCTGGGGGATGAAATTCAGAAGCGCGCGCAGGAAATCGCCAAAGAGACGGGGACTGAAATTATCATGGCGAAGGCCGAGCACGACGCTCCGGCGGTGGCCGACCCGGAGATGCAGGCCAAGATCGAAGCGGCAGCGGCTGGGCTAGGACTGCAAACTATGCGATTGCCCAGCGGTGCTGGTCAGGACGCGCAGATGTTAGCGAAGGTCGGGCCGATGGGAATGATTTTTGTGCCCAGCGTGGATGGCGTCAGCCATTCGCCCAAGGAATTCACGAGTTGGCAGGATTGCGCCAACGGGGCCAATGTCCTGCTGCAGACGATTCTGCTGATTGATCGCGCGGCGTGAACTTGTTGCGCAATTTTTGAATTACACGATTGCGCGAAGAGCCGTGTCTTCGGTCCGGGTCCCCACCTTTGCGGCAAAAAGCGCCGCAAACATGGGCACCCAACCGACAGTTTTTCCTTGCATCATGGCGTCCCCAAAATGCGCGTGCCGCCCGTTTGTTTGAGGAACCAGGGACGCGTAACGGTAGTGCTCGGGTCTACGTGCAGGTCGTCCGGATACGTGGCGAGCGCGTTGCCATCCAAGTAAGTATCGGGAAAGAAATACTCCAGCAGGTTGCGGGTGCCGTTGGGGCAGGCTGTACCGTTCACGCAGATTGCGCCCTTATGCATGACTGCGGTGGCGGGCTTGATATAGAACACCGGCACGTTGCGGAAGGCATTTTGGGTTTGCGCCATAAAGATTTGCCATTGGGCGTTGGGGTCCATGAAGTCCGAGGAAGACGTGCCATAGAAGAAGATGTTCAGCTTGCCGGCATCGCCTGCGACCACCCAGGGTTCCACCGACGTCTTCGCGTTGGCACCGGTATTGACTTGCGCAGGAGTTGTCCAGCTTGCGCCCTGGTCGGCGGAGCTGGTGAGCAGAGAACGTCGGCCGTCGTTGAAAACCACATGCAGATTTCCGCCGCGGTCGATCGCGATTGCCGGGAAGACGTGCTGGAGTGATGTACCGCTGGGCGACTGATAGATCAGCTTGAGCAGCCAGTTCAGGCCTCCGTCGGTCGATTTCGCCAGATAGACCTGGTTCGGATAGGCGCCGATGAACACCATATAAACGTTGCCATTATTTTGGTCTACCACGATGTTGCCTTGATCGCCCGGCTGCACGCCCAGTGAAGGCTTGGTAACCTCGACCACCTGGGGGAACGTGACGCCGCCATCGAAGGACTTGACCACGTAAATAGTCAGAGTTGAGTTGTCCAGTGTGCCAAGTTGCTTGGTGGTGAGATAAACGACATTCTGTCCGTAGAAGGCTAACCACTGACGATCGTCTTCCGGCAGGTCGGAGGCAAAAGGATTGGTCACCCAGGTGGTGGCTCCGTCGGACGAAGCGGAGTTGGTAACTGATCCCAGCCACAGCGAAGCCAGCGCCAGCTTGCCACTGGAACCAACATCGATGTCCTCGTCACCACCTCCGATGCCCACACCGGTGCCGGCGCCTGCGGCGGCTGCGGCTTGCGTGCCATCGGGCTCGCCGAGATAGGTAAATGTGTTGCCGCCATCCGTCGACTTCCACAGGTCAGTGCCGGCGGGGACCCCCTGTATGGCGCCCACGTAGATGTTTCCTACTGGGTCGTGCACGACGCGAGGTTCGGCATCCTGCTCAAAGAAAATGGGCGTGGCCGGATTACTGTTTACGGTCTGCGGCGGCCGTGTCAGGACCTGCGAGGTGAACGTGAAGTTTCCTAGCTTGTATTGCGCTTTGCCCACGGGCAGAGCAGGTTCCTGGGCCATGCTTATGGTTCCGCTGTAGGAGTTGGCTGCGCAGGAGGCGGGCACAATCTGGATCGTGTAGCTACCGGCAGGAAGCTGTCCCAAGTCCGCGTCCTCACTTGTGGTGCCGCCTGTGGCTGATGCCCCAACCAAGTTTCCGTTAGCGTCGAAGACGTAAACATCAATGTCTTGAATGTTGGAGCTCCAGCCTACTTTTACGTGCACTGCGAAGTTGGGATTGCTTGAATAGAAATTAGACGGAATACTCAGTGTGAGGTTGTATATGTCGCAGATGGTCGAATTGCATGGCGGTGAAAGCCCCACGAGCCCGCCGTAACCTAAAGCGCCGGTGAGCGGGCCTCCATTCCAACTAATGCTCGCTGGGCCGCTGTTATCGCTTAGTGTCCCGCTTAAATTCGCGGCGACCGAGACGGCGCCTGTAAGCAGGCACACGAAAAGCAGAAAAGGAACTTTTTTCATCGCGACCTCCACTGATAGATGGGCTGTAGACGTAGGTGGCGAGGATCGGCGGTGCTTCCGTAAACACTAGATTGTGCTTACCTTGTGGGCAGTACATCGTAGCCATGTGAAAAAAATGCTGTCGATAGGGAGGAAACTGTAGATTTCCAGAGTTAAGTACGTATCGGCGTGCCCGCTCCTTCGCTTGCGGGAAGTAACCGCTGGTCGCGTTCAGAACAATTGCGGGAGGACGGGATAGCTCTGTCCCGAAACCTGCGGTGTGCCACGTCGTCCCGAATAAACCCGACGCCGGCTGATACGAAAGTCCGGCGGTCCACGAATCTGCTTGCTGAGCGACTTAATCTAAACATCAAGACGATCACGACTCAGCAGTCGCACCACTCGTCACGTTCATTGCTACATAGGAGTTCTGATATGGCTCATCTTCCAAACTCGACTACAGAAGTTACAGATCGAAAGAGCACGCCAGTTCTGGATTCGGGCAATTTCCGCAAGAAGACGGTGGTTATCACCGGTGCTTCGAGTGGCATCGGACAAGCTTGTGCACTGCAAATGAGCCAGGCGGGGTGGCATGTTTTCGGTACCGTCCGCAAAATCGAGGATAAAGAACGGTTGCAGTCGACTGATCTCACGGCGGTGATCATTGACGTGCAAGATCGTTCAACCATCTTCGCGGCGGCTGAGCAGATAACATCCGAACTCGCGGGACGCGGGTTGGATGGTCTGGTCAATGTGGCGGGCATAGGGATGGTCCGTCCGCTCGAATATGCCACGAACGAAGATTTGCAGGATATTTTTGACATCAATGTGTTTGGCCAGGTCGCTGTGACCCAAGCTTTCCTTCCGCTGATCCGCAAGAGGCACGGGCGAATCGTAAATATCACTTCTGTTGGCGCTCATATTGCGATCCCGTTTGGTGGGTTGCTGAACGCCAGCAAAAGCGCGTTTGGCTTGCTGAGCGATACCTTGCGGCTGGAGCTGCATCCGTTTGGGATCCATGTGTGTACGGTCGAGCCGGGCGCAATCAAGACTCCGGCAGTGGACAAGACACTCGGCGATATTGAAAGTGTGATCAGCAATCTTCCCGCCCCCGGCGCAGCACAATATCGAACGATGCTGGAAAGATTTGCTCGCATCGCTTACGCGCGAGAAATGGACGGCAGCCCGCCGGACGTGGTTGCAAAAGCTGTCCATCACGCGCTCACTGCGCGGCGGCCACGGATTCGCTACACTGTGGGAAAACATGCAAAGCTTCTGGGGACCCTGCCAAGGATCTTGTCTGATTGGCTGCTTGACGCGATCAGGTTCAGGATTGCGGGGCTTCCCTCGGGGTTTGGGGCTGCGGAGCCGATAAGGCATGGGTAGCATCCGAAGTCATTCGGCGAGATCTTTGGTTTGGGGTCAGTAAGGTGAAAATCGTGCCTTCGCTCAGGCCCATCTTTCGAAAAACCCGTACGCTGGCGCACGCAGCACAGCATGATCCGAGTTCATCTTCCCTTCCCTCCTTTACCGTGTGCCTCGCCACAACCAACGCTCGCCGTCCGACACTTAGTGCCATGCGATTGACTTCCCGATGACGCCGGAGTAGAGTTGGGCGCTTTTCGGAAACAACCCTAGTAATCCGTTAGTTCACATTTTTACGGAGCGCGGAATGCAAAAACTGTGCTTGATAGGCACCTGTGTATTGATGCTGGCGTCGCTAGCGCTGGGGCAAAAGGACGAAGACGTGATCAGGAAGCTCGATGCAGAATGGTCCGCCGCGGCGCAGAACAAGGACGTAGACAAGGCGGTTTCGGTGTATGCAGATGATGGATCCATGCTTCCAAATCACGGCTCGATAGCAACCGGGAAGTCGCAGATCCGGGAGGTTTGGGCGCATCTGCTTTCTTTGCCGGGAATCAACGTGAGTTTTGCGCCGACGAAGATCGCCGTTGCCAAATCAAAGGACATGGCTTACGACGTTGGGGCGTATGAGTTGACGATGAACGATGCGCAAGGAAATCCAACCACGGAAATTGGCAAGTATGTAGTCGTATGGAAGAAGCAGGCGGACAAACAATGGAAGGTCGTCGCTGACATTTTCAATCCGGACAAGTAGGGCGGAAGTATACAATTCGTCCGTTCCAATTCGAATTTTCTAATTCAAATCACCAGGGTTATTGAACGCAGGCATTCTACCGGGGAGCTACCTCCTCGGAATCTCATGTGAAGGGGGAGTATGCATAAGTCAACAATCGGGCTCGTTTGTTTTGTAGTTTGTATTGTGGTAGCGACAGCCGGGCCGCTGCAAGCACAGATGGCGGACCAGGGCAAGCCCTCCATATACACGTATGTTGCGCAGTGGGCGGTTCCTCGCGCCCAATGGGCTGATATGGTGAAAGCGGACGAACAGGACAGGCCCACGCTCGACAAACTGGTTGCCGATGGGACTCTTGTCGGATACGGCGCCTATACCAACCTTATTCATCAGGAAGGCGAACCGACGCACGGAACCTGGTTCACCGCTAAGTCTGAGGGCAATCTGCTCAAGGCACTGGAAACCATTTACGCCCAACCTGGGTTGGTGACCGCGCCCGTGCAGGGCAATTCCAAGCATTGGGACCTGATCCTGACAGGCGACATTTACAACGGGAAGGCAGGCACATGGAAGGATGGCTATCTGACCTGGTCGCAGTGGGAACTGAAGCCGGGCTCGATGCGTGGATACTCGGAACTGACCAAGAAAGCGTTCGTGCCAATTCTGGAGAAGTTGCTGGCTGAGGGCACGATTACTGCTTACGGGCTGGAATCTGAAGACTACCACCAAGGGAAACTGGGCGTGATTTACGAATACTTCACGGTGCCGGATGCCGCGTCGCTGGACAAGGCAAACAAGGCGCTCGAAGATGCTTTCAACAGTAACCCGGCCCTGGGCGATGCAGTGCGCGCGCTGGCAGATCCGCACGGACATCGCGACTTTCTTACTCGTCTGCGGTTTATGGTCAGCAAGTAGATTGCTGAGTGCAGGGATCCCACGTCTCGCAACGGCGGCGACGTGGGGCACCCGGGCGACCGTCAGCACTAACTAGAGCGCCGTAACATTCATCCCAATCTGGAGGCTAAATGAAAACGAGAGTGATCCTAGTGGCGGTTTTGCTGTGCCTGGCCGGAGCGGCGGTTTGCTTGGCCGACGACGCTAATATGGGAACCTGGAAGCTGAATGAAGCCAAGTCGAAGAACAGCCCGGGAGCGCCTAAGAACACGATGGTTGTTTACGAGGCTGCGGGTGACAGCGTAAAAGTTACGGTGGACGGCGTGGACGCCGATGGCAAGCCCACCCACAACGAGTGGACGGGGAAGTTCGATGGCAAAGACTACCCGCTCACCGGCGATCCGAGTTCAGACATGCGGTCGTACAAGAAAATCAACGATCATACGTTGGCATTGACGAATAAGAAGGGCGGCAAGGTTACGATGAGCGGCCGGATTGTAGTTTCGGCCGACGGCAAGAGCCGGACCGTCACCGTCAGTGGAATGGATGCCAACGGGAAAAAGATCAGCACTACTGCGGTATACGACAAGCAATAGACGAAAAGCGAATCTAAGAGGCCGTGATGCCCTCCCGCTCATTAGAGAACGGGAGGGTATTTGAAGGCAGCTTGGTTCAATTCCTGCTGCACGCGACCATGGTCACTTGCGAGAGAGACAATACTGGCTATGGGCGAATTCCCCGAATTCATGAAACGAGCGGTTAACAGAATTGCAACTTCTCAGCAAGCCACTCCACGCGTTGAGGGCTACGTCTTCGACGGGGCAGACGGCAGCCAAATGGCATTCTGGACCTGCCGCGAAACTGCGGCGTCCGCCACCCACGTGCATGAATACGGAGATACATGCTTGTCGTGGAAGGTTGCTCTACGTTAATTATTAATGAGGAGCGGATTCCAGTTAGAGCCGGACAAGAATACTTCATTCCGAGCGGTGTGGCACACAGAGGGGAAGTTCGAGCAGGAACCAGAACGATTCACGCATTTGGTGGCCATCGAGCCGACCGCATGCAGAGTTCCTAGCTTTCTGAAGAGTATGATGCGCGTTGTCCTTCCCTATCACCTTCGCAACCTTGCCCACGTCGACAACGAAGTGACGTTAGGCGCGGTCACGCAAGGCTCGGTGCTGGACGCGCTTGAGGCACGCTATCCGATGCCGCGTCGGGGCCATCCGTGATCATGTGACGCTGCAACGTCGTCCTTTCCTGCGCTTTTTCGCCTGTGAGGAAGACCTTTCCCATGAACTGCCGGATGCGCCGCTTCCCGCCGCGGTCGTGTCAGGGAAGGAACCGTTTATTGTCATCGGGGCGATTGCGGGCGGGTAGCGCTGTGTCTGGGCGAACACGGCACGGTTGAAAAAGGCTGCGAAAAAAACTCCCGAAAAACCCCGAAGGTGAACCTCAGGCGGCTAAAGCGCAGACACATTTTCAACACGTTTAGCGGCACGAGTGAACTCGTGCCCTTTCCGTTCTCCTGTGAATCGGAATTTTTGCAAGCTGTGAAGCCGATGCCCTGACACAAATCGTTCTAAGCGCCGGTAGCCACGGCCTTCATAGCGCTCTGGAAGCTACTGAGAAGCTTCACAACGGCAGCAGTATCGACGGGCCTGGAGAAGAAGTAGCCCTGTGCCATTTCACAGCCCAACTGTTTGAGCTGATTGACCTGCTCTTCGGTTTCCGTGCCTTCCGCCACAACCTTTAAACCAAGATTGTGGGCCAGCATGATTATCAGGCGGACGATTTCCTGGCTCTCTGCGTCGGTGTCCATCTTGGAGATGAAAACGCGATCGATCTTGAGCGTGTCGACGCGGAAATGCTGCAAACGGCTGAGAGATGAATATCCGGTGCCGAAGTCATCGATGCCTAAACGAACACCCAGCGCTTTCAACTGTGACAGAACGCGGGCTGCGTTGTCGGAATCGCCCATGACAATCGTTTCCATGATCTCAAGCTGCAGGCAAGCCGGGTCGAGGCCGGTTTGCTCGAGCATAAGGCCTATCTCGCTTGCCAGTTCAGGCAGGGCAAACTGCTTGGGGGTGATATTCACACTCATGGTGAGCTGCGGCTTGGAAGGAAATTTCGAATGCCAGGAGCGCAGATGTTCGCAAGACTGGCGCATCAGCAGGCGGTTCATGGGGATGATGAGGCCGGTCTCGTCGGCAACGGAGATGAACTCGCCGGGCATCACCATGCCTTCAGGCCGCTGCCAGCGGGTGAGGGCTTCGAAACCGCTAATTTTTCCGGTCTGCAGGCAAACAATCGGTTGGTAGTGGGCGGTAAATTCGCCGAGTTCGAGGGCCTTGCGGAGATCCGTCTCCAGTCTCAGGCGCCGCACCGCGCTTGAATGCATGGCGGGGTCAAACACTTCGAAACGCGACTTGCCGGCACGTTTGGCGCGATACATGGCTATTTCTGCGTCACGAAGCAGTCCTTCCGCATCGGCGCTGGTGGAGGAGCCTAAAGCGATTCCAATGCTAGTGGTAATCACGATTTCCTGGCCATTAAGGATGAACGGGGTGGCCCATTTCTCCTGAATGCGTTGCGCCACCCGGATGGCGTCGCTGGGCTCACGGATATCTTCCAGAAGGACGGTGAATTCATCGCCACCTAATCTGGCTAAGGTGTCGTCGCCGGCCGGAGAATCGTTTAAGTTTGGCCTGGAAATCGTGTCGGTTTCGCGAAAGGAGGCAGCTAAACGGCTGCCGATTTGAATGAGAAGTTCGTCTCCGGTTGCGTGCCCCAGGCTGTCGTTAAAAACCTTGAATTCATCGACGTCTATGAAAAGCACGGCGAATTGGGAACCCGAACTACGCCGGGCGCGCAAGGCCGCACGTGCCACACGATCGCTAAATAGGGCACGGTTGGGGAGGTCAGTTAAGCCATCATGAAGGGCATTGTGGGCCAGCAACTCCTCGGCCCGCTTGCGCTCGGTGACGTCACGATTGACGATTACTAGACCTTCCGCTTCTTCCTTGGTATTGCGAATGACACTGGCCGTCGATTCCAAAGTGCGCCACGTGCCGTCCTTATGACGCATGCGATACTCCAGGCGTTGGCCGCGCCCGGAGCTACGGGCCTGCTCTGCCGCGTTCAAGACTTTCTGCTGGTCGTCAGGATGGATTTGGTCCAGGGAGGATGTGCTCCTCAGTTCTTCTTCCGAATATCCGAGAACCTTCTCGTAGGCAGGGCTGTTATAGAGCCGATGGCCTTTGTTGTCGACCACGGCAATCATGTCGGCGGCATTCTCAGTGATCAATTCAAAGAGCTGGTTGCGATGGGCGAGCTGGCGGCGGATGCGCTGCAGTTGAAGCTGCTGATACATGGTGTAGATATCGAACAGCAGCACGAGGGCCGCCAAGCCGCGCGCCCAGTCTTTAAGATCCGACCAATAGGCGCTATATGCTGCCGTTTCACGCTGGAAAATGGTGAGAGAGATAATGCCGGCGGTCAGGACCAAAGTTACAGCGACGGCAAAAGTCCAAAGCCACCATTCCCGGCTCTCGATCTGGCGAAACCTGCGCCACGCGCTTTTCCGAGGACTGTGATCCACCTGCGGCAGGTATGGCTCTTTCAATGATGCATCGGTTTTCTCAGACACCGAGTGATTCTCTGATGTTGTTCCCAACGCGCAAAGTTACCAAAGTCAGCAGAATCCGTTCATGGCGGAATTTCTGAAGGGAGCCGGAGCGGCAATGCGCTAAGTCATCTACAACCCAAACTCTCCGGGCGGCCTCAAAGCTTGTCGGTTCTGCAGGCATGGCGCGCCAAGACTTCCGAAAACTTTCTCCAAAGAAACAGGCTTTGATAGTTTTCGGGATTCTAGTAGGCCTGTTACTCGCAGCTTCCGGCTTCTTGATCGCCCACTGGCCTTTTACTGAGGAGGTCGTAACCAAAGAATTGGAAACGGCCAGTGCCAGCAGAGTGGAAATCGAAGGCTTTTGGGGCACCTATTTCCCAAGGCCCGGATGCATTGCGCGAGGGGTCAACCGCGTTTGGTCCTGGGGGGAACCCGGCCTGGCAAGCAGGACGACGATAAATCCGAACCTCCCGGAGCAGGCAGCAGAGATACTTCGCGGTGTCGATGTGCGGCAGGCTATTCCCGCGTAGAGAAGGCTGCCCGAAGTCTCATCGTGAATGAGGGCTGTGCCGTGCCTACGGCACTCGATTTTTGTCTTCCATTACCCAGCGCTTGCGCGCTGGGCTAATGAATTCCGCCGCTCCGCGGGTGGGTTTAGTGGGGCGGCTGTGGTTTCCCTAAATTGAGTTGTCATGCAGACGCTTGCGCGCCAGGCCGCGTTTTTGTCTCGTTTTGCAGCTATTTTCCCCTAATGCCGTCGCTCCGACTCACGCAAAATGGTCGCGAAGCTGCGGCCGCCGAAGCTGAATCCCTGCTCGATGCGTCCCGTAACAGCGACCTTAGCGCCACTGCCTGGCACGCCGTAGCGCTCGCTGTAGACCCACATTCGTCCGGTATCATCTTCCAGTTCAAAAATCCCGGTGCCAAGCGC
>Ga0075423_10003970_pt1 | contig 13648 bp, 6 predicted proteins | sample SoiMethybrSBSTD2_FD_80114 | JGI IMG/M metagenome (GOLD analysis project Ga0075423, IMG submission 80114) | Bulk soil microbial communities from a Populus tree surrounding site in Tennessee, USA - Soil MetaG P. TD hybrid SBSTD2 | ecosystem: Environmental > Terrestrial > Soil > Tree plantation...
AAGCAAGTGACAAACTTACGCAGCGGCGTGTTCCCACACATGATCCGGTTGAGTTTCAGGCAGAGGTCACTCGGCCCAATGCGCTCGGAAGTAAGCGACTTCAACGCCGCCTGCAAGTTCGACATGAGCAGCGCCGCGGGAAAACCTTTACCCGCGACGTCAGCAACACAAAGAGAAGCGTGCGATTCGTCAAACTTGAAAGCAGCGAGGTAATCGCCGCTGACGGTGTGTGCCGGTTGCCAGGCGCTGGCGAGACTGAACCCGCGCAGTTGCGGCATGCGTCGCGGCATCAAGCCGCGCTGGATCTCGCGAGCTTCGTCGAGTTCGAACTTCAATTGTTGTTCAAGATCCTGTTGCCGTCGGCGCGCTTGTCCCTGCTCGATCTGATGTCTGAGTTTTCTTAGCAGGCGTGAGTTCTCCCACGGCTTCTGCACAAAGTCGCGCACGCCGAGTCGCATGGATTCAACGGCGAGATCGACCGTGGCCCACGCGGTCATGACGACGATCGGCAAGTCGTGATCGACCGCCTGAACGCGAGAGATGAGATCGAGACCTTCTTTTCCTGAAGTCGTGTCGCGCGCGTAGTTGAGGTCCATCAGCAGCAGGTCAAACTGCTTGTGTTGGACAGCATCGAGCACAGCCGCGGGTGAATCGGCTGCTTCGATTTGATAACCGGCGCCTTTGAGCAGCAGCCGCAGAGCGGCCAGGACATCCGGTTGATCGTCGGCAATGAGAGTTCGGGGAGCCGGTGCTGCGACTACGTTATTCACGACTTACCTACTTTCTGAACTCCGGGCACACGAGTGACGCCAACATAGAGCGACTTTTGCTCCACGTTCGTTAACTACGCTGAGCAACTACAGGGAAAAGTTTAGCCAGGTATCAGGAACTCACTGCTCCTGACATTTGCTGTTCCGGATTTACGATCCAGCCGTCTTCGAGGCTGATGATCCGGTTACCGTACGCTGCGTTCGTTTCCGAGTGCGTGACCTGAACGATGGTCGTGCCTTCGTCGTTGAGGCGCTTGAACATGTCCATGATCTCTTTGCCCTGGGCCGAGTGGAGATTTCCAGTCGGCTCGTCGGCCAGAATGATCCGTGGATTCGCCACCACCGCCCGAGCAATGCCTACCAATTGTTGTTGGCCACCTGAAAGCTGTGTCGGGAACAGATCTTTCTTGCCTACCATTTGAAAGCGATCGAGCGTGTCGCAAACGATTGATTGCCGATCTTTCTTGCTTACGTCGCGGTAAGAAAGCGGCAACTCGAGGTTTTCGAAAACGGTCTGATCGTCAAGCAGGTGGTAGCTTTGAAAAACAAACCCGATATTCTGATTGCGCAACGCCGCGCGTTTCTTTCCATCGAGTTTGTGCACCGGCGTGTCGTCGAAGTAATACTCGCCACTCCACGATTGGTCATGCATGCCGAGAATATGTAACAACGTCGATTTCCCGGCTCCCGACGGACCCATGATCGACACAAACTCACCCGGTTTGATGTCGAGATTGATCCGTCGCAGCACGTACGTCTTCGTTGGACCGTGGGGAAAAGCTTTTTCGACGCCCCGCAGACTGATCATGAAATAGCTCCGAAGCCGCTTTCAGCCAATTCTCGTTTTGCTTCCCGAATCTCGCGACGATCGGCGCCCGCTTCTTCTTCGACAATCAAACCGTCGAACAAGTGCACGATGCGATCGGCGTGCTGCGCGTAACGAGGATCGTGTGTCACCATGCAGATAGTGGCGCCGCCACGATGCAGTTCGCGCATCAGTTCCATCACGGCTTCACCGTTGGTGGAGTCGAGGTTTCCAGTCGGCTCGTCTGCGAGCAGGATGCTCGGCGCCCCGCCAACCGCGCGCGCAACGGCGACGCGTTGCTGTTGACCGCCGGACAACTGGCTCGGCAGGTGTTTCGCGCGATGGGCCATGCCGACCCGTTCGAGTGCTTCAGTGACGCGTTTCTTGCGCTCGGAAGAACTCATACCGCGATAAGTCAGCGGCAGTTCAACGTTCTCGTAGACCGTCAGGTCGCCAATCAGGTTAAAGCTTTGGAAGATAAAGCCGACCTCGCGGTTTCGGATGCGCGCGCGCTCTGAAAGCGAAAGGTTTTCGACCGGATGGTTGTTCAGGACGTACTTGCCTTCGGTCGGCGTATCCAACAGGCCGAGAATGGAAAGCAAAGTAGATTTGCCGCATCCCGAAGGTCCGGCGATAGAAACGTACTCACCCTGTTTGATATCGAGGTGAATACCTGACAATGCGTGTGTTTCGACCTCGTCTGTGTAAAAAACTTTCTTCACGTCAGAGAGGTGAATCAGGGGCTCGGAAGAACTCATCATGCGCTCCTTAAGGATTTGTGTACTGAATCTCTTTAAATGAACACCGCAAACCGGACTTGTATGACAATCTGTGCTAGCGGATCCGGATACGGTTGTAACTATCCAATGCCGAAGTATCAGAAATGATGACCTGCTCGCCTTCACGCAAGCCCTCAATAATCTCGATGGTGCTCACGGAATTGCGCCCGAGCTTGACTGAACGGCGCTCAGCTTCGGTGCCGTCAGGCGTCAGCACAAACATCCCGATCGTCTGTTGTGCCTGTCCAAACGCGGGCCGGCCTACCTTCAACACGTCTTTAAGCCGTTCGAGTTCGATTGTTCCATCGACGCTCAAATCCGGACGGGCGCTCGCCGGTAAGGGACCATTCAACGATACGTCGATCTCGAAGGTGCCTTCGCGGGCCGCCGGATCGATACGTGACACCTGACCATCAATCAGACCGTTGCGCGTGTCGATGACCGCCGGTTGCCCAACACGCATATCCTTGATCTGAGTTTCGGGAACTCGTAAGACGGCTTTCAATGAGGTTGGATCCGCGACGCGGGCGATGTTAGTTCCAGGCGTCACTTGCTGGCCTTCAGTTATCAGCACTTGCTGGAGAACGCCATTAGTTCCCGCTCGCACTTTCAACCTGTCAACATCCTGGCGTCGTAGTGCAGCCAGCGCGCGCAACTGTTGCAGACGCGACTCTGCCGCATTCAACTGTGCTTTCGTCGACCTCGCGGCGACTGCCAGTCGTTCCTGCTCAACTTTTAACCGGTTTGCCAGGTCCTGGACATTTACGCGCGAGATCTTCAACGTCAGTTCGCTGACCAGTCCCTGCCTGCCCAGCACTTCGTCCGCATCGAGCTGTAGTTTTGCCTGACTGTATTGCGCGTTGATGCTGGCAATCGCAGACTTCTGCGTCATCGTGTCGCTTTCGAGCTTCACTTTCAGGTTTTCCTGATCAGCCTCAGCAGCTTTGACCTGGAGCCCCGTGTCCGTAGCCTGCTGCTCGAGCTGGGGGTTTGAAAGTTCGGCGATGACCGAGGATGCATCAACTTCGACGCCCGCTTTCAAAAGAATCCGCTCAACACGTCCGTCAGCAGGAGCAGGCACCCAGCGCGTCACATCCGGAACCAAAGTTCCGTTGCCGCGCACGTCGCGCACCATCTCACCGCGCTTGACGGTCTCGATTACTGCCGTCGAACGATCGAGGGTTGGGGCTGCCGGCTTCAACTTGGTGAGGCCGTAAGTGATTCCGCCAATCGCGGCCAGACCGATCACGATCATGACGGCGTTGCGAATTTTCTTTTTGATCTTCGATTTAGGGGGTCGCTTGATATCCATAGTGCTTTACTTCAAGAAAATTTTTGGAGAGCTGTAATAGCCTTGTTGAGAGAGCGGCGATGCGCGCGCGAAGTAGTTCGGAACGAGTTAGCTAAAACTTCACGCACGACTAATACAGTTCTCCGCGTTGGCGCAATTCAAAGCCCGTGCCAGCAGCGGACTGAGTGACTGTTTGCAGACAAGATTAGCGAAATTAAGGGATTTTTGCCAGTTTGCCGGAAGAGGCTGGCCGAGGAGTCGGGGTGCGTTGAAAAAACTCGGCTTGATCGTTTCGCTCGCGGGACTTGCTAATCCCAATATCGAAAAGGGTTTTACGAGTGATCGTTCAGGTTGTGCAAGAATGTGTACGCGCTAAAGGGTTATACCGGAGCACTGCTGCCGCTGGGATTTTCAAATACTTCTCCCCGGCCCTCCGGCTGAAACCTGGTTCCACTCCATCGATATGTCGTGCGGGTGAAGTGTTTTGGACAGCAGGCTCCAGTCTCTTCGGTTCCGTACAACTTCTTTCCGATTGCGGTGCCCACGCCGAAGAGTTCAACAACCAGCTTGCCGTCTTCGGCGGCAATGCGTCTTAGTCCACCCTCCGCACGATCGCCCGTCGCAAATTTCCAAAGCAACTTTGGATTCCGATCTTTCAGCGTGTAGATGTAAATATCCTCTGCGCCTTCGGTGCCACCAAGCTCAGCATACAGTTGTACGAATGCTTCTTCTTCGCCGTCAGCAGTGACATCACCGTACGTGACCTTTCCCAGCGCAACTGACCAGCAGTCAACCGCCGGATGCGTGCCAGCAATGTTTGCAGGCGCATCGTATCTACCCTTTATCAGACGGACGTTCTTCATGCTGCATTTGTCTGTGGGAAGGTGTGGGTAGGTGAAGTTCTCGAAGTCGATCTGACGAATCGGCGACGTTGGTTGCGACTTATCACTTGCTGGTTTGCTTACGGTGGGAATGGGTGAAGCAGTGGGCGTACTCGCAATGTCGCTCTTGCGATCACAAGCTACAGCAACGATCGCAATCGCCAGGCAAACCAAAATGCGCAACATTGTTCCGCAGCATTTCATTAAATAATCCGTAATAGCTGGATCGGTCACTCCGGTACCCTTACATTGAGCGGGGAGCAATCCGCTTGGATCGGTAAGATTAATCGGATCGTTGCTGACGTATGCGTAGCGGTTGACGACTGCGGATCAGTCAGATCGGAGCTGCCGTCGTAGGGATCAGATTCTCGACGCGGCCTCACCAGCGGTTGTAACGACGCATCGCATCGTCTTGTTGCAGTATTCGCGTCGTCAGCGTCTAATAAATGTCAATCGGTTAATTTACAATAGATGCTTTTGTCTTTTTCTGTCGGCTGATAGGTGATAGTCATCACCTCTTCCCGTCCTTTGTTCACGGCGGCATGTACCATTATTCCGCGTTCAGTGTCCCAATACATGACCCAGTTCTCTGGGTGAGCTTCCTGAATTCGCACATACTTTTTATCTAGGTGCAGGTCGCGAACAAATACTCTCCTTTTCGGCGCCACCTCGATTCTGATGACGGTATCTGTTGGTACGTTCCATCGCTCCACACCGCTCAACTCACAACATCCTGAGGAATACAATACATCGACCCTTTCTTTGGCGGTCTTGTAGATATAAGTGAAACCGTGTGACGCATCTGGTTTTCCAAGCTTTCGTTCAACGTCTTGCCGAGTTGAATGTAACGGTACGAGATCTTGCCAAGAGTTTGGGGCTGAGCCTGCAAGTGGTTGTACAGCGCATTCCTTCCGGATCGCTGACTGTTGCGATTGCAGGAAAGAAGTCCAAACTTCCGTCGGCAATGCCCATGTTCCGACGAGAAAGTAGAAGGATGTAGAGAAACGGATAACTGAACTTATAAAGAGAAAACTCATTATCCACCTCCGGGAATCTTACAAAACTGTCTAAGAATATTATGGAAGTAGTTACTCCATCTAACATCGTCAGGTTTCGCTTTCTTGCCCACAAACGGATTGTTGCTTGCGCTCAAATTAAAAAATCGATGATATCCGGCTCTGGACGTTGCGAGTGACAAGGCTTTATCGTCGTATTCCGAATGATCGGGCCATCCTCCCTTGCTTCCCGCCATGTGAGGCAGTTCGTTCACAATTCCAGAGGCGTCCAACCAAACCTGGCTGGGTACGGGATTGGCATACGCTGGTAGATAGAGTGTTCCGTTCGCACCAATTTTGCCGCCTGCGGAACCATATTTCGTAATTCTTTGACGTGAGATTCCTCCTTGGGTCTGCGCAAGAAAGTCCTTAAATATTTGCTGAATGTCTCCACCATGTAGTACGGGATTTCCTTTTGTTGACGCAGCGTTCAGTACGTCACTCATAAATGTCTGGCAGCCCGCATCGGAGAACGTCTTGTTTACTAAATCAATAACGGCAGGATTAAATTTCTGCGAATTGCCGAGTGCTCCTCCCAGGCCACCAACTCCACCAAACCCTTGAAATGAGGAATTCAATACAAATCGCCAGGTCGTTACGTCGGGGGTAGTATCTACAATGGTTACTGTGCCCCCGCTGATAAATGGGATGCACGTAGATTGCCCGGTAGCTGGATCGGTCACTTCGGTACCGTTGCATTGAGCGGGGAGCAATCCGCTGGGATCGGTAAGATTAATCGGATCATTGTTGACATATGCGAAGCGGTTGAAGGACTGCGGATCAGTCAGATCGTAGCTGCCGTCGTAAGGGTCGGGTTGATCGAAGCGAGCCCACCAGCGGTTGTAACGCCTGAACATCGCGTCGTCCGCCGCATTCTGATCGCGAAAGTAACTATTAAACTTATGCGGCTGGAAGGCGGGGTTCACATCCCGATTCGTGTTGCCGCCCCACGGGTCAAGCTCAACCATGCTCACTACTGCGCCCGCGCTGTTCGTCACGCGCTTGCTCTTCACTAACGGATCCTGATGGATCCACGAAACCGAAAGATCACGCTGCACCGCCAACAACTGACCTCCCAGATAGACGTAACCAAACATCCACCCCCCGCCGCTGCTAAGCTCACAGACTACCTGCCCGCCTAGCACGCTGCTTCGCAGGAAGTAAGTCGTCACACTATTCTCAACCTTCTTGGCCCGCAGCCGGTCGCCGTCGTAATACTGCTGCAATAGATAGCCTGAGTAGTAAGCCGAGGCCTGCTGACTGGTAGCATCGTAAGTGGCGTCCATTCCACCATTGATCGTGAGGTTACCTGCCGCATCGTAACCCAAACCCACGCGCTTGTTGTTCACATAGCTGGCGCTGTCTGAGGGATTGTCTCCGCCCCAACCCACGCGCGACGTGATGTTGCCCCACACGTCATAAACGTTGTCATGCATGGCATAGGGACCATCAGAGGTCCAATCGCTGCCAATCCCCACATGCGCGCGCGCCGCAGAACCGGTAAAGGAGGATTGCAAGCGACCGAAAGCATCGTTGTTGAAACTGCGGTCCAGGGTTGGATCATTGAGGTTCTGCGCATATGTTAATCGGCCAGTGTTCTCGCCAAAGTAGTTATAGGCATAGTTCCACCCCATCACGCCGGGAACGTTCCACTGCGTCGGGCGCATGCGATTGTCGTACTGCACCGAGAGCGTGCGACCATTGGCATAGTTCATCTGTTTCAGACCAAAGGCGCGATACGACAGACTGTTGACGTAACTGGAAACGCCTGCGTAGCCGGAACCAGAGACGCTCGCAGGCCGGCCCGTTTGGTCGTAGTCGTAGCCCACCTGCACGCCCCACGGATTGGTGATCGAAGTTAACTCGCCGGCCAGATTATAGGTGTAACTTAAAGCGAATGAGCCTACGTTCGTGAATGTGCGTGTCTCACTAGTCAACCTCGAAAGCTCATTGTAGGTATAGGAAACCGAACCGAGTCCATCGGTCATCGAGGTCCGATTACGGGCGCCGTCATAAGCAAAGCTGACATTGGGGGTCGCGGCTACGCCTGAGGGCACGCCATAGCTGATGCCGGTCACCAGATCCCGGTTGTTATAGCTGAAGGTGGTCGTCGCACCGCGTGCATCAGTGATGGTCTGGATTGTATCGTTGCGGAAATAGCTGTAAGTGGTTGTGCCCTGCTCCGGCGTGGTCCGAGTCTGCAATCGTCCATGGCCGTCGTATGCAAAGCTGCGAATCTGATTGGCCTGATTTATTTGCGTCAACTGATCGCGCGCGTTGTAAGCGTAACTGGTGGTCGCGTAAATACTCTGATCCCAATTCAGTTCATCGACCTGTTTCAATCTGCCCAGCACGTCCATGATGAGCTTCCGCCGTCGCCCGCGTTCGTCTCTGATTGTAGTTACTTCGCCACCAGCGCAGCCGCAACCACCATAAGTATTCTCTCGTGTTGAGCCATCAGGCAGTGTTGTTAAAGTTGGCCGGCCTTTCCAATCGTATGCCTGATACGTATAAACCCACGCTGCGTCGTCGCCAGTTGGCACCCAGGTGCCAGTGATTTCCGTCGGCTTCGTTTGCTGAATGGCGCGTCCCATCACGTCGTAAGTTGTCAGCTGTCCAATGTAGCCACCCGTACTGCCGGGGTGAAAAGCAGACTGAGCTATAACGCGACCAGCGCCATCGAAAATCTGGCACGAATAGGCGTCGTCGGAAACGTTGTTGACGCTCGAGAAACTCTGCATGTAATAGGGACCGTAGATGTAGCGCGTGTAAGCACTATTGTTCGCAGTAGTCACTCGGTCCAGGCGCGCGGCACCGTCGTAAGTAAAGGTCTGAATCAAGCCTAACGACTGTCCGGCCGGCGGCGGACCTTGCGTTCGCGTCACCGCACCAAAGTCATAGTTGTACTGCATCGTCGATGAAAAGTTATCAGGATCGGTAACGCTGGTGGGATAGGCATAAGTGTTACGGCTGTTGAAGCCATCTGAGAATGAATCCTGATAACTCACGTTAGTCTGGCGCCAAAAGTGATCGCGGGTAAACACCACTGACCCATTCGTGTCGTAACCATATTTAAATTCTTGCCCAGAGCCCAGTGTGTTGTCAGGATCGGTGACGTCAAAGCGATAAACCAGCACCAGGTTGCCGCGACCGTAAGCGAAATTCGTATCGTAACTGTTGTCGTGCTGAATAGTAGGCTGCGGTGTAGCCACCAAATGAGTCCAGGCCGCCGGCCAGTCGTAGTCGTATGAGGTTTTACTAGCCAACGCGCCGCTGCCGTCATAAACCGACCGCACCCACGGCAGACCGATAATGCGCCGATCCAGGTAGACAGACTCGGTTCGATAATCCATGTGAGTACGTCGTAGCAACGTGACTGCATCGGCCGCGTATTCGTAAGTGTCGCCTGGCAAATTGCACAACGCGCCACTGGGCAACGTGAAGGTCGTATAAGCGACGGTACTCCGGCGACGGTTTCCTTCCGCGTCATAAATATTGTTTTCAGTGACGCGCGGATTGTTCTGATAACTCAGGCCAGTATCATCCTGCGTCCAGGCTGCGGTGGTCCATTTCTTCTTCAACCCGCCCGACCATATCTCTGTCGTGTTTACCAAGCCTGACTGCCAGCCGGAAGTATAGAAAAACTCTTTATAAATCGTGCCATCGGGAGCGGTTTGTTGGCTCCACGAACCGTCAGTCGCCACGCTGTAATAGGTCACTGCTTCACTACCGCTGTTCCAATTCTCGGCCCAGTTGTGCTGCTCGGTAAATCGGGGACAATCGGTCTGCCCGGCACTCGAACTCACGTTGTAGAAGGTGTAATTGCGCAAGGTTCCATCACTTGCGTATTCATTGATCCGGTTCACCTGCGCAAACGCCGTGTTGTAGTCGAAAATGAAATACGAGCCATCGTGAAGATTCACTCGTCTCAGTACGGTAACGTAGTTGTTGTTGGCGCCACTAATCAGCAGGCCACTGCCGAAAGCCGGCGCGACATAGACTTGATCGTAAACGAAAGTGGCCCAATCGTGATTGTTAACGCCCCAGCTTTGCCGGATCGCCTGCAGATTGTTGTCGGCCCCGTACACAAACGTAATCACTCGGCCGAGCGTATCTGTGATCGTCAACAAGTGACCGTTCGTGGTGTCATAGCTGGCAGAAATATAGTTGCCATTGCGATCTTTGATCTGTGTGCAACGATACTCGCCGTTAATTGACACCGGGACGAAAGTGAGTTGCGTGCCATCGCTCGTCCGCAGCAACATCGAACCTGTATTGCTAGCATCCAGTTGTGTGTAACTGCTGTCCTGCGACTCGTAAATGTTTGACGAACCCATCTGCCTTAGCTCCACCCGTCCGCCCGAGGGCGTAACCAGCATGTAGGCATAAATGCCCGTCTGCGAATTCAGGAATCGCTGCTGCAACGTGGGCAGACCGAGACGAAAGCCTGGAGCAGGCGTGCCCAGATCGGCGTTGAATTTTATGAATGACCCGTCTTTGGTCCATACCAGCGAGTTGTAGGAAAGCGTCAGGCTCACGTCCAACCCGGCGCGGCCCGGAAGCGAAAGCAGGGGCACACTCCAATTGAAGTTGCGCGAACCAAGATCGACGCCGGGCTGTCCGGTTTCATTAACCGGCCGGCGCCGAGCGGTCGAAAAATTCGGATCGTTGAGCGGATAATTTCCACTACCGCCACCGCCGCCATATGGATCACAGTCTGCACAGGGCAGGTTGGCTTGGATCGGAGCTTTGGCAACAGGTGGCTGTGATTTCTTATTGCGTACATGGTCCAGGTTTGGCAACTTCGGCCCGGGCAGACCTGTGAGCGTCGGTGGCGGCGTGGTGGAGAAGCTTCCACCTGGGCCGGTACCGCCGCTGCCGATCACAAATGGTCGGGGCTGATTTGGTGAGCCGTGTAGTCTCTCCAGTGCTCCGGCTGCGCTCGCCACGCCACCACTCGCCACTCTCCCAGAAAGTGCCGCCACTCTGCGGGCGCCTTCTGAGATTGCGTTTGCAATTTGTCGTGCCCCCGCCAGCGGGCGAGAAGTCTTAAGTAACCCCGCAATGCCGCTAACCAGCGGTGCTGCGGCTGAAGTACCTGTTACACTTCCATAACCGCCGCCACGTTGGATTGTCAGAATGCTCGTTCCCGGCGCGGCGATCGTAACCTGGCGCGCTCCCCAGTTGGACCAGGTGGCCGGCTGATCCAAGTTATCACTCGCCGCCACCGTGATTAGATCTCTCAGGCCAAAGGAGGCAGGATAGTAAGGGTTTGTATCCAAATCCTGGCCGTTGTTTCCAGCCGAACAGACCACTACCACGTTCCGCCGCAAGGCGCGCTCGATCGCCTCTTTCAGTGCGATCGATTCGCCGCTAGTGCCCCACGACAGGTTGATTACCTGCGCCCCGTGGGCCACCGCATAATCGATCGCTTCGACTGCATTTGCCACGTCACCCGTACCGGTGTTATCCAACACTCGCAGACTCATCAGACTAGCGCGCCACATGACACCGCTGATGCCCAGCGAATTATTGCCATCAGCAGCGATGATGCCTGCCACGGCCGTACCGTGCCCCTGCTCGTCTTTAATTTCGCCGCGAGCGGCTACGAAATCCCAACCATGCAGATCGCCTCCCACACTCGGAGCAGGGTTGGTCCACTGATTGTTTGCGAGATCCGGATGCGTGAAGTCGATGCCGCTGTCCACTACGGCGATCACCGTCGTCTGCGATCCAGTGGTCGATTCCCAAGCTTTACTCGCCTCGATATCGGAACCGAAGTAACCGCCGTTCTGGCCGGTATTGCGCAGCGCCCACTGTTGGTTAAATTGCGGATCGTTGGGAGTCAGATCCTCTTTGGCGATTAGGAAGTTGGGTTCAGCGAACTCCACTTGCGAATTCACCGCCAACTCCAGCACTACTGCCTTCACATCGCGTCCTGGTGCCAACTGAACCTCTTCGAGACCAGACACGCCCCGCAGTTCTCGCTTTCGTTGCGCGCCATGCCGGGCCAGGATCGCATCTTTGTCTTTCGACGAGATGCTGTTGCTGAAACGCACGAGTATTTCACCCTCACGATAACGCGCGGGTGTTCGCTCTGGTGCTGCTCCGGCTTGTTTTACCGGCGGTAAGTAACTGTGGGCCACTGCGAACGGCGCTAGAACTGCGAGGACCAACAAATACGAGAGAAGCAAGGAAACAATTGGAGCAGTGCGTGAGCGAATAGAAAACATGTGCGAGGACTCCTCGAAATGAGTAATTCAAAGTTCGTCGAGGGGTTAACAGACTGAGTAAAGGTGGGAGGAGCGCCAGATTAATCCAAAGAAAGGATCCAGTCAATAAATTCTTTAGGAATGGACCGCTCGGCCCACATCAGGGGGCCCCGGATTACACGGCTCAACTAGTGGTGGTCTTCTGGCTGATCGGAGTGTGCAGGCTGAGCCGGGTGCGCATGCGTTTCTGCCAGGCGCTTTGTTTGACGTCGCCCTCTTCAATCTGCGTCCAGACCTGGGTCAGCGATTCGCCTCCGAGTTGGCGCATCTTGACGTAAAGAAGTGCCGGCACGATCGAGAGTAGCGGCATGACAAAGATGTTTGCGAGATCGACAATCTGCTGAAAAACTTGCGCCGAAACCGAGTTCTTGTCGACCTTTGATCTTCCCGCCATGAAGCCCACAAAGGAACTGACGATCATCGGGATACCGAATTGGAGTATTCCAACCACGATAACGGTTTTCCAGGAGCGCGATGCAAGCTCACGGGCACGCCGCATCGCAGCTTTGCCTTGCAGTCCTTCAACGAGCACTACCGGGGCGTAGAGCGAGTAACGCATCCACATCACGATGCCCGGAACGATGAACAGAATTATCCCGAGGAAGATCCACAAAGTCACCCGGACCAGCGTCTTGAGAAACGGACGCCAGCGCTTGCGTAACATCGCGAACGCCTCGCGCAGTTTCACCGGACGCAAAGGCGCCGCAGTCAGTTGCGTGATTATGATCGCCGTCACTCCGGAGATTACGCCGGCAGAAACGGTAGTTGCTACAACCTTCAGTAAACTGAGAATGCCGATCGTCGAGATCACCAGGACCTTGTTGAGCGTACTTACCGGCGGCCAGTATTTGTACCAGAGGAACGCGCTTACCACGAGAATGCTGGCGATGATCATCGGCACGTGGGCAATCAGGCTGAGCTTGAGAAACTTTGGAAAATATTCGCTGTAAAGAGCAAACGCACGACGATAAAGCGCTCCCACGCCTTCGCTTTCTGCGCGCAACGCACTCGCAAACGCAAACGCCGTTTGCGGCCGTTCCGCCGGGTTCTTCGCGAGTGCGGACATGACGACTCTGGCTGCTCGCTTTGGGATCTTGTTAGCGCCTTCGCGAAGGTCCCGCGGTTTCTCTTCCCGATGCGCGCGCATAACGATCGAGGTGTTGCCGGTAAATGGCGGCTCGCCGGCAAGCATCTGATAAGCAATCACCCCGAGGCTGTAAATATCCGAGCGCGTGTCGACGTGTCCACCACCACATTGCTCGGGCGACATGTACAACGGAGTTCCCATGATCGCGCCGACACGAGTCAGCGCCGCGCCATCCTCGACCGTGGTCGCATGAGGTGCGAGGTGCCGGTCGACATGCGGAGTTTCCTGATCGAAGAGCAACGTTCCATCTTCGTCAGCGGCATGCTTTGTTTGCTTGACTGCCGGATTGGTCAGGGGGTTCTTTAGTAGAGTGCCAACGCTCTCTCCCTCAACGTTGAGTTCAATACGCTGCGGATGCGATTCATCGCTCGAAGATCGCAAGAGCGTATCCGTTTCGAGTTGAGCATTCGTAAGCGACGCAAAGGCCGAGAGATCATCAATAATGGTTGAGGCTGGGTCGTCGTCTGGTACAGATGGAGCAGCTTCACCGAGCTTGGCGATACCGAAGTCAAGCACTTTGACTCGATAACTTCCCAACCGATTGGGTTCCAACCAGATGTTGTCAGGCTTCAGGTCGCGATGGATGATGCCCTGCTGGTGCGCTTCATGCACTGCCGAGCAAACCTGATCGAGAATGTCCGCCACCCA
>Ga0075423_10003971_pt1 | contig 13647 bp, 13 predicted proteins | sample SoiMethybrSBSTD2_FD_80114 | JGI IMG/M metagenome (GOLD analysis project Ga0075423, IMG submission 80114) | Bulk soil microbial communities from a Populus tree surrounding site in Tennessee, USA - Soil MetaG P. TD hybrid SBSTD2 | ecosystem: Environmental > Terrestrial > Soil > Tree plantation...
CGCTCGCCAGGTGCGAGGCGCTCGGCTTCGCCTCGCGCAGGTGCGGGGCGCTCGCTGGCGCAGTGCGATTGGGAGTTATGCTGCATCGGTGGCAACCTTCGACCTCGATCGGTATCTGACTCGCATCGGGTGGAGCGGATCGCGCGCCGCGACGTTCGACACACTGGCGGGCGTGCTGCGCGCGCATATGACGGCGATCCCGTTCGAGAACATCGATGTGCTGCTCGGCCGGGGCATTCGCATCGATCTCGATAGCGTCGCCGCGAAGATCGTCGACGCGCGTCGAGGCGGCTACTGCTTCGAGCACGGCACGCTGTGTCAGGACGCGCTCACGCAGCTGGGGTTCGCACCGATCGCGCATGCGGCGCGCGTCATCATGCTGCGGCGGCGTGAAGAGGCACCGCAGACGCATATGGTGCTCACCGTCGACATCGGCGGGCGCACGTTCGTGCTCGATCCGGGGTTCGGCGGACACGCCCCGCTGGTGCCCGTGCCGCTCGATGAGGGGCAGGACGTACGCGACGGCGGCGATCGTCATCGCATGGTGCGGCGCGATGGCGAATGGGTGCTCGAGGCGTGGGTCGATGGCGCGTACGCGCCGCTGTGGACGACGTCACTGCAGCGCGCCGAGCCGATCGACTTTGTGATGGCGAATCACTTCGTGTCGACGTATCCCGTGTCGCCGTTCGTCACCAGCCTGATGCTGCGCGCGTTCTCGCGGCGCGGTCGCGTGTCGATGATGAACCGCGATCTGACCGTGCGCGACGGCATCTCGGTCGAGAAGACCGTGCTCACCGACCGCGCAGCACTGCGATCGATTCTGGCGGCAGACTTCGGGTTCGATCTTCCTGAGATTGAGCGAATGCGAGTACCCGCCATCTCCGAGTGGGCGTAGTGCCCAGCCTTGCGCTGCCATCGTTTTGTCACGGGTGACACCGGCTGACGACGAGCAACGCCTAGCGACAGCGCCTCCGTCAAAGAGTCCAGCGTGCGAGTCGCTGCAAAGCGCCTGAAACAGGCAGTCTCGTGCAGTGACGCGCGAGCCAGCGCACAAGGGATGTGGAGGCATCGATGAAGAAGCTTGCAACCATTTCGGGCCTGCTGTTGCTCGGGCTGACCGCTCCGGCCTTCGCCGGCAACGACGTCACGCAGGATCGTCGTGAGGTTCGTCAGGACCGCCGTGAGATCCGGCACGACACGCGGGAAATTCACTCCGATCGCCGCGCCGTCCGCGCAGATCTGCGTGCAGGCGATCGGCGCGAAGCGAGGCACGACAGGCGCGAGTTGAAACGCGACGAGCGCGAACGGCGTGGCGATCGACGCGACCTGCGTCAGGATCGTCGCGACCTTCGGCACGATCGCCGCGATCGATAGGTCCTTCGTTCTTGGGCCTTGGTTCTTGGTCCGTCCCAGGTCCGAGGTCGGTCCTAGGTACTTGGTCACCTATGGACGGATCAAGGACCACGGACGGACCACGGACAAAGTGCGAAGGCCAAGGACCACTTCAGCGAGCCCGCGTGATCCGCGGGCTCGCGCCGATCTGCTCGTAGCGGAATCCGTCGGACGGTCGATCGATGCGTAGCGCGTACACCGCATTCGAGCGGCCGCGCGCTGGACCACCTCTCGCCACCACGCGATCGCCGGCCTTGAACGTGTCCCCGGTCATGCCCACATCGACCAGCTCGTAGCGATTGTCCATCTCGAGCTGCCACGTCTGACTCTTGCCGCGCTCGTCGACGACATCGATCGTCAGGTACGGATGCGGGTTGACGAAGTGAAACTCGACGACCGTGCCCTGGACGGTGATCGGCTTGCTGTTGTCGTAGATGGCCGAGATCGCGTGATGCGCGTCGAGAGACGTACTGAGCGCGAGCACAAACACGATCGATAGGAAGCGCATGGCAGTGATCATAGCCCCGGCGGGTCTTCCGCCTTCGCTCAAGGCTCCGGCGCGACCGCCTCTACGAATGTCCCACCAGGTGATAGCATCTCGGCCGGAGGCACTCATGCTGCGACGTACTGTGACAGTTGCGTGTGCGCTCGGCCTGGCGGTGACGACGTCAGCCTCTCTGAACGCACAGCGCGGCAAAGCGACTGACAAGCCGCTCGTCATCGCCAGTCAGGGCAGCTTCTTCGTCGGCGGCGAGTCGAAGGCCACTCCCGCGACGCCTGCGGCGCAGGGACGCGGTGGTGGGCCAGGCGGCGACGTGACCGTCAATCAGATGTACGTGCAGTATCAGATTCCGCCGAACGGCGATCGGCATCTGCCGGTGGTGATGGTGCACGGCTGTTGCCTGAGCAGCAAGACGTGGGAGACGACGCCGGACGGACGCATGGGATGGGACGAGTACTTCGTGCGACGCGATCGGCCGGTGTATCTCGCCGATCAGTCGTCACGCGCGCGATCGGGATTCGACGCCACGGTGATCAGCGCGGTGAAGGCGGGCGCGGCGCCCACGAGTCAGCTGCCGAACATCATCTTCGCCACGCATCAGATCGCGTGGACGGTGTTCCGCTTCGGGCCGGAGTACGGCAAGACGTTCCCGGACGGTCAGTTTCCGATCGAGTCGGTCGACGAGCTGTACAAACAAATGATCCCCGACCTCAACGCGTTGCTGCCCAACCCCAACCCGACGTGGAAGAACATGGCCGCACTTGCCGTGCGCCTGAAGGGCGCCATCCTGATGGGTCATTCAGAGTCGGGCTTCTTCCCGGAACAGGCCGCGCTGATCGATCCCAGCGGCATCCGCGGCATGATCTCGATCGAGATGCCATGCCCGGCCGATCTCTCCGACGCGCAGATCGCGACGCTGGCGAAAATCCCGACGCTCGTGATGTTCGGCGATCACCTCGGCGACGTGCAGGGCGGGCCCGCCAACTGGGCGATGTCCTACGACAGCTGCGAGAAGTACGTGGGCCGCATCAAGGCCGCGAAGGGCGATGCCGAGATGATGTACCTGCCGAAGATGGGCATCAAGGGCAACAGCCACATGCTGATGCAGGACAAGAACAATCTGCAGCTGGCGGATCTGATCCTCAAGTGGATCGATCAGCACGTCGAGAGCAAGAAGGGAACGTAGCGTAGGGGCTGCCTGCCAGCCTCCGCGAAAGCTACGGCTGGTCCGCCGTAGCCTTCGGCGAAGGCGGAAAGGCGGCCCCCGACATCGATCGCGTCACTTCGCGGGCTTGATGTTCTGATTCGATCTGAACAGGTTTTGCGGGTCGTACTTCTTCTTGACCTTCTGCAGCTTCGCGAAGTTCTTGCCGTAGGTCGCCTTCACCCGCTCCTCGCCCTCGTCCATCATGAAGTTCACGTATGCACCGCCCGCTGAATGCGGATGGAGGGCGGTCCAGTAATCGCGAGCCCACGTGGTGATCTGCTCCTTCTTCGCCGGATCGGGATCGACGCCGACGATCACGGACGACCACTTCGCGTCGCGATACGCCCACGCGGTTGCGTCGTTCTTCACCTTGCCCGCCGCTCCGTCGATCGGATACATGTGCATCGTCGACAGCAGCGTCGGCAGCTTCGCGCCGTGCTCGGCGTGCAGCGCGATCGCGTCGTCGCTCAGCTCGCGCACGAAGTCGGCTTTCCAGTACCACTGCAGCCCGGCGGGATACAGCGGATCGAACATGCTGTTCAGCACCGGATTGGGAAGCGGGCCCACGAGATCGAGTGCCGGCGCCTTGAACTTGCGAATGGGCTTGAAGACGCTGGGCCCCTTCTTCACCGGACCGCTGTAGGCCCACACGATGCCGCACATCTTCTTGTTGTGTAGATGCTCCGGGAACGGCGGGCCGGGCGGGACGATGAGAAACGCGAAGAAGCCGTTCAGCTCTCTCGGCGCTTTGGTGATGAACTTGCGGTACCACTTCATCACGTCGACCGTCTCGCTCAGCTCGTACAGCATCGGCCCGGCGTACTGCGTGTGCACCGGATGCGCTTTGAAGAGGAAGGAAGTGACGACGCCGAAGTTGCCACCGCCGCCGCGGATCGCCCAGAACAGATCGCTGTTCTCTTTCGCGCTGGCGATCACGAACTTGCCGTTGGCCAGCACCATGTCGACCGAGAGGATGTTGTCAATGGTGAGGCCGTAGTTGCGCGTGAGGTGGCCGATGCCGCCGCCCAGGGTGAGGCCGCCGACGCCGGTCGTCGAGATGAAGCCGGCGGGCACGGCCAGGCCGAACGGATGGCCGGCGTGATCGACGTCGCCCCACAACGCGCCGCCGCCGGCGCGAATCGTCTTCTTCTGTGGATCAACATGGACGTAGCGCATCGGCGACAGATCGATGACGAGCGCATCGTCAGCGACGGCCGAACCGGCCGCGTTGTGCCCGCCGCCGCGCACCGAGACCGGCAGCGCGTTGTCACGGCCGAAGTGAACCGCCGTAATCACGTCGGCGACGTCGTGGCATCGCGCGATGAGCCGGGGCCGACGATCGTGCATGGCGTTGTAGACCTTGCGTGCCTCGTCATACCGCGCATCACCGGGCGCGATGAGCTCGCCGCGCAGCGAACTCTTGAACGCGGCAACGGATGTATCAGTCAACATGGAGCCTCCGAATCGTAGGAAGAATCGCTACTCGACGATCCGGAACGTCCGCTCGTCGAGCGGGCTTCCGGTGAGCGGCTGCAGCGCATCTCGATACTGTTTCGTGTGCGCAGCGGCCACGTGGGTGTCGAGCGCCTGCTGATTCCGCCATGCTTCGATCACGGTGAAGTGGTTGGAGCGCATGGTGTGCAGCAGTACATCGAATCGCAGGTTGCCCGCTTCCTGCCGGCTCGCCTCGGCGAGCTGCCGCAGCAAGACGGGCACCTGGGGATTGGGGGTCACGTCCACGTGCGAGATGACGTAGACGATCTGTTTGCCGGTGGGCGGCGGTGACGTACCAACGGCGAGCGTCTTGTACGGCCGCTGATCGTAGCCGCTCACGCGGATCGACTCGAGCGCATCGAGCAGCCGCTTCTGCGTCGCCGCGTCGCGCGCGTCGAAGGTCTTCTGATCGCGCCAGGTCTCGACGATGGCGAAGTGACCGGGGCGGCCGATCTGCTCGAAGAACTCGGCGCGCATGAAGCCGTCTTGTTTGCGGCTTGCGTCGCGATACTGCTTCAGCGCCGCCGCTGTCTTGTCGGTGGACGAGCCCGTCGTCTCGACGTACGAAACGGCGTAGTACGTGGAATCGCTTGTGGCGGCAGCCGGCGCGTCGGGCCGGGTCTGCGACCCGAGGCCCGACGGCAGCAAGGCTGCGCCGATGAGGAGAGGCAGCCAGCGAGGCACGCGCGTACGAGTGTCAGAGCACTACTTGCGGGTCGCCGACCAATTGGCGCCCTTCATCGTGTTGCCCTCGACCTTGCCGGTGTACTTCATGGCGTCGGAGGTCAGCGTGATCTCGTCGCCGCGGAGCCGGCCGGTCAACTTCGATGATCCGAGGGTGCCGGTCAACATCTGGAAGTTCTGCTGCAGCGTGAGCGTGTTGCTGCCAAGCTGCCAGTTGCCCGCGACCTGCGCCGGCACGATCCACAGCAGCGCCGTGCACCAGCTCACGCAGTCGCCGCCGATCGTCTCGGTCTGATCGGGCATCCAGTCTTCCATCGTGAACGTGTTCGAGACGACGCGCGTGCCCGGCTTCATCTTGAGGATGTTGGGACGCAGGCGCATGTTGATCGACGGCAGCAGGAACATCGTCACCACCTGCGCCTTCGAGAAGTCGGTTTCGAACAGATCGGCCTTCACGAAGGTGGCCTTGTCGCCGACGCCGGCGGCCTTCGCATTGCGCTGCGACAGTTCCACCATGTCGGGGTTGTACTCGACGCCCTGCGCGCGGGCGCCGCGCTTGGCGGCGGTGATCACGGTGCGGCCGTCGCCGGAGCCCAAGTCCATCACGAAGTCCTGTGGCGTCACTTTGGCGAGGTCGAGCATCTTCTCGACGAGCGGCTGCGGGGTGGGCACCCACACCACGTCCTTGCCGGCCTGGCCGACGGTGGGCTCGAACTGCTTGGTCGCCGTTTGCGCGATGAGCGCGGCCGATGCCAGCAGCGCGAACGCGGTGAGAAGAAGCATTCGACTCGAACGACGTGCATTCATGGCTGGTCTCTCCGTCAAAAGAGATGTCTAGTGCGCCGTATAGGGTATACCGGGTGGGTGCAATTCGATCCCGAAACGCGCAAACCCCGACAATTGACCCGGATCAGGTACGCCGGGCCTGGTTTCTAGGCCCGGCGCGCACCACTCGTGGCGTTCGAGCCGGCACGAGCGTTGCGAATTCACCCGACGCTGTGTCGCGTCCCAAGCGTCTGTCGAACTGTTCGTACGTTGCGAGGCCGTGTATTTCCTAACGTTCTGCGTTCGTGATCGTCGTCCTGCCTTTGAAGATGCCGCGGTAGCAAAGGAAACACCGGCGCACTTTCTTCGAGCCTCCGCAGCGAAATCGTTTGCAGTTCTTGCGTACTGCCTGATGCCTGATCATGCCCATCTTCTGGTGAAGGGCACGCCCGCGACGTCTGACCTGCGGCGCTTCGTCAAGTCAGCAAAGGAGCGATCGGGACGCTCGTACTTCGACCGCGTCCTGCGACGGAGTGGAGTCTGGACGAGTTGATGAACGTGGATTCCAACGAACGAGTCTCTCGCAAGTCAGGCACGCCGGGCCTATAAACCAGGCCCGGCCTACCCACGCGACGCGTTAGTAGGTAACGCGAACGCGATAACGCACTGTCGATGCCGCATTCGCCGCCACGGCGGCGTTGAACTGCGCCGCCCAGGCGTCGGTCTTCGTGTACTCGTGCGTCGTGCGGATGATGCGCCACGTGCCGCCGATCGGCTCGTTCAGCTCCACGGTGATCGGCGCGTCCTTGTGATTGCGCAGCACGATCTCGTACTCGACTTCATAGACGTTCGACGCGATCTTCTCGAAGTCGATCTGCTTGCGCTCCGACACGACGTCGAACGCGTTGCCGATCTTCATGTTGATCAGCTCGTCCTTCGGCGTGTGATCGATATGGTCCTCGCCGACGAAGTGCGTGCCGCCCTTCGAGTCGGACTGATACACGCGAATCGTGCCGGCCGGCATCGGCATGCCCAGCCCCGCGCTCGCCTCGTTCTTGAACTGGTAGTAGACCTGCACGACGTCCTTGAGCGGCGATCCCGGATGCATGGCGTTCCGGTAGTAGAACGCCTGACCGTCGACGATGTAGCGCTTCTTCACGGAGAAGCCGGTGGCGTCGAGCATGCTTACCTGCTTGGTCTCGTTGTTGTTCACCGTCGTCTTTCGATCGAGGGTGTAGAGGTGGTAGTCGGAGAATGACTCCTGCGACATCGCCGGCGCGGCGGGCTTCGCGAGATCCATCCGCTCCTCGAGCGCCGCGCGCGTGAAGGTCTGACGCACGCGATTGAGCTCGCCGGCCACGAGCTGCAGCTTGGCGTTGCGGAACGCGGTGCCGCTGCCGTTGGTCACCGTCACCCAGCCGTCGATATCGGCCGACTTGTCATCGCGCGCGACGGTGAGGACGTAGTCGGCGTTCCACGCCAGCTTGGTCGCCAGATATGCGGCCTCGACGCGATGCTTGGCGGCGCCATCGTTCTGCAGCGACCAGATCAACGTCGGGCGCGAATAGAGATTCCCTGGGAGCTCGGGGAAACGGATGTGATCGGCCTGCAGTCCGGTGACGATCTCGCTGCCGATCTGCCACACCGGCGCGTTGTTGTAGCTGAGAAGACGCGCCTTGACCTCTTCTTCCTTCGTGCGGCCGCCGTCCTGGACGAGACGCACGAGTGTGACGTCGCGGCCCACGTACTTGCGAAGGAGCTTCTCGGGCTCGAGCAGGTCGTATTCGTAGTTCTGCTCGAGCACGCTGACGCGCGACGGCTCGGTGAGCGATCGGAAGTGCACGGTCGCCGGATTGACGGTTGCCGCGATGTCCATGAAATGCAGATCGAACGTGCCGCGAGGCAGCTGGATCGATCGCACATCGCGCACGAGGGCGAGATCCGAGTTGTAGACAGTGAGCGAGAGCTCCGTCTGATCGTCGAGCGTCGATGTGTCCTGCGCCGGAGCCGCCGGGGGTGCCGCCGCAACCGGTGTCGCCGGCAGGAGCCGCGGACCGAAAGCGACGGCCGCCGCGACCATAGGCGCTGCCAGCCAAACACGTGCGTTCATGTGCAAAACCCTCCTGCCCGTAGAACGGGGGAGCGGGAGTTCCTTGCAGGAGGAGGCAACGGGGGAAGGCGAAGGGAACGGAGATCTCTCACACGGAGGAACGGGGGTAACGGGGAATTCGGTCGATGGGCGGGCCTACGGATTGGAATTAGCATGAATCTGTAGGCCCACCCATCGACCGCACTCCGTTACCCCCGTTTCCTCCGTGTGAGAAATCTCCGTTCCCTCCGCCTCCCCCGTTACCTCCAAGACGCTTCAGGCTCATCGCATCACGAAGTACCATCAGTTGCAGACGAGGCCCATCATCCTTCCGACATCCATTTCCGATCTTCAGCAGCGGCTAGCGACCCAGCACTACGTCGCCGACCAGGGGTTGGCCGTGTCGCTGTTCCTGGCCCTGCGGCTGCGGCGTCCGCTCTTTCTCGAGGGTGAAGCGGGCGTAGGCAAGACGTCGCTCGCCGCCGCGGTCGCCTCGGCGCTCGACGCCGATCTCATCCGCCTGCAGTGCTACGAGGGGCTCGACGTCAGCCATGCCGTCTACGAGTGGGACTACGCCCGTCAGCTGCTCGAGCTGCGGATTCTCGATGCGACCGGCGGCCTCGGGCGCGACGAAGCGCGCCGTGAGCTCTATAGCGAAGCGTTCCTGATCAAGCGACCGCTGCTGCAGGCGATCGACCCGAGCCGTTCGCGCCCCGTGGTGCTGCTGATCGACGAGATCGATCGCGCCGACGAAGAGTTCGAAGGCTATTTGCTGGAACTGCTCGCCGAGTTTCAGGTGACGATTCCAGAGCTCGGGACGATCCGGGCGAAGGAACCACCTCTCGTGATCCTGACGTCGAACCGCACGCGCGAGGTGCACGACGCGCTGAAGCGCCGGTGCCTCTATCAATGGATCGCGTATCCGAGCTTCGAGAAAGAGATGGCGATCGTGCGGACGCGCGTGCCGCAGGCCTCGGCGAAGCTGGCGCAGCAGGTGACGACGCTCGTGCAGGAACTCCGGCGCGAGGAGCTCTACAAAGTGCCGGGCGTCTCGGAGACGATCGACTGGGTCACGGCGCTCGCCGCGCTCGATCGCCAGTCGCTCGATGCCGACGTCGTCAGTAACACGTTGGGTGTGGCGCTCAAAGCGAAAGAAGATCTGGACGTCGTTCGCGGAGAAAAACTGACCAGCCTCCTCGACCGCGCGATGGCGCAGGCGTAGACCGATGACGCGCGCCGCCAGCAGTGACGACGAGTACGCGTCCATCGCGGATCTCTACGACTACGTCGCCCCCTATCGCGATCGCACGGACATCGCGTTTTTTGTCGACGCAGCCGTGACGGCAGGCGGACCGGTGCTCGAAGTGGGTTGCGGCACCGGCCGCGTGTTGATTCCCACTGCGCGCGCCGGCGTCGACATCGTCGGTATCGACCTGTCGGCGCAGATGCTGGCGATCTGCCGCGAACGGCTGCGGCGCGAGCCGGTCGCGGTGCAGGAGAACGCGACCCTCGTGCATGCCGACATGCGGCGCTTCGATCTCGGACGCAGGTTCGCGCTCGCCACTATTCCATTTCGTCCCTTTCAGCATCTGCTGACGGTTGACGATCAGCTCGCGTGCCTCGGCGCGATCCGGCAGCACCTGGTTGACGGAGGCGTGTTGATCTTCGACATCTTCAACCCCTCGCTCGATGCGCTGGCAAACCAGCCGATCGGACAAGAGATGGATGCCGGCGAGCCCGAGTTCACGACGCCCGACGGTCGCCGGGTCACGCGATGCTTCACGATCGTTGCGGCCGATCGGTTCTCGCAGATCAACGACATCGAACTGCTCTACAAGGTGACGTATCCCGACGGCCGCCAGGCCACACTGGTTCACGCGTTTCGCATGCGGTATCTGTTCCGCTTCGAGGCCGAGCATCTGCTGGCTCGCGCGGGGTTTGCCGTCGAACACGTGTACGCAGGCTACGACCGCAACGAATACGGTTCGATATATCCGGGCGAACTCGTGTTTGTCGCGCGTAAGGCCGGGACGTGACGTGGGACGGCTCCGCGCTGTCCGATCGCGCCGGCAGTGGCTTCTCGTCATCGTCACGATCGTGGTCGCCACTCTGGGCTTCTACGCGTACCAATTCGCTGTGGTCGGGTCCGCATACGTCGCCCACATGCTGTGCTCCGGCGTGTTCGTCTCGGGGCGAACGGCCGATGCTGTCAGCGATCCAGATCTGTCGGCGGACGACCTCGCACCGCTGCGATATGTCAGCTCACACATCGATTCTCAGTCGAGAGTGGTCACCGCTCACGTGCTTGGCGTCGCACGGCGGACAGCCGTCTATCGAGACCATCTCGGATGCGTGGTCAGCGACGATGACCGTTCGGGGTCGAAGACAGCCATTGCGCCGAGTCACGATGACAACGCGATCGACGCGAGCGAGGACCGTCGACTCGTGGCCGCGATGGACTGGGCGTTCGCCGAGCCGGACCCGCAGCACCTGCGACGTACCCGGGCGGTTGTCGTCCTGCACGAGGGACGGCTGATCGGCGAGCGCTACGCCGCCGGTTTCACCAGGAACACACCGCTCATTGGCTGGTCGATGGGAAAGAGCATCGTCAATGCGCTGGCCGGCATCCTGGTGGGCCGAGGCGCGATGTCGCTCAGTGCGCCGATGTCGATCGACGCGTGGCCGACCGACGACCCCCGCCACGCGATTACGTTGGATCACTTGCTGCGGATGTCGAGCGGCCTCGATTTCGATGAGGACTCGATCAACCCGCGCGGTGGCGTGCTGTACATGCTGCTTCGCACTCCTGATGTTCCAGCCTATGCGGAGTCGTCGCTCCTTGCGGCTGCCCCGGGCACGCGCTGGCGATATTCGAGCGCCACCACGAACGTCATCACCGGGGCGATGCGTCGTGTTGTCGGCGAGGCTGATTACGCGACGTTTCCACGCCGTGCGCTGTTCGATCGCATCGGCATGCACAGCGCGGTCATGGAGACTGATGCTGACGGCAATTTCATCGGCTCGTCCTTCATGTGGGCTACCGCCCGCGACTGGGCGCGATTCGGTCAGTTGTATCTGGACGACGGTGTGTGGCGAGGCGAGCGCATCCTGCCGCAGGGCTGGGTGACGTACAGCCGCACGCCGGCGCCTGCTGCACCCGATCGTCGATACGGCGCACACTTCTGGCTGACGATTGCGGACGGATATCGGCGCGGCTCGCCAGGATTCGAGATGCCGGCCGACGCGTTCCACGCGATCGGACACGAAGGCCAGTTCGTCACCATCATCCCGTCACGACGCGTCGTCATCGTACGACTTGGACTGACGCGCAGCGCGGGCGCATGGGCGCACGACGAATTCGTGTCGCGGGTCCTTCGAGCGTTGGGCGATTAGAACCGCGCGCCGCGCGGGAAGCGCAAGCGCAGGGAGGGGTTCCGCATGCATTCAGTAACCGGCGCCGTTCGGATGATCCTGCGGCTCGAGGGGCTTGCGGCGCTCGCCGTCAGCGTGGCCGTCTACGCGTATTGGGGCCAACACGGGTGGGGCTTCTTCGCGCTCCTGTTCCTCGTTCCCGACGTGTCGCTGCTTGGATACCTGCGCGGGCCGCGGGTCGGCGCGGCGGTCTACAATCTCGCGCATACCTACGTCGTTCCGGCCGTGCTCGGCATTGCCGGTGTGTTGTGGCTCGGGCCATTCTTTGCGATCGCGCTGATCTGGAGTGCGCACATCGGGCTGGATCGCATGCTCGGCTATGGCCTCAAGCTCCCGACCGCATTCCAGACAACGCACCTCGGGCCGATTGGCCGCGCACTGACGGAGTAGCGATGCTGTTCATGATCATCGAGCATTTCAAGGGCGGAGATCCGATTCCGGTCTATCGACGCTTCCGCGATCGCGGCCGCCTGGCTCCAGACGACGTGTGTTACGTCAACAGCTGGGTGACCAGCGATCTGACGACCTGCTATCAGGTGATGGACGCGCCCGATCGCGCGCGGCTCGATCAATGGCTGCAGCGATGGCAGGATCTCGTCGACTTCGACGTCATCCCCGTGATCACGTCCCCCGACGCGCAAGCGATCATCGGTCCGCGCCTCTAATCCGCTATGGCTGGGTCACGCAGAGTTTGCGTGGCGGTGTACTCGCGATCTGATCTTTGTCACATCGCACGGCTACTGTGCTCGTGACTTCGGGGGGTCACGATGAACGTTGCCACGACACTTGCATGGGCGATCGCCCTGATCGCACTGTGCGCATCACATGCCTCCGCACAAGATCAAGCCTCGCCGTCATCGCCCGTTCACGATCGTCGGTTTCTGTTCTCGGTATCCACAATGCCGACCGATCGGCCGCGGGCGACGGTGCAGGTCGATTCAGGATTCGGCGAGCGCGCGTTCGATGTCACCGACAGCGATCGGCCTGAACAGCGGCTCAGCGTGCAGGCGTTTCTCGGACGCCGACTCACATTCCTTGGCAAGGTTGGCGTGTCGAGCGACGCGCGCGATCTGCGCTCGTCGCAGCAAGGCGAGTTGTTGTTCGGCGTCGTGCACGCGCCAAGGATCGAGGGCAGTCTCGCCGTCGGCATGGGCATTCGGCACGAGCCGTCAGGCGTGAACGTGCTGCTCGGCCGCGTCGTTGCCGGGCGATCGTTCAATGCCTGGCGGCTCGATGGGAACGCAGTGTTCGAAAAGCCGTACGCCACCGGCCGAGATGCGATCGACCTCATCACCACGATCGGTGTCTCGCGCCGGCTTGCGCCGGCTCTCTACGCCGGCGTCGAGTTCATCGGTGAGGACCTCGAAGGCTTCTGGGAAGCCGACGAAGCCGAAGGCGGCGCCCGCATCCTGATTGGCCCTTCGATTCGCGTCTCGCCTCCCAACAAGCGTTGGCAGGTGAGCGTGGCAGGCGGCCCGATGATCCATGCCTCGCGTAGTGGCCTCGTGAGCGACGCCACTCGCGGCCTCGCGATGTCAGGCGGCGACAACGGCTACGCCGTTCGCGCCGCGCTCAGCGTCGAGTTCTAGCGACTACAAGGAGATCTCATGAAGACCGCCATCAGGTTAGCGTGTGTGCTGATCGTGTGTGTCGCCGTCACCTCGGCGACTCGTCTGGTGCTGTCGGCACGTGCCGGCTCGCACGAACGCCCCGATGCCAACGGGCAACGCTTCTTCGAACGGCACGACATCGCCCAGATACCGAGCGGCCAGCTGATCACGCCGACGGCTATCAAGGATTCGAATCAGCAGTTTCTCAATCCGGGTTTGGCCGCATACCCGGATTTTGTCGCCGGCATGGCCGTGCGATCGCAGCTCAGTCCAGACGGTACGACGCTGGCCGTCATCACCGCCGGTCAAAACTCGCTCTACAAGCCGGACGGCACCGTGGATGCCGCGAACTCGACGCAATACATCTTTCTCTACGATGTCACCGGCGACCATCAGGCCGATCCGCCGCTGAAACAAGTGATCAGGCAGACGAACTCGCATGTCGGATTGGTGTTTTCGCCAGACGGCAACA
>Ga0075423_10003972_pt1 | contig 13646 bp, 11 predicted proteins | sample SoiMethybrSBSTD2_FD_80114 | JGI IMG/M metagenome (GOLD analysis project Ga0075423, IMG submission 80114) | Bulk soil microbial communities from a Populus tree surrounding site in Tennessee, USA - Soil MetaG P. TD hybrid SBSTD2 | ecosystem: Environmental > Terrestrial > Soil > Tree plantation...
GCAGCGGCGGGAGTACCACGGGCGCCGGGAGCAAGGGAACCGCGCTGCCGTCGACCACATCGAAGGCGTCCACCGCGATGTACGCACCGCCGGACGTGGTCGTGCCGGTGACCGTGATCGTGATCGTGTGAGTGACGTCTGCTGCAAGGCCCGATGCGGAAAACACGGCTTCGGAGGTGAGGCTGCCGGGCGCAGTGGTGCCGGCCGTATTCACCATGGCCGGGACGCCGCCGTCGATGGACACCGCGGCGATGCCGCACACGTTGCACGTGACGCCGATCCACGTCAGCGCCGTCCCGTTGAAGCGGACAATCGCCGTGGACGCGGCGACATTCGTCGCGACCAACGTGCTACCGCTGAACGTTCCGGTCTCCGAGCCGTATGTCGTCCACGGGCCAACCAGAGTTACCGCGTCTTGCTCGAAGCGCGCACCTTCGACAACCTTGGCGACGAAGGCTTCCTGGATCATATTGCCGAACGTGCGTCGCGGTGCACCCGGTGTCGTCGGGAAATCCGGCGAGAAAGTCTCTCCGGTGACGTACGCGCTGCCGTGCGGGTCGACCGCGATCGCGAACCCCACTTCGCCGCCGGTGCCGCCGAGATAGCTCGAGTAGAGGAGCGCAGTGCCGGTCGCGTCGAGCTTTGTCACGAAGGCCTCTTGGGTGTTGCCGCCCGCGTGGGCGGGCTGGAACGCTCCCGGGGTCGTCGGAAAATCGGTCGAGTTCGTGACGCCCGTGACGTAGGCGTTACCGGCGGCGTCCAACGCGATGCCGTTGGCCTCTTCTCCGCCGCTGCCGCCGAGGTTCGTGGAATAGACGAGTCTCGATCCCGTGCCATCGAGCTTGCTCACGAAGGCATCGTATCCGCCGCGGGAGACGCCTTGGAGATTGCCCGCTGGAAAGACGGGCGAGGTGGTCCGGCCGGTGACGTAGGCGCCACTGCCGTCTGCCGCGATCGCGACCGCCTGGTCGAAACCAATGCCGCCTAGGTAGGTGGAGTAGACGAAGGCGGAACCGGCGGGGTTGAGCCTGGTCACGAAAGCGTCCCACAGGCCACCCGCGTACGTGGACTGGAAGGCACCGGGCGTCGTCGGAAAGTTGGCAGAGTCCGTGTGGCCAGAGACGTAGGCGTTGCCGCCGTCGTCCACGGCGATTCCGCCACCGAGGTCGTTCTCCCTGCCCGTGCCGCCGAGGTAAGTGGAGTAGACGAGCGCGGAACCGGTGGCATTGAGCTTCGTCGCAAAAGCGTCCATGCAAGGACCGGCGGAACCGCCGCCGGCACAAACCGTCTGCGCGGAGCCCGTCGTGACCGGAAAGTCCGGGGAAAAGGTGTTGCCCGTCAAATACGCCTGGCCGCTCGAGTCCAAGACGATGTCCGAGCCGAATTCGAGCTCGCTTCCGCCTAGATACGTGGAGTAGACCAGTCCCGAGCCGTCCGGGTTGAGCTTCGTCACGAAGGCGTCCGCGCGACTACAGGCGCCGCCACAGGCCGTCTGGGCAGAGCCCGGCGTAACCGGAAAATCCGCAGAGAAGGTTCTTCCCGTTACGTACGCGTGACCGGTCGCGTCCACGGCGATCCCATACCCTGTATCGGAACCGCTGCCGCCGAGGAACGTGGAATAGATGACCGCGGTTCCCGACGGATTGAGCTTCGTCACGAAGGCATCGGCGCCACCGCCCAAGGCCGGCTGGAAGGCTCCCGGAGTCGCCGTGAAGTCGTTGAAGCCGCTGCGCAGAACGCGGCCCGTCACATAGGCGTTGCCGTCGTTGTCGACGGCGACGCCGAGGCCCGCGTCTGCTCCGAGAAAGGTCGAGTAGGACAGGAATACGGGATCGATGACCAGCGGCTGGCTGCGATCATAAGCGGCCAACTCGAAGCCGACGCGGTTGGTGCCGTCCAGGGTGTAGGCCCCGGCGATTTCCTGACGGATGCCGCCGCGCTCCTGGTAGACATACGGCTTCCGCATACGGGCGTCGCCTCCCGCCGCGCGCAGCACGAGATCGCCCTTGGCGTCGATCTCCAACCGCTCGGCCCCCTGGAAGGCGAGCACGATTTTCCGCGGATCGGCCCCGGGCGCGACGACGAAGTCGTACTCGAGCTGGCGCTGGTTGCCGTAATAGAAGAGGTCGATCCCGGGATAGACGCCGCGGTAGTGGACCTTGGCGTAGGTCGGGATGTTGGTGCGCCACTGTGCCGGATCGTTGCCGCTGACGTAGTGTGTTTTTCCTGGTAGTGCTTCGAGTCCGCGAACCCCTGGCTTCGGGTTGCCGTCCACGATTGTCATGCGCAGCACCGTGGACCGCTCGTGCGCTGTGCGCCCATCACGCCTTGCAATTCCGCCCGTTTCCGTCGCCACGCTCGGCCTTGCCAGCACGAGCACGGCCTCGCGCGCGGTGAGGTAAACGTTGTAGCCGGAGCCGCGCGAGAGGAAGCGCACGTCCGCGCGCGTCTGTCCCTCGTTCGCCTCGAACTGAAGCGGCAGCTGGCCATAGGTTTCGCTCAAACGAGCGTCCGCTGTCACGGCGATGGGCCAGCCAGAGACGATCAGGAACAGGAACGCGAAAAGAGCAAACACGCGGCAAGACGGAATCGATGCGCGGAACATAGCTACTCCCTCCCTGGTAATCGCCCGGAGCCGCGCTCTCCCGGAGCAAACGGCGTACTGCAATTGCCTTATGCGGGAGCCGTGTGACACGCGAACCGCTTGTGGATGCGAGAGTCGTAGGCCATCCAGCACGTGCCCGCGCCAACAGCGCGTGTTGCCGCCAACTGGCGAAGAATCAGCTGCGGTTCGACACGATGGTGACCGTCGCGTCGACCCGCCCGGCCCCCACCTCGGCCCAGCCGCGCGGAAGCAAGGTGCTCTCGATGTGCTCGAGCGTGCGAGCGAGGGCGCCGCGATTGTCGGTCACGAGCGTGTGCGCGGCTGCGCCCGCGGCGCGCTTGAGCTCGGGCTGATCGAGGTACAGGGCTACTGCCGCGATGAGCTCGGGCACGTCGAGCACCTGCCGCGCGGCACCGCGCTCGAGCGCCATCGCGCTGATCTCCTCAAAATGGAACATGTGGGGGCCGAAGATCACGGGCACGTTCACGGCACACGCTTCGAGCAGGTTCTGGCCGCCATGCGCGACGAGGCTGCCGCCGATGAAGGCCACGTCGGCTGCGGCATAGAGGCGTTGCAGCTCGCCCATCGTATCGCCGACGAGCACCTGCGTGGCCGGTGGCAGAGCACCCGACGTGCCGCTACGCAGCGCGACGCGCAAGCTCTGCCGCCGACACAGCCGCGCGACGGCCGCGAACCGCTCGGGATGGCGCGGCACGAGCACGAGCAGCAAATCCGCGTAGCGCTCGCGCAGCCGCGCGAACGCCGCGAGCACTTTGCGCTCCTCGCCGGGATGCGTGCTCGCCGCGATCCACACCGGTCGTTGACGGCCCCACAGGCCGCGCAGCGCGTGCGCGTCGGCGAGCAGCTCGGCCGGCAGCCCGACGTCGAATTTCAGGTTGCCCGTGACGTGCACCAGCTCGGCCGGCGCGCCGAGGTTGCGCAAGCGCTGCGCATCGACGCTCGTTTGCGCGCACAGGAGATCGGCGCACGCGAGCATCGTGCGTGTGATCGCCGGCACGCGCAGGTAGCCGCGCAGCGACGCCTGCGAGACGCGGCCGTTCACCAGTAACAGTGGAATCCGCCGGCGCCGGCATTCGGCGAAGAGGTTGGGCCAGAACTCGGTCTCGGCGACGACGGCGAGCTCCGGGCGCACGCGATCGAAGAAGCGCCGCACGGCGTCTGGGAAATCGAACGGCACGTAGCAGTGCGCGACTCGATCACCGAAGAGCTCGCGCACCTGTCGCGAGCCCGTCGGCGTCATCGTCGTGACGACGACTTTGTGCGCGGGATAGCGCTCGACGAGCGCGGCAACGAGCGGCGCCGCGGAACGCACCTCGCCGACCGAAACGGCGTGCACCCAGATCGTGCGGCGCGGGAACAGCGGCGCGACGAAACCGAAGCGCTCGGGCCAGCGGTGCCAGTAAGCGGCATAGCGCAAACCGCGCCAGGCGAGGTTACCGAGCGCGTACGGAAGGAGCAGATAGACGACGATGCGCCAGATGCCCACGTCAGCCGCCGCGAATCGCCGCGGCCTTCATCTAGAGATGCTCTTGGCCGAGCAATCCGAGCTTGATGAGGTCCTGAACGTCGAGCACGCCCATGGGTCGCGTGCCGTCCACCACGACGATGCTGTCGACCTCGGCCTTCTTGATGAGCTTAACGGCGTCGTTCAACAAAGCGTTGCTGTCGATCGTGTGCGGCGTCTTCGAGAAGCCGATCGCCCCGAGCGTCTTGTCGAGGATGGCGCGGCCGTCGGTTTGCAGCTTGCGCCGCAAGTCGCCATCCGTGAACACGCCGGCCACGGCGCCTTTCGCATCCACGAGCGTCACCACGCCGAGCCGCGATTCGGTCATCTTCACCATCGCGGACGCCAGCGTGTCGCTCGTCTCGCAGACGGGGTTCGCTTTGCGCACGACGTCCTTCACGCGCATCGTCATCAGGGCCGTGTGCTCGCGGAATTGCGCTGTACCGAGCGCGGTCAGCGTGTTCTCGCAGAGGCTCTTCATGACCGAGAACGGCATCGTGCAGACGTGCACGCCCGTCAGCATGGCCTGGCGCACGTGCTCGGCATGACGCACCGAGGAGAACATGACCTTGCTGTCGTAGCCGTAGCGGTCGATGACGTCGACGCACTGCTCGAACAACTGGATCGCATCGTGGCCTTGGTCCTGCATCCGGCCCGCGAGCGGGCAGATGAAGGAGGCGCCCGCCTCCATCGCCATGTAGGCCTGGTTCAGTGTGTAGATCAGATGCACGTTGACCTTGTAACCGCGCGTGCGCAGCCGATGGCACGCTTTCACGCCGTCGTTGCTGATCGGCACCTTGAACACGGGCGGCTTCTCGAGCCCGAGCCCGAGAATGCGCTCGGCCTCCGCCACGATCTTGTCCGGCGTCTCGCCGAGCGCCTCGACTTGCAGCTCGGGCACCATCTTCGACAGCTTGACGATCGCAGCGTCGATGTCGGTGATGCCGTGGCGGTGCATGAACGTGGGCGTCGTCGTGAGCCCTTTGATGAAACCGAAGTCGAGGGCGGCTTCGATCTCTTTGAAGTCTACGGAGTCGAGATAGAGTTCCATGCGTGCGCAAATCCTCTAATGCACGGCCTGCGAGCGGACCAAATTGTGGATGTCGATGAGCGGCCGCATGAAGCTCTCGAGATCATCGAGCGCGTATTGGCTCGCGGCATCGCAGAGCGCCTCGGGCGGATTCGGGTGCGACTCGATGAAGAAGCCGTCGACACCGGCCGCGATCGCGGCGCGCGCGAGCGTCGTCAAGAATTGCCGCGCGCTGCCGCGCGGGTCCTTGCTGGGTATGCCGTACTTGCGAATCGAATGGCCCGCGTCGAACACGACGGGGTAGCCGATTTGATTCAGTAGATAGAAGCTGCGCGGGTCCACGACGAGATCGTTGTAGCCGAAGGTGTAGCCGCGCTCCGTAACGATGATGCGGTCGTTGCCGGAATCCTCGATCTTCTTGCACGGCTTCGACATGTTTTCGGGCGCGAGGAATTGCCCGTGCTTGATGTTGACGACGGCGCCGGTCTTCGCCGCCGCCACGACGAGCTCCGACTGCATGCAGAGATACGCCGGAATCTGGATCACGTCGCAGACCTCGGCGGCCGGAGCGGCTTGGTACGGGTAATGGATGTCCGTGAGGATCGGCAGCTCGAAGTCGCGCTTGACCTTCTCGAGCAAGCGCAAGCCGGCCTCGAGCCCGGGCCCCTGGTAGTACTCGAGCGAGCTCCTGTTGTCCTTCGAGAAAGACGATTTGAAGATCAGCGGCAAATCCAAGGTTGCCGAGATTTTCTTGAGCCGCTCCGCCGTGCGCATCATCAGCGACTCTTCCTCGATCACGCAGGGCCCGGCGATCAGAAACAGCTGATCGGAGCCGCAATCGATGTCGCCGATGAAGACGTGCTTTTTGCTCATGAAGCGTCCAAGTCCTTGGAGTGTCGTGGCATTTTGGGGCCTTACGGTCCCCCCGGCAACTGGGGCCGCGCGCGCAGCAACTCTTCGAGCAGCGCGTAATTGCGCGCCGTCGCACCCTGACGCGTGACGACGACCTCACGTGCGCGCCGCCCGAGATCGCGACGCGCGTCGCGATCGCACACGAGCGTGACGATCGCCGCCGTGAGCTCGCTGGCGTCGCGCACGAGCGTGCCGGCACGCGCCGCGAGCAGATCGTCGACGGTTTCTTTGAAACTGAAATTGTACGGCCCGAACAGCACGGGCACGGCGAGGATTGCCGGTTCCATGAGATTGTGGCCACCCTTGTTCGCGCCGCGAAAGAACAAGCTGCCGCCGACGAACGCGAGATCCGCAATCGCATAGAGGCGCCCAAGCTCGCCCACCGTGTCGACGACGAGCACGCCGCTGCGACCCGGAGCCGGCGCCGTGCGCGCGTCGAGCGCCGTCTTGCGCGTGGCCGTAAACCCAAGCGCACGCACGCGCCCCGCGATCGTCTCGGCATCCGCGGGGTAACGCGGCACGATCACGAGGGCCGCCTCGCGGCAGCGCTCGCGCGCCGCCGCGAACGCCGCGAGCAGAGCCTCGTCCTCGCCTTCGTGCAGGCTACCGCCGATGACGACCACGTCGTGCTCGCTAAAGCCCAGGGCGCGGCGCAGCGCGAGCGCTTCGTCGGCGCTCGCGGCCGCGTGCGTGAGGTCGTATTTCATGTTGCCCGTGACGTGCACTCGCCGCGCCTCGACACCGAGCGCGCGCAACCGCTCGGCATGCTCGTCGGTCTGCGCTGCGAGCAGGTCGAGCTTGCGTAGGGCGCGCGGAATCAGCCCCGTTCGCGCGTGCAGTGCGAAGGACTTCGCCGACATCTTGCCGTTCACGAGCGCGACGGGCACGCCGCGAGCGTGCGCGACGGCGATCAGATTCGGCCAGAACTCGGACTCGGCCACGACGAGCAGCCGCGGCTTGAAGCGGCGCAAGAAGCGTGCGACGACGAACGACAAATCGAACGGCAGCGGCACGACGCGATGGCCCGCGTACAGCTTGCGCGCCTGAGCGAGCCCCGTCGCCGTGAACGCCGAGATCACGAGCGCGGTGTCGGGGTAGTCGCGCTCGAGCGCCGCCACGAGCGGACGCAATACGGTCACCTCGCCGGCCGAGGAGCCGTGCAGCCAGATGCACGACGGGAGCGGCGTGCCGAGCCCTACACCGAAGCGCTGCATGAGGTCGCCGCGCCCGGCGCGCACGAGCCTATACGCGAGCCACGGCGAGAGAACGACGCACGCAAGGAGGTATGCGAGATCGAGCAACAACGGCATCGCCAAACCCGAGCGCCCCGCTCAAGGCGCCGCAGTTTACTCCAGTCGCGAAGCGTTGGCCGTGCCGGGCTAGGCGTGAACGTGCGCGGCCCAGTCGCGAGCGACGAGCGACTTGCGCGTGGTCGTCGACGACAGGTAGTGCTCGATCCACTCGGGGACCAGGTCGCCGCGCATCGGCCGGCCGATGAAAAAGCCTTGTGCCATCTCGCAATTGAGCGCGGCCACAGCGGCGATCGACTCGGCGCTGTCGACGCCCTCGGCGACGACGCGCATGCCGAGGGCGTGCGCGAGCGCGATCACCGTTTTCACGATCTCGCGGTCCGTGTCGTCGATCGCGATCGTGCCGATGAAGCGCTTGTCGATCTTGATCTCGGTAGCGGGGATCTGCTTCAGGTACGTCAACGAGGAATAGCCCTTGCCGAAATCGTCGATCGCGAGATCGATGCCGAGCTTGCGGATGCGCTCGATGGCGGCGATCGAGGAAGCGTCGCCTTGCACCAAGCTGTCCTCGGTGAGCTCGATCGTGAGGCCGATCGAACGCCCGTCGAGCGCACCTTTCAGCGCTCGCACGTGCGTCAGAAACTCCGGGTGCGACAGCAACTGCGGCGAGACGTTGACGGCCACGGAGAACGGCGTCGGCAGCGACGTCCAGTCCTTGAGGCGCTCCGTGATGCGATCGAACACGAGCCACGTGAGAGGCACGATGATGCCCGTGGTTTCCGCCATCGGGATGAAGTCGCTGGCGGGCACGAAATTGCCGGACTGCGTTCGCCAGCGCACGAGCGCCTCGACACCGCATACGCGCCGCGACGCGATCTGGACCTTCGGTTGGAAGTACACCTCGAGCTCGCCGCGCTGCACGGCGCCCTGGAGCTCCGATTCGAACTTCCAGAGCGCGGCCTGTTGCTGGGTGGCGTCGGGCCGGTAGATGTCGTAAGCGAGCTCCTTCTCGCGCGCCTCCTTGAGCGCGAGCTCGGCACGCCGGAACAGCGTAGCCGCGTCGTCGGCGTGCGACGGATAGACGGCGACGCCGAGCGTCAGGTCGACGAGAAAATGATCACCGCCGACCTCGAGCTGCGGAGGGTTGTCCTCGGTGAGCAGGACGGCGATGTCCATGACCTTCGACATCGAGTCGCAATCGACGAGCAACGCGAAGCGCCGCTCCGAGAGACGAATGATCGGGGTGCGAGGCGGCAGTATGTCGCGCAAGCGATCCGTGTAGCCGGCGCAAAACGACTCCGCTTGCTCGTGACCGAACGTCGTCGCGATGCGATTGAACGCATCGAGCTGCCCGAGCCACAGCCCGGCGAGACGGTTCTCGAGGCCCCCACTAAGAAACTGCTCGATGAACCGAAGTCGGGCGCTTGGTTTCTTGCCGGAGCCTGCGTCTTCTTGAACGTCGGACACGCGCGTTTCCCACCAGCATCCTGCTAGGTTTGGAACGGCAATTTGAGCAAACTCGCCGGCTTGTGGCTGTGAGAGGTATCACGACCAGGAGTCGTGGCACCGTTTCGGCACCGGCCAGATTGCGGTCGGTTTCTGACGAACTGCGTCACATGCGCGTTGACATAAGAGCGCCTGAGCCGGGCTCGCCGCCAACGTCGGCGCGCCTGGCACGCCCCTTGCTTCGCCTTCCCGAGCGACCACGGGAGCGTTTGTATGGCCCGAGTCAAACCGAGCATCCGGCCCACCGAGACCTACACGGAGCCGAACTTCCTGAGGGTCTATACGGCCGAGGAAGCGGATCCGCAGGGCCAGCGCCTGGCTACGATCGAGCATCTGTCGTACAGCGCCTCCGGCGCCGGGGGCCGCTCGGGCTGGAGCTGCACGACCATCGTCGACTGCGAGGCGATGTCGAAAGAGGACGCGATGTTCATCGCGCGCAGCTACGCCGTCGAGCACAACATCCCCGTCATTTACGAGTGTCACGCCGAGTAGGTGGGTTTCTCACCGCGCACGCAGCAGGCCCCTCCCGAGACACGCCGGAAGTGCATCCCTGCGGCTCGGCGGCGCACATCCCTGTGCGCCGACGGTCTCGGGAGGAGCCTGCTGCGCACGCGGTGAGAAACCAGTGTTGTTATTGAGAGATACGCGCCCTGAGCTCGGCCGCGCTGAGATTACCCTGAGCGAGCGGCTGACCCAGATCGAACCGGCGTGACTCGGCGAGGCTGCCGACGAGCACGGGGTCGAACCCCGAATCGCGGACTAGACGCTCCCCTACCGCGATCGCCGCGGCGTCGTCGCCGCCGATCGGAATCGCAATTCGCGCGGGCTGCCGGTTCGCCTGGTTTGCGAGCGACGCGGCCGGAATGCAGTTGTATGCGCGGACGACCCGCGGATTCTTCAGCAGCTCCGCCGTCGACACGCCGGCGCCCTTGCGTTGCCATTCGGCCGCTCCCGCGCCGTCACGATTCGTGTTGGGGTTGCTCGTGTCGATGATCACCTTGCCGGCGAGCGTAGCGGCCAGATCGGCGCCGAGCTGCGGCATCGCGCCATACGGCACGGAGACGAGCACGACGGTGCCGAAAGCCGCGGCGTCTTGCGGCGTGCCCACGTGCGCGCGCGCACCGAGCTCCTTCGCGAGCGGCTCGAGCTCCTCGGGATGGCGTGACGACATCAACACCTCGTGCCCGGCAGCCACCCAATGCCGCGCGAGCGCGCCGCCGATGCGGCCGGTGCCGATGATGCCGATCTTCAGCGGTTCCTGAGCCGCGGCGCGCGGCGCGTCGAGGGCCGATGCGGCCAACGCGGTGACCCCGCACAGCAGCAAGGCGCGACGACTCAATAATTTCGTGCCGGCGATCAGCGTATGCATGATTCCTACTCCCTAAGGGTCGATTTCGATCTCGGCCTCGATCTCGACGGGTAAATCGAACGGCAGCTCGGCCATGCCCACGGCGCTACGCGAGTGCGCGCCGCGGTCGGGCCCGAATAGCTCGAGAATCAGCTCCGAGAAACCGTTCATGACGCGCGGCTGCTGATTGAAGCCGGTGGCCGAGTTCACCATGCCGAACACGCGCGTCCATGCCCGCACTCGATCGAGATCGCCGAGCTCGCGCTCGATGCTGCCGAGCATCGCGAGCCCCGTGAGCCGCGCAGCGCGCGCGCCTTGCTCGACCGACAAATCGCGCCCGACCTTGCCGAACGGAGGCGCGAGCGTGCCGTCGGGGTTCAGCGGCCCGTGGCCGGAGACGTACGCGCGAAGCCCAAGCACGCGCACGGGCTTGAACGGCAGCACAACGCCGGGCGGCGGCTGGATCGCCTTCGGCAGCACGAGGCCGAGAGAAGCGAGCTTGGCCGCGATGCGCGACATGGTGGCTAGAGCGTCGCGCCGCGCGAGCGCGCGTAGAACCACAGTGCCCCGCCGAGCCCCACGATCGCTTGTGCCACCGTGAGGCCGATATCGAACGTGGACGCCTGCGCCGCGCGGCCCGTCGCGAACCACCACGCGGCGTGCGCCCCCGCGGCGAGACAGATCAGCGCGCTGACGACGTGGCGCGTCGTTCTTCCCATCTCAACGCCTCGGCTGCTCGGCGCCCGCGAGCGCGACCACGGCGTCGTAGAAAAATCGCACGAACCGATAGAGCTCCGCCTCGACGATGCGCTCTTGGTCGCTGTGCGCGCCAAAGCCGAGCGGCCCGTCTTCCTGATCCGTGGCGGGGCCGACGCCGTAACAACGGATACCCTTGGCGCGCAGGAATGCCATGTCCGTCGCACCGGTGCTCATCATGGGCACGACGGGCGCCGCGTAGTGCGTGCGCAGCGCACGCTCGATCGCAACGAACGCCTCGCCGTCGATCGGCGACACGAGCCCGGCGGGCCGCTCGCCGAAGCCGTTGAACACGACGTCGACTTTGTCGTCGCCGATGCGCCGCTCGATCTCGGCGCGAAACGCGTCGGGGTCTTCGCCGGGGCGCATACGCACGTCGAGCGTCGCGCGCGCCTCGGACGGGATCACGTTGTTGCGGTAACCGCCTTGCACGATGTTCGGCGAGATCGACGTTCGCAGCATCGAAGCCTTGCCAGGATCGTTGGCACGCAACCAGGCATCGGCGGCCGCGACAACGGCGGCGTCGTTGCTCAGCAAGTCGCGATAGCGGCGCGCGACGGCCGGCTCCTCGATCTCGCCCAAGCGCGAGAAATATGCGCGCGTCGTCTCGTTCAAGACCACGGGCGGCTGCCACTGCACGACGGCGGTGATGGCGCGTGCGAGGCGTGCGATCGGGTTCGTCTCGAGCGGCACCGAGCCGTGGCCAGCAACGCCGTGCGCGATCAAGTCGATGCCTTTCGGGAATTTTTCGGCCGTCTGCACGCCTGAGTAACGCACGTCGCCGTCCACGCGCGTGGCGTTGCCGCCTTCGGCCAGACAGTACTCGGCGTCGATCGTGTCGAAGTGCTTCTCGACCATGAACTCGATGCCGATGTTCGTGGTGCCCTCCTCGCCGGCCTCGGCCAGGAAGATCACGTCGCGATCGAGCGCAACGAAATTTCGCTTCAGCAGCAGCATCGTCATGATGCCCGCGGTGACGCTGTCCTTGTCGTCGACGGTGCCGCGCCCGTAGATGTGGCCACCATCGCGTGCGGCGCTGAACGGCGGGTGTTGCCATTTCGCCAGGTCGACGTTGACGGTATCGGTGTGGCCCATGATCAGCAGCGGCCGCTTACGACCGTTGCCGCTCAGGCGCGCGACGACGTTCGGCCGCTGCGCTTCGAGCGCGAACGTTTGCACGGGAATGCCCTCGCGCTCGAGCACTTGCGCGACGTAATCGGCAGCGGGTTTCTCGTTGCCGGGCGGGCTCGTCGTGTCCATGCGCACGAGCGCTTGGAAGTGCCGCAGCGTCTCGGCTTCCAGGCTCGACCGATCGGATTGCGCGCTCGGCTGCGCCGCGGCTCCCGCCGCGATCACCGCGATACCGAGCCCGGCCCACGCGAACCGTGCGACGTTCATCGACCCGCTCCCCCGAACTTTCCCGCCGACTACGATACCAGCATCGTCAGCTCGCGACGATTTGCACGGGAAACCCCTCGGGGTCGCGAACGAAGAACCCATAGTCGAGGTTTTCCTCGGCTTTGAGCCCCAGGTTCGCGAGCTCCGCCGTCACTCGCTCGCGGTCGAAGCCGTCGATCGCGATCGCGAAGTGATCGACGATCCCGACCGGTGGTTTCTCGTGCAACGAGACGATGATCTTCGTGACGCCCATGCGCGCGATCTTGTTCTCCTTGTCCTCGTTGAGAACCTTGAGGCCGAACACGCGCTCGTAAAACGCGATCGCGCGCGGCAGGTCCGTGACTTGCCGACTGATGTGGTCGATACGCGTCGAAACGAACGGCGTCGTCTGCGCCGCCGCGGGCGCTACCGCGCCCGCCGTCGCAACGGCCGCGAGACCCTGAACGAGCTGGCGCCGCGACAGCGTGCCGGCAGCGAAACGCGTAACGAGATCGTCGATCATCGAATCCATGACTCCCCCCTTTGTGCAACCGAAACGCGGCGCGAGCGCGCGCCGCGCCACGTCAGTTCATGAGCTCCGTCGCAAACAGCATCGCCATCGCGCCGGCGCGGTCGTCGCGACCGGCGAGCGCGGCCCGGTCGAGATAACCTTGCAGCGATTCGATGCGCGCCGTCGACTCGCACACGTCGATGACCGAGCCATCACTCCCCGTGCGCACGTTGACGCCGCGCCATGCTCGGGCGACGGCGTCCCGATACGGCGCCGGATCTTCGAACCAACCGTTCTTGACGCCGCGCAGCATCGCGAAGCCGATCATCGCCGTCGCCGAGTATTCGGGGTACGCGCCGTCGACGTCGACGACGTTGCGCCAGAGTCCGTCCCGATTCTGGCGCGGCAGCAGTGCGGCCATGTGCTCGCGATAGCTCTCGAGCAACTGCTCGCGGCCGGGATAGTCGGGTGGGAACTCGGCCAGCGACAATGCCACGCCGATGGCCGCGAACGCGTTGCCACGCCCCCAAGCCGCGTCCGTCGCCGGTTGGTGTCGATAGAGCCCATCGGCGCGCAGATCGATAGCCTGCATGAACTTCAGGTGTCGCACGGCGAGATCGAAATACTTGCGCTCGCCCGTGAGCGCACCGGCCTGCGCCGCGGGCGTCGTGCCCATGAACACCGAGTCGCTGAACTGGTTGTGATACGGCAAGGACTCGCGCATCGCACCGCCCTCGTCGAACCCTAAGTCGGCGACCTTGCGCACCATCGCGACGTAGCGCGCGTCCCCCGTGCGCCGCGCGAGCTCCGTGAACACGATGTGGCC
>Ga0075423_10003973_pt1 | contig 13645 bp, 10 predicted proteins | sample SoiMethybrSBSTD2_FD_80114 | JGI IMG/M metagenome (GOLD analysis project Ga0075423, IMG submission 80114) | Bulk soil microbial communities from a Populus tree surrounding site in Tennessee, USA - Soil MetaG P. TD hybrid SBSTD2 | ecosystem: Environmental > Terrestrial > Soil > Tree plantation...
CCGCTCGGCAGCCGGATCGTCGTCACGCTGGTGGAAGATCAGGCGCGGTTGCGCATGAAGATCTGGAACAGCGGAGGCGTCCGGTCGCCAAGCGGCTCCGAAGCGCTGGTGGTAGCGAGCATGCGGGAGCGCCTCCGCCTGATCGGCGGCGAGCTGCTGATCCACACGGCTCCCGGCGGCGGAACGGCGCTGACCGTCCAGGTGGCGCTCCCGCCCCAGCGGCCGGCGATGCCGGACGCGCTGGTCAAACAGTCATCCTGATTCCCGATTCTGAATTCGAAAGTCCGTACAGACGCGCGTACAGCCCATCGCGGGCGAGCAGGGACTCGTGCGTCCCCTGTTCGGCAATCCGTCCGCGGTTCAACACGAAGATGACGTCGGCGCTGCGGACGGTCGTGAGCCTGTGGGCGATCGTGATCGACGTTCGCCCCCGGGTCACGCGCATCAGCGCGTCGAAGACCAGCGCTTCCGATTCAGGATCGAGCGGCGCCGACGGCTCGTCGAGCAGCAGAATCGGCGCGTCGCGGACGATGGCGCGTGCAATCGCGATCCGCTGCCGCTGGCCTCCCGACAACGTCTGTCCGCGCTCGTCGAGCACCGTGTCGTAGCCGCGCGGCATGCGCACGATGAACTCGTCGGCGTTGGCGAGCTTCGCGGCCAGGACGATCTCGTCAGGCGTCGCGCCGATCCTGCCGTAGGCGATGTTCTGCGCCACCGTCGTCCGAAAGAGCAGCGGCTCCTGCAGGACGAAGCTGACCTGCTCGGCGAGCGAGCGCAGCGTGTAGCGGCGGATGTCGCGGCCGTCGATGCGGACGCTGCCGGCCACGGGATCGTAGAGGCGCGGGATGAGGCTGATGAGCGTCGACTTCCCGCTGCCCGTCACGCCGACGATCGCCGCCCGCTGCCCCGGTTCGACCGCGAGGCTGACATGGTCGAGGACCGGCGCGCCGGGCGCGTAGGCGAACGACACGTCGGCGAACTCGAGGCGCCCCCTGAAGCGCGGCGCCGGGCGCGCGCCCGGCAGGTCGCGAATCGCACTCTCGACCGCGAGGACTTCGGCGATACGCTCGAAGCCGACCGCCGCCTTCGTCAGCGTGTTCGTCATCTTCGCGAGATCCTTCATCGGCTTGTACATCTTGCCGAGGTAGAGCACGAACACGAGGAGCTCGCCCGGCGTGAGCCGGCCGGCGACGACGTGGCGAACGCCGACCCACAGCACCAGGCCCGTGCCGATCGAGACGATGACGTCGACGAGCGGCACGAGCGCGGCTTTGAGCGTGCGCGCGCGCAGCGCGAGATCCACCGTCGCCTGGCTCTCGCGATCGAGGCGGCGCTCCTCGAAGTCCTCGCGGCCGAACGCCTTGACCACGCGCGCCGACGCGATCGATTCCTGCACCACCGAGGCGAGCTCGCTTTCTTTCTTCTTGACCTCGCGCGCGTTCCGCTTGATGCGGCGCGTGACGCGGTACACCGTCACGAACAGCACGGGCGCAATCGAGAGTCCGATGAGGCTGAACCGCCAGTCGAGATACAGCATGACGGCGATCATCCCGGCGACCGTCACGACGTCGAGCACGATGCCGAGCACGGCGGAGGTGATGAACTCCTCGGCGGCGTCGATGTCGCTCGTGAGCCGCACGACCATGTCGCCGGTCTGCTGCCGTTCGTGGAACGCGAGCGACAGACGCTGCACGTGGTGGTAGAGCCGCTGCCGGAGCTCGTAGCCCACGCGCTTGCCGACGGCGGTGGACAGATACTTCTCGACGTAGGAGCTCCCGGCGCCGACGAGCGCGATGGCGAGGACGGCGAGCGCCGCGGCGTTCAGCACCGCGCCGCGATCGTATCCGCCGAGCAGGTCGATCGCCGACGTCATCAGCCACGGCGGCACCGGCTTCGATCCGATCACGTAATCGAAGACGATCTTGATCGGCCACGGCTCCAGCAGACCGACGGCGCCCTCGACGAGCATCGCGAGGAACGCGACCGTCAACGGCGCCCGGTGGGGGCGCAGCAGGCGCAGCAGCCCGAGACTCCGGGAAGACATCACGCCCTCATTTCGGGATGCGTTCGGCCGCCTTCGCCAGACGCCACAAGGCGCGGACCCGGCGCACGAAATGTCCGGGCCGTTCGGCGTAAATGCGGCGGCCCATCTTGCGGGCGCGCTGGCGCAGCTCCGACTGATAGCGCTCGATCATGCGCAGGCGCCGCGCGGTCTCCTGGCGCGACACGAACGCGTCGCCGAAGAGGATCGACCGCAGCAGCGCGAAGTCGTGGTACTCGCCCAGGCACGCGTCGAGCGCCTCGAGGCGGCGGCCGTAGCGAATCAGCTTGCGGCCGCATCGGGCTTCGAGCAGCCGCACGTGGAACCACTGGTGTTTCAGGCGGCGGCGCCACCGGTGGTAGTTGTCGGGCGTCGGATGCGTCAGCACGCGGCGCATCGCCTTTCTGCCGCTCCGAAAACTCTTCTCGAGGCCCGGCGCGATCGCCCGGAACCCGCCCCGTTTCAGCCGCCATCCGACCACACGCTCGCGCTCGGCGCGCAGCGAGAAGGCGACCGTCTGCAGCACATGATCGACCTTCACCTTGCGATCGGTGCGCGCGGCCCGCTCGAGGAGCCCGGCACGGATGGGCGCGCGGACGGGCTCCGGCAGATCGCCGGGATACTTCTCGCCGAGCCGATCGAGCGCCTGGACGACGCCCTGCCCGTCCGCGACGGGCGCGAGCAGCCGGCTCATCTCGCGCAGCCTCCGGTCGACGGCGCGGACCGTCCGGCCGAGAGACGGCCGGACGAGGCGAACGACGGCGCGGATCTTTTTCACGCGGCGGCGGGCATCGTGGATTTTCTCGTCGCTCTTCGGAGTGCCGACCTCCTTCAGTTCGGTCGCGGCGAGCTCCAGTTGCCTCCCCACGATCCGCTTCAACGCTTTGGACAGCGGCTCGCCAGGCTTCAAACGGAACGCCACGGGACCCTCCTCTCAGGACACCTCACTCGACACGTGAGGACGCGCGTGCCGCGGCGGCGCGAACTTCCCGACCTTCAACAGCCATGCGGCCGCCACCGTCAGGAGCGCGCCGGCGGCGGTCGCCAGCGCGCCGATCTTGATCTCGGCGAGCAGCGGCCCGATCGGCATGACGCCCGTCGCAAAGAACAGCGCGAACACGAACCCGCTCGAAGTGGCCAGCGCAATCACGATCAGCTCGCGCCAGCCGATGCGCCGCGGGAGATGCAGGCCCGCGGCGACGGCAAGACCGACCGCGATCAGGATGCCGGCGGGCCGTCCGACGAAGGCGGCGGTGAGGACGGCCCACGTGCCGGTGCCGTACGCGCTGAAGACGACGCCGCCGTTCACCAGGCCGAAGCAGAACAGAATGCCTTGAACGAGCGTGTTCCACTCGTGCTCGAACCGGTGCGTCGCGTCGTCGTCGGGCGGGTCCGCGAAGAGATCGACGGAGCGCGGTTCGTGCGGCAGAAACGGCACGATCGGCACGAGCGCGAGCGCCGGATGCAGCCCGACCCAATAGAACGCCCACCATGACACCGTGCCGCCGATGGCGAGGTACGGCCAGAACGCGCGAACGCGCGAGGCGCGCATCAGCGCCGCGATGCCGATCGCGATCAAGAACAACACGGTCCCCGTCGGCCGGCTGTCGGGCGCGAAATAACTCTCGTAACGCGGCGCGACGATGGCGAGGCCGACGACATCGGTGGCGATGGCGAGCAGCAGCACGAAGGGCAGCGCGCCGCTGCGCGGCGCGATCGTCTTCATGACGAAGTAGGCGGCCGCGACGTCGATCGCGCACGCGATCGGCCATGCCTGCGACAGCATCAGCTCGTAGGCGACGTGCACGTACGCGAGGTACACGAGCGCGGCGCCGGCGAGGCCGCCGGCGGCGGCGACGAGCGGCATGCCCCAGCGCCGCCACGAGTGCAGCGCGCCGCCCGGCATCACCGCTTCGAGGACTTCCTGCGAGATGAGCGCGAGGAAGAACGCCATGCCCACCTCGTTCACGACGAACGAGAGCGCGTGGGACATCCGGAAATAGCTCTCCGCGAAGGTGTTCGCCCAGACGATCGCGATGCCGACGCCGATCGGCAGCAACAGGAATCGATCGATGACGAACTGGAACGCGGCTGTCGTCGCTGTCGACGCTGTGGTCGATGTCCGGCTCGATCGCCTGGCGTGCGCGAGCGTCACCGCATGCGAATGCGCATTCGAATGCGGGTGCGGGTGCGGTGAGATGCCGTGATGTCGCATGGTATTCCCCCCACGCGTTCTCCGTCAGCGGCTAGGTCTTCGGCCGCCGGTATACGACGCCCGAGTCGACGATGCGACCGGTCCGCGAGACCGCCTCGAACGACATTTCGTCGAGGGCGATCTCGATCAGCATGAAGGTCTGGTCCTGGTCGAACGCCGCCGCCGTGCTCTCCGATTGCCTCAGGTCTCCTTTCCGCAGCTGGCCGCTCGAGCCGTCGACGAAGTACGTGATGCCGTGCTGCGGCTTCAGCCGTTCGTACACGTGGTCGTGCCCCGACAAGACGACGTTCACGCCGTACTTGACGAAGATCGGCTCGAGGATCACACGCAGCTCGACCTCGGATCCGTGGCGGCCGGCGTTCGAGTAGAGCGGATGATGGAAGTAGCAGATCTTCCACGCGTCCTGCGACTGCTTCAGCGTGTCCTCGATCCACGCGAGCTGCTTCGCGTCCATCAGATTGCTGTCGAGCGCCAGGAACCGGACGTTCTTCTTCGAAAACGCGTAGTAGCGCTCGCCGCCCATGTTGAACGCCTTGTAGTACCGCCCGGCCGGGTCGTCGTGATTGCCGAGCGACGCGTAGAACATGACGCCCGACTCCAGCAGCCCCGCGTACGGCCGCTCGAACTTGTCCACGAAGTCCTGCGGCTGCTGACGGCCGTACAGGTTGTCGCCGAGCATGATGACGGTGTCGAACGGGAACCTGGCGCGGGCCGTCGCCATCTGCCGCCCGACCTCGAACTGCGGCGCCGCGCCGGTCCCGCTGTCGCCGATCACCGCCAGCTTCACCGATTCGGCTCTGTTGCCGAGCGGCTGATCCTGCGGCGACGCCGCCTGTGATGACGCCGGCGAGGTCGCCCTGAAGAACAGCAGAAGCAGCAGCGCGAGGAGTTGCGGCATCGGTCACCGCCTCTCGAGTCCGGTGTTCAAGTCGTTGCCGCCGATGCGCCGCGCGATCGCGATGTTGTCGCGGATCTTCCGGATGAACCGCTCGGCGATCGCCGGCTCGTAGCCCCCGGCGCGGAAGGCGTCGCGCCATTGCCGATCGCTCAGCCCCGAGATGAGGGCGGCGGCCCATCCCACATCGTCCGGCGTGATGCGTTTCCGGAGCAGCTCGCCGTGCTGGCCGGCGAAGGGGAATACGACGAACCCATCGTCGATGCCGTCGATGAAACGCTCGCGCTCGAAGAGCGCCAGGTTGTTCCGTCGCTGGAAGTACTTGCCGTCTTCGCCGAGCGACAGGCCCAGATCGCGGACGACGTACCACCGTTGCACGACCCCGTTGCGCTGCACCTCGTAGATCGTGTTGTTCGAGTTCTTGAGGTCCGAGCTGTTGAACATCCGCAGGATGACCAGAAGTCCCTGGTACGGCCGCGTGTTGACGAACGGGTTCTCCTGCCAGGACCACTCGCCGCAACCCTTCAGCGAGGGATCCTCCAGGCGGAAGCGGCCGCCCGACTCGGCGTGGGTGCCCGACACGTCGGTCATCATGAACATCGGCAGAAAGTAGACGGGCGGCTGGTGATAGCCGAGAGCGGAGAGCACGCGCGACACCACGACCTCGACGGGGCCTTCCGCGCCGCGGCTGCCGTCCGGCGCCTGCTTGACGTGCCACACGCGCCGTTGCGGATCGGTGACGATGACGCCCGGGTTCACGCCGCCTTGTTTAGGTCTGACGAACATATACGTCGCGCGCGGATCCGGCGCGCGCTCCGGACCCCAGGGACCGTTGAACAGATCGCGCGCGGCGAGATCCTGTGGCCGCTCCCACAATTCCGACAGCGGCGCTTCCCAGGGCTGCACGGTGGGACGCACCGCCGGCGCGCACATCGGCATGTAGATCGCCACGACGACGGGGAGGAGCCAGAGCGCTTGGCGTCGGGTGACCACGGCCAGGTTCCTCCGCTAGGGTGCGAACGGCACGTCCACGATGCGGCGCGCGACTCGCGACAGCCTCAACGGGTCGCTCGTCCTGAAGAGGAACCGCCATCCCTCGCTTCCGTGCGCGGCGTCGAAGCGGGCGAAGGTCCTCTGCTTCGTGTGCAGCCGGACGCCGGCGCCGACCGACGTCTTGTCGAGCGTCAGATCGCGGATGCGCGCGGCGACGTTACCGGCATCGAAGAACACGGCGCCGTCGACGTGCGAGTACAGCGCCCAGCGCGACTCCACGTTGACGTTCAGCAGATTCCGATCGTGAAACCGGAAATTGTGGAACGAGCGCAGCGTGTTCTGCCCGCCGAGGGCCGGCTGCATGTAGAACGGAATCTCGTGTCCGGCCGGCACGTCGCTGAACAGCGCCCACGCGCGAACGGCGGCGACCCACTTCGTCTCGTCGAGGATCGGCAGCATCTGCACCGCTTCGAGCTCGTACTGCGTGAACGAGAAGGTGCTGCCGTCCTGATCCCAGAAGCTCGTCGCCGCGGCGCGATACAGCCCGCCGCTCGTCGGATGGCTTCGGTAGTCGCGCGTGTCCACCTGCACCGCGAGCTCGTTGTGCAGGAAGCTTGGCTGCTCGGCCAGGCCGACACCCGGCTGGTTGGGAAACTCATCGAGCGTGCTGGGGAAGTCCCGTTTGAACGTGCCGCCCGGATTCATCACCGCCGGGTGATACAGGAAGCCGAGGTTGTCGCTGATCGAGAACCACTTCGTCGGTCTCGTCGTGACGTACCCGACGAGATCGGGCGTCTGAATCCTGTACTGGCTCTGGTTGTCTTCCTGTGAGTTCGGACCTTGGCCGAAGTAGTTCACCTGCGTCTCGTCCTGCCACATCGTCTGCACGCCGACGGTGAGCCGGTCGTTCAGGAGCTTTGGGTACTCGAACCTCCCCTGCATCATTTTGTAAAAGCGCCAGGAGAGGGCGCCCGACACATCGACGAACGCGTTCTTGTCGAACAGGTACTTGCGGTAGCCCGGACCGACCGAAAGCCAGCCCGAGCCGGTGATCATGTTCGAGAATTCCGGATAGAACCCGCTTTCCTTCTCGCCGGTGCCGTCACCGAGCTTGTCCACCGCGAAGGTGATGCCGCGGCCGATGAATGACGGCTCCTTCAGGAAGCCCGGCGGAGGCTGCTCCGGTGCGGCGGGCGCCGGCGCCCCCGCCCCCGTCGCAGGGGCCGGCGCCGCGGCAGCCGGCGGGGCGGGCGGGGGATTGTTATTGTTGTTGTTCTGATTCTGCGCGGCCGCCAGAACGGGGACCGCGATGGCGAACAGTGACAGCGCGCCGATCGGGACGCCGCGCGATCGGCGGCTGCGAGACGACTGAGCGAACGGCATACTCACACTCCCATCGAGGACAACGAGTTGAAGCCTTCAACGCGGATCCGCGTGACGGCGCGCGATTCAGGATCGGCGCGGCGTCGATCTCAGCGGAGCATCGGCAGATGGATCAGGTAATTGACGCCGTCGCGGGTGACCCAGATGCGCAGGTAGTCGCTGTCCCGCAGCACCTCCATGCGAACGCCGTCGCCCGGGGGCGGCGATCCCTTGACGACCTCGGCGATCTCGCGCGGACCGATGACCGACGCCATTTCGCGCCCGGCGACCGTGCCGTTGCTGACGAACTCGACCCAGCACTCGCTGCCCGGCGAAGTGCCCGACGCCGGCTTCACGGGATCCGACCCGAGACGCAGGCGATAGGTACCGGCCGGGAGCGGTTCGCCGTTCGCCTTCACGCCGCGCGTGAGGTGGACGGTGCCGATCGTGGCGCCCTGTTGCCCGGCGATAATCAGAGCCGAGTAGACGCCGAAGAGTGCGAAACCGAAGATCAGGCTTTTCATCGCAGCACCCTCACTGGTGAAGCTTGACGACGAGCGTGGAGCGCCGATTCAGCCGGCGCGTCTCCTCGCGGTCGTTGTCGAACTTCGCGTTCTCCTCGCCGTAGCTCGCCGTCTGCAGCCGGTCGGCCGTGATGCCGCGGCTGACCAGGTACTGCTGCACCGATCGGGCGCGCCGCTCGGAGAGCGCGAGGTTGTACTCGGCCGACCCGATGTTGCAGGTGTGCCCTTCGATGAGGACGCGGATCGTCGAATCGGCCTTCAACGCCGCGATCGCTTCGTCGAGCAGACGCGTCGCTTCGGGGCGCAGCGAGTAGAGATCGAACTCGAAGTGCACGTCTTCGAACGTGTAGGACCTGGGCGGCGGCGCGACGACCGGCGCGCTCGGCTCGGGCGCAGGCGCTGCAGGCGCGGGACGCGCGACCGGCGGCGGCGCGGGCGGCGCTGGAGGAGGCGGCGCGATCGGCGCCGGCCGCGGCATGTACCGGCGCACGCCGGGGTGGAATCCGATGCGCACCTGGTAATCCCAGTAGTCGCCGAAGGGGTTGGAGAACGCGAGCGCCGCGATCCGATTCTGCTGCGGAACGTTCCAGCTCAGTCCCGCGCCGGCGAAAAAGCCGGAGATTGCCTGGTACGTGAATCCGCCCGTCAGGCGCGTCAGGTTTTCCGTGCTCGACAGGAACGGCGCGACGCTGCCGTCGTCGGCGACCAGACGCATCATCGTGAGGGCGGTGTCGCGCGACGGGATGTCGCCGGCGATCTCGCCGAAGGCGCGGAGCCGGCTGTGCGACGGAATCGCCGCGCCGCCGCCCCATTCGATCGCGTTGCCCGGAATGACGAAGCCGTCGGGCTCGCCGCGGTATGCGTATCCGCCGTACCCCGAGACGTTCACCAGCTGGGCGATGTCCTTGCTGACGATCACCTGCGCCGAGACGTCCGTTTTGCCGGTGCTGACGCCGTTGACGACGCTGCCGGTGGGCGCCTTGACGAGGCCGCGCACGGCGAGCGCGAGCGGACTGTCGCGTGATTCGGAGAGCAGGTTGACCTTGCCGCCGACGAAGAGATCGCCGATGTGATCGCCGGTCCACGACTCGGTCACGCGCGGATATCGGTCGACGATGCCGCCGTCCCCGACGGTCGTGAGGAGCGGGCGCGTATCGCGGTTCACGCGCGTGTCGAAGAGGAACGCGCCGAACGCCTCGACGCGGCCGCCCAGTCCGATGGCGGCCGATCCGGAGAAGTCGCCGATGTTCGTGTATCCCTGCACGTAGTTGGTGCCGCGGCGGTAGCCCGACACCGACGCGTTGCCGCTGGGCAGGACCTCCGCCGTTGGCACGTACCACAAGCCGGTGTCGCCGAAGAACGTCGTCGTCGCGGGCCGGTCGACGCGATCGATCGCCGCCGGTGACGGCGAGGTCGACGAGCGTGACGCCGAGCTCGCCCCCGAGGGAGATGTCGCGGATGTCTGCGCCGACGCCGCCGACGTCATCAGGATGCACGCTGCAATCGCGCTGAGTGAGTGCCAGGCAGAATTCATCGCTACCTCACAAAAGTAATCACAGCGGTTACGACGGGTGCGGCCCTCGGGTCTCGACGATCTCCGGGAGCTGACGAGACCTCGAGACGCATGTGAGGCACTCGTCGTAACCGTGCCTCGAAAGTACGACCGCGCGGGATGCGTGGCTATGCGGAATCGGCACGCGCGGACGCGATCGCGTGCGGGGCGCGCGACGCCACTGTCATCACTGACAGCTTCCGCGGCGCGCGCGGGTGCGATAGAGATGTGTGATGCGATTCGGTTCGCGCGTGTGGCGTGGGGCGGCGGCCGTCGTGTGCGCCGTGATCGGGCTCGCGTCGCCGGCGGGATCGCGCGCGCAGCCCCCGGTCTTCCGCGCCGACACGCAGCTCGTCTCGCTCTTCGCGACGGTGACCGATGCGCGCAGGCGTCTCGTGTGCGATCTCACGCGGGACGATTTCGAGGTCTTCGACGATCGACGGCCGCAGCCGCTCGCGTTCTTCCTGAACGAATCTCAACCGATTACGGTCGTCGTCATGCTCGACACGAGCGCGAGCGTGACCGGCATGCTCGACCTGCTGCGTGAGGCCGCCGAGCAGTTCGTCATCCGCCTGCTGCCGGGCGATCGAGGGCGAGTCGGCGCCTTCAACGACCGCGTGCAATTCGGATCGCCGTTCACCTCGGATCGCGACCGGCTCGGCGCCGACATCCGGAATCTCGGGTACGGCAACGGGACGAAGCTGTTCGACGCGCTGATGGCGGGCCTCGACGAGCTGCGGCAGGTCGAGGGGAGGCGCGTCATCCTGGTGTTCACCGACGGCTTCGACACGCGCAGCCGCGCGCGGGCCGCAACGGTCGTCGATCGCGCGCGCGCCGACGAGGTCATGGTGTACGCGATCGGGCTGCAGAGCAGTTTCTCCGACGGGACCCGGCTCGTGCAGACCCGTCCCGATCCCGGGCTGCAGCAGATCGCCGCGGAAACCGGCGGCGGCTACTTCGAGCTGAACGACGTCCGCGATCTGGCGCCGACGTTCACCGCCGTGTCGCGCGAGCTCCACGCCCAGTACCTGCTCGGGTTCACGCCGGCGCGGCTCGACGGCAAGGTCCACGCGCTGTCGGTGCGCGTGAAGCAGCGCGGGATGACCGCTCGTGCGCGCCGCAGCTACGTCGCCCGCTGATCGTCAGGGTTCCTTCGGGTTCTCGAAGTGGAGGCGGTCCATCAGGCGCTCGCTTCGCCGGTGATCGCGCACCTCGTGCTCGCGCGACTCCTGACATCGAAGGCATCGAACCGCGAACGGCATCGCGCGCAGCCGCGCCTCGGGAATGTCCGAGCCGCAGTCGTCACAGGAGCCGTACCGGCCGTCGGCCAGCCGCGACAGGGCGTCGTCGATTCGCACGAGCGTCTCGGCCTTCATGTCGATGAGCGCAAACCGGATTTCGTCCTGGCACGCGAGCTCGCCGATGTCCGCCGCGTCCAGCACGCCGTCCGCCCGATCGACGGCGTCGCCGTCGCAGCTTTGCCGAATGCCCTGTCGAAGATCGGCGACGATCGTGCGCCGGCGTTCTTCGAGGACCCGTCTGAGACTGTCGTGCCTGGCGGTTCGGGCTGATTCGTCCATGGTGTCCTCGCGATCCATTCGAGGGGCTCGAGCATTTACGTTAGGAGACATCCGCGGTTGTCACTATGCGGATCCGGCATGTGACTGTTTGGTGAGGTGCGGTACAATCGCGTCAGCCAAATTTACTCAGCAGGACGGTTCCATTCCTCGCGTCGTCACGAAGCTCAGTGCGGTGCTCGATGTTCGGCCTTAACAAACGGACCGCGTTGTGCGTGGTCTGGTTTGCAACGGTTGTCGTCGCGCAACCTGCCACGGCGAAGACGATTGTGCTTCTCGCGTCGGAAGCGCCCGGCATCCCCGCCGGGACGGCGCTCGAGAGCGGCATCGGCGCGAAACTCCGTCAGGACATGCTGGACCCGGTCAGGTTGTACGTCGAGCTGATCGACGTCACGCGCACTGACGATGAGGCTTACGACCGGGCGTTCGGCGCGTACGTGCGTGCGAAGTACTCTGCAGCCGCGCCGGACCTGATCATCACGCTGGCTCAACCGGCGCTCGACTTCGCGCTCCGGCACCGAGCCGAAATTTTCACGAATGTCCCGCTGCTGTTCGGCCTCGTCGACGAGGTCTCGATCCGAAACCGGGCGCTCGGACCGGATGTCACGGGCGTCTTCATCCGGCCGCCGGCGCCGGACACGCTCGACGTCGCCCTGAGGCTCCAACCGCGTGTGCGCCGCGTCATCGTCGTGTCCGGGACGACGCCGCTGGATCGGAGCTGGGAGGCTGGCGTCCGGCTGGCCGCTCGCGCCTTCGAGCCGAGAGTGTCGTTCACGTTCCTGACGGATCGCCGGCTGCGTGATCTCCTCGGCGCGCTGACGCTGCTCGAAGACGACGCGATCGTGCTGTATGCATCGTTGTCGATGGACGGCGATGGCGTGCCCGCGACGTCCTCCGAAGTGGCCGAGATGGTCCGACGCGCAAGCCACGTCCCGGTGTACGGCCTTGCGAGCCCGTATCTGGGACACGGGATCGTTGGTGGCGTCCTCGTTGATTACACGCAGCATGGCGTCGAGCTGGCGGAACGTGCGGCGCGGCTGCTGAGCGGCGACCGTGCGTCGGCGTTGCCGCCGGCGACCACCGCGAACCTGGCGGCGTTCGACGCGCGCGAGCTGCAGCGCTTCGGGATCCGCGAGGCGCTGCTGCCGCCGGGGGCGATCGTCCAGAATCGCGAAGCGAGCCTCTGGCAGCTGCACATGTGGGAGATCGTCCTCGGCACCATGCTCGCGGCGGCGGGATCGCTGAAATTGGTCCATGTCGCGTTCGGGCGCCGGCGCGAGAAGCGCCGGCCGGCGCGCGATCTGCGCGAGCGCGGCGTGGAGCCCCTGGCGCTGGAAGAGCCGGCGAGCCTCGCGGCGGCCCCGGCGAACCGCGGTGACGTCGCGCCCGCATGGCCCGACTCCACGCTGCACGGGGCGGCGCCCCGGCTGCCGCCGCCGCATGCGGCCGTCGTCGATCGCGACGGCGTCATCGTTTCGGTGAACGACGCGTGGATGCGCTTCGGCCTCGCCAACGGCGTGCGATCGCTCGCGGCCGTCTCGCCGGGCGCGAGCTACCGCGACGTCTGTCTCAAAGCCGTGCGCGACGGCGTGGCCGGCGCCGCCGACGTCCTCGCCGGCATGGACGCAGTGGCGAACGGACGGAGTGACACCTTCGAGTTCGAGTACCCGTGCGGCCGGCCGGGCCGGGACCAGTCATGCCTCATGCGCGTCACGCCGCTGCGCCGGAACAGCGGCAGCGTCGTGGTGATGCACTGGAACGTCACCAGCCTCAGACGGCTCGAGACGGCGGTGCGCGATCGGGGCGCCGAGTTCCGCGACGTCGCGGACACGCTGTCGGTTGCCGTCTGGATTGCCGGGCCCGACGGCCGCGCGACTTACTTCAACACGCGGTGGCTCGAGATGACCGGCCGGCGCATGGACGAGGAGGTGGATCTGGGGTGGCTCGAGGGCGTCCATCCCGACGATCGCGCGGCCGCGATCGACATCCGCCGGCAGGCGTTCATCGAACGCAAGACGTATTCGCTCGTCTACCGAATCCGCTGCGCGGACGGGGCGTACCGCTGGCTCGTGGAACGCGGCATTCCGCGGCCCGACGGCACATTTCGCGGATATGCGTCGCTGCTCGACAAGGGGCTCATCGACACCGCGGAGCACCACCACGCCGAGCGCATGCTTCGCGATCTCACCGGACGCGTCATCAACGCGCAGGAAGACGAGCGGCGCCGCATCGCGCGCGAGCTGCACGACAACGTGAACCAGCAGATCGCGCTGCTGTCGATCGAAATCGAGCAGCTCGGTCTGAGGCCGCCGGAGTCGAGCTCGGCGGTCACCGCTCGCATGCGGGAGCTCGCGGCGCGAACGGCGCACATCTCGAGCGAGATTCACAACCTGTCCCACCGGCTGCACTCGTCGCAGCTCGACGCGCTCGGGCTCGTCGCCGCCGTGCGCGCGCAATGTCTCGAGTTCGCGTCGCAGGGCCTGGAC
>Ga0075423_10003976_pt1 | contig 13639 bp, 11 predicted proteins | sample SoiMethybrSBSTD2_FD_80114 | JGI IMG/M metagenome (GOLD analysis project Ga0075423, IMG submission 80114) | Bulk soil microbial communities from a Populus tree surrounding site in Tennessee, USA - Soil MetaG P. TD hybrid SBSTD2 | ecosystem: Environmental > Terrestrial > Soil > Tree plantation...
AAAATCGTAGACCAACACGTGGCCTGGCCCTGGCAAAGGCGCCGCCGGCTGCGAGGCTGGTGTCAGAATCGTCCTCACGCAGCCGGCAAGCCACAGCGCGATCACCAGAAAAATGACGCCTGCCAAATACTCTGAAAAGTGCCGCGCAGTCGGATTGCTCATGCATGTCGCCCCATGATTACACGGCCGTTATCTTGTCTTGGCCGCGCCGCTACCTTCCGCCGCCACGGCACCGATACCCACAGTTTCTTTGTATAGTAGAATCTCCACGCGGCGATTCTTGGCGCGGCCGGCTTCAGTCCTGTTGTCGGCGACCGGTGACCGTTCGCCGTAACCGACGGCCACAACCTGCGTCGGTTCCAGATTTCCTTCGGCGACGAGGTAAGCGGCAATGCTTTCAGCCCGCCGCTTTGACAGTTCGTAATTGTAGCTTTGTGAGCCCGTGCTGTCGGAATGACCGGCGACGACAAACACGAAGTTGCCGGCTTCATCCGAGTGACCCTTCGAGTCGCTGACGAAGCTGTCGATATCCTTTTTTGCCTGCGCGCTTAGTTGAGCGGAATTGGTCGCAAAGCGCGCTCCCTCGGTGAAATTCAAGACCATCTTGCGTTCTGGCCTTAGCCGCTGCAAGCTTTCCAGCGCGCGATCGGCTTTGGCGTCAGTTTGACTGAGGCGGCTTTCAAGATCAGCAATTTGCTTGGCCATAGTGTCGACTCTGGCGTCGACGTTAGCGACCTTGCCATCGACTTTGGTCAGCCCGGCTTCCGTTTCCGAGACTCTTTTGTTGATCGGGAACAGTTGTTCATTGACCCATGTTTGAACCCAATCCTGGGTGGCCACACATCCGGAGAAAACAAACAGACTAAACAATGCAGCAAGTATTCCGTTGCTTAGCGACTTTGAATATATCACGAACGACTCCTCTCTGTGTTGTTACTAGCTGGTAGTGCTATTTCCATTTGTTACTGCGCCCCTTCGAAGGAAAATAGCGAATGAAAGGTTGGAACATTCCTTCATTCCAACATTCCATTACTCCAGTTCGCCACTCGTCATTGCTTGACCTCCGTCCAGGTTTTGTCCGGATTGTACTCTTTCATGCTCTTGGCAATGGACGGGGTATTCGGACCCAAATTCTTCTGAAAGACTTTACCCTCGTGATTGACGATGAACGTCATCACACCGGAATTGTCGTACTGCGCCGGATAAGCAACAACAGCGAAGCCGCCGATCATCTTTCCCTTCACCAGGTAACTGTATGCGCCGCCGGGCGCGTCTTTCCCTTGCGCCATGAGAATTTTATAGTAGTAGCCATGATAGGGCGGCGGGCCGCCGGACTCCTGTTTCTTGTAACCCTCGCTCCTTGCCCGCACCATGGCCGGACCGAAAGGACTCTGGGGCTCACCTTGCTTTGCTTCCCAGTACAATCCATTCTTTTTTCCAGGATCGCTGATAAATTTCTGTGCGTACTCGAGCAAACCGTCACGGTTGCGATCCTTAATCGCGTATTCGCGCTCAGCATCAACGATCGCGAGCATGACCTGAATCGTGTTCAGCTCATTTTCGCCGATCCGGCGGTTTAGTATTTCTTCTTTGCCTTTTTCAGTGTCAAAAACCCAAGATTGGCCTTTTTTCACTACCGGAATAGGGAATGGCCACTCCTGCTTGCCGACGATCAAAATCGTATCTTCCCCTTTTGTCGCAAGGCGATTTTTTTCGTCGTAGGCAGCAATAAATTGCGCCCGCCTTTGTTTGTCGGCGACTGTGTCGCCGGAAAACAATATTTCTTTTGCTTGAGCTCCGAAGATCGCTAGCAGTTCCTTGTCGTTATTGCTCCGCGCCGCTGCTATCGCTGCTTTGACAGCCTCTTCGGCCGACGAGAAACTTTTTTGCTGTGCCGTGGCCGCGGAGCATAGCTGGTTGACCCCGAAGGTGATCAAGGCCGCCACTCCTAGCGCGGGAAGAACGCGCTGCCAAACGGACGTTCGCGTATTTGATTCTTGTTTTGGAACTTTCATTTATACCTCCATCCTGATCTTGTCGTGACAGCGTGCGTGTCTCGTGTTGTTGATGATTTATGAGTACGAATGACGCTCACGATCACGTTCAACGGCGTGACTACCGGCGACGTCCGCCCCCGCCCCCGCCTCCACCTCTACCTCCACCACCGCCACCTCTGCTACCTCCACCGCCGCCAGAGCTGCCCCGGCTGGCGCTGCCGCGCGAGCTGAAGTTGCTCGCGGAGCTGCCGCCGCGATCGACGCCGCTGAAAGCACCGCCCCGACTCCCGGAACCGCCGCCGACGCTGCCGCCGCCACCCGCTCCACCACGGCTTCCTGCTCCGCCGCGGTCTCCGCCCAAACCGCCTCCTCCTCGGTCGCCGCCTGGTCCTCCTCCACCACCGCGGTCACCCACCCCGCCCTGTCCACCACGATCACTGACACTGGCGCGATCGCTTACGCCGCCGCGCCCGATATCTTGTCTTCCCTGTTCGGCCCGTCCACGAAACTGCTCCCTGGATTTGATCGAGTCCGACGTGCTCGCCCGATTAAATTTCTGCGCGGTCCCCTGGTCCCGATAGGAGACACCCTTGCGGTGCTCGGGATTGTGCCGAAAATCGCCCTTGCCGCCCGCCGGCAGCTGGTTGGCATACTTCCCCCGGTCGATATTGTTGCCGCTGAAGTTGGTGTTGCGGCTATTATCGATCTTGACGCTGCCACCGTGATAATCAGCGTTGCCCCAGCCGTAGCCCCAAGCTCCGCTGAAAGCTGCGCCCATCGCCATGCCCGCGCCAAACATCATCATCGACGAAGCTACGTAACCGGGGGGGTAGTAAGCGTAGGGCGGATACGCCGGATACGGCCACGAGCCGTAGACGACCGTCGGATTATAGGTCGGCACGTAAATGACTTGTGGATTGGCGGGCTCGATCTTGATGATCTTCTCTTCGACGATCACGGTCTGTTCTTTGGTTGTCTTTAGATTCCCTGACGCCTGTGCCTTGGCCCGCAGCGCCTGGATGGTGTCGAGAACCTTTTTTTGATCCGCCAAAAAGGCATCGCCAAGTTTCTGCGTCCAGTCGAGCTTTTCGCTCATCATGGTGAGCACCTCGGGAAAAGCCACCAGCGATTTGACGCTCGGGTCCCAATCCTGCTTCTCGAGCGCGGCGGTGACCGCGTCGCCCTTGAGACTTTTGTTTTGCTTCGCCCAGCGGTCGGCCTGCACGACTTCGAGGGGATAGGTCGAGGCCATCAAGATTTGCGAAATCAGCGGGTCCGGGTGCAGCGCGATGGGCGCTAAAATCTGCTCCAATTCTTCCGGCTTAAAGACCGGCGCTGCCTCTGATTGCTGCTGCTGGGCGATAACGCCGGGCGGCACAGTCAGGAGAACAACCATGAGCCACGCCAAGATTTGCACAAAGACAGATCGTAATTTCATATCTCTTTCTCTTTCTGTAGGAAGCATCGAAGCCCGTCACCGCTTACCTACCTGCACACATAAACTCGCCACCTTAGCCTACTTGCCCCCTTGCCATTTGTTTCCTACTTCAACTTGAGGCCCACCCCGGACGCGCCCAAAGTAAGTCGAGTCCCCGATTGCTCCGATTGCACGGCAATGAATACGCCGTTGCCATTGGCCATCACGATCTCACCGCCGCCGCCGGCCAATGCGAATGTCGCCTGTGTGGCGAAATAATTTCCCGAGAAATCTGAAACCTTGTTGAGAAAATAAACTTTTCCGGTTGCACTGACATTGGAGACACCAAGATCGAGCAGGCTTAAACCCGAAACGGTAATTGGGTAGTCTTTGCCTTGATAGGTGAGCACGCCATCGCCCCAGTTGACACCCGCGCCCAACGCAATCGACTTACTTTGGATTTTCACAGTCGCGTCCGGTTGCTGGCCTTCCTTGCGGTACGTCGGCACCGACTTATCCTGCGCAACGAGCAACGTTTCAGCATTTTCGAAGGTTACCCAGCCCATCCGCTTCATCTCGGTGCGCGCCTTCGGGCTCAAACTACCGGTGATCCACATCTCCTTTCGGGTCACCCCGGGGAGTTGATTGGCCAGGTTGTCGGTGTTGGCAACCAGCCGCGCCAGCGAATCGGTCCACACCAGATAGTCAATGGGAAAGTTGAACACCAGAGCGCCGTCTTTCGCTCGTGCGCCCGGCACCTGGCCCACGGAGACCAGTTGCGTGAGCGGCGAGACCGCTTTGTGATAGCCCGCATACATCTCCGACTGGCGCTGACGAAACCGAGCCATATCCACATTGTTGGTCAACGCAGCCAGCTGCACGAATCTTTCCCGATCGCCTACGCCCTTCATTTCGTCCAGCGCGGAAACCAGTATCGTCTGCTCACGCGGCGAGAAAATCGACTCGTTGATGAACATCTCCACCGTGGACGGATCGATTCCCATCGATTTGAGTTTTTCCGTATTCGTGCGCCTTAGATCCGCCGGAGGCTGATTCTTGACGATTTCCCGTGTAAGCCTGGTCGTTCCAATCGCGGTCATGGCAATTCCCGCTCCTCCCGGCACGGCAGCCATCGCTGCCGATACCGTGAGCCCGCCTGCCCAACCCACCCAGGAAATCTCGTTGAGTCGATCTTGGAGAACTTCGTTCCTCGAGTAAACATCGACGCCGAGATCGTAAGCGTACTCCCGTTTATAATTGGAAAATCCGATGAGGTTCTTGAATTTGCTGTCTTCGGCATCACTGCGTTTCGCGCCGAAGACACTGTCCCCGGCGCGGCGGAATGCTACCGCGACACCGCTCGCGGCCGTCTTCAATGTCGTTACCGGTTGAAATACCATATCTTTCGCTGCCACCATGGCCGACAAGGCCGATTCCTTAACCGCGGTCCCGTACTCTTTAGTACCTTTGAGTTTATCCATCTGCGCCATGGCATTGATTTCCTGGATGCGCTCCCGGAGCAACGCCGTGGATACTGCTTTGAATTGACCAAACTTTGAATCGATCGTGTAAGTATTTAGGAAGCCATCGTTCACGACGCGTTCCTGAACGTGGTGGTTGGGTCCAGCCAAAAGCTCCGGCGGCAAGATTTTTGACGCGCTGAGGACTGGCACCGACTCGTAGCCGCTCTGTGCGGCCAAACTAAGGGTCGTTTGCAAAACCAAGATGCCGACGAGAACCGCTGCTAAACACGCGACGCCACGCCGGCAATCTTGAACCAAATGTTTTGACAGTATCATTTTCGATTTTCCTCCTAACGCGCACCAATGCTTTCTTCTCGTTTCCGTCAGATATTTGTAACTTTCTCTTATCGCGCTAATACTCTACGCGCCTCTCAATCTTTGACCGCGCTTCGCTTCAGGGCTTCGCGGATCGTCTTGATCAACAACTCGTCGTTGAACGGCTTGCGCAGGAACGCTAACGCGCCAGCCGCAAGCGCTTTCTCGCGGATACCGACCTCGTCGTGCGCCGTAATAAAGATCACTGGAACCGGGTTTCCACTTCTGGTCAGTCGCTCCTGAACTTCGAGCCCGTTCATTCCCGGCATTTGCACATCGAGAATCAAACAATCGGACTGAAACGAAGGCATGGCGTCAAGCAGATCAAAAAACTGTTGCCCCGAGGTAAACGTTTCCGCGTTCATCGACAACGAACGCACCAGACGTCTCACCGCACGGCACACGGATTGATCGTCATCCACAATAGCAATAACCGGTTTGGGGTTAGGCAAGACAATAACTCTCTGCGCACTTGTCGAGAGCATTAATAATAACCGTGCTGAGGGAACTCTAGCGAGGGAAGGAAAACGTGTATATTGGACTTTGGTCCAATACGGAGAGGCGGAAAGAAGTGATTAGCGAGAGGTGATTGTAAACAGTTATCAGTAAACGTGCCCCGACCGATGACTGTCACTGATTACTCGCTTTCCTGTGCGGTCGGCCGATTTTTCACGCGTTCGGCGACGCGGACTAGTTCGGCGAACGATTGCACTTCCATTTTTTCCATCACGCGCGCGCGGTGGACCTTAACGGTCTTTTCGACTGTTCCCAGCTCGAAGGCAATTTGCTTGTTCAACAAACCCCTGACGGCTAAGGTCATCACTTCTCGCTCTCGGGGTGTTAAGCTTTTTACTCGCCTTTGTATATCTTCGAGTTCTCGTCGCTCCGCGTAATCATGATTGGCCCGCACAAGGGCCTGGTCAATCGCCCTTAAAAGGTCCTTGTCCTTTACTGGTTTGGGCAGGAAATCTACGGCGCCCGCTTTCATCGCTTTCACGCTCATTGGAATGTCACCGTGGCCGGTGATGAAGATAATGGGAAGTAATGTGTTCGAAGCCACCAATTCGTGTTGGAGGTCCAGCCCGCTCAAGCCCGGCATACGAATATCAAGAACGAGACAGGCTGGGCTTTCGTTAGTAATGCGCCAGTACTCAAGAAAATCACGTGCAGAGGCGAACGCTTGCACTGAATAGCGCGCCGACTTAATCAGCCGTGTCAGCGCTCTTCGCACGGAGTTGTCGTCGTCGACGAGGAAGACGGTCCTGTTTGCGGGCATGGTAATCAGTTGGCGGTGAAATATCTTCGCGGTCAGAACGTACAAGTCTGCCGCGTGCTGGCACACGGTCATCCTCGGTTCATGTTTTTGCGATGATTCACAGATTAGAGATTGGAAGAGTGGAATGCTAGGATCACTGCGGTGCCTCATTTTTCCATTTTTGGGTCTTGATTATTCCATCATTTCACTATTCCATTATTCCCTTCTCCCCCTGCTGCCTCCAACGGCAGGGTGAAGTAAAAAGTAGCGCCTTGGTCCGGGTTGTTTTCCGCCCATAGGTGTCCACCATGGGCCTCGATGATGGAACGACTGATGGAAAGCCCCATTCCCAATCCTTCCGGCTTAGTCGTGTAGAAGGGCTGAAAGATCTCGTCGGTCTTTTCGCTGTCCAGACCGATCCCGCGGTCGTGCACCGCCACTCGCACCGCGCTGGCCCCGTCCAATTCTCCCCGCACGATAACCTCGCGTTCATGCACGGGACAATCCTTCATGGCGTCGAAGGCGTTCAAAAACAGATTCAGAACCACTTGCTGGACCTGCACCCGGTCGCCGCGCACTCGCGGTAGGTGGGCGTTGAGTTCGAGTAAAACGCGAATGTTGTGCAGAATAGCATTGCTGTTGAGCAATGGCACAACGTCGTTGATCACATTCACGAGAACGAGCGGGGCAAATTCGAGCTCTTCTTTTCTGACCAGAGCGCGCACCCGGCGGATGACCTCACCGGCGCGATTGTCGTCCTGGACAATATCCTTCAGGATCTCGCGCACCTCTTCGAGATCGAATGGAGCGACGGCTAACAACCGCTGGGCGGCCTGTGCATTGCTGAGAATGGCCGTGAGTGGCTGATTCAACTCATGCGCCAGGGATCCCGCCAGTTCACCCATGGTCGAGATGCGCGCGACATGGGCGAGTTCATCGCGATGCTGCTGCGCCGATAATGCGGCTACCTTGCTCTCGGTGATATCGGTATTGGCCCCCACCCACTCGTGCACCGTACCGTCCGGCGCTACAATCGGTACTGCTTGAACGTGAAAATATCGGTAGCGTCCACTACGAGTGCGAACCCGAACTTCATTCTCGAACACACGTTTTTCAATCATCGCTTGTCGCCACAATCGCGCGCTCGACTCTCGGTCGGCGGGGTGAAGGGCCTGAAGCCAACCAAACTTGCGCATCTCTTCGTCGTTCTGCCCTGTGAGTTGTTGCCAACTTGGGGTGACAAAGAACGCTTCCCCCTGCGCATTCGCCCGCCAAACCATCTCCGCGCTCGCCATCACGAGCGCCCGGTACCGAGCCTCGCTTTGACTGAGCGCCTGCTCTTTTTCACGTCGTTCGTTCGTAAGCGCCGCCAGGAACATCAGTGGGAGGGAAATCGTGATTAGGAACAGCTGCAGTGACAGAGCGTTCTCGGCGGCTGACTGCGTGGCGAAGGGCCCTTGACCGCCCGAGGTATCCAAAAAAGCAAGATACGCGGCAATCAACAGAGCGAGACACAGTGTGCCAATCTCGAATCGTACCGCTGCCCATAGCAGGAATGGAAGCGGTGCGTAGAGGAGCGTTGGAACGGCTTGCCTACCGAATGCCAGAAAGCCAACGACAACCAGCCCGGTCATCAAGAAGCCCAATTCCAGATAGCGCCGTAGCGGAGTCCTTTGCATCTTCGCAATTCCGCCGCCGAACGCCGTCAATATAGGTGGTATAATCGTGAGCGTCGAAAGGGAATTGGATAAGACCCGCGCGCGCCACGCGTACCAATAGTCCTGCTCCCAGCCGCTCAGCACATACAGATACGCGGCAATAGCGGACACAAGAAAAGGAGCGAGGAGCACCGCGCACAGAGTAAAGACTATTACGGCGCGAAAATTGTCGAGATGTAGCTCTCCCTTCACGAAGTATCGGACACTTATCGCAGCCACCAATGCCTGACCAAAGTTGCCGATGAGTTGGCTCAATATCCCCAAGGCCGGCACACCGTCTTGCAGTTGCACGAAGATATGCACCGGGGAAACGGCGACTAGATACATCCACCATTTTCGTGGCGGTGCGAGTAGCAGCGCCGCAAGCACAATGGCCGTGGGTGGCCATATGAGCGAAAGATGCGAGTCCGGAAATCTAACCGATTTGGCTAGCAAAGCTCCAGCGTAATAGCCGGCACAGACTAGTGATACTAGAAGCGTTTGACGAAACGGGAAGGAAACTCTGTTGAAAACCCCTTTGTCCACTTCGTACGCCGAAACCAGCGCGGACTGAGCCAATTTCGTCTCCGGATAATTTACCACAAATAGTTCACAATAAAGTCAACGAGACCTGATCTTAACCCAGCCCTGTCTACAATGGCAAGACAGAGCCCGCAGGTTTGAAGCAATTTAACCGAATTTTTCCTGTTCCGCGGTTGTTGGCGAAGGATGACTGACAGGCGAAGTCGGCAGTGCAAAATAAAATGTCGCGCCGCGGTCACCGTTGTTTTCCGCCCAGAGGTGCCCGCCGTGAGCTTCGATGATGGAGCGAGTGATCGATAGTCCCATCCCCAACCCGTCGCGCTTGGTGGTGAAAAACGGTTGGAAGATCTTATCGAACTGGTCGCTCGTCAAACCCGTCCCGCAGTCGCTGATCGAAGTCCGAACCATGCCTGTGCCGTCCAATTCGGTTCGCACCAAAACGTCCCGCTCGTCCACGGGGCAATCCGTCATCGCATCAAACGCGTTGAGCAAGAGATTGAGTAGAACCTGCTGCAATTGAATCTTGTCGCCTCGCGCGTGCGGTAGGTCCGGATCGACATCGACCCTTACGCGCACGTTGCGCAATACGGCGTCGCTATGAACAAGCGACACGATTTCCTTGATAATGCCGGATAGGTCAAGTGTACTGAACTCTGGCTCTTCCTTTTTAACCAGCGCGCGCATCCGGCGGATGACTTCGCTGGCGCGCTTGTTGTCTTCAACGATGTCATAGAGAATTTCGCGTACTTCTTCGATGTCCGACGGCTTGCCGGATAAAAAACGTTGGGCGGCCTGTGCATTACTGAGTATGGCCGTGAGCGGTTGATTCAACTCATGCGCCAGCGAAGCCGCCAGCTCGCCCATGGTCGTGATGCGCGTCACATGCGCGAGTTCTTCGCGGTTGTGCCGCAGTTCGGCTTCGGCGCGTTTGCGCTCGGTAATGTCGAGCATAAAACCGCGAAGCTGCATTGGCTTGCCATCGTGATGCTGACAATTGACAATATCGTGAATCCAGACGACTTCCCCTGACGCTCTTATCATTCGATACTCGAAATCAAATTCCTGCGCGCTCTTGCTCATCGTCAAACAAGTGTTGACCGCCCGCTCCCTATCGTCGGGATGGATATGAGATATCCAAAAATCTTTTTCGAACCATTGCTCCAGCGGATAACCGAGGAGCTTGATGGCCTGGGGACCGACATAAGTGAACGTCCAGCTCTCGATATCGGCTTGCCAAATGACGGCCGCTGTGGTTTCTACCAGCCGGCGAAAATTCTCCTCGCTTTCCGACAGTGCCGTCTCAACTAATTTTCGCGCCGTGATATCAACCATTGTCCCCATCGGGCGAAGAAGCTGACCGTGAGGACCGTGCATGAACTGACCTCTGGCGACAATCCACCGCTGAGGGACGCTCGGAAGTTCGGCGGTACGAAATTCTAAATCAAATGACATTCCGTTCCCTTGCGGCCGCTCGAACACAGACATCACTTGAGCCCGGTAATCCGGATGGACGCGGGCCAAGACGTCATCGACGCCGAGCACATCCGCTTGACCGAATCCCAGCAAAGAACGCAGGTGAGGATTGGCCCACAGACCACGCCGCACAAGGTCGCGAACCCACAATCCAACCCCGCCGGCTTCTGTGGCCAACTCCATGAATTGCTGGCTCTCCAAAAGGCCAGCTTCTGCCCGGCGCCGGCGGGCGCGTTGCAGCAGTAAGTCGCCGATCATCACCGTCTGTATCGTGAAGATGATCAGCGCGCCGATGATGTACCAATAATATTGCTCCCAAATCGACTGCGGTTTAAATCGCACCATACTGCCTGGTGGCAAACGGCTTTCTGAAATACCCCAGCGTTTTAAAGCCCGCCAATCGAACGTCGACACACTGTCGGTACGGATTTCGAATGGCAGCGACGCCGGCGCCGTGCCGGTCAACATAAGACGTGCCAGTTCGCCCGCCCGCTTTCCAAAGACCTCGATACTTGCCACCGATCCGCCAACAGCGCCCGTGCCTAACATCGTATCCGTCATGACATACACAGGCACATCAGCCCACTGAGCAATCGACCGGCCCGCCTCAGTGGAAATGACAACCCGACCTGCGCCGTCGCGAAACATCCTGGCGAACAGAATCGCGGTTTGCGCTGGTAACCCGGTCACCGCTTGAGGCAACTCGGCCATGGTACGGTTGTCCCAAAAATCGAATTCGACGCGTCCCGCGAACGAGCGTGCGGCCTCCTTTATACGATTGAGGACTTGACGATCGACTTCCGCCGTGCCGCCGATCACGATGATGCGGCGAGTCTCGGGTTGCAAACGGAGGATCAATTCCATCGTCGCGCGCGGATTGACACGCTGCGCTATTCCGCTGACAAGAGTGCCAAACTGATCGGTTCGGACTTCCTCTTCTGTGAAGCCCGCAACGATGACCGGCGTCCCTGGAAATAGTTGCTGGAGTAACTTTCCGGCGATTCCCAAGTTACCTACGAAAACTAGTATGATGAGGTCGGGAGGCTGCTGGGCGTATTTTTCCGTTAAATAGTCAGTGAAAATTCGCTGAAAACGTTCAGTCGGGAACCGCAGGATATCGAGATTCTCAGCGTAGGTTTCGATCCGTCCCGATGGGATTTTCCCCAACGCTTCGAGCACTCCCTGGTCGACGAGCGCGAATCCCGGCGAGAGCCGGCTTCCCATCGAAATGATCAACACTCTCTTGGGTCGTTCGCTCTCCGCGCCGTATATATTACTCGACAGTGGGAAGCTGGCAAAACCGCAAAGCAGGCAATAAATCGACCACTTGATAAGCTGCAAGCGGCGGTTCTTAGAACACCAGTCGAATGGGCCCATGTAGCCGAGACTTTAGGACCGTTTCGATGTATAAATCAACTCGTGGATACGTAGACTCGCCTACCAGAGGTTCTCGTGGTGCCGCCGGCTGCTGCCTTAAATCATGCTGGCAAGCCAATCGATCGCGACTTTTGTGTCGTGAAAGACTCCTACTTTAAGTCCGCGCGCCACAAGCGCAATACGCAAAAAATACAATCGATGATAGGTAGAGATTTCCGGCGCCGAGATAAACGCGATTTTGTTGTCTCCTGGCCAACGATCCAGCGCCAGTCCGGCGACGAAAGCTTCGATTTCGGCCCCGTCAATCGCGCATGTGCTGTCAGACATATCCACCAGTACCTTGCATTCGCTCAAAGGCTGGGTCACTTTTTCGATCTCGCCAAGGAGCTGTCTGCATGCCGTCCTGTCCATGGTCCCGCGAGCTAGGATGATCAAGTGGTTTCCCTGATCCTGCCAAGTAAACAACTGAACTTGGAAATTCATCGTTTTCCTCCCAAGCAGTTGTTAAGGACTCCGTGGCGCTTTTTCTTGACATTTGGCGACACTCAATTGACACCTGAAGCTCGTTGCGGCTAAGAAGTTGCGAGGTGTAATCGATGCGCGCTCGACCGATGATCTCTACGTCCGTGACGACGGGATTGATTCAAAGCATTCGAGCCGCGGGCGTTCAGGCCGAAGACCTTCTACAGAAGGCGGGACTGGATACCTCCCTCCTTTTGAAGTCGGATGGTTTTCTGCCCTGCTCTGTCTTTGCTCAAGCTCTGGAAGAGGCGGCCCGACTGACGTCGGATGACTGCTTCGGGTTGCATTTTGGCGAGCGCTTCAACCCGAAAAATATCGGTCCGTTGGTCTACGAGGTGGTCAACGCTCCGACGATTGGCGCTGCTTTCGAAACTGCGGGACGCTACCTTCACGTCCATAACGAAGCCGCGAGCATCTCGTTTTTTGTCGACGGAGATCTCGCCTACCTGCGCCACACGCTGTCGAGCTCACCGCTTCAGGAATCGCGTCAATTCAACGAATGCGCGATGACCGTCGCTTTCAACACCGTGCGCATCATGGTGGGAAGCAGCTGGGCGCCGCGGGAAGTTCACTTTGTCCACAAGGCGCCGGATGAAATTTCGGAGCATCAGAGGATTTTCAGGGCGCCGGTAGTTTTTGGTTGTCCCAGCAACGCTTTTGTGATGGACCGCAGATTCTGCGAGCAACCGATACCAGCGGCCGATTCAAATCTCTTCAAAATCTTGAGCCGCTACCTGGATGACGTGCTGAGCCGCATGCCGAGAGCAGATGAATTTGTTGAGCCGGTTCGCAAGATCATCGCTCAGTTGATGAAAGACGGCGGGCCTAAGCTCGCACACGCTGCTAAGACTCTGGGCATGAGCCCCCGCACCTTGCAGCGGCAGCTCAAGGACCACGGAATCGATTTTAAGGCGCTCGTCGAGGATACCCGACGAAGATTTGCTTTGGACTATTTGAGAGATCGCAACAATACTTTGACCGAGATCGCTTTTTTGTTGGGCTATTCCGAAGTCAGCGCGTTTAACCGCGCGTTCAAACGCTGGACCGGCAAAACGCCGGTGGCATACCGACGCAGTGAAGCTTAGGCGTTTGTACATGATTGCAATCGTCAGCCACGGATACATTACTCGCGCGGACGAATTAGATTTTTGTCACGAAGCGCCTTGATGACGGCTTCGACGTAGGGCTTAATTGCTGTTCGCGCGCTCTCCGGCTCGGTCGTCTTGATCGTGCCGGTCCAGACAATTTCGTTTTTGACGACGTCGAACAGTGTGGTCTCCGAGGTATATTCGTTGTATCAGCAAGCGCTGTGAAGCAAGCTCTACCGCCCGCCCAATCAACTCGAGAAACTTTTCCCGGTCTGTGTCGTCGCGAAAGATCGCCTTGCGCTCGTTGCCCCGGGAGGTCACGTGGTAGTGCGCTCCTTCGTATTCAATCCGCAGTGGGCGTGCCATGATTCCAACATTTATCAAAGACAATTAGAAGAATCAAGAGTCCTGACCCCTCTACTTCTCTCCTCT
>Ga0075423_10003977_pt1 | contig 13639 bp, 10 predicted proteins | sample SoiMethybrSBSTD2_FD_80114 | JGI IMG/M metagenome (GOLD analysis project Ga0075423, IMG submission 80114) | Bulk soil microbial communities from a Populus tree surrounding site in Tennessee, USA - Soil MetaG P. TD hybrid SBSTD2 | ecosystem: Environmental > Terrestrial > Soil > Tree plantation...
CGCGAGACGGCGCCAGCGCTGGTCGTCGCCATCGGCGCGCCACGCCTCCGTCGCCTGGGCATCGCCGTTCCTGAGACCGCCCAGGACCCTGAGCATCGCCTTTACGCGCTGCTCGCCCGTACCGAGGGCGACGCCGCGCACTCCCGCTTCAATGCGCTCATCCGCCGGCTCGTGAGCTTCGAGCGGGCCGCGGAATCCGCTGCCTAACGTGTGAGAGCGCCGGTTGACGTGGGCCGCATCCGCCAGCTCATGGAAGCGCTCTCCCGCGCGGCAGATCGCGAGTTGCGGATCTACCTCGTCGGCGGAACGACAGCCGTGTTGATGGGTTGGCGGCCGTCGACGATCGACGTGGATCTCGTGACGCGCCCCGAGGATGACGCACTTCTGCGCGCGATCCCGGCGATCAAGGAGCGCCTGCAGGTGAACATCGAGCTCGCGTCCCCACTCGACTTCATCCCGGTTCCGCCTGGCTGGGAGGACAGAAGTGCGCCGATCGCGCACCTCGGCCGCGTCAGCTTTCATCACTTCGACTTCTACGCGCAGGCGTTGGCCAAGCTGGAACGCGGCCATCGGCAAGATGTCGCGGATGTCCGTGAAATGCTGGCGCGTGATCTTGTCGCCGCACCACGGCTGCTCGCGTACTTCAAGGAAATCGAGCCCGATCTGTACCGCTTTCCGGCTATTGATCCGCCGAGTTTCCGGCGAGCGGTCGAAGACGCGACAACGCCGCGGAATTCAGGGTCGTTCGGCGTTTGACTCGACGCGACGACGACCTTACCTGACGACTTGCCGGGCAGCATCGTAGCGTCGGGAATCAGCGACGAAAACGCTGGCTAACTCGACCGGCAATGCCGAGGTTTGGAGCGTGCCATATCCGCCCGCCCCACATGGGTTTCCATTGCCGGCCATCGGACGCCGATGACCGGCCCTGCTATCCCGCTCGAGTCGGCCCTGAGCGGCCGCTATCGAATCGAGCGAGAGCTCGGTGGCGGCGGGATGTCGCGGGTCTTCCTCGCAACCGAGACCGCGCTCGGCCGAGAGGTCGTCATCAAGGCCATCAAGCCGGATCTGGCGGAGGGACTGTCGGCGGAACGGTTCGCGCGCGAGGTGAAGCTCGCGGCGCGACTCCAGCAGGCGAACATCGTCCCGGTCCTTTCAGCCGGCGATGCCGATGGCGTTCCCTGGTACGCGATGCCGTACGTGCGCGGCGAGTCGCTGCGCGCCCGGCTCGCGCGTGGTGACGCGGTGCCGCTGCCGCAGGCGGTGAGCATCCTGCGCGACGTCGCCCGCGCGCTCGAGTACGCGCACGGCGAGCAGGTCGTGCATCGCGACATCAAGCCGGAGAACATCCTGCTGTCGGGGAGCACAGCCGTCGTGACCGACTTCGGGATCGCCAAGGCGATCGCGACGTCACGAACGCAGGACGGGGTTGGCGCGAGTGGGACCCTAACGAGCGTCGGGAGCGCCATCGGGACGCCGGCGTACATGGCGCCCGAGCAGGTCGCCGGCGATCCGCCCGCGGATCACCGCGCGGACCTCTACGCCTGGGGCGTCGTCGCGTGGGAGTTGCTTGCGGGGCGTCACCCGTTCGCGTCGGCTACGTCGGCCCAGGCCCTCATGGCCGCGCATCTGGCACAGCCAGCGCCGGACCTCGCCACGGTGCGCGAGGGCACTCCGCCGGCGTTGGTCGATATCGTTAGGCGCTGCCTGGAGAAGGACCCGTCTCGGCGGCCCTCATCCGCCGCGGAGCTGCTCGCGGCGCTGGACGACGTGACGACGCCGGTCCCGGCGACCGCTGCGCCGAGCGGCAGGCCACGACCGAAATGGCAGCTCGCAGTGGCCGGCGCAGCGGTCGTTGCCACCGCACTCGCAGCCGCGTGGCGACTCGCCGTGCGCCCGGCGGCAGCAACGCCAGAGCGTTCGTTCAGGTCCATCGCCGTTCTCCCATTCGAGTCGCAGGGAGGCGATACGGCGAACGTCTACTTCGCCGAAGGCATGGCCGACGAGCTCACGACCGCACTCGCGTCGGTGGACGGCTTGAGCGTGGCCGCCACGAGCTCGGCGTTCACGTACCGCGGCAAGACCGTCGATCCGAGAGAGGCGGGTCGCGCGCTCAACGTGAGCGCAGTGCTTCAGGGAAGAGTGCGACGCGCCGGCTCGGTCCTGCGCGTGTCGGCACAGCTCACGAACGCCGCCGATGGTCTCGTGATCTGGAGCCGAAGCTACGATCGCGAGGCGAAGGACGTGTTCGCCGTGCAGGACGAGCTGGTGCGCGAGATCGTCGGTGCGCTGCGGATGACGCTCGCCGGCGGCACAGGGACGACAGCCATGCGCGGCACGCGCGACGTCGAAGCGTACGATCTCTACCTGCGCGGCCTCTACTTCCTGAACCAGCGCGGCCCGGGCGTCTCGCGGTCGATCCCGTACTTCCGCCAGGCCATCGCGCGTGACTCGACGTTCGCGCGCGCGTGGGCGCAGCTCGGCACGGCGTATGGCTTCCTGCCGATCTTCGACCTGGTTGCGCCGGACACCACGTTCCGCGAGGCGCGCTCGGCGATCGATCGGGCGCTACGGATCGACTCGTTGAGCGCCGAAGCGCATGCGGCATCGGGATTGGTGATGGCACTGACGTCGCGCTGGAATGAGGCTTGGGCCGAGTATCAACGCGCGATCGCCCTCGACCCGAACTATGCCATCACGTACCGCCTCGCCTTGTCCACGCTCGCGGTGCTCGGTCGTGAAGCCGATGCGGTTACGGCGACCCAGGCGCTCACGGAGCGCGACCCGCTCTCGGGAGTGACCAGCAGCGTGATCGCGATGACCCAGCTCAGTTTCCGCCGCTACGACGACGCACTCGCGAGCGCGCGACGGGCGGTGGAGCTCGACGCGACCGGTCCCATGTCGCGCGCGATGCTGGCTTCGACGATGCTCGCCTCCGGACATCGTGACTCCGCACGCGTGCTTGCAGCCATGTTGGGTCACACACCGACCACGACCCCCTGGATAGGCTGGGTGCTTGGCGCGACCGGCGACCGGAAAGACGCGGACGACCTCGTGCGCGAGGTGGAGAAGCAACGCGGGCGGAATGCCTCCACGAACACCACGATCGCATTCGTGGCGCTGGGCGCCGGCGACACGACGCGGGCGCTCGCTGCGCTGGAGCGCGCCGCAGAGGCGCGAGAGACGATCGGCTTCATGGCGCCGTTCGGGCTGCCGGCGTACGACCCGATTCGCGGGAGCGCGCGGTTCGCGGCGATCATCCGTGCGTTCGGCGCGGATCCCACGCCGTTTGTGCGATCACCCGGCAACGCGCGTCGATAACCCGAGCCATCCAATAATGATCCGGCGACTCGAGCCTACCAGGTCCATAGTCATGCGACACGCGATTGCCCTCGCCGCACTAGTGTTCGGCGTCGTCTCCGGTTGCAGCCCGTCGGGGGCCGCATCCCGCGACACGACTGGCGCGACTCCACCGAAACGCGCGCTGCGTCCGGCCACGATGGCAACGGCCGATTCGGCCATGATCGTGTCGGCGTCACCACTCGCGACAAACGCGGGCCTCGACGTGCTGCGACACGGCGGCAATGCCGTCGACGCCGCCGTCACCGTCGCTCTCACACTTGCCGTGACGTATCCCGCCGCCGGAAACATTGGCGGCGGAGGCTTCATGGTGGCGCGCATCAATGGCAAGAACGTGGCGCTGGACTTCCGCGAAGTGGCGCCGCGCGGGGCCACGCGCGACATGTACCTCGACTCCGCCGGGAACATGACCGACCGCAGCGTCACCGGTGCGCTGGCGGCCGGCGTTCCAGGGTCGGTGGCCGGTCTCTACGAAGCGCATCGAAAGTACGGAACGAAGCCGTGGAGTGAGCTGGTGCGGCCGGCCATGGAGCTCGCCGAGCGGGGCTTCACCATCGACACCTCGTTCACCGATGACGATGAGGATGGCGCCGAGCGTCTGGCGAAGGACTCGGCAAGCGCCGCTCTGTTCCTGCGCAACAGAAAGTTCGTCGCCGTCGGCGACACTTGGCGCGCACCGGAGCTGGCGGCGGTGCTGCGGCGCATCGCGGAGCGTGGGCGAGACGGATTCTACAAGGGCGAGACGGCGGACCTGATCGTCGCCGCCATGAAGAAGAGCGGCGGCATCATCTCGCACCAGGACCTCGCCGGATACCAGGCAATCTGGCGCACGCCGCTCGAGTTCACCTACCGTGGCCATCCCGTCGTATCGATGCCTCCCGTCTCGTCAGGCGGGCTTACCCTGGCGTTGATCCTGAGGATACTCGAACGCAGCAACATCGATTCGCTCGCATGGCGAAGTCCGGAGTCGATCCACCTGCTCGCGGAAGCGGAGCGGCGGGCGTTCGCGCGGCGGAACACGCTGCTGGGAGATCCTGCGTTCGTGAAGATTCCCATCGCCAGCTTCATGTCCGGCGACACCGCGGCGGCACTGCTCGCGGAGATCGGCGCCACGTCGTCCGGAGGTGGTGATGGTACGGCACCGAAGGAGCCGCGGCACACCACGCACTTCTCGGTCGTGGATGCACACGGGAACGCCGTAGCCATCACGACAACCCTCAACGAGAGCTATGGCGCCGCGTTCACCGTGCCGGGCGCGCAATTCCTCCTCAACGACGAGATGGACGACTTCACGGGGAAGGTGGGAGCCGTGAACGCGATGGGGCTTGTGCAGGGAGAAACGAATGCGATTGCCCCGGGCAAGCGCATGCTGTCGAGCATGACGCCGACGATCGTGCTCGACTCGTCAGGCGCGCCGCTCCTCGTGACCGGCGCGGCGGGAGGGGCGTACATCATCACGGCCGTCGCGCACCAGATCGTGTCCCTGTTCGACTATCACCGGTCGCTCGGCGAGGCGATGGCCGCGCCGCAATTCCATCACCAGGACGTGCCCGATTCGCTCGTGGTGGAGCAGGTGGCGTGGGCCGACAGTGCCGTGGTGTTCATGAAGCCGCTCGGCCACGCGGTGAAGTTGTCGCCGTGGGGATTCCTCGCCAACGTGCAGAGTATCCACCGTGAGGACGGGAAGTGGCACGGCGTGACGGAGCCGCGAGGATACGGGTTGGCCAAGGGGTATTGAGCAGGGAGCGTTAGGCGTCCCCCCTGCCCTCCAGCCGCTCCGCCGCGTACTGCACGGCCCACGCGTGCGCATCTTCGACGTCCGGCGGCACGTGGATCCACTCGCCGACGGAATCCTCGTACTCGTAGTCGACCTGCTCGCGCGCACTCTCGAGCGATGGGTGCCACGTATCGCCGCCGAATTCTCCGTGCGCGGTGTAGCGGAACAACATCGCTCCCGGTTCGGGGCCCGCGATGAGGAGGACGACGTCCGGGATGGGCAGCAACTTGGACTCGTCGATCGGGAAGCCCTGGGTCTGGGTGATCCGGCGCTCGCCGGTGAGGGGCCCGAGAAGCGCCAGGCAGCGGGTGCGATTGGACTCAGTCATTTGAGGACCCCAAGGACGCGCTTCCCTGACAATGCGCCGGCGAACGGCTGTTCGCCACCACCGTGTGAATCCGCTCACGCGGCACCGAATCCTCCAAGATGCGCTTCCAAGGCGCTCTCGCCAAGTCGAGCTCGCTACGGCATCTTGGGACCATGACAGTCGCCGAACGACTCGGTACCGAGCTGGCCGACCGCTACCGCATCGAGCGCGAGCTCGGCGCGGGGGGCATGGCGACCGTGTATCTGGCCGAGGACGTTAGGCATCGCCGCAAGGTCGCGTTGAAGGTGCTGCATCCCGAGCTCTCCGCCGTCCTCGGCCCCGAGCGGTTCCTGAAGGAGATCGAGTTGACCGCGTCGCTGCAGCACCCGCACATCCTGCCGCTGTTCGATTCGGGCGAGGCGGCGGGGCAGCTCTTCTACGTCATGCCGTTCGTCCAGGGAGAGACGCTGCGCGCGCGGCTGGAGCGCGAGCGCCAGCTGTCCATCGGCGAGTCGATTCGCCTCGCCACGGAAGTGGCAGATGCACTTTCGTACGCCCACGGACTCGGCGTCATTCATCGCGACATCAAGCCCGAGAACATACTCCTGCAGGGCGGCCACGCGCTGGTCGCGGACTTCGGGATCGCGCTGGCGGTGCAGCAGGCAGGTGGCCAGCGGATGACGCAAACAGGCCTCTCGCTCGGCACGCCGCAGTACATGTCCCCCGAGCAGGCCACGGGTGAGAAGACGATCGACGCTCGCGCCGATGTGTACGCGTTAGGTGCGGTGACGTACGAGATGCTGATCGGCGAGCCTCCGTTCACGGGACCGACAGCGCAGGCGATCGTGGCGCGTATCCTCACGACGCCGCCGGCACCGCTCATCGCGACCCGAAACACCGTGCCGGTGCACGTGGAGCAGGCCGTGCTCACGGCGCTGGCCAAACTGCCCGCCGACCGGTTCGCGACGGCAGCCGACTTCGCGTCGGCGCTGGTGAGCGCGTCGTCGATTGCGACGGTGCCGCAGTATGCCGGCGCACCGATCGCCGTTAGGCGCTCCCGCTTTCGCGACCCGCTGGTTCTTGGCCTCGGCGCGGCCGTGATCGCGCTCGCCGGGACGGCCGCGGCACTGGCCACGCGTGGCGGCAACGGCGGAGACGATGCGTTTCCTGTCCGCACCGTGATCACGCTCGACGCCAACGGCCCGATCGGTTCGGGCGTGCTCTCGCCTGATGGCCATTCGGTCGTGTACTCCGGAATGGCTCAATCGGGAAATGCTCGCGCTTTCTACATCCGACGGCTCGACCAGCTCACGGCGCGCGAGATCGCCGGCACCGAAGGATCGACTCGCGCGCCGGCGTTCTCTCCCGACGGGAAGTGGATAGCGTTCATCGTCGGCCGGCGCAGCCTCGTGAAGGTACCGCTGGAAGGCGGTGCGCCTGTGAGGCTTGCGTCGGTCTCGGACTACGGCGGGATCGCGTGGTCGCCCAGCGGCCAGATTGTCGTCGGCGCCGGTGTCGACGAAGGACTGCAGGGACTTTTCCGCGTCAGCGATGCGGGTGGGCCACTGGTGCCGCTCACGCATATTGATTCCGCCCGCAAGGAGCTGAGCCACCAACAGCCGCGGGTGCTCACCGACGGAAAGACGGTCCTATTCACGATCTGGTTCGGAAGCATCGACCGCGCAGAGATCGCCCTCACGTCGCTCGACGATGGCAAGGTCGTCCCGCTCGGGGTTCTCGGTGCTGTGCCACTTGGTGTCATCGATGGCCGGCTCGTGTACGTCGGCGCCGACGGGCGGGTGATGGCGGTCCCATTCGACCTGCGGACCAGGCGTACATCGGGCACGCCGACACTCGTGCGGGACGATGTCGGTTTTAGCAGTCGCGGATCGGACCACGACGAAATCTCGATGACCGACGCCGGCGGGCTCGTCTACATTCGCGGGAACGAGAACCGCCGGCTCGTGTGGGTCGAGCGAAATGGGAAAGCGACTCCGGTCGTCGAGACGCCACGCGAGTTCAGCAACGTTCGGTTGTCGCCTAACGGTCGGCAGGCCGCGGTCACGATCGCGACCGGCACCAAGCGTGACATCTGGACGCTCGACCTGGCCGCCGGGACGCTCACACCGCTCACGACGACCGGAACGTCACGGAATGCGATGTGGTCGGCGGATGGCCAGCGCATCCTCTACGCATCCACCCAGAGTGGGCGGGCCGGTTTCTGGTGGCAACCGGCGGACGGCAGCGGCCCGCCGCAGCTTGCCGTCGTTCCACGGCGCAATCCGTGGAATGCCGACCTCTCGGCCGACGGTCGCACCGTCGTGTTCAACGGGATCGCCGACGTCAATTTCGATCTCGAGAGTGTGTCGCTCGACTCGACGCATCAGGCGCGCGCACTGAGCGCGTCGCCGACGGCGATGGAGACCTACGGCCGGTTTTCTCCCGACAGCCGTTGGGTGGCCTACAACTCCGATGAATCCGGCCGAATGGAGGTGTACGTCCGCCCGTTCGCCGAGGGCGGTGGTCGCGTGCAGATCTCGGTCAACGGCGGGCGACGTGCGATCTGGAGGCACGACGGCAAGCAGTTGTACTACTGGGAGGGGAATCGACTGGTCTCGGCGTCACTCGCGTTCGGCCCGGCGCCTGTGGTGGTTTCGCGCACGCCTCTCTTTACCGGGCGCTTCGAGGACGACTACGACGTCTCGAAGGAGGGGCGTTTCCTCATGATCCAGTCCGAGACGTCGGGGCTCGGGCTCGTGGTGGTGCCGAACTGGCGAACGGAGCTCCGCCAACTCACCACGAGGCGATAACCTGGCCGTTGGCCACCGGAAGAAAGCAGCGGAACGTCGCGCCGCGGTCGGCATTGTTCTCGGCCTGGATTCGCCCCCGGTGCGCGAGCACGATCGAACGACTGATCGTTAGGCCGAGGCCGAGCCCGTGCGCCCGATGCGTGACGAACGGATCGAACACGGAGTCGAGCTGACCTTCGGGAATGCCAATGCCGCGGTCGGCGATGGCGATCTGCACGAATCCGTCGTCGGCAACCGTCGTTAGGGTGATCTCGCGGTCGGCCGGCTCCACCGTGCTCATCGCATCGCATGCGTTGAGGATGAGGTTGAGCATGACCTGTTGCAGCTGCACGCGATCGCCCATCACCGGGGGAATTTCCGACGACAGCGCCGTCGTGATCGGCATGCGACGCAGGAGAAGGTCGCTGTGCGTCAGCTCGAGGACGTCACGAGCGACTTCGTTCACGTCGACGGGCTGGAGAACGGCGTTGCCCTTCTTCAGCAGCTCGCGAAGGCGGTGAATGACCGCGCCAGCCCGCTTATCGTTCCTGATGACGTCATCCAACGCCGCACGCAGCTCGTCCAAGTCCAGCGGGTTTCGATCCAGGAGCCGGCGCGCAGCCTGCGCGTTCGTGAGGATCGCGGCGAGCGGCTGACTCAGCTCGTGCGCGAGTGCACCCGACTGCTCGGCCAGGATCAACACGCGATTCAGATGCGCGAGCTCCTGCCGTTGCGCGGCGGCGTCGAGCTCGGCGCGCTTGCGGTCCGTGATGTCCCGAACGATGCTGAGCAACCTGTCGCCATCGCTGCGGACTATGCACGCTTCGTAGAACCGCCGCTCGTGGTGTTCCTCCAGGCTGTATTCCAATCGCTCTGGCTCGTTCGTAGCGAGCGCCCGCTCGAACGCGCGCTGATGGGCGTCGGCGAGCCACGGCGGCAGGACTTCATGCATCGACTTCCCGAGAAAAACCTCGGGTGGCATGAGTAGCGCTTCGGGGTTCTTGACGTGATAGTCGAGAAACACACCGTCGCTGCTCATGATGAACATCCAGTCCGGTATGGCGCGAAGAATGGCGCGGTTCCGTTCCTCGCTTTTGCGCAGCGCCTCCTGGGACCGATGATGGTCGATCGCGGCCCCGGCGAGGTCCGCCGCCGTCTCGAGGAGGCGGAGCTCCTCTCGGCGAGGCCCGCGTGGCGTCCGGCAGTACATCACGAACGACCCGAGCACCTTCTTTTGCATCGACGGAATGGGTGTCGACCAGCAGGCGCGGAACCCGTTGGCGACGGCAACGTGGCGCAGGACGTCCCATTGCGAATCGCAACGGCAGACGATGTCGGTGTCGATGATTGGTTGCCCGACTTGCATCACGGTGCCGCTGGAACCGACGCGCGAGCCTATTGGCTGGCCATCGATCCGCTCGGAGTATTCGTCCGGAAGGCTCGGCGCAGCCCCAACCCGTACATGAACACCGTCCATGTCGAGCAGCAGGACCGAACAGACCAGCCCTTCGCACTGGTCCTCGATGAGGTGCACGAGAAGGGTCAGGACCTCGGCGAGCGGCGCGCCGGTGGCGATCATCTCGAGCACCTGGCGCTGACCAGCCTGGAACGCCTCGGCCGGCCATAACCCCGGTCCATCGGGCGAAATGCCGCCGGGGGTCGTACTCGACTCAGGTCCCGGCGGCCGTTCGCTCCGACGAGCTACCTCCTCGGCCCTGCCACGCTCTACAGCGAATGCCACCGCGACGCCGATAACGGATGCAAGCTGGACTTCCTCGGCGTCGAACGCGTGCGGTGCATCGTAGTACAGCATGAACTTCCCGATCACGCGACCGAGACTGACCAGGGGAATGAACGCCAGGGCAACGATCCGTTCGCGCGCGAAGACCGGCAGGTACTGCTTGAGCGACGGTTCGCGCGACACGTCGGGGACGAGGATCGGCTCAGCGTCTACGGAATCGGGCGTCCACGGCGAGTGCCCCTCTACCGCGATGCGATACTGAACGGAGAGGCCGCGGTACGCCTTGAATCGCATCACCCCGTCGGGATCGAACAGCAGGACAGATGCACGCGACACGTTCAGGCACTCGCCGAGCGTAGCCAGCGCGGCGCTATAAACGCCGTCCAGGTCTCGCGTTCGGCCGAGCGCGCGACTCACCGCCAGGCGAACGGCGAGCTGCCGATTGGTCGTGACGGGCATCCGCCGAGTCGTGGTCAAGCCGCGCTCTCGTGACTGGCGGACAAAGCCCGCGTGATCGCCGCGATGAGGTCGTGCTCGTCGAACGGCTTGGCGAGGGACGGCGTGCCGGCGTGTACCGCTGCGTCGTTGGGTGAGGGGCCTCCGTCGCCGGTGATGAACACGATCGGAATGGCGGAGCCGCCCAGGCGAAGCCGTTCCAGGAGCTCGAAGCCGTTCAGTCCGGGCAGGCGGAGATCGACAATGAGGCAGTCCGCCGCAACCGGGGTTGCCTCATACTCCTCGGCCGACGCGAAGACGCGGACCGTGTGGCCCATCGAGCGAAGGAGTCGCCGAAGGGCCGTACGAACCTCTTCGTCGTCATCGACGACGACGAGGTTCAGCGGATCAGGGTTGGTCATATCGATCACAGCGGTCTCGCTTCGGTGTCGACAAACGGACGTCTGGGGTATTACACCGAGCTCGGCGCCGCGTTCGGACACGCCGCAATTCTACGCTGATCCCGCCGAACTGCAACGCGATCATCTCTCACCACATTAGTTCGCTTTCTCGTCACGCGGCAGCTTTCCGTCGAGCAGCGCGCGAATCGCTGTCTCGATTCGCGGCCACGTCCACTGACTGGCGCTCGCGATCTCGAAGTGGCCCGCTCCCGGAAAGAAGAGCGTGCGCACGGAGTCGCCGGCCTTCACCGCCGCGGTAGTGTATGCGTCAACCAGCTCGCGCGGCACGTAGTCCTCATACGTTCCGATCGCGATCACCTGCGGAACGCCCAACGGTAACAGCGCGATCGGCGAGGCCTGCGCATAGCGGTCCGGGACCGTGCTCGGCGTTCCACCGAGGAGCGTCGTGATGACCGAGTCCTGGCACAAGCCCTCGTACTCGCGAACGTGCGCGGTCATGTCCACCGGGCCCGCGAGGTCCAGGACGCCGCGCACCGGGAGCGGATTCGCCACGTAGAGCGGGCTTCCCTTCGGCACGCGCGAGCGAGCAGCCGCCCACATCGCCAGATGCCCGCCCGCCGAGTGACCGACGATCACCACGCGACGCAGGTCGAGCTTGTGTTGCGACGCGATGGCTCGCAGGTGATCGACGCCGTGTGCGACATCGAGATACGTGCCCGGCCATCCGCTCCCCGGTTGCCCGAGTCGGCGATACTCGATGTTCCATGTCGCGATGCCCTTCGCCTTGAGGGCGTCGCCCACTTGCCCGAAGTAGCTGGCCTGTGCATAGGCCGCCTTGAAGCAGCCGCCGTGAACGAGCACCACGACCGCATGCGGCCCCGGACCTGTCGGCACTCTGAGCTCGCCGTACTGACTCGAGTCGGTACCGTACGGAATGCGCCGGTCCGGTGGCCGAGTCGGGAGCGACGACAGCTCCTGTGGCGTCATCAGCTTGGCGGTCGTCGCCGTGTCGGGTGGGCGCGGCGCGACGTTGGAGGTGTCGGCCGAAGCGGAACGTCGTGAACAACCACCCGACAACATCAGCAAGACAGCCGTTAGCGTGGTCCGTCTATAGATGCGGTGGTTCATCATCATCGAAGTCTCTCTCCGGATCGCAGTCTCTCTCCGGGCGGGCACAACGCGGCGCATCATGCGTTGTGCGGCCCCGCGCGTTTGTTGCCTTCCCGTTGACACCGCTCCATGTTCTTGCGCGGACAGAACGTACGCCATTCGACGTCCGACGTACACGAACGGCCGGATCGAACCCGACACCACGCTCCTCCTGCCGGACCGAGCGCCTCATTGGCAGCCCCGCGTCAGATGGAAGAACATACCCCTGATGTGGATGTCCTGCAGGAGCTCCGGAGCGGGCGGCGAGATAGCCTCGATCGCCTCCTGCCGGCGGTGTACGAGCAGCTGCGAGTCATCGCGAGCCGGCAGCTGACGCTGCGGAAGGGCGGCGGAACGCTGTCGACGACCGGGCTCATTCACGAAGCCTACCTGAAGCTCGTCGATCAGTCCCGGGTAGCCTGGCGCGATCAGTCCCATTTTTTCGCGCTGGCGTCGGTCGCAATGCGCCACGTACTCGTCGATCGCGCCAAGGCACGCCTCGCGCAGAAGCGTGAGGGCGGCCTTCGTCGCGTCACGCTCGACGACGAGCAGCTCGATGCGGACGATCAGGCCGAGCTCATGGTCGATCTCAACGACGCGATCGATAAATTGGCGGCAACGGAGCCGCGACTCGCTCGCGTGGTGGAGTGCCGGTTCTTCGGCGGCCTGAGCGAGGAGGAGACCGCGGAGGTGCTCGAGGTGACGGCTCGCACCGTTCAGCGGGATTGGGCGAAGGCGCGCATGTTGTTGCGGCGAGCGCTGTCGCCGTGAGCGACAGCGAGCTGCGGCAGCCGAGTGGCGACTTCGGATCGCTGTTGGCCGACCGATGGCTGCGGCTCTCGCCGCTCGTGGACGCTGTCCTCGATGCACCACCTCAGCATCGCCCTTCGGTGCTGATGGAGGTGAGCGGGGGCGATCCGGAGCTTCGGGCCGAAGTCGAGCGCCTCGTCGACGAATGCGAGCGCGGGGTGCCGATGCTCGACCGGCCCGCGGCCGAGGGGTTTTCGCAGTTGCTGGTCGAGGATGCGGATGCCGCGATTCCCGAGACGCTCGGCGGGCGGTACCGGATCGAACGTGAAGTCGGTCGCGGTGGCATGTCGCGCGTGTATCTCGCGCGTGATCTCAAGCACTCGCGCTCCGTCGCCGTGAAAGTCATTCGACGCGATCTCGCCGCGTCGTTAGGCAGAGATCGGTTCCTCCGCGAGATCGAGATTGCCGCCCGGCTCCGGCACCCCAACATCGTGCCGGTCTACGATTCGGGTGATGCTGACGGGGCCTTGTACTTTGTGATGCCGTACGAAGAGGGCCCGTCGCTCCGCGAGCGGCTTCGCATCGGTCCGGGAATGTCGCCGGGCGAGTGCGTGAACGTGCTTCGGGACGTGGCGCGGGCGCTGGCATACGCACACGAGCTCGGCGTCGTGCAGTTCGAGCGACGTGGTCGTGATCCAAATCCCCGCGCGCTGGAAGCGTTTAGCCGCGGCCGGCGGCGACGTCGACTAGCTTGGTCTCGACCGTTCCGGCGGTCCGTCCCAGCGCCGTCTCGTCCGTCCAGTACAGGTTCGTGTGTCGACCCACCCCGAGGCCCGACAGCACGGTTTCGAGGGTGGTGTTCTCGAACGAGTCGCCGTAGTTCTTCTCCACGAGCGGCTCAGCGTCGAG